>Ga0209573_1006007_pt1 | contig 10463 bp, 9 predicted proteins | sample TNRBio252014_DNA_FD_185870 | JGI IMG/M metagenome (GOLD analysis project Ga0209573, IMG submission 185870) | Wastewater treatment Type I Accumulibacter community from EBPR Bioreactor in Madison, WI, USA - TNR Reactor_6/25/2014_ DNA (SPAdes)... | ecosystem: Engineered > Bioreactor > EBPR >...
CAAAAAGATTTTTTGTCTGACAATAATGCACTTTGATTATTGCTTAAGTTATTGCATAGGTTGAGGAGGGGAGTCCGTATCTTTCATGTCTGTTTGACAAGGTGTGCAAGAAGTATACTTTTTGCACACCGGTTCTCGCCGCCTTGGCCAGGCGGGGGAATCCCGATTCAGCGTACAAAAACCTTTGTTACAATCATAGTGTAGTAATCCTGTCTCTTCTTTGAGTTTTCGCACGATGGCCATCGATGACTCGCCCGCTGCGGGTACTTCGCCCCCCCGGATCGGCTATGCCCGGGTCAGCAGCCCCGGCCAGAATTTCGACGCACAACGGGATGCCCTGCGCCAGGCTGGCTGCGGCAAGATTTTCACGGATACCCGGTCCGGGGTTCGCATCGATAGGCCGGGCTGGAGGCATTTGTTGGACTATCTGCGGCCCGGCGACACCCTGGTCGTGACAGCACTCAGCCGCCTGACCCGCTCTTTGCTCGGCCTGTTGGAGACGGCCAGGACTCTGGAACAGCGCCGGATCGAGCGGGTCTCGCTGCGCGAGAGGATCGACACCACGAGCGCCACCGGGCGGTGCTTCCTGGCGATGATGGGGGCGATTCGCCAGGTGGAGCGGGAACTGCGCGCCGAACGGGCCGCTGCGGGCCGGGCTTCGGCCAAAGCACGGGGGCGTCCCGGCGGGCGTCCCCGCACGGATACCGCGAAACTGGAGAACGCCCGGATTCTCTACCAGAACTCGGACCAGACGGCGGCGGTGATTTGTAAAAGCGTGGGAATCGGGAGACGGACGTTCTTCGCGTACCTGGCAGAGAGCGCCAGAATGCGCCGGCCGAGTAGACACGGGGCCGGCGGCGGACTTTTGTGGGATTAGCACCCCAAGTATATTAGCTTTCGCTAATTTTTACCTTTTCGAGGGGTTGGGCAAAGTTAGCCAAGACCTGACCCTAACTATTTCAATCAGGAATCCCACATGGCTTGGAATCGTCGGTACAGCTTAAGGAGCTACGTCCGATCCGCGCTATGGATCGTCCCGGTCTTAGCCCTGATCACTCAGTTCGTGATGAAGCGCCTGGCTGAAAACCTTGGTGCCTGGATGGTGAGTCAGGGGTTTTATGACCTGCAGACCGGTTTTTTTGCTGTCAACGCCGCTGAGGCGCACGCGATCCTTGATCGCATCTTTAACTTGAACCTGTCGTGTCTGGTGTTCACCTTCGGCTCCCTGCTCGTGGCCATCCAGGTTGCCGGCGGGCAGTACACGCCGAGGATCATCGCCACCACCTTGCTGCGTGACAAGGTGATCCGCTGGATCATCGGGCTGTTTGTGTTCACCCTGCTCTGGGCCCATCGAACGATGGTCCAACTGGGTCAGGGCACCCAAGTCCCCCAATTTCAGGTTTTCCTGGCCACGCTCTTCGGACTGGCCACGCTCATCGCCTTCATCGTCCTGATCGATTATTCCGCCAAATTATTGCGTCCGGTGAGTCTCGTGAGGCGCATCGGCGAGCAGGGCGTCGCCGTCATCGACCGCGTCTATCCTTACCCGACCCAGGATCTGCCGTCGGACACGGCGCCACCCGGGCAGCGCCGATGGGGGGGTCTGTCCCGGAGATCGCGGGGCGAGGCCATCGATTCGAGACCCGCCACGAAGCACGGTCCGCCCGATCGCGTCATCTATCATCAGGACAAATCCGCCATCGTGTTGGCCGTGAACCTGCGAAGGTTGATGGCCGAGGCGCAACGGGCCGACGGCGTCATTGAATGCGCGGTGCAAGTGGGCGATTTCCTCGGGGTCGACGAACCGCTGTTTTATTGGTATGGCAAGGGCGCCATCGATGCTCGGCGGTTGCGCGACCTGGTTGCGCTGGGTTCGGAGCGCACCATGGAGCAGGACCCGATGTTTGCGTTTCGCATCGAGGTCGATATCGCGTTGAAGGCCCTGTCGCCGGCGATCAACGACCCGACCACCGCCGTGCTCGCCATAGATCAATTGCATCGCCTGTTACGCCGGGTCGGCAGGCGATCACTGAGAGATTATGAGATCCTGGACAAGACCGGGCGGCCGCGTCTGATCTTTCGCACGCCGAACTGGGAGGATTTCGTCCATGTCAGTTTCCGGGAAATCCGGCATTGCGGCGCCGGCAGCCTGCAAATCGAACGGCGTCTGCGCGCGATGATCGAGAATCTCACCCTGACGCTGCCCGAACATCGCCATCCGGCGTTGCTGGTGGAATTGGATCTGCTCGATCGTGCGATCGTACGGCAGCACGGCTTCGATGAGGACGTCGCGCTGGCCCGTATTCCTGATTCGCAGGGGCTGGGTGGGGCATCAAGCGCGAAGGCGTAGCACGAAGCGGCGGTATCAAAACCCAGCCTGCCATGCGCTACCAGGGCGACCACACGGCCCAGGTCGAGGCGGACCTCCGCGAAGCCGCCAGCCTTTGCTGGCTCAGGACGCCTTGATCTCGTTCGAAAGCGGCTGGCCAGCGGCGAATTCGGACGCGCTGCGCAGCGTCGTCTCGCAGATCGTCGTGATCGCCTCCTGAGTGAAGAAGGCCTGATGGCCGGTGACGATGACATTGGGGAACGACAGCAAGCGCTGGAACACGTCATCGGTAATGATGGTGCTCGACAAGTCGCGGAAGAACAGATCGGCTTCCTGCTCGTACACATCCAGCGCCAGGCCCCCCAATTGGCCGCTTTTCAGGGCTTCGATGACCGCCTCGGTATCGATCAAGCTCCCGCGGCTGGTGTTGACGAGCAGCGCGCCCCGTTTTGCCCGCGCGAGCGTGTCCGCATTGATGATGTGATGCGTTTCCGGCGTTAGCGGGCAATGCAGGGAAACGATATCGGCCCGGGCGCCGATTTCTCTGGGTTCGGCATAGCGGGCGCCGAGCGCCTGGAACGCCTCCGATGGATACTGGTCGTAGCCGATCACTTCGCAACCGAAGCCCAGCATGATCTTGGCAAATACGGAGCCGATCTTGCCGGTTCCCACCACGGCCACCGTCTTGCCGTGGAGATCGAACCCCATCAACCCGTCCAGCGCGAAGTTCGAATCGCGAGTGCGATTGTAGGCGCGATGAATCTTGCGGTTGATCGCCAGCAGCAACGCCACAGTGTGCTCGGCCACCGAATGGGGCGAATAGCTGACCACCCGGACGACCTTGAGCCCCAACGGCCCCGCGGCCTTCAGGTCGACGTTGTTGAAGCCGGTGCACCGCAACGCCACCAGGCGCGTACCGCCGGCGGCGAGCGCCTGGAGCACCTCGGCATCCGCCCGGTCGTTGACAAAAATACAAACCGCGTCGTAACCGGCAGCCAAGCCGACCGATTCACGGTCGAGGGGTTCCTCGAAATAGCGCAGTTGATGGCCGGCGCTGGCATTGGCGGCATTCAAGAACTCGCGGTCATAGCGCTGGGCGCTGAATACGGCAATCTTCATCCGGGCATCTCCGATACACAAGGGATATGAAATACGGTTCCGCCTGACACGGGCAGGACGCGCGTCAGCCGCTCAGCAACGCGGCCACCATCTGGGCGAACAGAATCTTGAGGAGGGTCATCGAGGGAAAAATCATCGCGTAGCCTACATCCGGCTGATCGGTCGGCGCCACGCGGCTGGCAAAGGCGAGAATCGCCGGATTGCCGGTCGCGCCGGAGACCACGCCCATGGCGGTATCGAACGGCAGGCGGAACACGAACAGAGCAAAGAACGCCGTGATCAGCACCAGCGCCGCCGCGATCAACGCGCCGTAGAGCAAAAAGCTGGCACCCGTCGCGCTGACCGTGGCGAAAAATTTCGGACCCGAGGCCAATCCGACCTGGGCCAGAAAGAGGGTCAGGCCGAAGTTTCTCAGCACCAAGTTGGCCGACAACGGCATGGTCCAGACCAAAGCCCTGGTGCGCCGGAGCTTGCCGAGAACGAGGGCCAGCAGCAGCACACCAGCCAAACCCAGGGTCAGCGTGCCCAGACCGGGCAGGATCAGGGGAATCATGCCGACGAGCAGGCCGAGCGCGGCACCGATCCCGATCGAAATATAGCTGAAATCCGCCGTGCCCTTGATCGAATCGCCAAAGAAAGCGCGGATGGCCTTGATCTGGTCCCTGGGAACCAACACGCCGACGCGGTCGCCCACTTCCAGGATCAACTCCGGGCTGGGCAGCAGGTCGCTGTCGCCGCGCCGGACCTGGACGATCGAGCCTTCCACGCCGGGCGGAAACGCCAGGTCGCCGAGCGGGCAACCGACCACGCTCTGCTTCGACGCAAAAACCCGGATGTAGTCCAAATCCTCGCGATCGGTGGCGATGCGTCCCGGCTGGAGTTCCCCCAGCAGCGCAATGGCGGCTTGCAGCGCCGTCGGGTCCGTCGCCGTGGCCAGCAGCACGTCATCCTGCTGGAGCACCAGGTCATCCGAGGGCAGGCGGTTGCGGTGCTGCCGCCGCACGGTGGCAATCATCACGCCGGAGGGCAGTTGAGCGATCAGTTCCGGAAAGCGCAGCCCCCAAAAGGCGGGGTTCAACAAGGCGATTTCCGCGATCTCGATGGCTTGCCCGGCGGGTTGTTCGATGCTGGGCTTCAGCCAGGCATTCAGCGCATAGATGCCGAGAATGGGGATCGCGACGCCCAAGGGATAGGCCACGCTATACCCAACGGCGGCGCCATCGCTGTCGAGCGCGGTGAGGATGGCCTGCAAGGTCGCGGTGCTGGTGCCGGCCCCGGCAAAAAGGCCCAGCGCCGCATCCGTGGGCAGAGCGGCCAATGGAATCAGGGCGACCGCGACACACCCAGCGCCGATCACGCCCAGGGTCGCCGCTACGTTGGTCTTGAGGCCGTCCCGGCTGGTCAGCCCCTGAAAGAACTGCCCGCTATACTGAATGCCCACGCCATAGAGGAACAGCAGCAATCCCAGCGTCCCCAACAAAGCCGGTGGCGCGGCTTTCGGCGCCAAGCCACCGATCGCCAGGCCGACAAACAGCACCGCGCCGGAACCGAGGGAAAAACCCTTGAGGTTGATTTCGCCGACCAGATAGCCCAGCGCAATCGTCAAAAACAGCGCGAATAGCGGCTGGGTTTCAAGCAGTACCCTGATTTCCTCCATGGTGGAATCCCCTTTCGGTCTCGCAGCAGGTTTGATTTTGGAGGCTACCCCGTGAAGCATAGCAGGATATAAATCACGGCTAAGTCCCCATGGCTTAAAGTGGAAAAGCAACTACACTATTAATCGGGCGGTTGAATGGTCCATCGTTTGGCGCAGGGTCTACCCATCGCTACCCATTCGTGACCTCTTCACGTCAACCCGGAACGTATCAAGGTCACGCCGGAAGAATGCGCTGCCCAAGGCGCGAAGACCCGTCCCGCACTCATCCAGTGCGATCAGCCGAACCGGCGCGTCGATGTGACGGTTAACGCGGCCGCGTCAGGTGCCCGGTAAGGGCTTGGACGCTGAGCGGCCTTGCACGGCAAAGTCTTTCGAGTCCGCAAGGACGGAACAAGCGGTCCTGGGGGCCGCTCCGGTTATTGAAGGGAGGGAGGTTGTGGATTCCGTGCACGGGTTTGATGCGCAATACCTGAACGTAACGCAATGAGAGGTATGAACTTCATGAAAATGTTACTGGCCTTGGTATTGGGATTAACGATTGCCGCGTGCAGCACGCCTAAAAAGGAGTGCGAAGCGTGCTTTAGTCATACGGACTGCGAGGGGACGCTGAACTGCCGCTCGCGACCCGTGGCGGATGGATCGGTTAGAGAGGTCTGCGTTGACACCGCCAAAATGATGACCTGCCCGGTTCCCCAGTAACCGGGCGGTTGCTCAGGGGTTTCCTGTCCTTCCGTGGACCCACCGTTGGCAGTGGATTGAGATAAAAATTCCCGGAACATCTCGGGTAAGGCACGGAGCCGTATGCGGTTCGTGATCGGGCAAGAAGCGAAGATCGTGGTACTTTTGAAGTGGAGGAACAGCATGATGAGCAAGAACTATTGGACTACCGTAGCGACGCTGGTCATCGCCGCCGGCGTACAGTGGGTATCGGTGCCGGCCTATGCAGCCACCGAGCAGGGTGCGCAACGGCAGGAAGCGCGGGAAACGAAGCAGACGGGCCGCCAGGACGCCAGAGAGGAGAAGGCTGAATGCAAGGCGGGAGATGACCAGAGCCGGGCGGAATGTCGGCAGGACAAGCGCGACACCAAGCAGGAGTCGCGCGACACCGCCCGGGACATCAAGTATTAGGCTAGAAAAGGCGCGTGACGCCGTCGAATCCGACGTTCGCGCGCCCGCTCGCGAATGGAACGGTCCGGCCACTGAAGAAGTCCAGCCGAACGACATCCGGGTGACGTTGCGGTATCGCCGGTAGGGCCGGCTCTTCAGTGGGCCGACGGCGTGTCGCTTTCCGCCTGAGCTTGCCGGGCGTCCGGGTTGGCCGCCACCCAGTCCATGAAGAGCTGATAGCCCAGCGCCAGCAGGGTGGCGCCGACGAACATCCCCAAGATGCCGGCGGTCGCCATGCCGCCCAGTGCGCCGAGCAGAATAACCGGCATCGGCGCATCGACCCCCCTGCCCAACATCAGCGGCTTCAGCACGTTGTCCGCCATGCCCGACAGGAACAGCAGTACGGTGTAGGTGATCGCCGCCGCGTTGCTGTAGTCGCCGCTCGACCAGAGGTAGACGATGGCGGGCAAGGTCACGAGCAGCGCCGGCACCTGGGCGACGCCGAGGACCAGCACGATCGCCGCCAGCGCGCCCGCCCATGGAACCCCGGCGACCAGCAGGGCCAAGCCAACGAGGATGGCTTGGATAAAGGCCACGCCGATCACCCCTTGGGCAACGGCCCGAATGGTCGCCGTGGACAGTCTGACCCATTCGCCGCCGCGGGCGGAGCCGGCGATGCGCGCGGAGATCGCCCGGCTGCCGCGTCCGCCCGCCTGCCCGAAGGCCATGAGAATGCCGGCAATGATGAAGGCGGCCAAGAACTGCAACAAGCCGCCGCCGATGCTGGCGACGAAGCCCAGGGCCGTTTTCGCCAGATCGCCGATCTTCGGCTGCAGGCTCCGCACCAGCGCTGGCAGGTCCGCATGGGCCTTCACCCAAATGTTGTGGAGCTTTTTGCCGACGACCGGCCAGTCCTCGACGCCGGGACGCGGGGCAGGAATCTTCAGCGTGTTGTTCTGCACGTCGTTGACCAGTTGATGCACCGAATCGCCCAGCGAACTCACGAGCAGCGCCGTCGGCGCCACGATCAGCACGAGGCCCACGACGACCAGCAGGGTGGCGGCCAGTCCTTGCCGGCCCCCGATCTTGTTGGCCAGGGCTTGGTGGAGCGGATAGAGCGTGACGGCCAGGATCAGGCCGGCGCGGATCAAGACCTCCAGCAAGGGGGAAGCCATCCGCTGTTCGAGTTCGTCATCAGGCGGGGAGGGTAGGTTCATAGGTCATCTCTCAGTAGTCCAGGCCGCAGGTCTTCCCCGCAGCATAGTCATAGCGGTTACAAAAAAACTACTGGAAAGCCGCCATCATGCGTTGGGCCGCAACGTTCAAGGGCCACGACCACGCTACTGCTGCTTTTTTCAGCCTAGGACTTTCGCTTGTACCCTACATATAGTTACATAATTACCGAAATATCTACCCTATATAGTAGTTGAGACCCTTCCCAGCGAAAGTCCTATAACTTTGATTTGGCAACAGGACAGACAACCCATGAATGATCCCCGCCACTATTTTGTGATCGACACCCTCAGAAACGGAACGCCGGTAACGATTCGCGCGATCCGTCCTGAAGATAAAACCCGGCTGGTCAGCGCGTTCAAGAAACTCGACCGTGAATCGGTCTACACCCGCTTCTTCCAATATGTGACGGAACTCACGGATCAGGCTCTGAAACGGGCGACGGAGATGGATTTCGACCGCGAGGTCGCTTTGGTAGTGACCGCGAACCTCGGAGACGAAGAAATCATCATCGGTACCGGCCGTTACGGTGTTTTTGCCGAAACAGACGCCGGGCGCAGCGCTGAAGTGGCCTTTATCGTGGAGGAAGACTACCAAGGTCTGGGCATTGCCAGCCGCATCTTTCGGCACCTCGTCCAGATCGGGCGGCAGAACAACGTGTCGCGGTTCACCGCCGATGTGCTCTCAGGAAATCAAGCCATGCTCAGGGTCTTCGCCGACAGTGGTTTGCCGATGAAGCAGCAGCGTGACGGCGGGGTGGTTCAGGTGACGCTGCAACTGGAATAGACATTAGGAGGATGACGATGAACATCATCAGTCGGCTGGCGGGGGGGTTACTCATTTTGACGTGGGCGCTCGCGGCGACCGTCCACGCCCAATCCCCGGCCACGCCTTATGCGCTACCCGACGCCACCACACGGCCCTGGACCGGTGATCTGGATGGCATGATTCAGCGGCGGCAAATCCGGATTTTGGCGCCCTACTCCAAGACGTTCTATTTCATCGACCGGGGCGCCCAATACGGCTTGGCCTACGAGGTCGGCCGGGTGTTCGAGGACGATCTCAACCAGAAACTCAACAACAAACACATCCGGGTCCATGTCGTGTTCGTGCCGGTGGATCGTGACCAGATCATCCCTTCCCTATTGGAAGGACGCGGGGACATCGCGATGGCCAATCTGACCATCACCCCGGAACGCCTCAAACAGGTGGATTTCACCGACCCCACCCGCCGTAACGTCGCGGAAATCGTCGTTACCGGTCCGGCGTCCGCGCCCATCCCGACGGTGCGGGAACTGTCCGGCCAGGAAGTGTACGTCCGCCCGTCATCGAGTTTCCGCGAAAGTCTGGAACAGCTCAACGCTGAGTTCGCCAAGGCGGGACAGGCCCCGATGAAATTACGGTTTGCGCCAGAGGATTTGGAGATTGAGGACATTCTCGAAATGGTGAACGCCGGTCTGGTCAAAGCCACGATCGCTGACGATTATGTGGCGGCGTTCTGGCAAAAAATCTTCCCGAAGATCGTACTCAACAAAAACACAGCGATTCGTACCGGCGGCGAGATCGGCTGGATGATCCGCAAGGACAGTCCTCAACTCAAGGCGGAACTCAATGCCTTTCTCACCCGCTATCCCGAGGGTTCGGCGCGGCGGAATCTATTGCTGCAAAAGTACTGGAAGAACGCCAATTATGTGAAAGACGCGGCATCCCAAGAAGAGCGGGCCAAATTCGAGCAGATGGCGAACTTCTTTCGCCAGTACAGCGACCAGTACCGACTGGATGATCTGTTGATGGCGGCGCAGGGTTATCAGGAATCGCGACTTAACCAGAACGTCAAAAGCAAGGTGGGAGCCATTGGCGTGATGCAGGTCATGCCCGCGACCGGGAAGGAATTGCAGGTCGGCGATATCCGCCAGATCGAGCCCAATATCCACGCCGGAGTCAAATACATGCGCTTCATGATGGACCGATACTACGAACAGGAGCCCATGGACGTGCTGAATAAGGGCCTGTTCACCTTTGCCGCGTATAACGCGGGGCCGCGACGCATCGCGCAGCTGCGCAAGGAAGCGGCCCAACGAGGACTCAATCCCCATATCTGGTTCAACCACGTTGAACAGATCGCGGCGGAGAAGATTGGCCGTGAGACCGTGACCTATGTGTCGAACATCTACAAGTATTACCTCGCCTACAAGCTCCTCACCGAGGAACGAGAGGAACGTGCGCAAATCAAGGAATCGCTTAAAAAGGAAACCGGGCAGTAATCGGCCTGGGTTTTTCTCCTCTCATAAGCGGCGGTCATTCCAGTCAATTAACACTCGGATGGGCAAACAGGGTGACAGTCCCCATGAATGAACTTTTGGTAGTGTCCCTCAGAGGCTAATGGGATGGTCCGCCCCGCTCCCCCAATGAGCCCCAAGCGGACACGATGAGCGATATCAGCAAGACCTTCACCCGGCCTGAGTGAGTTCATAGCCGACCTGCCGACCTGCACGATGGCGATGGAGGCCTGTGGCAGCGCACACTACTGGACCCGGCCGTTCCGCAGCCACGGCCATGAGGTGCGGTTGATCGCCCCGCAGTTTGTCAAGCCGTTTGTGAAGTCCAACAAAAATGACGCGATTGACGCGGAGGCGATCGGTGAAGCGCCATCGACGCTGAGTACCGAACAGCTAACCACGCTGTGGTATCAGGCGCTGGCGCGAATTGACGAATTGGAAATACCGATGGCGCGACTCCGGAATACCGTGTCGACCGATATCGGGGTTTGACGAGCAGCCGGACAGCGAATGTACATAACCCACTCGGCACCGTCTCATCTTTCGGTTGAAACAACGAATTGATGAGATTTTTATTTTTGAGACGGGAAAACGATACGCAGACGGCCTGTTTTTCCGGGCTTCAGTGGATACTGCTGGCGAATTCGATTAGGAGGAATCTTATGCTGCTGTTGCCATAGGGGCCAGGGAGGCGAAGGCGGATCGTCGGGTTTTGGCCCGGGGACGGTCGGTCAACCAA
>Ga0209573_1006008_pt1 | contig 10462 bp, 8 predicted proteins | sample TNRBio252014_DNA_FD_185870 | JGI IMG/M metagenome (GOLD analysis project Ga0209573, IMG submission 185870) | Wastewater treatment Type I Accumulibacter community from EBPR Bioreactor in Madison, WI, USA - TNR Reactor_6/25/2014_ DNA (SPAdes)... | ecosystem: Engineered > Bioreactor > EBPR >...
GACCAAAAGGCGTGCCGCACGTGCTGTTCTACGGTCACTACGACGTACAGCCGCCCGATCCGCTGGAACTCTGGAAGACGCCGCCCTTCGAGCCGCGGATCGCCACCGAGAAAGGCAACGGCAAGGTCATCGTGGCGCGCGGGGCGGAGGACAACAAAGGCCAGCTCATGACGTTCTTCGAGGCGGCGCGGGCGTGGAAAGCGGTCGCGGGCGAGTTGCCGATCGCTGTCACCGTGCTGCTCGAGGGTGAGGAGGAGTGTGGCTCGCCGTCCCTGCCGGGCTTCCTCGCCAAACACGGCAAGGAGGTGTCCTGCGATCTCGCCCTCGTCTGCGACACCGGCCAATGGGACAAGGACACGCCCGCCGTCACGACACAACTGCGCGGCATGGCCGGCATCGAGGTCGTCATCACGGCTGCCGCGCGTGATCTTCATTCGGGACTCTATGGAGCTGCGGCGGCAAATCCGATCCGCGTTCTGGTCGGCATCTGCGGCGCGCTGCACGACAAGAACGGCAAGGTCACCGTGCCGGGCTTCTATGATGGCATCGTCAAGCCATCGGCCAAGCAGTTGAAGCAATGGAAGGGTCTCGGCTTCGACGAGGCCAAGTTCCTGGCAGATGTCGGCTTGAGCGTACCTGCCGGCGAAAAAAGCTACAGCGTGCTCGAGCAGATCTGGGCACGGCCAACGCTCGAGTTCAACGGCATCACCGGCGGCTATCAAGGGGTCGGATCGAAGACCGTGATCCCTTCCAAGGCCTCGGTGAAGATCACCTGCCGGCTGGTCCCCGGACAGAACCCGGATGCCGTCATCAAAGGCATCAAGGCGTTCGTCACGGAGCGGCTGCCCGCCGACTGCAAGGCCGAATTCCTCGGCGGGCGCGGCAGCCCGGCGATCGCGTTCGATACCGAAGCGCCGCACATCTCTCGCGCCGCCACGGCACTGGCCGATGAATGGGGGCGCCCCGCACCGCTGATCGCGCTTGGCGGCTCGATCCCGATCGTGCAGTCATTCAAGGACGTGCTCGGCATGGAGAGCCTGCTGATCGGTTTTGGCCTCGACGACGATCGCATCCACAGCCCGAACGAAAAGTACAACCTGACGAGCTTCCGCAAAGGCGCTCGGAGCTGGGCGCGGATCATGGCCGCACTCGCCGAGCCAGCCGGTTGACCCCAGACCGGCCAGGCGTCGACGCACGAAAGTGTTCTTCCGGCCAACGCGAATGCCGATGGCTCGCTCGGGTGAGAATGGCGTTGCGGCGCCTTCGGGCGGCGCTATTGTCGCCGGGTTATCGAGGCGGCGGGCCGGCACTGGACCGCCGCATGACGACGTGAGGATTTCCTACATGATGCGACTGCGCGCGATCGTTCCCGCCCTAGCCTTGCTCATCGTCACGGCGACATCGGCTGCTGCCCAATTCGGTCCGGGACCGAGAGGGCAGGCACCGTTCGAGCGGCAGCCGGGCCCTCGCAACGAAGCCGGCCGGTTCGACTATTACGCGCTCGTCCTGTCGTGGAGCCCGACACATTGCGCCACGAATTCGCGCGGAGCACAGGACACCCAATGCTCGCCGCGTTCCGGGCGTGGATATTCGTTCGTGCTGCATGGTCTGTGGCCGCAGCATGACCGAGGATATCCCGAGAACTGCCCGACGCGCGAGCGGCCGTTCGTGCCGCGGCCGACAATCGACCGGATGCTCGACATCATGCCGAGCGTGCCCCTGATCATTCATGAGTACCGCAAGCATGGCACCTGCTCCGGACTGCCACCGGACGGCTACTTCAATCTTTCCCGCCGCCTGTTCGACAAAGTGCGCATCCCGCCGCGCTACGAGCGTCCGAACCAGCCGTTCTTCGTGACGCCCGGCGAGGTGATCCGCGATTTCGTGTCGGTCAATCCGCAACTCAAGCCGGACATGCTGGCTGTCGTTTGCGGAGGCCAGGGAGGGCGGCTGCGCGAGATCCGCGTCTGCTTCTCGCGGGAGGGGGAATTCAAGGCCTGCGGGCAGAATGAGAATGCCCGCCGTCTGTGCAGCCTGCCGCGCATGTATGTGCCGCCGGTGCGCAATTCCGGTGACCGCCAGCCGGCCGGACCGCAACGCGCCATCCCGCCGCAAGGCCCGCTGCCGGGTCCGGGCCAGGTGCCGCGTACGCCCGGCGAGCGACGGATCTGACCACCGCCGCCGATGTGACGGCGGCACCTGTCGCGCACGCCAAAGGCGATTTTGCAGATATGTGCACGCACGCCGCGTGTGGATAACTACACCTTGCGCCTTAGTGTGGCGCCACATGCATTGCTGCGCGGAGCTGACTCAGACAGGTTTTCCACAGCGTGCGTGCGTCTGATCGACGGTCGTGTGGAATGTCGAATGCTCCCTTGCCTGAACGGATGGCTGCACGGCCGGTCAGAGCTCGGTCGTCCCAGCGTCCGGCGACCACCGCCGCGCCGAGCCGCCTTGCCGTGATCGCCTGGGGCGGCTTGGGATTTCTGATCGGAGCCGTGTTCTGGCATTTCATCGGGTTCTGGGGTTTCGTCAGTGACATCGTTCTGCGCGGTCACCCCGAGGATGCGCGGATCATCGCCCAGACGGGCCGCGATTGCACCGAACTGGCGCTCGATCGCAATGACGGGGGCGTGAAGTCACTCGCCTGCCCGTTGCATGCGGCGGAACTTCCCGAATCCGGCCGCGTCATTCGCGAAGACTCGGAACGCCTAACGCTGGCGAAGAAGCCTCAGACGCCACGCTGGACGATCCTGGTGAACCAGGGAACCGATACGCCGACGGAAGCCGGCAACCAATAGCCTCACCGAACCGTCACAATTTGCTGACATTCGAGCATCCCGGCTCGAGGCATGGTCGTCGTGATCGGTGCCTCGCTGGCAGCTTCTGGAGACGCGACGGGTGCTTGCCGCTGGACAAAGCTGGCGTTTCCGATCGCATGACGGCGAGACCGCGTCGCGGCTCGTCATCGGGGCGATTTTGGCCTTCGAGACCGCGGAACGGGTCGTCTGCGTCTCCATGATTACCCCGGAACAAGCCGCAACGGAACCGGAAGAACGCCCGGGCACAATCGCCTTCCTGCCGCTGAGCGAGGCAGCCTTCCGCGCCACCGTCACAGAGATCGATGGCACCGGCGAGCCTGCAGACGGGTTTTCCGCCGAGTTCGAGATCTGGCGCGGCGACCCACGCGGGCTGTCCGTCTTCACCGTCCCCTTCGATGGCTCCCTCGATCGGCTGATCGCACGGCAGATGGAAGCGATCGTCAGCGAGCGCCTGCCATCTGCAGAGTGATGTGCTGCCGTCGCGTCAGGCCTTCCGGATCATGCTCCCGGCAAAGGCCTCCATGCGCTCGATGATGGCGGCCACGCTCGGCGCGGGGAACGACAGACAGAGATCCTTGATGCCGGCCGCTTCTAGAGCCGCGACGTCAGCCTTGTGGTCCGCAACCGAGCCGGTCAGCGTCCGTCGTCCACCTGACTGTGCCGTCTCGGCGGTGCTGCTGACAGGCCATAGCACGACGTGCGCCAGATGGATGGTCGCGGGATCGCGGCCAAGCCGCTTAGCCATGTCCTTGAAGCCGCTGATGGCCGCGGCTAAGCGCTCGGGCGTATCGAGGCGGTTGGCGGGATTGCTCGAGGCGGGATACCAGCCGTCGCCGAGCCGGATGGCGCGCCGCATCGCAGCCTCGCTCTCGCCGCCGATCCAGATCGGCGGGTGCGGCTTCTGCACCGGTTTCGGACGGAACAGCAGGTTGTCGAATTTCACGTGCTTGCCGGCGAACTTCGGATCGTCCTTCGTCCAAAGCTCCTTGAAAGCCGCGATGTACTCGTCGGTCGCGCGACCGCGTTCCCCGTGGGGTGGAGCGCCGAGGGCTTCGAATTCCTCCTTCATCCAGCCGGCACCACAACCGACGGTGACGCGCCCACCCGACAGGATATCGGCCGTTGCCAACATCTTGGCGGCGAGGATCGGCTGGCGATGGGGGACCACCATGACGGAGGTGAGCAGCCTCACCCGCTTCGTGCATCCGGCCAGGAACGACAGAGTCGCCAGCTGCTCCAGACATTCTCCGACTGCGGCACCCGCCCAGTCGCCCGCCTCGCTGTATGGGTAGCGCGAGGCAATGTCGCCGGGTACCACGACGTGGTCGTTGACGCTGACGAAGTCGAAGCCCAGTCGCTCCGCAGCCTCGGCGACCGCGATATAGCCGTCGCGGGTGGCCATCGGCCCGCGAGAGAGGATGTTGACGCCGAACCGCATGCTGCTTCTCCGCCTCTCAGATCTGGTCTGTTCGAGGACGAAGATACGCGAGCGGGAAGCGCCCGTCATGCCTGGCATAGCCAGTACGGCCCGAACCAATAAGAAAAGGCGCCCTGGCGGTCAGCCGGGACGCCTCGCTACCTTGCGGTTGCGCCTGCGCAGGCGCTCAGTTGAGCGCTTCTTTCAGCTTCTTCGCCGGCGTGAACTTCGGCACGTTGGATGCGGGAATCTTCAGCGGTGCCTTGGTCAGCGGGTTGATGCCGTCGCGTGCCTTGCGCTTCGTCACCTTAAAGGTGCCGAAGTCCGGGATACGCAAGTCGGCACCGCTCTTCATCGACGCGGTGATCTGCTCGATCATGGTATCGACGGCAATCTTCGCCTTATCCTTGCCCATGTCACAGGCAGCCGCGACAGCGTCGATCAAATCCTGCTTGCTCATTTGATGATCCTCTGATGGTCCGGGAACGGGCAGGCTGTCCGAGCCAGGCTTCGAGCCAAGCGGGGCACCCGTTTGAAGGTCGTCCAGCCATCCAAGGGCCGGACGAGGCGTTAACAACGATTAATGGGCTGGCGCGTCAAGCCCTAAAAACTGTTGAACAAGCGTCCAAAAGCCCTGTTTTCGGGCTTTTCACGGTATTTCGATCAGTGAACGTGCAACAATTCGGACTGCCCATCCGCCGCCATGAAGTCGCATGGCCCGCCACCCAGAGGGCGGCAGGCCATGCGAAACGTGACTGCAGGACAACCCGCCAACTTAATGGGCGGTCGGACGGTCATCGCCTTGCGCACCCGGCGTACCAACCGCCGGTTCCGTTTCCCAGGCAATGGGATCCGGCATCCGAATGAGGGCCCGCTTCAGAACCTCGTCGAGGCGTGCCACCGGCACGATCTCCAGATGGCCCTTCACGTTGTCGTTGATCTCGGCCAGATCCTTCACGTTCTCCTCCGGGATCAGCACCGTCTTGATGCCGGCCCGAAGCGCCGCCAGCAGCTTCTCCTTGAGGCCTCCGATCGGCAACACACGACCACGCAATGTGATCTCGCCGGTCATCGCCACGTCCTTCTTGACGGGAATTCCCGTCATCACCGAGACGATGGCCGTGACCATGGCGACGCCGGCCGACGGACCGTCCTTTGGCGTGGCGCCCTCGGGCACGTGCACGTGGATGTCCTTTTTATCGAACATCGACGCGGGGATACCCCAATCCACCGACCGCGAGCGGACGTAAGCAGTGGCCGCCTGGATCGACTCCTTCATCACCTCACGCAAGTTGCCCGTGACCGAGAACTTGCCCTTGCCAGGCATCATGACGCCTTCGATGGTCAGAATTTCTCCGCCCACCTCGGTCCAGGCCAAGCCGGTGACGACACCGACCTGATCCTCAGCCTCGGCCTCGCCGTAGCGATACTTCGGCACGCCCAGGTAATCCGGCAACATCTCGGCCGTGACGTGCACAGTCTTGCGCTCGCCGGTCAGGATATCCTTCACCGCCTTACGGGCGAGCTTGGAGATCTCGCGCTCGAGCGAGCGCACACCAGCTTCCCGCGTATAGCGGCGAATGACACCTTTCAGCGCCTCGTCGTCGACCGTCCACTCCTCGAGCGACAGACCGTGCGCCTCGCGCGTCTCACGAATGAGGTGGCGCTTGGCGATCTCGATCTTCTCGTCCTCGGTGTAGCCGGCGAGACGGATGATCTCCATCCGGTCCATCAGGGCCGGCGGAATGTTCAGCGTGTTCGCCGTGGTCACGAACATGACGCTCGACAAGTCGTAGTCGACCTCGAGGTAATGGTCGTTGAACGTGTGGTTCTGCTCGGGATCGAGCACCTCGAGCAGCGCCGCCGCCGGATCACCGCGGAAATCCGAGCCCATCTTGTCGATCTCGTCGAGCAGGAAGAGCGGATTGGTCCGCTTGGCCTTCTTCATCGACTGGATGACCTTGCCGGGCATCGAGCCGATGTAGGTGCGGCGGTGACCACGGATCTCGGCCTCGTCGCGCACGCCGCCGAGCGACATGCGCACGAACTCGCGGCCGGTCGCATTCGCAATCGACTTGCCGAGCGACGTCTTGCCGACGCCGGGAGGTCCGACGAGGCACAGGATCGGCCCCTTGAGCTTGTTGGTCCGGGTCTGGACCGCGAGATACTCGAGGATCCGCTCCTTCACCTTTTCGAGGCCGTAGTGCTCCTTGTCCAGGATCTCCTGGGCCTCGACGATGTCCTTCTTGACCTTGCCGCGGACGCCCCACGGGATCGACAGCAGCCAGTCGAGGTAGTTGCGCACCACCGTCGCCTCGGCCGACATCGGGCTCATCTGCTTGAGCTTCTTCAGCTCCGCCAGAGCCTTGTCCTTGGCTTCCTTGGTCAGCTTGGTGTTCTCGATCTTCTCCTCGAACTCGGCGATATCATCCCGCTCGTCGTTGTCGCCGAGCTCCTTCTGGATCGCCTTCATCTGCTCGTTGAGATAATACTCGCGCTGCGTCTTCTCCATCTGGCGCTTGACGCGGCTGCGGATCTTCTTCTCGACCTGCAGCACAGAGATCTCGCTCTCCATCAGCGTGTAGACGCGCTCGAGCCGGTCCGAGACCTTGGTGATCTCGAGAATATCCTGCTTGTCCGAGATCTTGATCGCGAGATGCGAGGCAATGGTGTCGGCCAGCTTCGAGTGATCCTCGATCTGGCTGATGTTGCCGAGCACCTCGGGGCTGATCTTCTTGTTGAGCTTCACATAGCTCTCGAACTGGCTCACGGCGGAGCGGGCCAGTGCCTCGATCTCGTCCTTGTTGCCAGGCGTCTCCGGGATGCGCTCGATCTCAGCCTCGTAGTAGCTCGGATTGGCCGAGTATTCGACGATGCGCGCCCGCGCCGTGCCCTCGACCAGCACCTTGACGGTGCCGTCCGGCAACTTCAGCAATTGCAGCAGTGACGCCAGGGTGCCGATGCGATAAATGGCATCGGTGCCAGGATCGTCATCGCTGGCATTCTTCTGGGCGGCGAGCAGGATCTGCTTGCCAGCCTTCATGACCTCCTCGAGCGCCGCGATCGATTTCTCGCGGCCGACGAAGAGAGGCACGATCATGTAAGGGAAGACGACGATGTCCCGGAGCGGAAGCACCGGGTAAACCTCGCGTCCGGGGGCCTTGTCCTTGTTCTGCTTGTTATCTTCGCTCATGGCATCCATCCGTTCGTCTGCCAATCCCGAGATGGGCCTTGGCAAGTGTCAGCCGACATCAAGTCTCGCGCCAACAACGCTGAGCCCCAAGCACGTGACCCCATCTGCGTGCGCAGGGCCGCTCACTTCATCGGGCGTTCCCGTCTGGCGCATCGAGCCGCTCAATGCACCAAACCGGACTGCTAACTTAGGACCCGGCCGGCCTGCTTCAAGAGTGCCGACCAATTCGGGCAACACCGGTATCAACACACAGCACGACTGCGACAGACCAATGTGAAATGTGAGCCACGACCGTCGTCAGGCGCTGGTGCCTTTCTCCTCGGCCCGCTCGGAGTAGATGCGCAAAGGACGCGCGCCGCCATCGACCACCTCAGGGCCGATCACGACCTCCTCGACGCCCTTGAGACTTGGAAGCTCGAACATGGTGTCGAGCAGGATGCCTTCCATGATCGACCGCAACCCACGTGCACCCGTCTTGCGTTCGATGGCCTTCTTGGCGATCGAGCGATAGGCGTCCTGGGTGATGGTGAGACGAACGTCCTCCATCTCGAACAGGCGCTGATACTGCTTGATCAGCGCGTTCTTCGGCTCGGTCAGGATCTGGATCAGCGCCTTCTCGTCCAAGTCCTCAAGCGTGGCGATAACGGGCAGGCGGCCGATGAATTCCGGGATCAAGCCGAACTTCAGCAGGTCCTCGGGCTCGACCGACCGCAGCACCTCGCCGGTGCGGCGCTCATCCGGACCGATCACGGTGGCCCCGAAGCCGATCGACGTCCCCTTGCCACGCCGCGAGATGATGCGCTCCAGCCCCGCGAATGCGCCGCCGCAAATGAAGAGGATGTTCGTGGTGTCGACCTGCAGGAACTCCTGCTGCGGGTGCTTGCGACCACCCTGGGGCGGCACTGAGGCGACGGTGCCTTCCATGATCTTCAGCAGAGCCTGCTGCACACCCTCGCCCGACACATCGCGGGTGATGGAGGGGTTGTCGGACTTGCGGCTGATCTTGTCGACCTCGTCGATGTAGACGATGCCGCGCTGCGCCCGCTCGACATTGTAATCGGCGTTCTGGAGCAGCTTCAGGATGATGTTCTCGACGTCCTCGCCGACGTAGCCGGCCTCGGTCAGCGTCGTCGCATCGGCCATCGTGAACGGCACATCGAGGATGCGAGCCAAGGTCTGGGCCAGAAGCGTCTTGCCGCAGCCGGTGGGGCCGACCAGTAGGATGTTCGACTTAGCCAGCTCGACATCGTTGTTTTTTGCCGCGTGGTTCAACCGCTTGTAGTGATTGTGCACCGCGACAGCCAAGACGCGCTTGGCGTGGTCCTGGCCGATCACATAACTGTCGAGGACGGAGCAGATCTCCTGCGGACTGGGGACACCGTCGCGCGACTTGACGAGGGTGTTCTTGTTCTCCTCGCGGATGATGTCCATGCACAGCTCGACGCACTCATCGCAGATGAACACGGTCGGGCCAGCAATGAGTTTGCGGACCTCATGTTGGCTCTTGCCGCAGAAGGAGCAGTACAGGGTGTTCTTTTCGTTGGGCATCAGGCTTTCTCACACCCGTTCTTGGCGGCCGGCACACACTGCCGAAGCACCCGGTCGTGCCCGCGCACAACCACCCAGGACACCCCCGGCGCGGGCTGCGCGGGAATCCATCTAATCCGATCTGAGCACGCTATTGTTGGCCAGATCAAGATTGGATTAATACGCCATACATGCGACGCAAACGACCAGCGCAGCATTCAAAAGGCCTGCGTTGCAAAAGTGCCGCAATTGGCAGCGATTCGTGACCACAGGGCAACAGAGCTGTTCGCTGAACCTTTGTCCCTGCCGGATCAAGATTTACCGGCCTCGGCGCCGATGTCCATATCTGAGCGGCTGGTCAAGACTTTGTCGATCAAGCCAAATTCCTGCGCCTGATCAGCGGTCATGAAGTGATCGCGGTCGAGCGTCGACTCGATCTTGTCGTAGCTCTGCCCCGTATGCTTCACGTAGACTTCGTTGAGGCGGCGCTTCATCTTGAGGATGTCCTCGGCGTGGCGCTGAATATCCGATGCCTGGCCGGAGAAGCCGCCAGAGGGCTGGTGAACCATGATGCGGGCGTTGGGCAGCGCATAGCGCATCCCCTTCGATCCCGCGCACAGCAGCAGCGAGCCCATCGAGGCCGCCTGCCCGATGCACAGCGTGGCGATCGGGCACCGAATGAACCGCATGGTGTCGTAGATCGCCATGCCCGAGGTCACCACGCCGCCGGGCGAGTTGATGTACATGGCGATCTCTTTCTTCGGATTCTGGGCCTCGAGAAAGAGAAGCTGCATGCAGATCGACGAGGCCATGCCATCCTCGATCGGGCCGATGACGAAGATGATGCGCTCCTGCAGCATCCGGGACGGCAGATCGTAGGGGCGCTCGCCGCGAGCCGTCTGCTCGATGACCGTCGGCCAGAAGGTGCTGGTGATCAGGCTGCTCATGGTCGCATCTTTCCGAATTCGTTGCAGATCCAGCCGCCGGGTACCGGCGTGGCGGTGTTCGTCGAATAGCGGCCGCCCATCTCGTGGATCAAGCGGCCGGCGGCATCTCGTCCTCGATCGGCTTCAGCAGCTCCTCGTGGCCGACCTTCTTCTCTGTCACCTTGGCCTGACCAGCAATGTAGTCGACGACTTTTTCCTCGAAGATCGGCGCGCGCAACTGCGACACGGCGCCCGGCGTCTTCTCGAAGTACTCGTAGACCATGCGCTCCTGGCCTGGGAAGCGGCGGGCCTGCTCGAACAGTGCGTTGCGCAATTCGTCCTGCGTCACCTCGACCTTGCCCTGCTCTCCGATCTCGCCCAGCACGAGTCCGAGACGGACGCGGCGCTCGGCGATGCGGCGGTACTCGGCCCTGACCTCATCTTCGTTCTTGCCCTCGTCGGCGAAGGTCTTCTTGGCCTGCTCCATGCCTTGTGTCAGCTGCTTCCAGATGCCGTCGAACTCGTTCTCGACGAGGGTCGGCGGCAACTCGAACGCGTGCGCCTTGTCGAGTGCGTC
>Ga0209573_1006009_pt1 | contig 10462 bp, 5 predicted proteins | sample TNRBio252014_DNA_FD_185870 | JGI IMG/M metagenome (GOLD analysis project Ga0209573, IMG submission 185870) | Wastewater treatment Type I Accumulibacter community from EBPR Bioreactor in Madison, WI, USA - TNR Reactor_6/25/2014_ DNA (SPAdes)... | ecosystem: Engineered > Bioreactor > EBPR >...
TGAAGATCGCTACTGATCATTTGACTGGAGGTGGCAACCTCCGAGAGGGGCTGGAAGACTTGCTCTGGGCCCTCTTGAATTCCCCTGAGTTTGCGAGTCGGCGATGACGCAGATGCCGCAACTCGAAAATTATTTCAACGATTTCAGGAACCCCGCGATTTTGATCGAATCCTGTTGGTTTCCCGAGGGTTGACTCAGCCAACTCTGAATCCGTCCTGCGCCAATGTTGTCGCCGAAATCTTGTGGCCAATGTGCAGAAGGGATGGAGCTGGCTGTCTCAGAGCTTCCGTGTTTGCAGGCTTCGGAGGCAATGATGTGTCAGTTCCATCCCTTCTGCACATTGGTATTCGCAATTTTGAGATTTCGGGATTCGCCGATTGTGCAGCACTGCACCTCGAATGGCAATCCTCATTCGAACCGCGGAGCAGGAAAATGACGATCCGGATTTTTGACGCAATCCGTTCATTTCAGGGTGGTTTTGCTCGCCGACGATTCCTTGCTGCCGGCGCTGTCGGAAGTGTTTCGACCTGTTTTTTTCAACGTCTCTTTGCCAGTCAGGCAGCGCAGTTGCAGAAACAGGGCCGGTCCATGATCCTGTTGTGGATGCAGGGCGGCCCCAGTCAGTTTGAGACTTTGGATCCGAAACCAGGCACCACGAACGGTGGCCCGACAGAGTCGATCGAAACAAAAATTCCGGGAATTCGGCTTTCGGACAATTTTCCGCGCGTTGCTCAGCAGATGTCTGACATCGCAATCGTGCGATCGATGACCAACAAGGAGGGAAGTCACCCCCGCGCCACCTATCAGATGCATACGGGCTACGTTCCCGCCGGCAGCGTCAAGCATCCCGCGTTTGGTTCCAATGTCGCGCAGCAACTGGGAGACGTGGAGTCTGAGTTGCCCTCCTTTGTCTCCATCGGGGCAACGCAGGGTGCGGGATTTCTGGGAATGGACTATGAGCCGTTTGTTGTGGCCAGACCGGGACAGCTCCCGGAGAACGTCGCTCTGCCGGTCACGCGCGAACGGTTCGATCGCCGCACGGCATTAATGACACAACTGACTCAGGAATTTGCAGGGACGGGATCGCGACAACTGGCAGCCACACACACTTCACTGTATGGCAAGACGTCTCGACTGGTGCTGACTCCCGAGATCGATGCATTCGACATTTCATCGGAACCTGCCGCTCTGCAGTCAGAGTATGGCGATTCCAACTTCGGACGTGGTTGTCTGCTGGCTCGCCGCCTGGTTGAAAAAGGCGTCGCCTTTGTCGAAGTTCGGTCGGGCAACTGGGACACACATCAGAACAACTTTGAGGAATGCGCGAAAAACGCTGCCGAAGTTGACCCCGCGACCGCCACGCTGATTCGAGACCTGAAGGATCGTGGCCTGCTGGAAAAAACCGTGGTGGTCTGGATGGGCGAATTCGGGAGAACGCCGAAGATCAATCCCCGCGAGGGTCGCGATCACTATCCACGAGTCTTCAGCATGATGATGGCTGGCGGTGGAATTCGGGGAGGTCAGGTGTATGGAGCCAGCACGGCTGACGGAACCGATGTGGCGGACAATCCGGTCACGGTGCCTGATCTCCTCAGAACCGTCTGCAGGGCAGTGGGAGTCAACGCGGATCACGAAAACATGAGCCCCCAGGGACGACCCCTGAAAGTGGTCGACGGCGGAAAAGAAATCCCGGAACTGCTCGTCTGAAGCGAACACCGCAGCTCCGCCTGGCAGGCCAATGTGACCAATCCGCAGGCCTGAACAGGCGGCACCTCAGTTTCGAAGAATTCCGGTATCCTTGCGCCCGCCGTGCATGGCGAAGCATCGGGTGATGCTGCAGAATCCCGAGGTCTGCTCGGTCGAGCAGCACGTGTCCCGGGAATCACGACTGCCCATGTCCGATATCGCTTCACCAAAGCCGACGCCGTCCCGCCTGACTTCGCTGGACCAGTTCCGCGGCTACACGATGTTTGGAATGCTGCTGGTCAATTTTCTGGGCGGCTATCAGATCTGTCCTCGCATCCTGCGGCATACGCATGATTACTGCAGTTATGCCGACACCATCATGCCGCAGTTTCTGTTTGCTGCTGGATTTGCGATGCGGCTAAGTCTGGGAAGTCGCTGGGAAAGGGAAGGCCATCTGCCCTGGAGTCGCGCAGTGCGTCGGATTCTGGGACTGGCGCTGGTCGCGGTGGTCTGGTATACCGTGGGTGATTTCGGTTCGATCGTCAAGCTGTTTCAGAATGAAGATCCTCTGGTGGTTCTTGGCACCCTGATGAAGCGCAACTGGTGTCAGACGCTGATGCATATCGCCTTGACATCGCTCTGGATCCTGCCCGTCATTGTCGCCTCAACGCAAACGCGGCTGATCTACATGACGGCTTCGGCCGTCGCTCACATTGGGTTGTCGTGGTGGTTTAACTTCCAGTGGGTCAACGGCGCTAACGGTGCACCTTCCGGAATTGATGGTGGCCCGCTGGGATTCCTGACCTGGTGTGTTCCTGCCATTCTGGGAACAATCGCCTGTGACCTGACTCGCCGCAGCGGCGTTGCAGCAAGTCTGCACATTATGGGCCGTGGCGCTGCAGTGATGCTCCTCGGCTGGCTGATGACCCTCCCCACGGTTCTTTACAATGTGCCGGCTGAACAGCAGGAGGCCCTGAAGGATCAGAAACTGGCAGACGATCCGGTCCTTCCGGAACTGATCCGGTTAAAGCAAGGGAAGGGCGAGATTGTCGAACCCCCCTTTGTGCCGCCTCCTGGCAGCCGCGAGCGGAAATGGAATTACTGGATGATGAGTCAGCGTGCGGGATCGCTTTCGTATATCACCTTTTCCGCCGGAGTGTCACTGGTACTGTTTGCTCTGTTTCTATGGGCATGTGATGGCCACGGCTGGCAACTGGGATTCTTTCGAACACTCGGCACAAACTCGCTGGCCGCTTACATTCTCCATGACATTGCCGGCTGGATCGTGGGACCGTTTCTGACAAAGACCTCCAGTGCCGGGGTCACACTTCTGGGATTTGCCTGCTTCACTCTGCTGGTTTACGGGGCATGCCGGTTGCTGGAGTGGAAGAAATGGTATTTGAGAATTTGAAGCGGACGAGTTGATTGTTATGCACGCCATTGAATTTCTGACTCAGAAGAATGCCGAGATTTCATCGTCCGTGCTGGTGATGTACGGATCCGAGCGCTATTTCCGTCAGGAGATCCTGCAGCGAATTCCTGGTGCGAGTGGTGAAGAGGCCGATCTGACGCTGACCAGAATAGCCGGGCCGGATGCGGATCTCCGCGACGTCATGGCCGATCTGAAGACAGTGTCAATGTTTGGTGATCGGCGAATTGTTCTGGTCGAGGATGCGGATGAGTTTGTCTCGACGAACCGCGGCGCACTGGAAAAGTACGTCACTCAGCCCGCGAAGAGTTCTCTGCTGATTCTGGATGTGAAGAGCTGGCCCAGGAACACCAAACTGTTCAAGCTTGTTGATCAGCATGCGACTGCCATCGAATGTGGAGAACTCACAGGGGTCAAGCTGCAGAAATGGCTGCAGAAGATTGCCCAGAATGACTACGGAAAAAAGCTGGAACAGGAAGCGGCCGAACTAATCATCGAACTGGCCGGCGACGGCCTGACTCTGCTTCAGCAGGAAGTCGCCAAACTGGTGGCCTTCGTTGGGGATGCACCGGAAATCACTCGGGACGATGTCCCGAAAGTTGTGGGCGGCTGGAGAACGGAAACGACCTGGGTGATGCTGGATGCCGTCCGTGATGGACAACCTGGCAGGGCGATCGAAGCACTGGACAAGCTTCTGAAATCCGGTGATGCTCCTCAAAAAATTCTGGGTGGCGTGACGTTTACGTTTCGCAAATTTGCGGAAGCCACTGAGCGCGCACGAACCGGAACTCCGCTGCGGGATGCCCTGACCTCATCCGGAGTCTTTTCAAACGCCATCGGCCAGGGGGAAACGTATCTCCGCAGAATCGGATTTGAACGCGCCAGCCGGATCTTTCAGTGGCTGATTGAGGCAGATTCCGAAATGAAAGGTGGCAGTCGCGTTGATCCGGCAGTTCTGCTGGAACGATTATTTGTACGCCTGGCCGGAACGACCAGCTGAGCCGCATTTCCTGAATTCTGTATCAACCACAGATCCCATCGCACTCCAACGATCGCCCGACCCAAGTGAGCCTGAGTTCCTCTTCTGCAGACGCTGATGCCAACGCGGTTCGCCGTCCGCGATTTGTCGTGGGTATTGACCTGGGAACCACAAATTCCGCTCTGTGCTTCATTGATACGGAACGAGATCCGGAATCGATCTTAACGTTCCTGATTCCTCAGGTCGTGGCGGCCGGCCAGGTAGAGTCTCAGGAAACGCTTCCGTCGTTTCGCTACGAAGCCCTGCCGGAGGAACGCACATCCGGCGCGACTCGGTTGCCCTGGAGAAAAGAAACGCCCGACAGTGTGGTCGGAGTCTTTGCCAGAGATCATGGACGCACCGTCCCCGGGCGAATGATCGAATCGGCAAAGTCCTGGCTGTGTCACAGCGGAGTTGACCGAAAGGCCAATCTGCTCCCATGGCACGGAGCGGCCGATGTGCGTCGCCTGTCACCAGTGGAAGCCAGCGCAAGCTATCTGGGACATTTGCGCGAAGCGTGGAATGCTGCTCATCCCGAACAGCCGCTGGAACAGCAGGACGTTGTCCTGACGATTCCCGCTTCATTTGACGAAGTCGCTCGCGAGTTGACAGTCGCCGCTGCACGCATGGCAGGATTGTTTCGAGTGATCCTGCTGGAAGAGCCCCAGGCGGCATTCTATTCGTGGGTCGCTGCTCATCGGCAAACCTGGGAAACACTCGTCGCTCCGGGTCAGAAGATTCTGGTCTGCGATATCGGCGGGGGCACTTCGGACTTCAGTCTGATCCATGTCCGCTCGGGTGAAGAAAACCGTCTGCAGTTTCATCGAGTGGCTGTCGGCGATCATTTGTTGCTCGGTGGCGACAATCTGGATCTGGCCCTTGCACATCATCTCGAACAGAAACTGGCCCACGGCGGACGACTGGACGCTCGCCAGTGGAGCATGCTGATCCCGGCGTGCCGACATGCCAAGGAAACTCTGCTGAGTGAACACGCGCCGGAATCCCACACGGTCGTTCTGGCCGGCGGTGGATCGAAGCTGATCGGAGGCTCGTTGCGCGCGGAACTGACGCGGGAGGAAGTCCTTCGAATTTTTCTCGATGGCTTTCTGCCAACAACAGACTTTGATGCGGCCCCCGCAAAACGTCAGTCGGGCTTTCAGGAATTTGGCCTGCCGTATGCATCGGATCCGGCCATCACCAGATACCTCGCCACCTTTCTCAGAACTCACTCGCAGTCCGATGCCACTGAGTCTTTGTCGGAAGTCGATCGGCTGCGGGCCGCAAGACCCGACATTGTTCTGTTCAATGGCGGCTTCTTTGCCTCGCCGTTGCTGCGTCAACGTCTGATTGAGTCTCTGGAACGGTGGTTCCAATCAGTCACTCCCGGCTGGACACCGGTGGTGCTTCGAAACGATCGTCTGGATCTGGCCGTCGCCCAGGGCGCCGCCTGTTTTGGCATGGTCCGACGAGGAGTTGGCGTACGGATCACGGCCGGGCTGGCCAGAACCTATTACATTGCCGTGGAACAACCAAACGGCTCCCGCTCCGCCATGTGTCTGATTCCTGCCGGTACAGAAGCATCGACGGAACCCATGATCATTGATCGTGTGTTTCGGGTGCGCACATCCGAACCGGTCGAGTTTCCGATTCTGGTTTCAGGCACGCGACTTACGGACAAACCGGGACAACTCATTCCGATTGATCCGGAGCAACTGACTTCTCTGCCGCCCATTCGAACGGTGCTGACAACGCGCAGGCGCAGTGAACTGACGGAAGTGGATGTGCGTCTCACAGCAACTCTGACAGAAATCGGAACAATGGAAGTCTGGTGTCAGCAGATCGATGGGACAAGACGCTGGCAACTGCAGTTCGATATTCGTCCGGCGACCGAAACCGATCGCGCAGCGCACACGGGCCTGGCGGAACGGTCCGGCATTGTCGATGACGACATCATTGATGAAGCAGTCACCGCACTGCGCCGGGTCTTCAGTTCGCTGGCCATCACGCGACCTGAAGACGCCATGTCATCGTTGTCGGAAGCCATCGGAACGCCCCGTGATGCCTGGCCCCCGTCACTGCTGCGGCACATGTGGTCGGAACTGATGCGTCTTCAGGACGGCCGCAGACGCAGTCCGCAGCACGAAGCGAGATGGCTGAATCTGGTCGGATTCTGTCTGCGTCCGGGATTCGGGATGGCGGCGGATGACTGGCGTGTGGAAGAAACCTGGCGCGAGATCAATGGTCGACTCGTCCATGGAGCGCCTGCGTGTCTGGCCGAACTGCGGACGCTGTGTCGAAGAATCTCCGGAGGAATGACGGCCGGTCGTCAGAATCAGATTGCTTCTGCTGTGATGCCCGCCATCCGGCAGCGATTTCGCCAGGTACAGACGGGTCGCGGTAAAGCCGCCCCGTACGCCTCAGGAGCGCACGAAGCGGCTGAAATCTGGCGAATGCTGGGATCGCTGGAACTCCTGGATCTGAATGTCCGGCAGGAACTGGGCACGATGATGATGGACCTGCAGCAGCGAGCTGCGTTTGAGCCGGTCCAGAACGCGCTGATCTGGGCGGTGGGCCGGGTTGGTGGGCGAGTTCCCGTCTATGGCCCGCTGAATCTGGTGCTGCCCGTCTCGATGGTGTCCGAGTGGATCGAACAACTGCTCCGGACAGGAGATCTCAAAACGAAGCTCGTTCAGTTCACTTTGATGCAGCTCAGTCGTCGAACACAGGATCGTTTTCGGGACATCGACGAATCGCTGCGTCATCGAGTTCTTTCGAAGCTGAAATCCGTGGATGCCGCGCCCGATCTGCTGACGTTGATTGAGCATGGTGGCACGGCCGGAAGTGAAGTCACGTCACTGATTCTGGGAGAATCTTTGCCTGTGGGGCTTCGGCTTCTGTGATTCGTGAATTTTGTGATCCGAAGTGACCTTGTCACACAGCGCAACGGAACTGATCTGATCCAACATCTATTTTGCTGCAATGACCGAGGATTCCCATGACCTCAGAACAGATTCTGGCTCTGTACCAGACGATGGTGCTGATTCGCGAAACCGAAGAGGAACTCGCCCGATGTCATCAGCGAGGGCTGATCCACGGTGCGTGTCACACTTATGTGGGTCAGGAAGCGATCGCGGCCGGAGTCTGTGCTCATCTGACGAATCACGATCCCGTCTTCAGCACTCATCGTGGTCACGGTCATGCTCTGGCCAAGGGAATGCCACCACGCGAACTGATGGCCGAGCTGTTTGGCCGGGTAACAGGATGTTCCCGCGGACGTGGCGGCTCAATGCATCTGTTTTCGCCGGAGATCGGCATGATGGGAACCAGCGGCATTGTCGGCCCCTGTATGCTGCAGGCCTGCGGAGGCGGATACAGTTCGAAGCTGTTGAAATCCGGACAGGTGGCCGTTGCGTTTTTCGGAGACGGAGCCGTTAACAACGGCGCGTTTCACGAAGCACTGAATATGGCCAGCATCTGGAAATTGCCCGTGCTGTTTGTCTGCGAAAATAATCAGTACGCGACCGAAGTGCCGTTTTCGTATGCCTGTGGATCTCCATCCGTTGCGGAGAAAGCCGCGGGGTACGGAATTCCCGGCTGGAATGTGGATGGCAATGACGTGCTGGAAGTGTCTCGCATCGCCGGTGAAGCCATCCGTAAAGCGCGGACCGGCGACGGCCCTGCCCTGCTGGAATGCCGCACCTATCGCACGCGAGCACACGCAGAAGGCATGGGAGACTTCACGTACCGGACTCGCGAAGAAGTCGAAGCCTGGAAACAAAAGTGTCCCATTCAGCGCCTGCGTTCAAAGTACTCGACCGAGCTGTCAGCCGCATTTGCCGACGTCGATTCGCAGGTGCGAAGTCTTGTGCAGGAGGCTCGAGCATTTGCCGAATCCAGTCCTCTTCCGGACAGTGACACGGCCGCGACTCATGTTTATTCAGCAGACGCCTCGTCGCTTGCTGCACCACCACAGAACGCAGGAACTCGCGAATTGACGTTCACACAGGCCACGGTCGAAGCGCTGACCACTGAGATGGCCAGGAATCCCGCGATCTTTGTGATGGGCGAAGGAATCGGCAAACGTGGTGGGAACTTCCGCACGACGGCCGGCTTGTACGAAGTTCATGGCCCCGAGCGTCTGTGTGACACGCCGATCTGTGAACGCGGCTTTGTCGGACTGGCCTGTGGAGCTGCGATGACAGGAACTCGACCGGTCATCGACTTTATGTTCGTCGACTTCATCCTGGATTCCATCGGCGAGATCATTAATCAGATTGCCAAGATGCAGTACATGTCGAGCGGTCGGCTGAAGATGCCGGTGCTGCTGCGAGGATGTGTGGGGGTTGGCCATTCGGCAGCAACCCATCATTCCGGCAGTTATCACGCGCTGTTCGGACAGGTGCCGGGCCTGCGGGTCGTCATGCCATCCAACGCCTATGATGCCAAAGGTCTGATGCAGCATGCCCTGCGATGCAATGACCCGGTGCTGTTTCTGGAACATCGGGAAATTCTGACGACGAAGAGTGCGGTCCCGGAGGTGGACTATGAGATTCCATTTGGCCAGGCGTCTATCGTCCGCGCGGGGACGGATGTGACAGTGATCGCGCTGGCACGAATGGTTCCGCTGACACGAAGTCTGTGTGATGAACTTCAGCAACAGGGTATCTCGGTGGAGCTGATTGATCCGCGAACCGTGTCTCCCCTGGATACTCGCACGATTCTGCAGTCTGTCGCAAAGACCGGGCGGCTGCTGATTGTGGAAGAAACGCCCGCGGCCTTTGGGCTGGGGGCGGAAGTTGCGGCACAGGTCGCCGATCAGGGCTTTGATAGTCTCGATGCACCAATCCGCCGGGTGAACGGAACCTTTGCGCCCGTTCCCTATAGTCCTCAACTGGAAGCTGCAGTCGTCCCTTCCGTGGACTCCATTCGAGCGGCGATCCGGGATCTTGCCAGCGAATAGCTCCGGATCACACGGCTCCAGAGGCGCGGTGCTTGTCGCCATGAACATTTCTGAGTAGTGTGCAAAACCGCGGCGGATGGCATCGGAAATGCTCGGATTACGAAGGGGTCATTTCGTTATCTCTGCCTGAGGCTGCTGCATCTGTCGGAGAAACCTTCTGTGTCCATTTCGCCAGAATTCCGCCGTGTAATTTCCCGACGAGCTCTGTTGAGTCCGGGACTGCTGCCCGCCACTGTTGCAGGACTGCTCAGCAGTGTGCTGCTGGCTGCGACATTCGTCCTGCTGGGCGCCCTGTGCTGGCTGATCATCAGTGTGGAGTCCGGAAATACTCAGGGACTGCTGCCACTGACAGAATTGCTGTCTTCCCATGTGACGGGCCCGTGGGCGGCGTCTCTGATTCGTTCCCTGCCGATGCTGCATGCGACGAATTCCGCTGCCCTTTGTCTGATGTTGTGCCTGACAGCGCTGATGCCGCTGCGATGGGCACTGGAATCCCTCGCAACGACTCGAGTGGACAGTTATGTGGATCGCGCGGCTGTGCGCCTTCGACAGCACATTCATCGCAAGGCGATTCGCCTGGAACCTGCCGATCTGACGGGCGAACAAACTCGAAATGCCGATCGCCTCTTTCAGGCAGAAACCCGCACCCTGGCGGAATCGGCCGCAAAGTGGGGTCAGCTTTGGGTTGTCGAAGTGCCTGAGCTGCTGGCCGCGATTCTGACGGCCCTGGTCATCAACTGGAGGATTGCGCTGCAGACCGTGATTCCCGTTGTGCTTGGACGGATGATCCTGCGCAACGAAGTTCAGCGAGGCGATTCGTCACTGCGATTGCTGCTGGAACAGGTGGATCGAGGTCTGGGACGAATGGCAGAAAGTCTCCGAAAGACTCGCATCGTCACGACCTTCGGAATGGAACAGACCGAGCAGCAGCAATTCGAACGTCATCTGGGAGACTATCAGGTCCGCTGTCGACAACTGGCCTGGCAGCAGAGCGGTGGGCGGGGGATCCGGAATCTGATCTGGCTGATCGTCGTACTACTTCCGGCTGCAATTCTGCTGATGCATTGTCTGCGCGGCCATTCGGTGGCCGCGACCGTCATATCTGGTGTCTGCCTGCTGATGATCTATCGCCAGCTGATGCGGATCGAAGAACTGCCCGCGCTGTCCGCGGAAGGCTCTGACAAAGCCGAAGAGATTGCGGCGTATCTCAATCGAATTCCTTCGGTCAGTCAGACACCCGGAGCCGTGTTTCTTGAGCCCATGTCACGAACCCTCACGTTCAATCAGGTTTCGTTTCAGACGCCACAACTGCCCGGACTGCTCGATGGACTCGACCTGCGCATCAGTTCCGGCGAACGCATTGCCCTGC
>Ga0209573_1006011_pt1 | contig 10460 bp, 8 predicted proteins | sample TNRBio252014_DNA_FD_185870 | JGI IMG/M metagenome (GOLD analysis project Ga0209573, IMG submission 185870) | Wastewater treatment Type I Accumulibacter community from EBPR Bioreactor in Madison, WI, USA - TNR Reactor_6/25/2014_ DNA (SPAdes)... | ecosystem: Engineered > Bioreactor > EBPR >...
AGCCGTTCACGGGCTCGTTAAGGAAGTGAAGGATGGCTCCGTGGTCCATGAGAATGAGGATGGAGATTGAAATCAGAGAGTCACAGCATCTGAAGAGGCGGGGCGCGCGGCCGCACGCAACGCCTCTGCCAGCGCTTCTGCCTCCTCCACTTTCCGGCGTGCCGACTCGTGCCTCAGCCGGGCAGAGCCTTCGAGACTTTCGATCTCCCACATCGTGCCCTTGAATGTGCGCTCCGCCTGATGCCGACGGTGCTCCGCCAGGTATTCCCAGCTCGCAACCAGCATCAGCACAAAGGCGGGAATGTTGATGGTTGAGCGCATCAGACCACGCTGGCCGACACCACAACCAACACCTTCCTCACTGCGGAGGAGTTCCAGTGACGGATCATCCAGGACGCGGCCCAAATGCTTTTCCGCAGAGGCACGCAGAAGAAAATCTTTCATGATATAAGGCCAATCAATGTTCTCCTTCGAAAGCACTTCATAAGTGTGACCTTGTTTAGGCAGCCCAAAGTCGCGAATGAACTCCGCAATAGCTTTGTCCTCTGGATATGCAGTCCACTGGAGAAGCTGTGTTTTAGTGGAACCGAAAAGTTCAAAGAACAGTTTGGGAACACGCATGTCAGCGTAGTCGTCTTCACCCGGATGATCTGGGACTTTGAGGTCTAAAATGGCTGCATCATAGGGTTCTGACAGCCTGTCAGCCCTGCGAATGGCTTCCAAAGCATCCATGCGACATTCATATTTTTCAATTAGAAGCCCACCTCTGAAGGAGCGTTCCATGCGCCCAACACAATCATCAAGTATAGGAGCCTGATCCTCCAGGATGAAGACTTTCAAGGGGTATTCCAGTAATGAACTTTTCATGATGAGTGTGTGGGTAGCCGAATTTCAAAACAGACTCCTTCGCCGTGGCGTCCTGTCTCTTTTATCTGTCCTTTATGTGAGTGAACCACTTCTCGCACATGGCCAAGGCCGAGGCCGCTGCCCTTTTTTTGTTTCCCAGGCCGATAGGATACAAAGTAATCGAAGATACGCTCCTTGAGGTGGGGAGGGACTCCGGGGCCGTTGTCCCGGTATAACACCACAACAGTTTTTGCATCTGAGGAAATCTCAAAGTCCACCCGAACTCTCAATGGTTGGGGGCGGTCAATCGACATGACGTAGGAATCTGAAATCAACTCTTCAAACACACACTCGAGCAAATGTGAGTCTCCTTCTATCCAGACAGGCTCTCCTGAAGATTTTTGGCAATGGGGTTTTTGTTCACTGAGTATCTTGTTCACAAGCTTGCGTATATCCAGCCGTTCAAAGGTTGGCCTGACCTCGGCCAGCTTTTCTTTGGCTCGATTCAGTGTTTTTTTAGCTGACTCGATTCTTTCTCTGAAACGGAGATTGATCTCTTGCAGCTCTTTTTTCTCGGCTTCCGGGAGCTTCTCCTCTAAATCACGATAATCAGCTAAGAAAGCCGGCAGAAAGGTGATTTTTGAGGCCAAATCATGCGCGGTTATGGCTATGGCACGCTGCCGAGCGGTTTTTTGCTCACTCCGTTGCACGACATCTTTTCGAAGACGGCCAAGTTGCGAACTCAATATGGCGGAAATAGTCTCGAGATCGTCCATATACCTCTGCGGAGGCGGGCTATAAGAGGGGAATGCAAGAGTCAGCTTGCCGATGATTTCGTCTCCTACCAATAGCGGGAAGTCGATCCAGTAGTCTCCTTTTTTTCTCTCCACTTGTTTGTGACGATCATTCTCGGTGACTTCAGTAAAATTTAAATCGGTGAGTGGTCTATGTACCCGAACTTGCGGAGGACACCAACGGAAAGCCAGAGCCTTCTTTTCTACAATGCAACGCATCAATTCTGGATCTGTCTGGTGGCTCAGCACCAAGCCGCCAGAGTCGAACTTTTGCTGTAATTCCGTGCTTTTGAAGCCCCATGACTTTGCAGACTGCAGATCGCCTGTTGCTGGATTGAGCAGAAAGAGCCGCGCACCGTCCGCATTAAACTCTTCTTTGAGATATCCGCCCACATCCTCCAAGCACTGGATCGGCTCGTCGCGCTCAAACATGGTCTTGACCGCTCTGCCGAGGTTCAGTCGGCTACTGCGGTAGTGTTTGAGCAGGCGGGCTTCTTGGAGCGCGATGAGAAAATTGCAGACCACGCCTTCGATCAATTGCAACTTTAATCCATCCAGGATAGGTGCGGGCGAGGCAGACTCCACTAGGACGCCATGTCTTGGCGGCAACTCGGGTGTGCCTGGGCGGTGCATGTAAAACGCGCTGCGGCTGTCCTCGGCCAAATGCCGGTCATAGATGGATTCTTTGTCGTGAAGTGATGCGGAAGCCCCCTTTTTTTGGAGCAATCTGGCAGCCTTTTCTCCAACTTCGTGTGTGTCGTCAGTTCCGCTCCCGTCCAGCACCCATTTCTCATTTGGACCAATGCGCATCACATGTGCAGAGACACCAAAGATGAACTTCATGGCCTTTTCGAAGAGTTCTTTGATCTCTTGGGTGTCCTCTTTGATTTTTTCCAGAAAGGTTCGGATGAGGCGGTTGATCACCGCATGGAGAATTTGAATGTCGGTCTCGCTGGAAGGACGCCAGCGGGACTTTTCATCGAATATCCAGCTATAACAGTCGAAAGCACGTTCCCAGTTCCCCTGCTTTGCATGGAAGTCTCCACGACATTTCCAACTGAAATACCAAAGGTGGTACTCCCCCACATAGTAGGATAAAAAGTGGAGCCTTCCGGTTTCCGTGTTTCGCTTGAGGATGCCCAGCAACTCCAACATCTCAGGCGCGTCCGTAGCCACAGGCAATGAAGCGCTCATGACTGCGGTGCGCCGGTCATGTCCCCTGCGGATGGCGTCATCCATCTGGTCAAGCAACTGCTCCAGCCGCTCCATGAGGATGGGTTCGTATTGGATGACACCCTTGGAGGCGTGGAAAAACTTTAATTCGAAAAGAGGCACTGAGGAGTAGTCCAGGAAGCTTTCCTTCACGCATTCGGGGCCGTAGCCCTCATGGCCCTCGATCTGGCGGCTGAAACGCATTCTCCTCTCGCTCAGATGCCAAATGATAGCGCGTAGCATGTTGATCTGGCCGCCAGTGCGCTGGTAGAAAGCCTTGAAGGCAGCCTCGCGATTCCACTCCGGGTCTTTAGCGGATTTGAAGACCAGGCAGTAGGCCGCCACGCGTTTGTCGAAAAAGTCGCGTGCGTTTTGTTCATCATTGCCTGTCAGCACATACTGGTGCTCGCAGCGGAAGGCAGAGGTGATCTTGCCAAGGGTACGCTGGTTGAGCATCTGGCAAGTGAGCACGACGGTCAGATGCCCCTTCTCGACGAGTTGCCACAAACCATACAGAAAAGTCTCCTTCAGATGCTTGGCGATCCAGTCGATGTTCGCAAAGGAGATGGGCAGGCGTGAACCTCGGCTTGTCTCCGCGATGCGGGTAAACCAATCCTCAAGCGTGGTCACTCCCAGAAGGGAATCGTGAAACCATGAGCAATCGTTGTTCTTCAGACGTTCTCGAAATTCAGCCAGCAACTCCTCCTCGGTATGGATGGAGCGGTGGTCTTTGAAAAACATCCAGAGATACGGCTTTTGAGCCTCTTTTAGTCCGTTGCCGATCTCTACGAGCACATGCCGCCTGCCAGCGCCCTGATGACCGAGCAGGATGAGGCTCTCACCCCGTAAAACCTTTTCACACAGTTCCTTATACAAGGGCTCCCCGATCTCGCGGTAATGGTACTGCACCTTCTCAGGCAAAGGCACAGGCCCGGAAGCCTTGGAGGGCCGCCGGGCGTTGGAAGTTACGGTGCTGGCGTGGGCCTTCACAGTTTGTCCAAGATGGAATGGAGCATTTGCCGGGTCTCCGCATCGTAGGCCGACTCGGCCCGCATCAGCACGGTGTCCGCCTCGGAGGGACTCACGGAAGCATGCAGCCCCGGCACCTGACGGGCGATTGAGGCGGATTGTCTTTTGGATGCACGGGCAAAAGCCACCTCACAGGAGGCGGGATGAGCTTCGCAGACAAACCAGGCACGCACCCACAGACGCAGATGCTCCAACGAGGTGCCGATCATTCGGGCCAATGTGATCAAGGGAGCGAGCCGCGCGGGCATCTGGCCTATAGGCGCGGATTCTGGCACAGGTAAGCTGGTCCCAGCTTTTTGGGAGAGGATCACGAGGTATTGATCCAGCGGCAGGGCTTGGAAACCGGTGATCTGGTATTGATCACGGAGTTTCTTCAGCGCGATGGCGCGGCCGACGGCCTCGCGAGCGAAACCCGCGCCCGCAGAAGGCGGCGCGTGCATGCTCGCAGCAGGCCGGACGCGGATGGCATCCGTGAAGGCAGCGGCGACGAGGGTTTCAAATGCAGTTTGGAATGCTTCTTTGGCCATATAGGAGAGGGAGTAGATAAGGATGCGGGTCAGTCTGATAGGGGGATGAGGGGGAGCGCCTGGGGCAGGGCGGCGTGCAGGTGGGCGAGCAGTTTTTGCTTCTTTTTCCGCACATTTTCGGCGGAGAGTCCCAATTCGGCTGCGATCTGCGTGGCGTTCTTTTTTTCAATGAAGCTCAAGTAGAGCAACTGGTAGTCTTCCTCCGGCAGGCCCAGGAGAGTGCCCAGAAGCTGGGCGCGTTCCTCCTGGTCCACGGCGGAGAGATGGTGTCGTTGTTGGTGGCGTGTGTCGTATTGGGTGGGTTGTTGGTTTTCTGACTGGCTCTCGCGCTGCCGTCGCAGGGCCGCGCGGAGATGATTGCGTGCGAAACCCCACACCCACTGCATGAAAGTCCCCTCCTCCGGTTTGAAGGAATCCAGGGACACCAGGATGGCGGTCAAAGCCTCCGAGGCGGTCCGCTCGGGATCCTCCAGCCCCCAGCCCTGCAACTCCATGAACTTTTTTAACGGGTGCTGCAGTGTTTCCGCGATACGGTTGACCGCTTCTCCATCCGCCAGCCCTTCCTGCATCTCCCGAATCGCTACCGGGACGAGGGATTCGAGAGCGGTGCTGGTGTTTCTTCCGTTCATGCTGTAGTGCCGTTCTGGGGAGCCGGCGGTTCCTTCAAGGTAGTGGGCTTTCATGAGTGTGCGGGGTTAATAAATCAAAGGTTTCATTGGCTCTTTCTCCGCGGGCATGAGCGGGGGACGGCAACCGACGCCCCCCGCTCTTTCAGCATCCCATAGGGTGTCCAGCAAGCAGGGACAGCCTCCCTGCTTTCCGGGGTGCTTGGGGCTGGTGTGAAACTCCGTGACGCCTCCAGAGAAAACGATGCATGGAGGGTATACGGGAACAAAAATAGGGGGGCTGTTGTGGACATCATGCCCGGGTTTCGGATGGGGAAGCGGGGTGAAGCTCCCTCATAAAATCCATGAGAGGCCGACAGGTGATGGACGGAGTGTTTCATAGGGTGGGTTGTCGTTTCACCCTTCTATTGTCCAAAGTGTGACAACTCAGGCTTTAGCGTGACCGGAGCCCCAACTTAATTCCTCGTCGCATGCTTGTTCCAGGTCAGGTAATGAGACTCCCGGCATGCTAACTCTCACAGGTAATTTTGCCCGAAAAGGCACCAATCCCGCATTACTCGCGCCCTCACTTTGATCAGCCTGCGGTCGGTTCGTTATTCAGCAATCCGCATTCAGTGTCATTCGTATCAGCCCCTTTGCTGCAGACAAAGCCATCTTGCCTATGACTCATACGCTACTCAGGCCATCTTCGGTTGCGGCATGATGCGCATAAACCGAGGGCTGGCAGTGAGGGTTTTGAATTTCTTGGCGATGTCGTGTGCTAGGGTCACTGCGTCCGGGCCGTAGCCGGAGAGCGGGGCCACTACCATGCGATTAGGATTTTTTGTCAGCACCTGCACCTCTTGATCGCGTTCACCGATCCATTTGCTGAGGCTTTGGAGACCGGCTTTGACGGCTTTCCCCGCTGGCGGCTCAACGCGCACTTCGGGCAAGGCAATCATCCGCGTACCTTCCTCGGAGAAAACGGGGAAGACGGCATTCTTGTCGCGCAACTCGGTCATGAGCCTGCTCATGAGATGTGTCCGGGGAATGAGGACCATCCCACCCCTGATCTCCTGCATTTCGCCCTTGGCGGCTGCATGCAGGGATTTGAGCATGGCCTCATCCATACCGGCGAGATTGACACCTACGAACCGTTTGTCAGGCCGGAGGGAAACGGTCTTCCCCCCAGCCTGATATTCATAAACCTGATCCAAGGCATCCATGAGAATTACATACGACGGGCACGGCGCAGAGCGTTGAAGAGATTGAGGCGGCCCCAGCCGAATTCCTTGTGCCACTTTCCACCAGCCACCAACGGATCGCAAGCGGCAGTCAGCAGGGCGCGAACATCCGCCTCCTTCATCTGCGGTTTGACGGAAAGGACGAGCGCCGCTGCCGCAGCCACATGCGGGGTGGCGGAGGAGGTGCCGTTGAAGGTGGGGGTGAAATTGCCCCTAGAGTAGCCCCGTGCACCACTTATGTCCGTGGTGTCAATCCTCACCCCTGGTGCCAGCAGATCGAGCGTCGGGCCGAAACAACTGCCCCAAGGCTCACCGTCTTTGCTGACCGGACTCTTGCGTTCATCCCAAGGGGTGGAGGCACCGACAGTGAGGACGGTGCTGAGATTGCCAGGGAAGTCGATGGCTCCATTGCTGTTCCCGGCGGCAAAGACGACAACACAGCCCTTACCTCCACGCCCCTTAGTCCGAGCGCGGTTGATGGCACTAATGACCACATCGACGGCTGGACCGCCCCCCCAAGAATTGGACAGCACATCAGCTCGTCCCTCATCCCAGCTCCAGTCAATGGCATCTGCTGTGTCGAAGTCGTCGAAAATCCAGCCGTCGTTGCCATCACCTTTGGCAATGCGCACCCCGACCAGGGAGCAAAGCGGCGCTAGCCCGGGGTGTTTGGCGTCCTGACTGCTGATGATACCGGCACAGGCAGTGCCATGAGCATCATCACCATCCGGGCGTGCGTGCGAGTTGCCGTCAACAACATCCTTCTCAGCCACGATCACAGCTTTGAGCGCTAGGTGGGCGCTGTCCACTCCCTCATCCAGCACGGCCACGCGGATGTCCTTGTTCCCGCGGGTTATGAGCCAGGCGGCATGAGCAGCCACATCAGCACCTGGTATGCCTGGATTGCCTGTGTTGTCATGATTCCACTGGGGGCTGCCGCCTGCGGCGGATGGTTTCGGGCGGAACAGGGTGCGCACGAAATGCGGGTGTGCCATGACCTTGGCACCCGCGCGCTTGCGCAAATTTTTCAGCGCCGCCTGGGCCAGTTTCATGGCTTCCAGATTGGTTTCCTGGGAACGCAGAAGCAGCTTCCCCTGTGACCCCTCGCGCACTTCCTCAAAACCGTATTTGTCACGCAGATGTCTGATGTCGGCTTTTTTCACGCCTTGCACCGTGATGGAATCCGTGGCGATCATCAAGGTCTGCCCATCTGGTGTCAGCATGTAACGGGAATCGCTCTCATTGATCGTGCCATTGCAGCTTGATTTCAAGTCATTGAATTTGGCCTTCACCGCCGAAAGCGTCTTGTGCAATGCCGACGCCTTTGGTGATGATTTCATTGGCGCTGCCGCCGTGGCTCTTCTGGCCGCAATAGGACCGTGCGCAGAGGCTGCTGATGATGATGGCGCTGCAGCGCTCAAGGGATGGAAACTCAGTGTCTGGTTCTTGCCTGCCGAGAAATATTGAAAGTTCATGGTTCGAATGCTGGAAAATTTTGGAACAAGGAGTCGATGGTGTCCGGTTATGTTTCCGAGAGAAGGGGCATTGAGACTGATGATGTCTCTTTTAATTGTGATGTGTTTTACAGTAGCGTTGCAACAGTTGGAGTTGGCGGCGATGAGTTGTCACCTCCATTACCACCACCCACATCCACGATGATGCGGGGGCGTTTCCAGGCTTCCGTGAAGCGGTGGCCGGGGGCGGTCGTGTCGGTTTTGACTTTTTTGAGCAGGGCATTCATCACCTTGGTGTAAGCGGCGATGGCGGTGCTGAGCGGAGCGATGCAGGCGGGGGTTATGCCGTGCTTGGCGGCATCCGTCTCGCTGACGGCTCCCTGGGCGATGTCCGTGCCGAAGTCGGCAAGTTCCTGTCCCTGCCAGATGGGTTGGTATTCGGAGGTTATGGCGATAGTAATGCACATGCCGACCATGTTCAGGTGATTTTGCATGTGTGATGTCATAGCGCGGGCGAAACTAATGATTCCACGCCAGAATGTGAAGCTAAAATTGAGGGTTTTTGCTCGGACTCTTATGTGACAAATTCTGTATGCATGATAAAAACCTCTGCCAGAAGGCATTGGGAAGCTTCGCTGAATACAGCGATGATTTTGAAGCTTGATGTAGCAATGAAGCGAGTGTCAGAGGCCACTTCGCGACTGCGATGAAAGAGAATTTGGTCGTCAGTCTCAATTGCCTGCCTTTCCGAGGCTATTTTCCGGATGTTAGTGGAGGGTGCTGAACTGTCGATCTCGTTCGCTGTCTCCTGAGTTTGCACCGCCTGTCCGCCGCGCCTGCTACCAGTGCCTACGTTGTCTATGAAATCTGTGGTCAACAGCCCCTAACATGACATTACTCTGGAACCCGCCCATGCCGGTCCAACGTCTCTGGCTTCAAGTCGTCGCCTTCCTCGCCCTCGTCTGGGGCGCGGTGGCTGCGGTCATGTGGATCACCGAGGATTCGGTCTTCTCACCAGAAAAGACGCTCGCGTTGATGGAGCAGGCACCCTGGTTTGGCGATGAAGACCTTGATTCAAAGCAGCGCCAGCAGCATCTCGACAACGTCATCACCTCCGTCATCCGGCTCGACTTCAACCAGCGCAGCACCATGCGCGAGGACGGCCTTGAGATCATGGACCGCTTCTTCAAATCACTCACCGACGAGGAAAAAGGCGTGTACATCAGCCGCACTGTCGAAGAGAACCTCAAGGCCGTGATGAAAGGCCTCGAAAAGCTGCCAGCGGAGGACCGCCGCCGCATCATCGGCGGCATTCATCGCGAGATGAAGAAAAAGTCCGCCGACAATCCTGAGATGCAGCTTCTCCTCGATCAGGACGCCGCCAGCTTTGAAAAAACCTTCACCCAGGACATGGGCACCTTCTTCAAGGAAGCGCCGCTCTCCATGAAACTCGAAATGGCCCCCATGCTCGAAGGCATGCAGGCCCGCATGCAGGGGATGCGGATTCGGTAAGTAGTCCAGTTCCTTCGGAACTGGAGTTCGGACTCTTGTTGCGAAGCAACAGGGCTACTTTTTCCACCCCATCGGCTGCGTCCACGCCGTCTCCGTCTGACCCTCGAACGACGGGTTCGGATGCGGCTTTGACGACACAATCGACGCACGGAAGTACAACTCCTTGCCCGTCGGCTTCCAGGTGATCTCCGTGCCTTCCAGCGTCGCCAGCGTCTTGCCCACGTCATCCGAGTAGAGTTTCCGCGTCGGATAAGTGTCGCCTGCGGGTGTTTGGACTTCTCTCGTGGCCGTGTCGAAGCCCTGCAAAGTGCCGCGAATCTCGGTGATATATTTCACACCCGGTTCCGCATGAATCCGAATGCGCAGCATGCCGTCCGTGAAGCTCACCTCATCCAGTGTGACACCCGAGGACGCATAAAAATCGCCCGCCTTCATGGCCTTCACGATCTTATCCGCATCCAGCTTCGCGGCACGCACCATCACCCAACCACGTCCCGGACTGCTTTCCTCGCCATGATAGTGATGCGAGTCGTCCGTGCCCACGCCATACAACGGCGCTGCCTTAAACTCCGCGATGCGCAGCGTGTTCGCGATGTCCCACAGCTTTTCGTGCCCCACGCGTGTCTCATCGCCCAGCCAGTTGATGCCGGGGTGGCCGTTGTAGATCTCCCAGAAGTTTTCCTCCAGCACCGCCGCCATGTCCTCCGCCGTGAAGGCCCAGCGGAAGTTCGGATGGTTGATGTGCGTGAACATCGGCACTCCCAGCCGAGCAGACTGCTCGTTCACCATCTTGAAATTGGCCCGCAGCACCTCCTGGATGCTGCCCAGGTCTTTGATCGGCTTGATCTCCTCACGCAAATTCACCGCGTTCATGTGCACCGGCGCCTTGCCCAGTCCCGCGCTGATCTCTTCCGCCTGCACGATCAAAAACTTGCCCGCTTCCTCCAAAAGCGGCCGGTATTCCTCCAGCTTCTTCAGGCGCACCTCCGTCACGCCGTCGATGTCACGCGTCGTCACCCACTCATCGCCAAACCGGGCACGATACTTGTCCATCGTCGTCTTCCCCAGCGCCTTGCGCCGCTTTTCGACCGCCGGAACGCCCATCCACACCTCTTTCGCCTGAAGCACGTTGTGATCAGAGATCGCCAAGAAGTCGTAGCCCTTCTGCTTGTACCAGTCCGTGATCATCTCCGGGAAGTCATTCCCATCACTCCACAACGAATGCGTGTGCGTGTTG
>Ga0209573_1006012_pt1 | contig 10460 bp, 10 predicted proteins | sample TNRBio252014_DNA_FD_185870 | JGI IMG/M metagenome (GOLD analysis project Ga0209573, IMG submission 185870) | Wastewater treatment Type I Accumulibacter community from EBPR Bioreactor in Madison, WI, USA - TNR Reactor_6/25/2014_ DNA (SPAdes)... | ecosystem: Engineered > Bioreactor > EBPR >...
TCAAGCCTATTTCTTGATAATTAACATTAAAATAGTACTATAGATACTTATTTTTAAATGAATATTATCCATATTTTTTACGATTACGCCGACGCCGGTTATGCGCACGACGAAGTTCTTCTGGTGTTGGCGGCGCCGGTTTTTTATCGGCGTAAGGATTGGTTCCCACTTTAAAGTCGACGCGCAATGGTGTGCCATGCAACTGAAAAACTTCACGAAAAGTATTCGCCAGGTAGCGCCGGTAACTTTCAGGAACGTGATCGAGCATACTGCCATGCACAATCACCAAGGGTGGATTGGAACCGCCCTGATGCGCATAGCGCAGTTTAGGCCGCGACATTCCCCCGCGCGGCGGCGGATGCTTCTCAACCGCTGCAATTAAAGCACGGGTTAGCTTAGGTGTTGATAAATCGGCCATTGCAGCCGCATACGCTTTGTCGATCGCTGGCATTAATTTTTGGATACCGGTGCCATGCAATGCGGAAATATAGTGCAACTCGGCGAAACTTAAAAACGCCAGTTTACGATTGATCTCACGCTTAATACTGTCGCGTTGATAATCATCGAGTCCATCCCATTTATTCGCAGCGATAACCAATGCGCGGCCCGTTTCGAGAATAAACCCTGCAATATGCGCGTCTTGGTCGGAGATTTCCTGCCGGGCGTCCAAAACCAGAACCACGACATTAGCGTCTTCAATCGTTTGTAACGTTTTAATGACCGAGAATTTTTCGATAACTTCATGCACCTGGCCGCGACGACGTATTCCGGCCGTATCAATGAGTGTGTATTGCTTGTCTCGATGTATAAAATCGATATAAATGCTATCGCGTGTTGTGCCGGGTTGATCGAATGCGATAACACGCTCTTCCCCTAGCAATGAGTTGATCAGCGTTGATTTCCCGACATTCGGACGGCCGACAATGGCGATTTTGGGATGTTTATCTTTCGAATGTTCTTCGACAGCATCGGGGAAATCGCTAAGCACAAAATCCGCCAGCTCTTGGATATGATCGCCATGCATGGCCGATATGGCGCAAGGATCACCCAAACCTAATTCATAAAATTCTGCAGTGACAACGGCAGTGGCCATGCCTTCGGTTTTATTGACCACCAGTACTATTTTTTGACCGGATTTACGCAATTGCTCCGCAATCATCCGATCATGCGCCGTTACTCCTTGGCGGCCATCCACGATGAATAATACTTTATCGGCTTCGTCAATGGCTTGCAGCGTCTGTTTCGCCATTGCATGCATAATGCCGTCTTTCACCTCAGGTTCGAGACCACCGGTGTCCATGACTAAATACGGTTTATCGCCCACCCGGCCGGTGCCATAATGCCGATCCCGCGTCAAACCGGGAATATCGGCCACAATGGCGTCACGAGTACGCGTCAGACGATTGAAAAGCGTTGATTTTCCGACATTTGGACGGCCAACTAAAACAAGTATAGGTTTCATTATTAATTGCTGTGCGTGATCATACGCAACATGGCATCGGTTTCAAAATTCACAGCCCGCTGTGAATTAAATTTTCAATGTGGATTCCTTAGAACTGTGTGCTAAAAGCGTAGATGCCGCCTTTTGCTGTCTGAACCACAACACCGTCAGGCAACAAACCGGCCGCATTATGAATCATGCTGCCATCGGTAGCGGAACGAGCAACCAAAGTACCATCATAATTGCGCAGGATATTCACAAAACCTTGATCATCGCTGACCACAATATATTGATCTTTAATCGTTGGCTTAGTTAATTTCTTACTGCCTAAGCGGCTTTGCTTCCACATGCTGGCACCGCTGAGCAAATCATACGCGGCAACGACTCCCTTCTCTTCTGTGACATAAACGTAATCGTTATCCATTACCAAACCGGCACTGCTGGATGATTCCCGGGACCAGATTTGTGTGCCGTCATTTATGGCAAAACATGCCAGGCGTCCTTGATATGCGACCGCACAGACAAACCGGTTGTTAACTACTGGCGAACTGGTAATATCCGTCATACGTTCCAGTTCTGTAACGCCTCGTGGCTGCGAAACAGTTACTTCCCATCCGATATTGCCATTAAACAAACTCATGGCAATCATTTTCCCGCCAGGAAAGCCTGCAAATACCGCGCCATGCGCCAGAGTGATTCCTGCTGTGCTGCGCACCGTCAGCGGCGGCGTTGCACCTTGATAAATCCATTTACGTTTGCCATCAATCGCATCAAGCCCGAAAATTCGGCCATCGACAGCACGAACCACAACAATGTTATTTTGTACCTGCGGCGGGCTTAAAATTTCGCTGGTAACCGTCGATTGCCATAGCATATGGCCTGATTCATTATAGGCAAGCACCTCACCTTTAGAGGTTCCGACTAAAATCAAACCTTCACCGCTACCGACACCCGCAGAAAATTTGCTTTTGGTTTTGATTTGCCATAGCTGTTTACCGGTGGCCGCATCATATTTCGTTAACTTACCACCTTCATCAGCGATATACACCATGCCGCTTTCGTAAACCGGATAAAAAGAGGCGATTTCATTTTCACTGACTTTATTTTTCCATTTCGCTGGGATTTTGTCGGCCGCTTTTAAGGCGGCGAGTTCTTCCTTGTCATAAACGATTACTTCATCGGAGACAAACATATCGGATATCCCCGTGCTCAAATTCTCGATAATGCGCATATCGAATGGATTGATCGTGCTGCTGCAACCTGGAGACAATGCTACAAAAAGAGACCAGAAAAAAAATTGTAGCCAGCGTTTAGTGAAATTCAACGAAGCAGCCACTGTTTTGATTATTCGGATTCACCCAATGCATCCAATTTCATCTGCACGATATTGTAATAGTTATTGCTTTTGCTCAACTTGTCGATCGCAGCTTGATAACTGAGCCGGGCTTCGGAAATCTTCTGAGCAGCAACCTGGATATCACCTTTGCGATCCAAATACAATCCGGCAAACGCTTCACCATGTCCGGCATTCAGAATTCGCATGGCTTCGTCATATTTTCCTTCGTCCAGCAATATTCCTGACATTCTGAGACGCGCCACATCATGGAGCTCGGTTTCTTTGGCATGATCGATCACCCATTGCAGATTTTTTATGGCGCGCGGGTAATTGCCAGCTTGAATGTCGGCTAAAGCGGCAATAAGCGCTGCACGAGAGGCATAGCCGCTGGATGCATAACCTTCCATCAACAGTTGCGCGGCATCGTTAATTTTTGCGGCGTCTTCCGACGTTTGAACTTGTTTTAATAGTTCATACAAATCCGCCGCTTGTTGCGATTGTTGCAGTTGATAGTAATTCCAGGCTTTATTGGCGCCGACTGTCGCCAGTGCAACGGCCAAAACAATGGTTATCATGGTGCCGTATTGCCCCCACCATGCCTTGAGTCCTTCGATTCGCTCCTGATCCTCGTGATAAGTTGCCATCTGATTTTCCTGATTCTAGGTCGTTAAATTTGAATGTTCTTTCCTGATAATTTCACCAACAATGGCCAGTTTGATGCGTGCTTGCGCTATGGCCTCGCGTAATGGTTTAAGCGTTACTTCTTCGGTTTTTAGCTCCTCATCGCCGATAATCACCGCATAAGACGCGCCCGATGCATCCGCTTTTTTCATTTGGGTTTTGAAGCTGCCTCCGCCACAGTGCAAGACCACATTAAAACCCTCATCCCGAAGGAACTCGGCACATTTCCATGCATAATATGTAACTTGTTCGCCTTGATGAACGATATAAATATCGGGAGCAGGCTGATCGACAGAATTATCCGCATCTTGCATTAAAGCAAGCAACCGCTCTATTCCCATGGCGAATCCGCATGCCGGCGCCGGCTTACCGCCCACTTGCGCAATGAGTCCATCATAACGTCCTCCGGCGCAAACCGTGCCTTGAGCACCCAATTTGTCAGTAACCCATTCAAATACCGTGCGATTATAATAATCAAGCCCGCGCACCAGCCGCAAGTTGATTTCAAAATTAATACCTTGCCCGCGAAGTATGCTTTGCAAGGTTTCAAAATGCTCGCAAGACTCAACGTCCAAGTCGTCGATCAGCTTAGGCGCATTTTCAATTAGCTTGTGCATCAATGGATTTTTGCTGTCCAAAATGCGCAATGGATTGGCGTGTAAGCGCCTTTGTGAGTCTTCATCGAGCGCTTCGCGGTGCTGCTCAAAATATTTGACCAACCGGGAACGGTACAATGCGCGTGTTTCCGCATTTCCCAAAGTGCCGATTTCCAGCCGCAATCCGGAAATTCCTAATAGCTGCCAAAACCGTGCGCACATGATAATTAATTCCGCATCGATATCGGGGCCTGCGAACCCCAGTGCTTCGACGCCGACTTGATGAAATTGCCGGTAGCGGCCTTTTTGCGGGCGTTCATGTCGAAACATCGGGCCGGTGTAATAAAGCCGCTGCGGCCCCGGATATAATAAATTGTGTTCAATCACCGCACGCACGCAGGAAGCGGTTCCTTCCGGACGCAGCGTTAAGCTATCGTTATTGAGATGATCGACAAAAGTATACATTTCCTTTTCGACAATATCCGTGACTTCACCGATCGAGCGAACAAACAAATCAGTTTGCTCGACGATAGGGGTGCGGATATTACGATAACCGTATGCAGCAAGCCATTGCTGCACCTTCAATTCAAAATGTAACCAAAGATAGGATTCATGCGGCAGGATATCATTCATCCCGCGGATTGCTTTGATACCATTAGCCATCAGACAGCTTTTCTGGGATATTTTTCGCTGACATACTTGTCGACAATTGCGCGGAATTCATTGGCGATATTTTCACCTTTCAGCGTGACTGTTTTTTGTCCGTCGACAAAAACCGGAGCCACCGGGGTTTCACCGGATCCCGGCAAGCTGATGCCGATATTAGCGTGCTTGCTTTCCCCCGGTCCGTTAACTACACATCCCATGACCGCCAATGTCAAATTTTCCACGCCGTCGTATTGCTCACGCCACGTAACCATTTCATCCCGTACGTAAGCCTGAATGCTTTCCGCCAATTCCTGGAAGTAAGTGCTTGTAGTCCGGCCGCAACCGGGACATGCGGCGACCAATGGCACAAACGCGCGTAGCCCCATCGTTTGCAGAATTTCCTGGGCAACGATCACTTCTCTCGAACGAGTGCCGCCCGGTTCCGGTGTCAATGAGATCCGGATAGTATCGCCGATACCCTCTTGCAATAACACTGCCAAAGCCGCCGTTGATGCCACGATGCCTTTGGAACCCATACCGGCTTCTGTCAGCCCTAAATGCAATGCATAATCGCAACGCGCAGCCAATTCGCGGTAAACCATGATCAGATCCTGCACGCCACTTACTTTGCATGACAATATGATTTTATTCCGCGTCAAGCCGATTTCTTCCGCTTTTGCTGCACTTTCAAGCGCAGATGTAATCAATGCTTCACGCATCACATATTTCGCATCTTGCGGATCGTCGGAAGCGGCGTTCTCATCCATGATTCTCGCTAACATTTCAGGGTCGAGGCTTCCCCAATTGACACCAATACGCACCGGTTTGTCGTATTTGCAAGCTGTTTCAATCAGTGTGGCAAATTGTTCATCACGCTTTTTGCCATGACCGACATTGCCGGGATTAATCCGGAATTTTGCCAATGCTTTGGCACATTCCGGATAGCTGGTCAGCAATTTATGACCATTAAAATGAAAGTCACCGACCAATGGCACATGGCATCCCATGTCATCAAGCCGCATGCGGATACCCGCAACCGCCTTTGCGGCTTCCATCGAGTTGACGGTGATACGCACCAACTCGGATCCTGCGCGTGCTAATTGCGCGACTTGCTCGGTTGTTGCAACTTCATCCACCGTGTCGGTGTTGGTCATGGATTGCACTACAACCGGCGCTCCGCCACCCACAGTGATGTTACCAATCCGCACTCCCACACTGGGCCGGCGGGCTATCGAGAAACTATTTTCAGACATAGAATAATGTAATCAGTTTGTTATCAGCAAGACTTATTCGAGTTTAAACCGCGCTGTTCCGTCTTGTCTTTTATAAGTGGAAATATCGATTGTTTTATCATTATAGGTCAGATTGACGCCAGATGCATTGCCAATCACGATCGAGAAAGGTTTTTTGCCGGTAACGGTTTGCTCACTCCCGGCCTTTTTGAGTTGCTCCAATAATGAAGACCCGGAACCGTCAACAACTCTTATCCACGAGTCTGCTGTAAATTTAAACACCAAATGATCTTTATTCCCGGATGACACGACAGGATTATCGGGTTCTTGAACCGTTGGCGCTGGTTGTGTAACAGGGTTATCGATTGAAGCTGGCGTTTCTGATTCTATAGAAGCGTTTAGGGAATTTGCTTGACCGTTGCCGCTATTTTCCGATTCCGCGGCCTGCTTAACAGGAATTGCCGTGGTGTTCTTTGTAACCGCGGGTAAAGGTAAGGGAATCTCAACGGAAGCCGTTTTTGATTCGATTTTAACGTCGCTCACAACATTTTGATTGCTGAATTCCTTATTCAGAAAGTTATCTCCAGATAAGAAATAAATACCTGCGATCACTAAGAAAACGATGCTGATGATAACTAAGGAGTTATTCTTGGAGTTTTTCCGCTGAGAAGAAAAAGATATTTGTTTATTCTTGAAAGGCGTATTTTCATGCGTCGAAATGATGCGTGCCGATTCCGGCAGCATTTTTAATAAAGGCGCAGGATCAAGCTGAACCAGATTCGCGTAATTCCGGATAAAACCGCGCAGAAATGTTCGTCCCGGTAACTTTTCAAAATCTTCTCTTTCAATGGCATCAATCTGGGGAACGGAAAGACGTAACTGCCGCGCCACATCTTCCACGCTCAATTTTTTTGATAACCGGGCATTGCGCAGCAGGTGCCCAACGCTATTTAGCAAATTTTCATCCGCAATATTGACATAGCCGGCGGGAAATTGCGGATGATCCCTTTCACTTTGTCCCGACTGATGATACTTTTCTAAAGGTTTGTTAACTTCAATCGCTTTGTTTAAATCGGATGATAATGAGTTAACAGTCATGGCTGGTTCTTCCGTGATGTGAGCAAATTCATTCTTCTCAAAAGCCAATTGATTCTTTTCACTTTGAGAATCGTGGTCTGGTGCATTAAACGTTTCATCCCTTGCATTTGTCATTGTAGCTTACCCTCTCGAATTGCTGCTGCTTCCTTGGATTCTGGAAAATGCTTTTGTAATTGATAAGAATAGCTATCCGCCGCAAGCTGATTTCCCATTGCATGCTCGATCTTTATTGCCATCAATAAACTTTCAGGGGTCGGCCCATTATTTTGCAACATCAGCAAAAGCTTTGTCTTTGCTTCAGCTAAAAAACCGGACTGTAAATCAACATCGATTAATCCAATCTCAGCAGGAAGATAGCCGGGCTGAAGCGATAATGCCTTGTTAAAAAAAGACCTTGCCTCGCTATATTTCTGCCGCTTGATTTCGCAGATTCCCGCGTTGGTATAGGACATTTCCGGTGTCAGGTAAAGCGGATCCCCTGCAGCGATCAAAAAATGATTAATGGCGCCATCCATGCGAGCGGATACACGCTGACACAAAAACCAGCCAAAATTATTGTGGATTTCAGAATTCTTGGGGGCAATCCGAAGCGCTCGCTCGAAGCTCTCAAGGGCTTTATTGTTGTCATTGAGTGTCATGTTGATCAAACCCAGCACGTTGTAAGCAGGCGCATAATTTGACTGTGCTTTGAGTGCTTCAGTGATTTCTTCAATCGCAACATCCAGTTGACCTCGATAAAAGTATTCGGCTGCAAGCTCCGTATGTATTTTTGCACTTTGAAAAGCTCTGGCTGAGTTATCTTGCACCTGCAATCCACCTTCAATCGGTTGTTGCACACAACCGCCAAGCCACTTAATCATTAAAAATGAAAAAAACCAGAATAAAATTTTCCTCACCGAGCTGCCTCAATCGTTGATCGAACAGTACGCTTGGTTTTGTCTTTGACTTGGCCGGCCAGTTGGCCGCAGGCTGCTGCAATGTCGTCGCCGCGTGTTTTTCTTATAGTTGTTACATATCCGGCCTGCATCAGCACATCCCGGAACTCGCGCACGGCTTCTGAAGTTGAGCGCGCGAAACCAGAATTAGAAAATGAATTAAAAGGAATCAAATTAAATTTGCAGGGTACATCGCGAACTAATTTAACCAGTTCACGCGCATGGGCGATCGTATCATTCACCCCATTTAACATGACATATTCGAAAGTTATAAAATCCCTCGGCGCAGCGGGCAAATAACGCTGACAGGCTGCAAGCAACTCTTTTAAAGGATATTTTTTATTGATAGGCACCAACTGATCTCGCAAATCATCATTCGGTGCGTGCAAAGATATAGCCAGTGCAACCGGACAGCGATCACGCAACCGGTCTATCGCGGGCACCAACCCTGAAGTGCTCACCGTAACCCGGCGCCGCGAAAGTCCATATGCATGATCATCCAACATTAAATCCAGTGCAGTCACAACATTCTCGAAGTTGGCTAAAGGCTCACCCATGCCCATCATCACCACGTTGGTAACAGATTTATATGTATAAGGCAAACCGCTGTCACCAGCCGCTGCCAGTGTTTTATTCGCAATCCATAGTTGCCCGATGATTTCCGCAACCGTCAAATTACGGTTGAAACCTTGTTTGCCAGTCGAACAAAATGTGCAAGCCAGGGCGCACCCTACTTGGCTTGAGACGCACAAAGTACCTCGATTTGCTTCCGGAATGAAAACCGTCTCGATGCCATTATCCGCTCCAACCGACAACAACCATTTTCGGGTTCCATCCTCGGCGACATGATCTGCAATGATTTGAGGTAACTCAATTACAGCAGTCGTTGACAGTTTTTCCCTTAGCCCCTTGGCTAAATCGCTCATTACAGCAAAATCAACCACGCCAAATTGATGAATCCACCGGAGTAATTGTTTTGCACGAAACGGTTTCTCGCCAATCTTTATAAAAAAATCAGCTAGCGCTTGACTGTCATAGTCTAGTAGATTGATTGCCACTATTGATTGATAAATGCGAGAGTGTTTCTTAACGGGAAAAAATATTTAAAGCCGGGAAAAAGCAGGCAATTTCTATTGCTGCTGTTTCCGGGGCATCTGAACCATGAACCGCATTGGCATCAATACTGTCGGCAAAATCTGCGCGGATCGTTCCTTTTTCCGCTTTTTTAGGATCTGTTGCGCCCATCAAATCACGGTTTTTTTTAATAGCGTTCTCACCTTCCAGCACTTGCACCATAATGGGTCCGGATATCATAAAACTGACAAGGTCGCGAAAAAAAGGACGCTCTTTATGCACTGCATAAAATTGCTCGGCTTCGGATTGGGATAAATGCATCATACGTGCTGCGACTATCTTTAAACCATTGGATTCAAACCGTGAATAGATTTGGCCGATGACATTCTTTGCAACAGCATCAGGTTTGATTATCGACAGCGTTCTTTCAATTGCCATTAAATTCTCCAGAAAATTAGTAAATTAAAAACGATATTTTAACAAAATCTGCTCTCGATCCGCAAAAACGTGAAATATCTTTAAGGTTCGATTCAGTTATTCTTCCCAAGAAATAAAAAACACTACTTGCAGAGCGAATTAAGGATACGTTGTATGAAGTGGATAGCCATGTTGCCGCCACGCTGGAATACCTTCCCGGTAATAGAAAATATTATTCCACCCCCACTCTACCGCTTTTTTAGCCGCTGCCGAACTACCTAAGCAATTAATTCCATTACAGTATATGACGATGGGTTGTTCCTTTTTTGCAATGGCAATCAAATTCTGCTCAATAAAATCGCTTTTGATCGGGAGATGGAATGCTCCGGGTATATGCCCAGCTTTAAAATCTTCCAGCCCTCTCACATCCAGAAAAAAATATCCTTTATCGAAAAGCAATTTCGCAGTTGCTGAATCGATTGTACGTGCGCCTGCGACAAATTCCGGGGCTTCAGCATTTGCCCGAGCCAAGCCTGCTTGGATGCTTATTAACAGAAATAGCAAACAAGATACGAATATATTGACTATTGTTTTTCCGGTCATCATTTCTTTATTGTGTAGAATTTTTCAACTTTATGATTATCCATTGAATCTTCGTTGATCTCGGAAATATTCTTTATTGTCGTAATAAGCTTCATTTTCATTATCACGAATCCAGCCTGGGTAACCTAATAGCGGTATAGGTGTCAAAGTTGAACTTGATAACAAAGTTTGCGATAAAAAAGACTCAAGCATTTTATCAGCAGACAGTAGCTGATCCGGTAGCGTTTTAGAGAAGTAATCGTTTTCAACCCTAAAAATAATCCCTTTACCCGTCATTCCCGAATAAGGATTCAATGCCTTTTCATACAATCCATGACCATAAACAAAAAAGCGCATTGATGACAAAATGCTTTTACGATGCCGCCAAAATAATTCTTTCCATTGAAAATGCTCTAATAA
>Ga0209573_1006013_pt1 | contig 10458 bp, 4 predicted proteins | sample TNRBio252014_DNA_FD_185870 | JGI IMG/M metagenome (GOLD analysis project Ga0209573, IMG submission 185870) | Wastewater treatment Type I Accumulibacter community from EBPR Bioreactor in Madison, WI, USA - TNR Reactor_6/25/2014_ DNA (SPAdes)... | ecosystem: Engineered > Bioreactor > EBPR >...
CCCATGAATCCCGAATAAACCAACATGCCAACAGTATTGCCTGGACCTTCAGGTCCCCCACAATTCATCTCAAAGACTGCCATCTGGTGATTCAAGACATGCTTACCATTGACCCGCAGCGTGGGGTTGTGGGTGATTGGTCGACAGAATCCCTTGTTCACTTGCGATTTAACTCCTCCGCCGATGCCCGCCTCATTGCCAACTACAGTTGTGACTCGAGCGCCATGTGTGAAGACAGGGGAACCAGAGAATCGTACGTTGGCACTGTGTCCGACAGAGTTTGATAGCAGCCCCACTATGGGATAAGGAACCGGAACTGTTGGAGATTTGCACACATCAGGAACGGTCGCGATAACCATCCATTGGCCATTGGCGACTCCACTTTCTTTCATTGGCATGACATTCGGCTTTCATTTGAACTACACGAACCTTCGCAACGCAGGAATCTTACTGGGGATCGTTCAAAGCTTGTTGTTCGCTGAGAAACTCAACACGGGAAACGGCTTGGCGAAGCCTATCTCGCCACCGCCCGTTTCCGGCATCTTGTTCCCAGTCGTGAGGAGTTCGACATTATGCAAACAGATAATCCGGCGCACGGAGCCGAACTTCAAAGACTCGAATTGGATTATCGACTGGGAAGATCCCTCTCCAGACGAGATAAACGCGGTTCTGTTTCAGATCAATTGATACTGTATCCAGATTGATCGGCGTCGGTAATATCTGACCATTCAGACACCGCACCAGTCCATGCAATTGAATGTCTGGCAGCTGAATTCTTAAGGGGGATATTGCATGGAGGTTGAGAAACTCAAGCTCCTCGTTTCCATGAAAAAATCCGCCGTCTGAAAATTGAAGTGGACTGCTGTTATAGAAATCAAATCGGAAATCTTCTGGAAGATCCGGCCAACGTGTTTTCTCCCAATATGTGCTGAAAGTTCCCGCGAAATCTCTACGTTTTTTCCATTGCGGTGGGATCGGGAGAAGTCCCACCACAGGTAGTTCGTCATCAACAGAAAAATTGTATCGCCCAAAGGGGACGAGACTTGGTGCATCAGCTTCCACAAGATCCCTCGGCAGCCGATTCAAGCCCCAGCCTTTCCCCACCGGGTTGCCTTCATATGAACTCTCAGGAACGTCCTTCGTGCGAATCGTTCCCCCGAAGGCGTTTTCATAGATAACCGGTACCCTGACGGTTGGTCTGGGGGCACCGAGCGTCCATCCTCTTAGAGATCGAGTCCATTTTCTTGGCCCAGTCACCGAGAACCTATGTATTTGTGACCCAAAGCGGACAGCTGCATCCCAGTGATCCTGCGGGATGCCGCCAGGCGCCACGGCATCCGCAATGATCTGCAGATCCCCTCTCGGCTTATAGGGCGCTAGGTTGTTTTCAACAAGTATACTGGAACGCCCCGGTTCACCGAGGTACTCGTCCGCCAGTACCAGTGGGTCCTGTTGCACTGCCGGAGTCAATGGGCGGTTTGCTGCCAGATCGAAAGTACCGCGCAGTACAACGACACCAAAGTCATGTCGTTCAACGTCTCGGCTCTGGAATAGCAGAGGCGGAAACGGGCTGTGGTTTCGAAGTTCCATGTTCAAAATGAGTTCGCGTCAGAAAGGGACGATTAACTAACCGATGTACGGGAACTGCCGATTCAAATTCGAATTGGCAACATCTTCACCCGCTGGTTTGGGTTGCGCCAGATTTGCGAGTTTTGCTCAGTTAAGATCGATAATTCCACCATTAATTTTGACCTGCCCACTGGCACTGAAATTAAATTCACTCCCTTCCAGTGTAATTTTTCCTCCGGCGTCCATGGTCAGTTTGCTGGCGCCGCAGGTGATTTCCAGCGAGGAACCCACGATGATCTTTTTGGTCGATCCCACTTCTTCCATACTGGCAATGCCCACCGCTGTGTTCATCGCTCCGCCGCAGATGATCGAGTAGGCGGCCCCGACGTTCAGCGTTTTGGCCACCCCGACCATCTCATTCGACATCATGCCGACTGTTTCATTCTTCATCGAACCGACAGAGTTCGTCTGATTGGTGCCGACTGTTGTCGACTGGTTCGTCCCCACATTGACCGTTTGGTTGGTACCGATGGTTTCATCGTGGTTCGTACCCACCGTGACGCTCTTATTGACTCCAACTTTCACAGTTTCGTTGTTACCCACTTCTCGAGATCTGTCGACTGCCACTTTTTCTGTCTGATTGTTGCCGACATCCAGAGTCTGATCGTGGTTGACGTTGCTGTTCATGTCGTACTGGGCGTTCATCCGCAGCTGCTCTTTGCCCGGGGTGTCGTCCATCGACATTTCGTTGAAGCCGGCTCCCTTGTAGGTCTTCGTCATATTGCCGCGCCGGGTTTTGTTGGCGGGAAGACTGAAGGGCGGCATGTTGACGCCGTTGTAGACTCGTCCTGTGATGATCGGACGGTCCGGATCGCCTTCCAGAAAACTGACGATGACTTCTTCTCCGATCCGCGGCAGATCCATCATGCCCCAGTTCTGACCGGCATGCACCTGAGATACTCGGATCCAGCAACTGCTCTTGTCATCGCGCTGGCCTTCGCGGTCCCAGTGGAACTGCACCTTTACTCGTCCAAACTCATCCGTATAGATCTCTTCACCAGGTGGACCGACTACAACAGCCGTCTGCGGCCCGCGAACGCGAGGAATCGTTGTCTTTCGCAACGGCCGATACGGCGCCGACGACGGGACACAACTGAATCGATTGGCGTACTCACCGACGGCGCTGTCTCGTCCGGTTGTATAGACGCCGGAGACATCCAGGCTGTGTTGGACGGTCGTGACGATGTATTCCTTACCCGTCTCGCGCGAGGAATGATGCTTTGTCAGTGTGAACCGCACTCCCGGCGAAAACGATCGGCAGCAGCTTTCGCCATGCACGACATCCACAGCGGATTCCTGAGCTTCCATGCGCATCCGGGCGTAAGAATCCCCATCGGATCGCTGATCGTAGCGCCCGGGATATTCGTACACTTCCAGACTTTGGCTGAGCGGGAGCTTCACCGTCGTCGGCACGCTGGACAGCATATCGGCCGTCGGACTTTTGAAGTTGAAGTCACGATGAGTCCACCGGCCGGGGCGGATTTCGTATTCGTGCTCCCAGCGCCAGATCTCGTTGGAAATGGTCCGCTCATTCAGGTTGTCTGAATACTCAATGGACTTGTGTTTTGATTCCCGGCAGATCAGTGTGGAATCCGTCAGCACAAGTTGCAGGCGATCCGTCAGATGACGGAAAAAATAAAAGATACCGGCTTCCTCCATCAGGCGAGCCAGGAAGTCGTAATCGGATTCATTGTACTGAACGCAGTACTCCAGTTTCGGATAGTTGCCTTTCAGGCCGGACGCGTCGAAATCCGTGTAGCCGCGATCCTTCAGGACTTTCTGAAGGATCTCCGGGATGGTCATCTCCTGGAAAATCCGGCAGTCCGAATTCAGGCTCAGAAACCAGAGCCACGGAACCACCTGCATCCGATAACGACTCAGACGGTCATCTCCGCCAATGTAGCGAAAATGACTGACGTGTCCCTGAAACACTCGTTGTTCGTCATCGGGATGCAGGACCCAGAAAGCCACCGGCTGACCGACCAGGGCTTCAGCCGTGATTCTGCCGTCTTCCGATGCCACATCCAGGGAAAAAGAGAACAGTGAGGACATGGCCTCCTGACCGTCAAACCGAGTCAGCAGAACAGCGTCTGCCCCCAGTGGTGTCAGGATTCCGTGTCGACGAGTGGCCTGTGTGTATTGACTCATCTGAATCCCTGGACACCGTTGATAACCATGACGAACATTCCCTCCGAGTGCATCCGATCAGACCCCTTCTGGACAGCGTCAGCAGCGACGCCTGTGCACAGTTTTTTTCCACCCTGGCGGGTTGATGTGCGGTTGCTGTATCGAGTCGACCTGTGAAACGCAAGGGAAGGGCGGTTCCGTCCGACTTCTGATTCACGAACGTCACTAAACCACTTAACCAGCAGGCGTTACAAAATTCGATGATGATGGACGATTCAGGACAAGTCCAGAACCTTTTGGCTGTTGGATGGCGTCTCAGAATCGACCGGATTTCAGCCGACCTTTCCTGCAGGTCGATTTCGATTGTATGTTTCCCTGGATCACCGACTTCGCACGGACTGATCCACGTATCCGGCAGAACGGCGTTTTCTTCAGGGAATTGTCGATGGCACTTCGGCTGATCCTCAAACCTCTGTTCGGTGGCGTCGCTGCCCCGGATCAGTTTGAGCTGCACACGGGAGAAAGTCTGACATTCGGGACTTATGGCAGCAATCGCTATGTGCTGACTCCCTTCCGCGGCATGCCTGATGTCTGCGCGATCGTCGTCAATACAGAAGATGTCGGGATCATCGTGGAAAACGTGGCTCGCATGGAACTGGCTGTGCGAGTGAATACCAGCCCGGTTTACAGCGTGGCTCTGATGGAGCACGGTGATCTGCTGGAGATCGGCACCGATTCCTTTCAGATTGAAATTCATGAGGTGTCCGTCACTCAACCCAGCGTGGTCAGCGGACCGGCTGCCGTTGCACTCGCTCCGGAACCGGAGATTGACTTTTCTCTGAGTACGCAGGATCTACGCGGCGTTGCCCTCCGACACGCTCCGGTATCTGGCGACTGGACACTGCTGGATGCTGCAGCGGCCGGTGTGATGAGCGGTTCTGCGATGCTGCTGGTAAATCTGAAAGTCGCTCAGAACCCGGTCTCTCCGCGGCAGGACATTCTGGGGCCCGATCTGATCGCAGATGCCCCGGAAGAACTTCGCGCGGAGAATTCTCTGCATGCGGTCAGCAAGGGCACATCCCGCGAACGAATGGAGTTGCTGAAATCGCTGCTGGATCAGGATGCCGTGATTGTTGCCTGGCCGGAACCCGGCCCCGATGATGCTGTTCGCGCGATGAAACTGTTCAGTGCCTGGTATCTTCGTCCGGCGACGCTGGAGTTCGCTCTTCAGAAAGGCACTCGCGTACTGGTCGAATCGCTGCTGGGGCCGTTCCGAGGCCTGCTGATTCGCCCAAAGTCCACTCCCGGCAACTGGGCCCTCTTCACAAAAGCCGACTTCGATCCCCGGGGCCTCAGGATTATCCCCGAGTAACTGTTCTGAAGTTGCACAATTCGCGCACACCAACCCGAAACGCCAGCGAGGAAACAAGTGAGAACAAACACAGAATCTCCTCAAGGGCCGCCTCGCTGGCGTTTCGGGTGAGTGTTTTCCCTGTCTTTTTCAGGCTGAACTGAACAAGAAGCGACCTGTGCGCAACGTCAAAACGGGCGATTCGGGTTGGTATTCTTCCTGTGTTTTTCCAGCTCACTCAACGACGTCCTGTCGAGTGGCCAACTTGAGATGTCGCGCATCGAGGTCATCTCGGTCGACGTGAGTCATGATGATTAGCGATTGGAAATTCGCAATTGTCGATGCCACATTGTCGATGCCACGTGGAAGAGCGCGAACGACAGCCGAAGTGATGTGAGACTGCATCCTGGATTCTCCGGCGCATGGTATTCCTCGATCGGTCATCCATGCAGGTTGCTGCATCGTTGAATCGGATCGCAAGGGAGACAGGTCAACGCCTGTCGAAGATCCGGGTTCAGTCCTTCAATCGATGACTCACCGCAGCCGGATGCGTCAGGAAATCGAAGTTGCTTGCTGAAACAACCAATCCCATGTGGTAGGCTGCGAGTTCGCGGCAGTCTATGCAGCCAGCAGGCAGTGCCGTGGGTTGCGATCTGGCACAACAGATGTTGGGATCATCACGCCTCATGTCCGATGTGACTCAGATTTTAAAACAGATTGAAGCCGGCGATTCGAAAGCAGCAAGTCGGTTGATGCCGTTGGTGTATGAGGAACTGCGGAAGCTGGCCGCCGCGCGACTGGCGGCGGAGCGGCCCGATCACACGCTGCAGGCGACAGCGCTGGTGCATGAGGCGTATCTGCGACTGGTCGGCTCGGAGCAGTCGTGGGAAGGACGTGCCCACTTCTTTGCGGCTGCCGCCAATTCCATGCGGCAGATCCTGGTCAACTGGGCTCGGGCCAGGCGGAGTGAAAAGCGAGGCGGGACAGGTGTGCGAGTGGGAATGGATGAGCTGGCGGTGGCGTATTCCACCGACCCGGGCTTGATTCTGGAGCTGGATGAGAGCCTGACATTGCTTGCTGCCGAGGATTCTGTAGCCGCCGAACTGGTGAAGCTGCGGCTGTTTGCCGGATTGTCGGTGACCGAAGCGGGAGAGGCTCTAAATCTCTCCCGCACAGATGCTTACGACAACTGGAAATTCGCCCGCGCCTGGTTTTCCTCGCGGCTGTCCACACTGGGCGAAGGGTAATTTCCGGAGTTTTCCGGACGGTTCTCTGCTGTTTCGTGCATTGAGTGTTATCGCGCCAATGGTTCGCATTCGCCCTCATCACTCAGGCAGAAAGCCCACGAACATGTTTCGTCGAAATCAAAACGCTCTGACTGCGTTGTTCAATCATTTTTCTGGCAGCGCTTCCGGAAACCAGCCCCTCATCTACCCTGCGGGCACCTTCTCTCCTGCAGGAGGAGAAGGGAGTTAAGGGGAGAACTGCCAGAGAATCATCCGGGCAGAAAATCATTCGGTCAGAGCACCGCTCAGGAGATCCGATGAACAATTCCACTTCGGAACCAATGGCTGCGAAAGAGCTGTTTCTTCAGGCGGTTCAGATTCCGCCTGGAATGGAACGCGATGCGTGGCTGAATCGGCATTGTGGCGCCGATGCCGACCTGCGTCGACGAGTGAATCAATGGTTGGTCGAGGCCGACCAGGATCGAACGATCAATCCGCTGGATGTGATTGTGGAAGCGTTTGCCCCTGGCGACACTCTGCCGACAGCAGACCAGGAAGAGCACTCCGAACCGACCACACAAACAACGCCGGAAGGACTCGAACGCCGCAGGATCGGCCCCTGGAGATTGCTCGAACAGATCGGACAGGGTGGCTTCGGCACTGTCTACATGGCCGAACAGACAGCGCCGGTTCGTCGTAAAGTCGCTCTGAAGATTCTGAAGCCCGGGATGGATTCGAGCGAAGTGATCGCTCGATTTGAAGCCGAACGTCAGGCTCTGGCGATGATGGATCATCCCAACATTGCTCGCATTTTTGACGGCGGAACAACGGAAACCGGCCGCCCCTATTTCGTGATGGAACTGGTTCGCGGAATTCCCGTCACGGCCTATTGTGATGAAGCCCGACTGACCACCGATGAGCGCCTGGCGCTGTTCATCGACATCTGCCGAGCCGTCCAGCACGCACATCAGAAGGGCATCATCCATCGAGACCTGAAACCCTCGAACGTGCTGGTCACGATGCATGACGACAAAGCGGTGGTCAAGGTGATTGACTTTGGCATCGCCAAGGCACTCAGTCAGCAGCTCACGGATCGCACGCTGTTCACTGGTTATCAGCAAATGCTGGGCACGCCGTTGTACATGAGCCCCGAGCAGGCTCAGATGAGCGGCATCGACATCGATACCCGCAGCGATGTCTATTCGCTGGGTGTGATGCTGTACGAACTGCTGACGGGGATGACGCCGTTCGACAGGGAAGCGATCTCCCGGGCCAGTTTCGACGACCTGCGTCGCATCATTCGGGAACAGGAACCCCCGCGCCCGAGCGCTCGCATCACCACGATGCAGGCTCAGATCCGATCCACCATGGCCGACCGCCGCCGCATCGACCAGCGCCGCGTGAGTGACGAGTTGCGAGGCGAGCTTGACTGGATCGTGATGAAGGCCCTGGAAAAGGACCGCAATCGTCGGTACGAATCAGCCAGCGCGTTTGCTCAGGACATACAGCGATTTCTGGACGATGAGCCAGTTCAGGCATGTCCGCCGACTCTCCTTTATCGATTGGGGAAACTTGGTCGCCGCAACAAAGTGGCTTTTGGCTTCGGGTTTGTTGTTGCATGTGTCCTTTTGGTTGGCGTGGTCGGACTCACGATCGCGTACAGCATGTTGTCGGCTTCGCAGCAGGAGACTCAGAACGCCCTGAAGGAGGCCAGCGACAATTTCCAACTGGCTCAGACGCGTGCCGCTGCTGCGCTGGCGTCAAAGCAGGCCGCTGAAGAAGCACAGCAACTGGCAGAGGAAGACCGGCAGCGCGCAGAGCAGCACTTCACCGAGTCGTTCGAACTTGTGCAGCAAATGGTCGATAAAATCACGGAATGGAATCTCAGTGAACAGCCAAACATGGAGCAGTATCGAGTTCATCTGCTGGAAGCCGCAGACAATGCGCTGGCCAAACTCCAGGCATCCAGACCTGCCGATCTGCGAGTTCTCAGCCTTCGATCACAGGTTCTGCCCAGCCTTGCTCAGGACTACACATTCCTGGGACGACTCAATGACGCGCTGAAGTCCTGTGAACTTTCGGTTGTGATAGCGGACGAACTGGCGACGAACTCAGGCTTGGCCGTTGAAAATTACCGACCTCTGCAGTGGCAGCTTCGCTTTGGCCAGTGCTTCGCGCTGCAAAAGGCTGGTCGCAAAGAAGAGGCCGTTGCGGTACTTCAGAAAGCTCTGTCGATTGCAGAACCGGAACTCGAAAAATCACCTGCAAATACTAACCTCCGTGGCCAGATCATCAACCTGCTGAGAGCGTTGAGCGTGCTCGAGTCTGAGGTCGGGCGGAAATCGGACTCGCGGGAGCATGTCCGGAAAGCCTGTATCACCATGGGGTTGCCTGTCGGAGACGATCTGCATGTGAGTCGCCTGATTCCGGATTCGGAACTGGATCAGATGCTGCTCAACGGTTTCCATTCTCATGCGATTGTCGGCCTCTTATTCGCCGTCGCCCTGGAACAGACAGTGCCACAGAGACGAATCGAACTCCTTCGGCAGTCATTGACGATCGACAGAGCTTATGCTCAGAAAAACCCGATTCGAACAGTTCGGCACCAGTTGGCCTTTGATCTGATTAACGCGTCCTCCTTGATGCAAAAGGACAGAAGCCTGGAAGAGGCGGCGAAATTGGACGAGGAAGCCGTCGACATTCTTAAGCGTCTGACGATCGAGTTTCCCGCGATGACCAGCTATTGGGCAGATCTGGAGCGAGCACAACTGAGCCTGATAGCCTGCCTGACCGAGCTAAAACGCTACGACGACGTGCTGGCGCAACTGAATCAGATGGTTGAAACTGACAAAAACAACCCTGATCTGTTCGAACGCCGAGGCTCACTTTATGCCGTCCAGCTGAACGATCCGGGAAAAGCCTTATTGGATTTCGATCGCATGATTGAACTGGCCGGCGATCAGGTGACGGCCCATCAACTTCAGCTGCGAGGGAATTTTCTGAAGGCACTCGGCCATACAGAACGAGCCCGTTTGGATCTCGACCGAGCCCGCGACATGAAAGTTGCGGAGCTTGAAAAACGCATTGCAGCGGACCCAGACAACAGCGAAAACTATTTTTCTCGCGCCCGCTTTCATGAGCAGCAGGGTTCCCACAGGGAAGCGCTGGCGGACTACGAAAAGGCGATCGCGTTGCAGCCCGGGAACTGGGACTACAGATCTGCCTATGCGAGTTTTTTGTATTGGAAAAACTCCAGAGATGGAACACTCCCGGATCCTCGGAAAGGACTCGCCCAGGCGCACATTGCGGCGGAGCTGCAGCCTGAGAATCCTCGCAGCTGGAGTCACCTCGCTCAGGGATTTGAACTGGTTGGGGAGACATCCGCGGCGAGACAGAGCTTCGAAAAATCCCTCGAAATCGATCCTTCGCATTCTTACGGCGTGAAGTGGCTGGTCCAGGAGCAGATGCGGAACGGTAAGCTGGATCAAGCCCTCGCGACTGCGGAAAAACTGGTCACAATTGCTCCGGACGACGCAAACAGCTGGTGGACAGTGGCGGAGGTCCATGCCGATCTGAAACAGGTCGACAAGGCCTTCGAAGCCTTTGGCAAGGCCATCACTCTCGCCCCCTATGCCTCGCACCTTTACAAGGAACGCGGAGATCTGCATGCTTCGTTACGCCATGACGACCTCGCGTTGAGTGACTTCAATAAGGCGCTCGAACTCGAGCCGAATTCAGGATACGTGCATAAGAGAAGAGCAGAGTGCTGCTTCCGATTGGCTCGCTTCGATCAAGCGCTGGCGGATCTGCAGCAAGGCGTTGAGCGAACCCCGGGTGACCTCTCCAACCTGACGTGGATTCCAGTGGCCGACGTCGCTGCCTGTGCTGATCCGAAATTCCGGGAAGGAATGCTCAGGCTGGCCGATCGCTGCGTGGAGCTCAATAAAGAATCCCCGGCCTCACTGATCGCACGTGCGCAGCTGCTGACGGGATTGGGCGAATGGAAGAGTGCAAGACAGGATCTGAAAAAGAGCATTCCTCAGACTGCCGGCAATTATTATCAGCAATATCAGGTGGCCTTGTTGTCGGCTAAGCTGGAGGACCAGAATGACTATAAATCCCAAT
>Ga0209573_1006014_pt1 | contig 10452 bp, 14 predicted proteins | sample TNRBio252014_DNA_FD_185870 | JGI IMG/M metagenome (GOLD analysis project Ga0209573, IMG submission 185870) | Wastewater treatment Type I Accumulibacter community from EBPR Bioreactor in Madison, WI, USA - TNR Reactor_6/25/2014_ DNA (SPAdes)... | ecosystem: Engineered > Bioreactor > EBPR >...
GGAACTGCTCATCGAGGCCGCGATCGCCAACGGCTACACGGGCCGCACCTTCCGCGACAGCCGCCGCGTGCTCGAAGCCGCCTTCGGTCGCGGGATTGAGGCGGGCATGACCACCATCGACGTCGGGGGCATCCTTTCCAACGTCGCCAACAAGTTCCTGCTCGAGGGGTTCTTCTCGGTCGAGCGCGTTTGGCGGAACATCTGCGCCGTCCGCAACGTGAACGACTTCAAGACGGTCACGAGCTACCGCCTCATCGGCAAGGACCAGTACGAGGAGATCGGCGCGGGCGGCGAGATCAAGCACGGCACGCTCGGCGAAGAGACCTACACCAACAAGGCCAGCACCTACGCCCTGATGCTGTCGATCGACCGCCGCGACATCATCAACGATGACCTCGGCGCGATCACCACGGTCCCCCGCAAGCTCGGCCGAGGATCGGGTCTCAAGATCAACGACGTCTTCTGGACCGCGTTCCTGAACAACGCGGCGTTCTTCAGCGCCGGCAACAAGAACTTCGTCACGGGCGCGGACACCGCGCTGGGCATCGACGGACTGACCAAGGTCGAGCAGGCGTTCATGGACCTGGTGGACTCCGACGGCAAGCCCACCGGCGTGATGCCGTCGATCATGCTGGTGCCCACGGCACTCTCGGCGATGGGCACGCAGCTCTACAAGAGCGTCGAGCTCCGGGATACCACCGCGAACACCAAGTTCCCCGTCGCCAACCCGCACCAGGGCAAGTTCCGCATCGAGGTCAGCCGGTACCTATCCAACGCCCTCTACACGGGCAACTCGGCCAAGGCGTGGTACCTGCTCGCCGACCCGAGCGATCTGCCCGTCATCGAGATGGCGTTCCTGAACGGGCAAGAGGCCCCGACCATCGAGACCTCCGACGCTGACTTCAGTCAGCTCGGCGTCCGGATGCGCGGGTACCACGACTTCGGCGTCGCACTCCAGGACCCGCGCGGCGGGGTGAAGAGCAAGGGAGAGGTGTAAGCCACATGGGCGACGTAGGCGAGATCGGCAGTGGGATCGAAGAAGAACAGTCCGGGGTCACACCCGGCGAAGGAGAAGGCAGCATGGCATCGGGACCGGCCAAGTTCGTGCAGGAAGGTGCATCGATCGACTACACCCCGGGCGCGGACGTGCTCACCGGCGCTGTGGTTGTCCAGGCGGAACTCGTCGGCATCGCGCAGGGCCCCATCAAAGCGGGCCAGCTCGGCTCGCTGGCGGTGGCGGGTGTGTTCGACTTCCCCAAGGCGCTGGGCGCTTCGAGCGGCATGCCCGCAGGCAGCAACGCCTACTGGGATGCCGCCGCGCAGAACGCCACCAAGAACGCCGCGTCCGGTGCCAACAAGCTCATCGGCAAGACGGTGAAGACCACCGTGGATGCCGACACCGTCGTGCGCATCCGCCTCCTGCAGTGAGGAGGCAGCCGTGGGCGATCTGCTCGACCGTGGATCCGCGTTCCTCGACGACCAGCGGCACCGGCACCTGAGCCGAACCGTGCTCTACCGGCGAGGCGCGGAGGAGAAGGAAGTCCAGGCCACGGCCGGGCGGACCGAGTTCGAGCAGGCCGACGAAGCGGGCCTGATTCATCGAACGGAGTCGCGGGACTTCCTGATCCGGGCGGCGGACCTGGACCTCGGTGCTGGCCCGGTGCTCCCGCGAGCCGGTGATCAGGTGCGTGAGACGGTCGGGACGAGCGTGTTCGTGTACGAGGTCAACGCGCCGGGCGGACAACCGCCGTGCCGGTACAGCGACCCGTATCGCAGGGTTCTTCGGATTCACACCAAGCACATCGCTACGGAGACGTGATGAGCGACGGGAACGGACAGAACGGGAGCAATGGCACACGGGCCCGGTGGGCTGGTGTGCTCATCACCGTCATCCTCGCCGCCGGCGCGATGACGGTGCAGTGGGGCGTGGTCACCACCAAGCTCCAGCAGGTCGAGAAACGCCTCGATGAGTTCATCGGCGAGGCCCGCTCCATCCGGGCCGACTACCAGGCGATGGAACGCCGCGTGTCTTACCTCGAAGGCAAGGTGGCGGGGCTGAGCGCCGTGGCGGAGGCAGGGAAGGTGGGCCGCCCATGAGCACCATTGCCGCCATCGCCGACGCCGTCGCCGCGCACATCAACGCGGGGACCTTCTCTCAGCCGGTGAGCGCTGAGAGGATGTACCAGCCCGCGTTCACGCTGGAAAACCTGGCCGACCTGCGCGTGTCGGTGGTCCCCCGCACGGTCGGTATCGCGGCGTCCTCCCGCGACAGCAGCCTCTTCGAGTGCGTCGTGGATGTGGGCGTCCAGAAGAAACTCCCCGCCGCGGGTGAGGATGCCGAGATCGATGCCCTGCTCGACCTCGTTGAGGAGATCACCGACCACCTGCGGTTCAAGCGGCTGCCCGATGCGGCGGAGGCGGCGTGGGCCGGGATCGCCCACGAGCCCGTGGTGTCGAGCGAGTCGCTCGAACAGCACCGCGTGTTCACCAGTGTCCTGAGCGTCACCTATCGGGTGCGGAGGTAACCGTGCGGAACGTCGTGCTCCTCAAGGTCGAGTTGTCCGAGGAACTCAAGCCGCTCTCCGACGAGCGCCTTGTCGCGACGTTCACTCTGGTCGCTTCTGAGAAGAACACGCAGGACGCGATCCTGACGGATGGGAAGGGACCTGAGGTCGACATCCCGGCGGGCATGCAGTTCCGCTTCGAGCGGGTTGACCTCAACGAGCTCCTGGTGCGGAGCAAGGCGGGGGAGGTGGTGTTCGTGGTTGGTCACACGGCCGGGTAGCGCAGGAGAACGACGATGGCGATCAAACTCGGCATGGAAGCGAAGCTGCTCTTCAAGGTCGGCGGGCAGGCCGGCGGCGGAGCGTGGACGGTTCTCGGCAACACGCGCGACGTGACCCTCAGCCTCGAGGCGGGGGAAGCGGACGTGACCACCCGTGCCAACAGCGGCTGGCGGGCGACGGTCGCCACGCTCAAGGAGGCGAGCGTCGAGTTCGAGATGGTCTGGGACACAGCGGACGCCGGGTTCACCGCCATCAAGAACGCGTTCTTCGGCAACGACCCCATCGGTTTCCAGATCCTCGACGAGACCAGCGGCCAGGGCCTGCAGGCGGACTTCTCCATCACCAACTTCTCGCGGAACGAGGCACTGGAGGAGGCGATCACCGTGTCCGTCACGGCGAAGGTGACGTACTCGGCGACGGCGCCGTCATGGATTGGAGGGTAAGACGATGCGGTACGGGATGTCAGAATGCACGACCTTCGGTCTCGATCGTGGCATCGACCACCTCGCGGAAGATTGCCTCCCAGCCGTCGATCAACTCTGCCGCAGATGGTCGCTTGGCGGGGTCAAGTTCGAGCATGCGTCGGATCTGGGCAGCGATGCCCGCACCGTACCTCCCGTCGATCCAACCTACAGCGCCCAGTTCGATCGGGTCTGTGAACTCTGCCGGCGCTCTAAGAGGATTGCGCCCGCTGAACAGTTCTGCGAGTACCAGTCCCAACTGAAACACGTCTGTCTTCAGTGTCAGAGGCGTCCCGCTGTTGAGGTACGCCACCAGATCGGGAGTGCGGTAGTAAAACGGCATCCCAACACCGATGCTCGTCTTCACCAGTTCCTTGTCATCCACTGTGTCCGTAGGCACCAGGCGCTTCATCAGGCCCAAGTCTCCCAGAACACAGGAGCCGCCCTTGATAAAAATGTTCTCGGGCTTTATGTCACGATGCACCACCTGCGGCTCCAGCGTGGCGAGGTACGTCAGCGCAGAGAGCAGCTGCATCGCAAAGCTCACCTTGTCAACCATTCGCAGCCTGTTGCCTCGCATCGCAGTACGAAGCGTGTACGGAAGGTATTCCGCCACGACGAAGGGGGCGGTCTCAGGCGAGCCGCCGCCCAGCCTGTACTCGCCGCGGTCGAAGATGCGCAGGATCGCGGGGTGCTGGCATGTTTGCAGAAAGCTGATTTCTTCCAAGAACGCCTGTCGACGCTCAGGCTTCGACCATCGACGAAACACTTTGATGGCAACGAGGTCGCCCTTCAGGGGTGGGGTGGAGCACATCGCCAAGAAAGCGATGCCGTTGCCTCCAGCACCAAGCGTCTGAACCCACTTGTACCAGCGCTCGGACTCGCCCTGGATGGCCTGCCAGCGATCGAGCTCGAAGTGCTCGCGAATGACTCGCGTACCGGCAGCAGCGGGGATCGGCGACGGTGTGGGTGCGGCTGGACTCTCCATTGACGATCAGTGTAGTTGACTTCGACGAGGTGAAGCATGCGGTCATTCAAGGACAACCAGGGGCGGCAGTGGTCGGTCGAGATCAACGTCACCGCCATCAAGCGCGTGCGTGGACTCACCGGTGAGGACCTCATGCAGGTCATCGAGGGGACGCTGATCGAGAAGCTGATCCGCGACCCCGTGCTTCTGTGCGATGTGGTGTACGCGATCTGCAAGCCCGAGGCGGACACGCGGAGTGTCTCCGACGAGGAGTTCGGCAAGGCGATGGCGGGCGACGCCATCGAAGCCGCGACGACGGCGGTGCTGGAGGAACTCGTGGGTTTCTGCCCGAGCCCGAGGGACCGGGCCAACCTCGGGCGGGTGCTCCAGGCCACGCGGAAGGTGATGGACCGAGCGCGGGACCTTGTGGAGAAGAAGCTCGACAGCGGCGAGATGGATCGGCTGGCGGACCGCCTGCTCACCGAGGAATCGGGGGAGGCGACTGCTGGAAGCTCGTCCACCAGTGCGCCGGAATCCTCGGCATCGACCCCGGCCCCCTGACGCTCCGCGAACTGGTGGCGATGCTCGACGGCAGGCAGCGCCACGACTGGTCGATCGCCTCTGCCGTCATGGCGCTCGTCGCCAACATGAACCGCGATCCCAAGCGATCCCGCCGACTCAACCCCAGCGACTTCGACCCCTTCGCCAAGCGCCAGCGACCGATCCCGGTCGGCGTGTCGGTTCTCAAGGACGTGTTCATCGACGGCAAGATGCCCAAGGAGGCTCACGGATGAAGTTTCTCAGCTCGCTTTCGACCCGCCATTACGTCTACATCGTCGGCCTGCTGCTGATGGCACTGGTGCTTGCGTCGTGCGCGGGCTTCGACTTGGGTGACCTCGTCAAGGTCAAGACGCCCAACTCGATCCAGCAGACCACGGGGCTGCCGTCCACTCTCAGCCTGAACGAGGCCGAGGTCGAATACCAGAACTGGTTCAACCAGACGCAGACGACCGGCGCGCAGTGGAAGGGCAACATCGAGAAGGCCGGCGAGCTCCGCGGCCTGTTCAGCCAGCTCACGCTGTCCGCCCTCGACACGGTCGGGCCCACAGTGGCGGGCCTTCCGGTACTCGGCCCGGCGCTGCCGGCGCTCACCGGGATCGTCGGTCTGTTCATCGGCTCGGGCCGGCTCCGCAAGGAGAAGGAGGCTTCCTTCAACAAGGGCCTGGAGAAGGGGAGCGACCTGGCCGGCGGCACGCCGCCGGGCGGGAGCGTGGGGGGCGGTGCGTGATCACCATGCGGATCAAGGACATGTTCTTCGACCGCGCGGCGGTGGTCCGCGCGGTCGATGGGGCCAAACGCAAGGTTCTCAGCAAGGCCGGCGCGTTCATCCGCACGGCGGCCCGCACGAGCATCCGCAAACGCAAGGGCTCCGCTCCCGCGGGCAAGCCTCCCCACTCGCACGAGGGGAGCCTGCGACGGCTCATCCTCTTCGGGTACGACAAAGCGGCAGACTCCGTGGTCGTCGGTCCCGTGGGCTTCAAGAAGAGCACCGCACCCAACGTGCTGGAGTACGGCGGTGACACCGTCTTGCTCCGCCGGCGGGGCGGACGGCTCACCTCGCAGAGGGTCAAGATCGCCGCGCGGCCTTACATGGCCCCGGCGCTGGAACGGGAGCGGCCGATGCTGCCGCTGCTGTGGCGGAACTCCATTCGGAAGGGAGCCTGATCGGTGGCCGACACGCGGGGCATCCGGGCTGGACGGGCGTTCGTCGAACTCGGCGTGAGCGACAAGCTCACGGCCGGGCTTCGCCGCGCCCAGAAGCAGCTCGAAGCCTTCGGCGCAGGGCTGCGTTCGATCGGCACGCGATTGGCCGGGATCGGAGCCGCCGCGGTCACCGGTCTCCTCGGCACCGCCAAGGTCTTCTCCGACATGGGGGATGTGCTCGACAAGATGAGCATCCGCACAGGCATCAGCGTCGAGGCGCTGTCAGAGCTCGGCTACGCGGCCGAACTCTCAGGCGCTGACCTGGAAACCCTCGAATCGGGCGTCCGGATCATGCAGCGCACCCTGGGAGAGGCGGCGCAGGGAACGGGTACCGCGGTCGAGGCCCTCGACCGGCTCGGACTCAGCGCAGCGCAACTGGCCGGGCTCTCACCGGAGCAGCAGTTCAAGGTTCTGGCCGATCGCATCTCCAAGGTGTCGGACCCCACGCTGCGGGCCGCCATCGCGATGGAGGTCTTTGGCAAGGCCGGGACCAAGCTCCTGCCGCTCATGGCCGACGGCGCGGCGGGGATCGAGGCGATGCAGGAGGAGGCCCGGCGCCTCGGTCTGACCGTCAGCACCGAGACCGCCCGCGACGCCGCGCAGCTCAACGACGCCCTCGGCACCCTTTGGAAGGTGCTCAAGCAGGGTGTGTTCACGATCGGCGGGGCGCTCGCGCCGCTCCTCAAGGACATCGCCGAGCGCATCACCCGCGTCATCGTGAGCGCCACGGCCTGGATCAAGGCCAACCGCGAGACCGTCGTGTGGGCGCTCAAGGTTGCGGCGGCTGTCGCGGTGGCGGGCGTCGCCATCATCGCGCTCGGCTACATCATCTCCGGCATCGGCGCGACCCTCGGCATCGTCGCGGGTGTGATCGGGGGCATTGGGGCCGCTTTCGGTATGATCGGCACCGCCACCGCGGCGATCCTGTCGCCTGTCGGGCTGGCGATCGCCGCGATCGTGGCGCTTGGCGGTGTGCTCATCGTCACCACCGGCGTTGGCGGCGAGGCCCTCGCCTGGCTCGGCGAGCAGTTCACCCGTCTGCGGGAATGGGTGACGAAGGTCGTCGGCGGCATCTCCGACGCCCTCGCTGCGGGCGACATCGCCCTGGCCGCCGAGATCCTGTGGCTGTCTTTGAAGGTGGTCTGGCAGCAGGGCGTCGCCGCGCTGAACCGGGTCTGGCTGGAAGCCAAGGAGTTCTTCGTCTCGACCGCGTACGGCATGTGGTACGGAGCGCTCGCCGCCGCGGAGATCGTCTTTCACGCGCTCGAGGTCGCGTGGATCGAGACCACCGCGTTCCTCTCCAAGACCTGGACCAACTTCACCACCGGCTTCCAGCAGGTGTGGGAGTCGGCATCGTCGTGGGTCGCCAAGCGGATGCTGGAGATTCAGGGGCTGTTCGACTCCGGGCTCGACGTGGACGCCGCGAAGAGGGCCGTCGATGATCAACTCGAAACCCGCCTGGCGGAACTGGAGAGCGCGGCCCAACGGCAAGTGGCCGAGCGCGAGGGACAGCGCGCGGCGGAGCGTGAGCAGGCCGCCGCCCTGCACGAAGCCACCCTCGCCGGGATCGGCCGCGACTTTGAAGAGGCCCAGGCCGCGCTCAAGGCGAATACGGAGGCGGGGCTCGCGGAGTCGCAAGCGGCGCTGGATGCGGCGAAGCAGAAGCTCGCCTACGCCATCGAGCAGGCCCGCCAGAAGCGGGAGGCGGCGGACGCCGAACGCGGTCCCGGCCGCACGCCGCGTGATCTCATGGCCGAGTTCGAAGATCGACTCGCCGGGCTCGGCGAGGTCATCGGCAAGGGGATCAGCGTGCGCGGCACGTTCAACGCCCGCGCGGCGCAGGGGCTGGAGTCCGACGGCGGGGCCGCCGAGCGCACCGCCCGCGCGACCGAGCAGACCGCCAAGCACACCAAGCGTCTGGCCGACGCTGCCCAGAGCGGCGGCCTGACCTTCGCCTAAGGAGACACGTTCGTGGCGATCACGGTGACGGAAAAGTTCGAGAGCCGCAAGTCCACCAAAGGTGACAACCCTTCGGCGGAACTGGTCTACACCGTGCGCGGGACCAACGACGACCTCGCGGCCCGCAACGCCGCCGAGACCACCAGCCCCGCGACCTATGACGGTCAGCCCCGGCAATCTACCTCCGTCGAGCCGGTCAGCGATGAGTTGTGGGAGGCGGTAGTCAGGTACGGGAAGGCCCAGGGGGGATCGCTCCCGGAGCCCGGCGAGAGCATCTTCTCCTTCGACACCGGCGGCGGCACGCAGCACATCACCCAGAGCAAGGACACAGTGTCCTCGCACGCGCCCTCGGGCTCGTCCCCACCCGACTTCGGCGGCGCGATTGGCGTCACCGCCGACGGCGTCGAGGGCGTGGACATCACCGTCCCGGTCTTCCAGTTCTCAGAGACGCACTACTTCACCAACGACCAGGTGACGCCGTCGTACAAGGGCACGCTCTTCTCGCTCACCGGCAAGGTGAACTCCGGCGCGTTCAAAGGGTTTCAAGCCGGCGAGGTTCTGTTCCTCGGCGCTTCGGGCGCGCGGCGCGGCACCGATCCCGAAGACGACTGGGAGATCACCTTCCGGTTCGCGGCCAGCCCGAACGCGACCGGCATCTCGGTCGGCGACATCGGCGGCATCAGCAAGAAGGGGTGGGAGTACCTGTGGGTGCGGTACGCCGACCAGGAGGACACAGGGTCGCACGCGATTGTGAAGCGCCCGGTCGCGGCGTATGTCGAACGCGTGTACGACGAGGGCAACTTCGCCGGATTGGGAATCTGACCCCCACGAGGAGACGCATGGGCGACGTGTTCCGCAAAGTTCGGTCGGGCCAACCGCTCCGCATCCCCGCGGCGGCGTACAACGCCTTCGTCGATGCAGCGGTCGATCTGCGCCAGCGGGAGCGCAACTCCAACGCCGGATCGTCGCTCGAACCCGCGCAGCGCGGCATCGTGCTGGTCCGCAACGATTCGGACGACGACATCGAGCCGTACCACGCGCTGGCCATCACAGGCGTGCTCGTGCAGCCCGACAACGAGGACCAGGAGCGGACGTTCCACAGCCGCACGCCGCTCACGGGCGAGATTGCCACCGAGGAGTCGCCGTCGCTTTCGTTCGTATTGGCGCTCCAGCCGATCAAGCCGGGCGACCTCGGGCGGTGCGTGCTCACGGGCGTGACGCCTGCGCGGGTCTTCATCACCAACGAGACGGACACGACCTGCGAACTGGCTCCCGAGGAGACGATGCTCGCCAGCACGCCCATGGGCGGCATCCCGATCCTGTGGAAGGAAGACGGCACCGGCGAGAAGTGGGCCGTGATCGAGATGGGCCAGCCCTCGCCCGGCCGCGTTACGGCGATCCTCGGGGCAGCGCAGCCCATTCCCACCGAGAACAACCGCTGGCGCTATCCGTGGGTCGAGGCCCGGATCGACGGCGATCCCGGCAGCGACACTTATCTCCGGTATGTCCCCGTGCCCGAGGGACTGTCGTCGCAACTGGCCGGTGGCGGCGAGGACCCGACGCGGTTGGCCATCAACCGCTTCGAGGCTCATCACATGAACGACTTCGACCCGGGCTCCGGCTTTGGAGGGCTGCTCGGCCTGGGGCCGGTGTGCGAGTTGCCCGGCGTGCTTCCGAAGTGCCCGCCTGCACGCTCGCTCAAGCCCAGGCTCGTTCCCATCCCCGAGGGGGTTTGCGTGCAGCTTACCTGCGAGCGCAACAGCAAGGGCAGGCCTGTGTGGGTGTTCGAGGCGATGAGCCTGATCGAGATCGCCGACCCGGCCGACGAAGATCGCAAGTTCAACATCTACATCGAGGGAGGCGCATGACCACGACCTCCCCGACCAAGCCCACACTCGACGCCCGCCGCGAGCACGAGCGGAAGAAGTACGTCGCCCTCGCCGCGCGACCCGCCGCGCCAGGAACTGGGTACGGCGCAACCAACCACGGAGCGGCGGCTTTCCCGCTGGTGCAGCGGATGAAGCCCCGCTTCGTGGTGGACTTCGGGTGCGGGCGGAACGACTTCATCGGCGCGCTGCGCAGGTTCGGTATCGATGGTCTCGGAATCGATTTCGCGTTTCCCGAGGCGGACCTCCCGCGGGCCATGCACAAGACCGGCCTGCTCGACGGAGTTGCCGACGTGGTGACGAGCTTCGACGCCCTGGAGCACCTACTCCCGGAGGATGTGGACGCGGTGCTCGCGGAGATGCAGCGGGTCGGTCGCCCGAGGGCGCACTTCGTGTTCTCGATCTGCACGCGACCGAGCCGAACCACCGTCGGCGGGGAGGGGCTGCACCCGACCGTGCGGCCTCTGGCGTGGTGGCTTGATCGCATCGGTCAGGTTGGGACGGTGACGGCACCGAAGGCCGAGGGGCGGTACATCGTCGGGCGGTTTGCGGCCAAGGAGGGCCGTGGGGGGTGTGGCTGTGCGTGAGAACCAGTCGGACATCGCGGCGCTTCAGGCAGGGCTCAAGGC
>Ga0209573_1006015_pt1 | contig 10448 bp, 9 predicted proteins | sample TNRBio252014_DNA_FD_185870 | JGI IMG/M metagenome (GOLD analysis project Ga0209573, IMG submission 185870) | Wastewater treatment Type I Accumulibacter community from EBPR Bioreactor in Madison, WI, USA - TNR Reactor_6/25/2014_ DNA (SPAdes)... | ecosystem: Engineered > Bioreactor > EBPR >...
GGACCGCAGCCGATCATTTCACCATTGGTGCGAAGCAATTTGATTCTCTGAACATGATCGCCGAAAGAGCCAAGAAGATGATGGTTCTTGCCGTGCACATCGTTGGCGATAGCACCGCCCACCGTCGCCAACTGTGTGCCCGGGGTAACCGGCAGAATCCAGCCCCGCGGAATCACCAGCCGTTGGATATCTCTCAATAAAACACCGGCTTCGCATGTCAACCTGCCAGTACTGCCGTCAAAAGCAATGAGATGATCGAGTCCGGTGGTGAGCCAAAGAATACCTTCCGGATTGAGGCACGCATCGCCGTAACTTCGTCCCATGCCATGAGCCAATCCTAGTGAATCTCCGCCGGAAACGAGACTCTTGATCTTGGCAGGATCATTCAGCACGACAACCCGATGAAGGGGGGCATCCAGTCGCCCCCAAGAGGAAACCGCTCTCACACCCCCCCCTGATTGCGGAAAACAAACCGCTTATCGAGGTGATATTTCGTCACATAACCAATTGCCAAACCGATGACACCACCCAAATAACGCATCTCTTTTGTTTCAAAAAGATAGTGAAAACCAAACTCAAAGCCCCAGAAAATTAAGGTTGTAGCCCCCCCCATTAACACATAGAGCGTGAAAACTTGACCATCATGCGCCACGCTACGGGCACGAAACTTGAAAATATACCGCTTATCGAGAACATACTTCACCACTAACCCGACCCCGGTTCCTATCGCCACCGATAGTAAGACATCAAACATTCCGGCGTACACGCGAATGACCAGATCCTGCGCGCCGATATTCGCAGCAGTCGCAATTAGCGCAAGAATCGCATAGGTTATTGCTAGTTTCATCGAGTGAAATTTTAATTAAACTGCAAGATCATGCAGCTATCAGTAAAGGTAAAAAACGACCTGGCAAAGTTTTTATACTATTATAATTGCTATTCTAATACTTTGAGTATTAATAAAAATACTGCAATAATCACAGCCATCGATAATAAAGAATGATATTACCTTAAACAATAATACCAAGACCAAAAAAACGCATACCTATGAACGATACCAAACAGAATTACACGTTTTCACAGCAGTTAATCGGCGTTATTAAGCTCATGCGGCCGAACCAGTGGATTAAAAATAGCTTCGTCCTGGCTCCGCTTCTGTTTACTGGTGAATTTCTTAATCCCGAAGCCGTGCAACAGGCCTTGCTGGCAACATTGCTTTTCTGTTTGGCTTCTTCAGCAACTTATATTATCAATGATATACATGATATCGAGCATGACCGCCGTCACCCGAAAAAATCCAAAACACGCCCCTTGGCAACCGGTATCGTAACCATTCCCACTGCATTATTGACACTGGGCATGTTATACGCAACATTAATCTGGGGGTGGTTTTACTTCTCAAACGTGGTATGGGTAATCATAGCTTATCTCATTCTCAATCTGGCCTATACGTTTATACTAAAATATCAACCGGTATTGGATATTTTTACGATCGCCATCGGCTTCGTACTCAGAGTTTACGCCGGCGCCACGGCCTTGTCGGTGCCGGTTTCGGACTGGATGTTTATTACCACCCTCAGTTTGGCGCTTTACCTGGCTGCGGTCAAACGCCGCCAAGAATTGAGTCAGATTGGTGTTAAAAGCCGCAAGGTTCTGGAGAAATACTCGGTATCGCTTGTCGATCGGTATGCCGAGATCTCTGCAACCAGTGCATTAATTTTTTATAGCATGTTTGTAATGTCAGCCAAATCCCAACTGGTTATCACTGTACCTTTGGTAATGTTCGGCATGTTCCGCTATTGGTACATCGTCGAAAAATTTGAAGGTGGTGAATCACCCACTGATGCATTATTGAGTGATTGGCAATTACTGCTGACGGTAGCCCTTTGGGTTGCTGCATGTGGTTGGGTGCTCTGGCCGGTTCAAGGATGATCATGGACTTCTCTTATGCATTAACCCCCTTCCTCGCTTGGCTAACAGCCGGCGTCATGAAATTTATTATCAACAGTGTCAAGGCAAAACAACTGGCATTCGGCCAAATCGGTTATGGCGGCTTGCCAAGTAATCATAGCGCCATTGTCAGCAGCATGGCCGCTCTCATTGCTTTAAAGGAAGGCATCGATCACCCCGCTTTTGGCGTAGCTTTAACACTGGCATTCATTGTCATGCTGGACGCCAATAGTCTGCGCCGCCAGGTTGGAAAGCATGCCGCAATTATCAACAAGCTAGCGATCACCATGCCGGATCGTCCAACCTTGCGAGAGCGCATGGGTCACACCCGCATCGAAATCGCTGCGGGTGTTTTGGTGGGTATTGCAGTAGCAGCTTTTATATTATTGATATTCAAATAATGTCAATTAATTTAAAAAATCAATTTTCACATCTGATTCTGATTACATCCAATAAATTATTTTGTATAAAATGTCGGCTCATCGAAAATTGGATGTAAATTAAAATTGTCAATCCAAAGTTCAATTTTCATAGCCGACAGGTTTTCATTCGATTCCGGCAGATAGTCACCTCAATGTGTAGATACAGTTATTAGGAACACCTCCATAATGAACAATGAAAACTTTAAACTCGGAATATTAATTCTTATCTTGTTGTTTGCAACTTTAGGATCGTTTGCGATAAGCATGACCACTGACGTTATGCGTGATGAGCAAATGTATATTGCTGCAAGTGTTCTCATTGCGCAAGGTGAAGAACTATACAAAGACTTTTCGTATTTACAAATGCCATATCTTCCTATATTTCTAGGAAATTTTTACCATTTCTTGGGCATTGAGTCTTATTATTTAATAATTGGAAAACTAATCAACTGGCTATTTCTTCTTATTACTTCTCTTGTTTTATTCGTACTCGCAAAGCGAGTTCTGAACGATCGTTTTCTTGCTCTCGGTATCACGACACTTTTTTTATTTAACATTACTATAATTGGCGCTCCCGGTGCGGCGGGATATGCCACAAACACTCTAGCGCCGGTCACTTTTTCATTTATCAGCTTTTACTTATTTTATATTTCGTTTCTGGAAAACCAAATCAAGTATTTCGGAATCACGATTGCTGGAATATTCCTAGCTCTTGCAATTGGAACAAGACTGACATATGTCACTGCCGTCATCCCGTTTGTAGCAATAATGGTTTACTACTTTGCGATCAAAAAAGATCCTGCCAGTGATATCAGAAAGCGCATAGCAATAAGTTTCTTTTGTTATTCAGTGGGGCTCACCGCCGGATTGTTGCCTGTACTTCTTTTTATATCTGATATTGACTCTTTCATCTTCAACAATTTGAGATTTCATCATGTCACCACAGAATGGCGATGGACGACCGATTTTGAAGGCCCGATGTCACTCTATAAAAAGATAGTCTTTGCACACAAACAATATTTCAAATCCGATAACTTGATTTTATTGTTCGGAATTATGTGCACATATGGAATGGTATTCAAAAAACCGCAATCATTTAAACAATTTCTACAGCAATTTCCCGCAGGCGCATACCTGGCATTCTTCTTAGTTTGCGTAACTGCGATAACCGCCGTGCTTCCCACTCCTTCATGGCCTCATTATTATGTTACTCCTTTAAGTTTCCTACTCATTTTGCTTATTTTCTCGTTCGCTGCGAGCTCGGAAATTACGTCAAATTTTCAAAAGAGATTGATGTTAATTCTTGTATTAATGGTGACGGCTTCCAATGGGCCGCAGACTATATTGCCCATTGCCCGATTAGTCAATGCAGACACCTGGACAGGCATAAAAGTACATAACATCTCTATCAATATGCGAAAAACGCTTATAGAAAATGATATTGACATTAAAAATAAGATCGCAACTCTGCATCCGATCTATGCACTAGAAACCAATCTCCCAATCTATCCTGAATTATCGACGGGCATATTTCTATATCGAGTCGGTGATCTATTAACCGCTGAGCAACGCAGGCACTACGTGGGAACCTCACCTGAAAGTATAGGCGAATTTTTTTTGAAGGATCCACCTGCAGCGATCATTATTGACTCCAATGAAGAGATAGACATGAAGCCTCTAAATAAACCCCTGATCGAATACGCGATAGCCAACAACTACAGAAAAATACCGATCACCGGATTCGGCGGCGAATTTTATATCATGCCTTGAAACCAATTTGACTTATGCATCTGTAATTTAAGAAGGAGAAGTTCCCAGTAATTGCGGCGCCACATTTTTTCCAGGCGCCAATTTGATGAGATTATCAACTACAACGCGATCACCTGTTTTTAATCCATCCATAATGATCCAGTCCTTACCGATCCAGTCTCCCGCGATTACCGGTCTCTGTACGATGGCATTTTTCTCATCGATTACATAAAGATACCGACCAAAATCAGAAGTCAATACCGCGACCTGCGGCACCACGAAAACTGTTCTGGATTCCCTCGCAATCACGCGTACCCGTACAAATTGGCCGGGTAGAATGCGCTGATCGGCATTCTCAAAAGTAGCGCGCAATTGTTGTGTGCCCAGCAAAGGATCAATTTTACTGGCGGCAAAATTAATTTCGCCTTCCTGTTGATATTCCGAACCATCCGGTAAAATCATGATAACTTTCTGAACGTTATTGCTATGCAAATGACCACCAAATTTCGTTAACTCATTATCCGAGAAACTGAATCGCACCCAGATCGGAGACAGCTGCGCCAATGTCGTTAACACGCTGCTATTGGCCGATACCAATGCACCTTCCGAGAAAAGCGACCGCCCCGTCACGCCATGGATAGGCGCTTTGACTGTGGTGTAAGACAAATTGAGCTGCGCTTGCTGAACACGAACTTTTGCCGCTTGCAAGCCGGCTACCGCTATCGCCAAATCCGCCGTTGCCAAATCATAAGCTCGCTGACTGACAAAGTTCTGCGCCAATAATTGCCGTTGGCGTTGTTCATCGCTTCTCGCTCGCATCACCCGCACATCCTGCTCACGGAATTCCGCTTTAGCCTCAGCCAAAGCATTTTCGAAAGGCTCCGGATCGATCAGATACAATGCTTGACCGGCTTCGACTTCAGTACCTTCCGCGTACAGGCGTTTGAGGACAATCCCGCTGACTCGAGGACGAATTTCCACTTCTTTCGCGCCCTCCGCTTGTGCGATTGTTTCGAGACTCACCGGTATATCAACCGGTTGTGCTGTGATATAGGTAACCGGTATCGCAGAATCCGGACGTGCCGATGGTTGACCGGAGTCACTGGCATTGCAAGCGATCAACAAGAAACTGATTAAGCAGCCCCCCAAAGAAGTCAAATAGCGCTTCGGAATTAATTTGGCGGTACGTACACATTGCAGGTGAATTGCTGCAATCAAAAGATAATGATTCGTCACACGAAAATTTTCTTCAAGAATTTAAAATTAACATCGATTCGATAATGGAAAACCACAAAAGCATAATAGGGTTCTGTATAATAACTGATGACAATAGCGTGATGGATAATGAAGTATTGCACATGTGAAGAAAAGATATTCCTCGTAATTCTACCTGCCTGCAAATACGCTGCTACACGAATTTTATTCTTTCAGAACTGTCCCAGGCAGTAAATTCCGGCTATTGAAATTGACAACTAAGTTAAAAATAATTGCACAACCTGATTATTATTTATTTTTTGTGATTAGATTAATTCTAAAGGTGCGTTGATATGCCTACCCATATATTTTTTGCCCTATTGACTTCTTTTCTCATGTCAGCGGCAATGACCGCGCAAGCATCGCTAAAGTTGCCCAGCACGGTAAAAGTTGATCGAGCCGCCTTAACCTTCGAAGAACCGTGCGATCCGATTATTTCACCCGCCTGGCGCGAAGCGCAAGAAATCGAAGGTGTGAAAATTGAAGCATCCCCCGGTTGCAGCCCTGACAATCCCGCGTGGATCGCAGCGGCGGTCAAGGGCACTAATAATATTTCGATGGATACCCTGATGAAAACCGGCTTGTCGCCGGATGCCATCATTAAAACCGATGATCTGGACGGCGATGGCGATCCTGACCGGATCATTATCAAACTGGAAATTATGGAATTAAACGGCAAATCGCCCGACTTTCCAGGATTGGTGCCGACATTCGACATCGCACCGGGAATACAACCGGGTGCGTGGGTATTCGCTCCGAAAACCAGCGGCATGTCGACCGAAAATTTTGAAAGCGTGCGCGCCAATCCGCTGTTGAGATTGCCATCCCCGGTCATCCGGGTTGAAGTCGGCGATATTGTGCAAATCGTACTGGAAAACACGCATTACTTCCCTCATAGCATTCACTTGCACGGTGTCGACCATCCATTTTCTCACGGCGAGCATGGCGGCCAAGACGGTGTGCCGCAAACCAGCGAAGTTGAATTGATGCCGGGCGAGCGCCGGATTTATCAGTTCCAGGCGCGCCAGCCGGGAACCATGTTCTATCACTGCCACGTGCAAACGCATACCCACTTGGCAATGGGGCTGGCCGGTATGATCGTTATTGAAGAAAACCGGCCGAATAACTGGCTGCAAACTTTGAACATCGGTGCCGGTCATGTGCGTCACCCATCCGTCGCGGTTAAAGAGCAATACGATCAGGAATACGATCTGCATTATCACGCAATGGATAAAGAACTGGGCGAAATCATTCAGAAATATAACGACCCCCGGTTGATCGCGCGCGATATGAATCAACGCTACGACATTACCGATGCCAGCGAGGATTACTATACGCTGAACGGCTTATCGTACCCTTACACACTCAGGGAATCGCTGATCATCGTGGAGCAGGATCAAAAAATCAAGCTGCGGATGTTGAATAGCGGTGGTGAACTGATCGCCGTCCATACCCATGGCCATCATGCCACGATCACGCATTATGACGGCGTGGAACATAATCCGATTGCGCAGATCATGCGCGATGTCTTTGACATGGCACCAGCGCAACGCCTCGATCTGAAGCTGGAAACCATTGATGACGGCAAACATAGCTATGGCGAAGGTGATTGGCTAATTCACGATCACCGTGAAAAAGGCATTACCACCAACGGCATGGCCGAAGGCGGCAGTATGAGTTCGATCGTTTATAAATCCTATTTGAACGGTAACGGCTTACCCAAAGTCAGTCATTTCGGCATCGACTTAAGCGAATATTTCACCAAGGAATATTATCAAAGACGCTATCCGATCTGGCAGGACCTTGACGATTGGGCAAGCCTTGGATCACCGGGTGAACGTGAAGGATTGATGCCTGCGACGCAAACCTCACTGATCTACGCATTGATCGGTTTACTGGCAGGATTGCTGATCTACCTGATTTTCGCCAAACGGGAACAAATCAAACTAAGCACGGTAGCAGCCGTTTCACGTTTAAGAAGCCCTAAAGGGGGTAATCAATAATGGTTAAGACAACGACTATCACTTTCTTGCTTGCCGGTTTTTTTGCCTTGAGTGCGAACGTCCATGCGCAGCAACCGGCAAAACCCAGCGAGCACGATCATGCGCAACATGATCATAGCGATCAAAAAACAACCAAGCAGGATGCGCATGACCATAGCGGTCATGACATGAGCCAAGATCAGCACGACCACAGCGGTCACGACATGAGCAAGGACAGCGGCGCCGCGGTCGACCATTCGAAAATGGATCACAGCGACCATGCGCACGATCATGACGTCGATCACAGCACACACGGCGTGCAAGCAACGGAACACGGCGATATGCAACACCATCACCACATGGATCACGACCATATGATGGATCACGAAGGCACGATGATCATGGGGCAAAACCTGGATCAATTACCCAGCAGTTGCCGCAGCATTTCCGAAGAAGTGGAAATTACCGTCCGGGCCGGCAGAAAATATTCCGCAAAATTTCCCGGAACCGCTTTCGCTTTTGATCAGCAAGAATGGCATGTCAAGCCTTGCGCCAAAGTCACATTTCATTTCATCAACGAAGATAACATCCGCCATCAATTCATGATGCACGGCTTGCCGAAGTATCTCTATAAATATGGAATGTTCCACCTGGAAGTAACCGGTCCGAAAACGGTATCCGGCACGATCATTGTTCCCGGCGGAGACGACACCTATCTTGTTCACTGCGATATTTCCCATCACATGGAAAAAGGTATGAAAGCACAACTGGTCGTTGGAAAAGGTGGCGCCGATATACCGGGTATCCCTGGATTGACGCATCACAATATCAACGATACTTACGAAGCGGAAAATCTGCCGAAGCTCTCGGATAAAGCCGATCAAAGCAAAATGGTCAGACAAATCACTCAGTTCACTACCGATAATCTGCAAACGTATGGCATGATGCTGGCCGGTCTGCTGCTGGGATTATTCTGCGTTCCGTTGATCCGTAAAATCCCGTTGCGCCGCAACAAAGAAAATAAATCGTAAGAAATTACCGGATTTATTTGAACAACGGCCGGTTGTAATGTTGCAACCGGCCGTTGTTTTTTGGAGTCATTGAAGATACCGGTACCAAACAAAAAACCTCGCTGCCATAGGCCGCGAGGTTTTTTAATGACTGGCAACTTGATAAAAATTAACTTTTTCTCATCCGGCGTCCGGCAAAACCGATGATGCCCAAGCCCGCCAACAACATGGCATACGTTTCAGGTTCCGGAACCGGCGCGCTATATTCGACGATATAAGCAATTCCAGCATCCGGACGGTCGTTCCAAAGTCCGCCGCCCCACGGGTTGTTATAAACCGCAAAATCCTCGTTACCGACGTTGTTCGGTTCTCCAGGACCCCAGTTGGAATAAGTCAATAATTGACCGGCTTCCGGTCCGCTCATCCAACGCCATTCGCCTTCCACTGCGGCATCGCTAGCTCCCAGCCAAGCGGCACCGCCGCCAGTAAGTCCATGCACAAAAGCATTTTCGTCAGCCGATGTGATGGTAACCAAATGCCCGCCCAACCCCAAATGCGTGCGCGTCGATGCTTCAACCACCGCATCGCCAAAACTAAGCGGCGCCGTTACCAATTCATACCAGTGACCGTTTCCGCCCCATTGCACCGGCGCAGCGACAGCACCAGCCGCCGGTATCAAGCCTAACAACAATATCGCTGTTTTAAGTTTCATTTCTTTCTCCAATTTTTAATCTTTCTTACTCACAATTATTTATAAGCCATGATTGATAGAAGAATAAAATAACCTCCTCTATCACCGGAAGTTTAATGACTAATTTGCCGTTCTTTTTCATATATTTGTCCTATCGGCATACTAATTTTGTCCCGGTTATTTTGATTCCGATTGGCAATTCTGGAACAAATAATGAGAAGCTGGCGATATCCGGCAACTGGCATCGCCATCGCGCAATTACCGGTACTTAACTTGCGACCATTCAACTGCCGCCGTTTTCAGCAAACCGTGCCGCGCCAGGCGGTATTTCAAGTTTAATTCGGCCGCCACTTTATCCGCGACCTTCGGGCCGATGATGATGCGCGTGCCTTCATCCTGAAACAAAAACGCCTCGGTTTCGACATACACGCGCGGCGGCTGACGATCGTCGAGCTTAAGTGTTTGGTCGGCAATATTGCGCGCTACAATCATGCGCGCTTCTTCCTCCGATGCGTATTCCTCATTTTTGTACAGATACAGGATATCGCTGATGACGATACGAACCAGCGAATCGACCATCTCCTCGACCACGGAATTGTTTACGGTCTTCTTAATTTTCTTAATCGCTCCAAGCCCGGGCTTCAAAGTGGCCAGAGTTTTTTCCGCTTCATCCGTCTGGTATCGAATGCGATATAACGCGGGTGTTTGGCTTCGGCTTATTTTCGCAGCCGCAAGCGCTTCGTCGCCCCGGCGTAGTACATCACGCATCACATGCGAAGGATTGGATTCGGGTGCCGGTTGAAAAACTCTGGCTGGAATGACCACGCAATAACCTGCTCCATCCCGGCCATAAGCACGCCACAGATCGAGCCGGTCGACGCGCAAGGTAAAGGAACCGCAATATACCGAGAATTCCTGATTTTCCCACAGATAATTATGATTATTACCTTGCTCAGCTACCGGAAAAAATTCGCGCAACAATTTTGCGCCTTCATGCGGCATATCCAGCAGCCGCCGGCCTTCCTGCGGATCGTTCATATACGCGATATGGTACAGCCGCAATACGCGGCTCTGACCGGTATAGCATTCCGCTCCCGTCGTTTTCCCATCCAAAACCGGCAACATGCTGTGAAGCGCTTCCAAAGTCGTAAAATGCGCCACCTGCGTGATAGTTTCATCGTCACGAATCAAATGCTGCTGTTTGATTTCTTCCACTTTGCCGCTCAGTTCAAAAAACGCCTTGCACAAATCGCTGATCGTTGCCGGGGTAAGCGATTGGCTGTCCGATAAGCGCAGTAATGAACCAAAAATAAAAGCACGAACATTGCCTTGATGTTCACCCTGTTCAAGCCAATGCCGGCATTTATCGTGATCGCCCTCCGCGTCTCGC
>Ga0209573_1006016_pt1 | contig 10447 bp, 8 predicted proteins | sample TNRBio252014_DNA_FD_185870 | JGI IMG/M metagenome (GOLD analysis project Ga0209573, IMG submission 185870) | Wastewater treatment Type I Accumulibacter community from EBPR Bioreactor in Madison, WI, USA - TNR Reactor_6/25/2014_ DNA (SPAdes)... | ecosystem: Engineered > Bioreactor > EBPR >...
ATATCTGGACCCACGACAGGCTCCAGGCCTGGGCCTGGGACCCGCTGGTTCATAACGAATACGCCGGCTCGGCCCTCTACAGCCTGATCGCGCGCGCATTCGCCCCCCTGCCGGAGCGGCTGCGCGCCGCGACCGCACGCCTGCAGGGCTTCCCGGCACTTCTGGCCTCGACTCGTGACGCGCTTGATCCCGCCCGCGTGCCGGCCATCCACGCCCAGACAGTGTCCGGTCAGAACCGGGGTCTGGCCAGCCTGGTCGACATGATCCTGGCTGAGGGCCATGCCCTCCAGCCCGGCGAGCGTACCGCGCTGAATGAGGCCGGGCGGGTCGCCAAACTGGGTATCGACGCCCATCAGCAATGGATCGACACCGTGTTGGTGCCCGGGGCCCAGGGCGATTTCCGACTCGGGCCGGACCTCTATGACGCCAAGCTGGCCTTTGCCCTGAACAGCCCGCTGAGCCGGGCCGAGATCAAGGCCCAGGGCGAGGCTGAAATAGCCCGCGTACGCGACGAGATGTACCAGATCGCGCGCGAGATCCTGGCCGACCGCGAGGGTGCACCCGAGACGCCGCGCCGCCCCACCGCCGAACAGCGCCAGACCGCGCTGAACGCCGCCATGGAACTGGTCTATGCCGACCGGCCCAGCCGCGACGGTCTGGTCGAGGCCGCCGAGGCCATGCTGGCGTCGGCCACCGACTTCGTGCGCGAGCGCAATCTGGTGACCGTGCCGGACGAGCCGGTCCGCATCGTCCTGACACCGGAGTTCCAGCGCGGCGTCGCCGTCGCCTATTGCGACAGCCCCGGCCCGCTCGATCGGGAACAGCCGACCTTCTACAAGATCTCGCCCATTCCCGAGAGCTGGTCCGACGAGCAGGCCCAGTCTTTCCTGCGCGAATACAACACCCGCGCCCTGGAAGGTGTGACCGTGCATGAGGCCATGCCGGGGCATTATCTCCAACTGGCCCACGCCAACCGCTATCCGTCTATGGTTCGCGCGGTGCTGGCGTCCGGCCCCTTCATCGAGGGCTGGGCCTGTTACGCCCAGGACGTCATGGTCGAGGCCGGACACCTGGACGGCGACCCGCTGTATCGGCTCGCCAATCTGAAGTTTCTGCTGCGCGTCATCGCCAATGCCCTGCTCGATATCGGCGTTCACGTCGACGGCATGAGCCGCGACGAGGCCATGCGGATGATGACCGAAGACGCCTTCCAGCAAGAGTCTGAGGCCGCCGGCAAGTGGATCCGCGCCCAGCTGTCATCGGCCCAGCTGCCGACCTATTTCGTGGGCTGGCGCGAACACTGGGCTCTGCGCCGCGAGATGCAGGCTCCCGAGGGCGAGAGCTTCGATCTCAAGGCCTACCACGACCAGGTGCTCAGCTATGGCTCGCCGCCAGTCCGCTACGCCCGCGCCCTGATGAAGGGCGAGGCCATCAGTTAGACGCCGCGTCGCCGCTCCACTCGCGAAGGCGCGTGGGGAGGACAGGTCGCGCAAGGCGATGGAACGAGGCGGTTCACGCCAACCCCTGCTCCAGGTCGGCGATCAGATCGTCCAGATCCTCGACCCCGACCGAAAGGCGGATCAGATTGTCGGTGACGCCGCCGGCCTCCCTCACCTCTTTCGGCACCGAGGCGTGGGTCATGATGGCAGGATGGTTGGCCAGGCTCTCGACCCCGCCCAGGCTCTCGGCCACGGTGAAGACCTGCAGTCGCTCCATGATCTGTTTCGTGCGGGACAGATCGCCGTCGACCAGGATCGAGATCATGCCGCCGAAGCCGCGCATCTGGCGTCTGGCCAGGTCGTGCTGCGGGTGGCTTTCAAGGCCCGGATAATAGACCTTGGCGATGCCGGTGCGTCCCTCCAGCCAGCGGGCGATGGCCATCGCGTTCTCACAGTGTGCCTTCATCCGCACGCCCAGGGTCTTCAGGCCCCGGTTGACCAGGAAGGCGTCGAACGGTCCCATCACCCCGCCGACCGAGTTCTGCAGAAACTTCAGCTGGGTCGCCAGATCGGCGTCCCTGGTCACCAGCACCCCGGCGATCACATCTGAATGGCCATTCAGATATTTGGTCGCCGAATGCATGACGATGTCCGCACCCAGATCCAGCGGCGACTGGCACCAGGGCGTCGCAAAGGTGTTGTCGACCACCATCAACAGGCCATGGCGTTTGGCTACGGCCGACAGCGCCGCAATGTCCGCCAGCTTCATCAGCGGATTGGTCGGGGTCTCGACCCACAACATCCGGGTCTGGGCCGTGATCGCCGCCTCGACCGCCTTGAGGTCGGTCAGATCGACATAGGCGAAATCCAGCCCCATCGACCGGCGCCGCACACGCTCGAACAGCCGGTAGGTGCCGCCGTACAGATCATCGCCCGTCAGGACATGGCCGCCCGCATCCAGCAGCTCCAGCGCCGTCGAGATCGCCGCCATTCCTGACGCGAAGCCGAAGCCGTGGGTGCCGTTCTCCAGATCGGCGATGCACCGCTCAAAGGCCTCACGCGTCGGGTTCTTGCCGCGCGCATATTCATAGCCCTTGTTCACGCCCGGGCTTTCCTGGGCGTAGGTCGAGGTGGCGTAGATCGGCGTCATCACCGCGCCGGTGGTCGGATCCGGCTTCTGACCTGCGTGGATGGCGCGGGTGGAAAACCCCTGCCGGTTCGATCCCTTGGCCATGGCCCTACGCGTTCAGCTTGAGGTGATTGATCAGATCGACCCGCGTGATCAAGCCGATGAAATCCTGGCCGTCCATGACGATGGCCACATGGTCGCGGTCAAAGATCGGGATCAGGTCGTTCAAAGTCTCGTGGACCTGGACGGTGTCCAGCTGTGTGGCCATGGCCGACTTGACCGGTCGGGCGAAGCGTTCGGCCCGCGTGATCTCGTCGGTGTCCAGCACATGGACGATGTCGGAATCGTCCAGAATGCCGACCAGCCGCCCGCCGTCCATGACCGGCAGCTGGGACACATCGGCCTGACGCATCCGGCCATACGCTACAGCTAAGGTATCGTCGGGACCGACCGAGATAATCTCATTGGCCGGACGGCTGACCACATCACGGAGATCGCCGTGCAGCGTCTTGGGCGTCAGCCCCTGATCGGCCAGCCAGCCGTCGTTATAGACCTTGGACAGATACTTGGCCCCGGTATCACAGACAAAGCTGACCACCCGCTTGGGCTCGGTCTGCTCGCGGCAATAGCGCAGCGCTGCCGCCAGCAGGGTGCCCGAGGACGAGCCGGCCAGCACCCCTTCCTTGGCCAGCAGCTCGCGCGCCGCCGCGATCGCCTCGGTGTCGGGGATCGAATAGGCCCGGTCGATGACGCTGATGTCGGCGGTCTCGGGGATGAAGTCCTGGCCGATGCCCTCGACCGTATAGCTGCCCTTGGCGCTGGGTTTGCCGTCATTGACATAGCCGGCCAGCACCGAGCCGACCGGGTCGGCCAGAATGGCCTCGGTCTTTGGCGAGACCGACTTCAGATAGCGCGCCACGCCGGTGATGGTGCCGCCCGAGCCGATGCCGGCGACGAAGGCGTCGACGTCGCCCTCCATCTGTTCCCAGATCTCGGGCCCGGTGGTCAGCTCGTGCGCCAGCGGATTGGCCGCATTGGCGAACTGATTGACGTAGAAGGCACCGGGGATCTTCTGGGCCAGGCTCTCGGCCAGATCCATATAGTACTCCGGGTGGCCCTTGCCGACGTCCGAGCGGGTCAGACGGACCTCGGCCCCCATGGCCCGCACGTGCTGGATCTTCTCACGCGACATCTTGTCGGGAATGACCAGCAAGACCCGATAGCCGCGCTGGACGCCCACCAGAGTCAGGGCCAGACCCGTATTGCCCGCTGTGGCCTCGACGATGGTGCCACCCGGCTTCAGCCAGCCCTCGGCCTCGGCCTCATCCAGCATGGTCAGGGCGATGCGGTCCTTGATCGAGCCGCCCGGATTGTTCGACTCCATCTTCAGGAACAGCCGGCACGGGCCGGTATCCAGGTTCTTGACCTCGACCATCGGCGTCTTGCCGATCAGGCTGAGCAGTCCGGTCGTCCTAGGCGTGGCGGGGGCCGTGTCGGCCATGCGCGATCTCCCGTATCGCCCGCTGTGTCGCGGGCCTTGAATCCGTTGGCGCGTGCATAGCGTGCGAAGCGGACGGGGTCACCCCGGCGATGCTCAGTCGCCAGCCGTGACCGGAATGAAATCGGTACGACGCACCTCGCGGATGGCGTCGCCTCCCTCGACGCCCTCGACGCCCTCGACGATCTCATAGCCCATCAGCGCAAACACCCGCCCGCGCAGGAAGATCGGGCGCGCATTGCCGTACCAGTCGACGCACGACGCGGTGCAACCGTCAGATCTGCCCGCCGGCCCAGGCATGGCGTGCAGCCGCCCGAAGTCGGACAGCGCCCGGTCATGGCGACGCAGGAAGAGCATGTCGGCTGCGGCAGTCCAGCCGCCTTCGGGCCGGGCCACCTGGGTCATGATCGGCAGGCCCATTAGGCCGTCGCGGCCATCGGCGGTGTCCGGCCGGAAGAAGAAGGCGTGACTGCGCGATTCCGTCTGGCTGGCCTGGGGCACGGTAAAGGTCGATCCCACCACCGGCCGCGCGCCACCCAGGATCAGGGTGGTGAAATCCACCGAGGTATTGCCCCCGACGATCAGGGCATCGGCACCGACCGGCTCGATCCGCTCAACCCCGGCATCGAAGTTGAACAGGGTCGGCTCGCCGCCGGCGACGGGCACCGCGACCAGCTCGCTGGTGCGGCGGGTGTAGCTACCGGGCGCATAGCGGCTGATGGCATACATGGCCCAGTCCCCAACAAAGCGGTTGGCATTGATGAAGCCGTTACGGGTCGATCCCGGAAGGGCTTGATAGTCGCTGCGGGCGGCGCGGCTCGTGCCGTCGCCGAACCGGCTCATGGGCAAGCGCAGCAAGGCCATGTCGCCATGGGAGACCTCGGAGGCCCACATTTCGTCACCACTGGAATCTGCGGACACCAGCACGTCCATACGCCCGGCTGCGGCATTGGGATTGAACGAGAACTGGTCGATGGGATTGCCCTGGACCTGGACCGCCTGGGGGGCCGAGCCATCAAACGGCAGGCGATAGAGGAAGGCCGGGGTGTTCTCATCGACGTCCGCCGTCTCGTTCCAGACATAGCCGGTATCCGTCCAGACATAGACGGCATTCTGGGACACGAAGAAGGTGCGGCTGTTGGATCCCAGGATCACCGTCGCGCTGCAGTTCAACTGCGGGGCCGTCAGATTGCACATCGAGACCGTGTGCATCGTGTTGACCGAGCCCGGACCTTTCTCCCGGAGCGGACGCGCAACATAGACCTGGCGACCGGTGGTGATCCGCTGCCAGGTCGGCTCGTCCTGACCGGCGGTCCAGCGCGACAGCGACGGCAGGTCGCTCAGCGGGTCTTCGTCGTGGGTAAAGCCCAGCGGCGTGTAGAAAATCAGCTGATCTCCCACCAGGCGCGAGGCATAGTTCTCGGCTGAATAGTAATCCGCCGACCTCAGATGGTGGCTATCGACGAAGGTGAACTGGCCGTCGCGGCCCAGGCGGAATCGGTTCACCTCGGTGCCGCCACGCGCATAGCTGTAGCCGATCACCACCACCCAGTCGCCCGAGACCAGCATCTCGTCGTACCAGTCACCGCGACCGCTGACGCCCGGCGGATAGGCGTCGATTATGCCGACCGGCTCAAGGCCGCCGTTGGCCGTCGAAACACTGAACAGCCGTCCGCGCCGCAGCACGATCAGATAGTCGCCCGACACCTTGACGATGCCGCCTTCGTCAACACCGGCGATCTGGGTGTTGGTGATCGAAGGATTGTCTGGCACCGCAACCGCGCCGACGACCGGCGGTGCGGCGGCCTGAGGGGTCATGCCGGGTGCAGGCGGTGCCGCCGGTGGGGGCGGCGGTGGGGGCGGCGGAGGCGGAGGCGGATACATGGAAAAGCCACCGCCATCGACGGCCAGTTCGCCGTCTTCCATCAGGAACTCCAGCAGGTCGGCATCGGACCGGAACGGCTCCATCGCCGGCTGAGCCGAGGCCGGCGCCGCGTGGGACGCCACCCCCAGGCCGACCGCGACGGCCATTCCGGCCAAGAGGTGTCTCATCCAGCGGCTGGCCATGGTCCCGTCTCCTTGTTCGCCAAGCACTGAACGCCGATTTGGGCGCATTGCCAAGCTGACACGGCCTGACGCCGCCTAGTCGGCCCAGCGCGGCTTTCGCTTGTCGAGGAAGGCGCGCACGCCTTCCTGGCCTTCCTCCGAGACGCGGGCGCGGGCGATGCGCCTGGCGGTCTCGGTCATCAGGCCGTGGTCGATCTCCTGGCCGGCGACGTCATGAACCAGCCGCTTGGCGTCACCGACGGCCCCAGGAGCGCAGGCCTTCATACCGTCGGCCAGTCCCTGGATGACGCCATCCAGATCGCCGGCTGTCGCCACCACCTGATCGACCAGACCAAAGGCCAGGGCCTGATCAGCCGTGAACAGCTCGCCCGTCGCGAACAGGGCCCGCGCGCGGCGTGCGCCGACCGCCTCGATCACATAGGGGGCGATGGTCGCCGGGATCAGGCCCAGCTTGACCTCGGAGAAGGCGAACTTGGTCCCCGCCACGGCCACCGCCCGGTCACAGGCGGCGACCAGTCCGGCTCCGCCCCCCATGGCCGCGCCCTCGATCAGGGCCACGGTCAGGGCCGGAATGTCGTAGAGCGCCTTCAGCATCCGGGCCAGGTCCATGGCGTCGTCGCGGTTGTCGCTCTCGGACCAGTCGGCGGCATCGCGCATCCAGCTCAGGTCGGCCCCGGCACTGAAGGTGCCACCGGCCCCGCGCACGAAGACCACCCGCACATGGTCGGCCCCATGGAGGGACTCGAACGCCTCATGCAGAGCCCCGATGGTGGCGGCGTCAAAGGCGTTCCTCTTGGCCGGACGATTGATGGTGATGAAGACAATGCCGTCGGCCGTCGCGTCGATCCGCACCAGGCTGTCATCGGCGTCCGGAGCCGGGTCGGCCACAAGCGGATGGGCGATGGCGTTGATTTCGGCGGCCTCGGCATCGGTGATGTCCAGGGCGTTGAGGTCGGCGTCGGTGGGGGCTTTGGCCATGGCGATCTCCTGCGCTATCTGCGCCTATACCGCGCCGGGCCGCGAACCGAAACGGAGGCGATCCGATGCAGACCACGGCCGATGACCGCATCCGCCGCATGACGGTGGCCAGCGTCTATCCACACTACGTCGCCAAGGCCGGAAAAAAGGGCCGGAGCCAAGCCGAGGTCGATGAGATCAACCGCTGGCTGACCGGCTATTCCGACGGCGAGATCAAGGCGCACCTTGAGGCCCAGACCACCTTTGAGGGGTTCTTTGATCAGGCCCCGGCCATGAACCCGAACCGCTATCTGATCACCGGCGTCATCTGCGGTCACCGGGTCGAGGAGATCGACGACCCGGTGATGCGCGAAATCCGCCACCTCGACAAACTCATCGACGAACTGGCCAGGGGCAAGGCGATGGAGAAGGTGCTGCCGGGGTGAGACTCAGCCGGTCGCTGAGACTGCGGCGAGCCGACGCTCCGGCAGCGGTTTGTCGGGCAGATCGAAGCGAAGCCGCCAGAAGGCCCAGGACCGTCCGTCGATAATACCGGGCGGGGCCGCTTCCAGCGCCGCGCGCAGGTCATCGTCCGAGAGGTGTTGGCGCAGTCGGGTCATGTCGTCGTGGGTGGCGTAGCGAAACGCATAGGCCAGAAAGCGTGGCAGGTTGGCTGTCGAGACCTCCGGCTCTTCGAACCAGACGATCCGCCGGGCTATGGCTCGCACCTCGTCGGTCAGCGGTAGCTCCATCAGCCCGGGTCCCTCGGCCGCACCGCCGCCAGGTCGGGAAGCGAATCCAGATCGGCGGCGCGGACCGACGCAAGCAACCGCGCCTTGACGTCGGCGGCAAGGCCTTCGAGGCCCGGCTCTTCGAAATAGGCCAGCGCCTTCAGACACGATTGCGGCGAAAAAGCCGGGCCATACAGGGCGACTCCTGCCGCCAGGAGGGTTTCAATGCCGATCCCCGAGTTCAGCAAGGCGTCGATATCGACATAGTCCTTGGGCTCGGCCCTGACCTGAACGACCCAGGCCTTGGTGCCGCATAGGTCCATCAGGTCGGCGATGCGGATCGGCCCGACCGGCACCGGCGGGCGAATGCGCCCAAGACGCGGCGTTCCGAAAAAGGAAAGCTGGACCGGCCCGTCCCGATCAACCGAAACCGTGAGGGTGTTCGGAGTCAGTTGCAGCACCTGGCCCCCGCGAAGGAGTTCAAGACTGTCCAGCAGTCGGCCCGGCTCGATCGGCTCATGGGCGAAGAAATCGAAATCGATCGACTGGCGATGCCCCAGCCTGAGCGCGACCGCTGTGCCGCCGTAGAGAACAAACGCCTCGGGCACTTCAGCCAGATCGGGCCACAGACGCCGCTGCGGCGCGGGCAAAATGTCCAGACGCGGAGCGAAGTTAGCCGCCATCACATCCTGAACACGCCGAACTGCGTCTCGGGGATCGGGGCGTTCAGGCTGGCGGAGATCGCCAGGCCGAGCACATCGCGGGTCTGAACCGGATCGATGATGCCGTCGTCCCACAACCGCGCGGTGGCGTAATAGGGGTTGCCCTCGTCCTCATAGCGTTGCCGGATCGGGGCCTTGAAGGCGGCCTCGTCCTCGGCGGACCAGCTTTCGCCCTTGGCCTCGAACCCGTCGCGCTTGACCGTGGCCAGGACGCTGGCGGCCTGTTCGCCGCCCATGACGCTGATCCGGCTGTTGGGCCAGGTGAACAGGAAGCGCGGCGAATAGGCCCGGCCGCACATCCCGTAGTTGCCGGCCCCGAACGACCCGCCGATCAGGACCGTAAACTTGGGCACCTCAGCTGAAGCGACCGCCGTGACCATCTTGGCCCCATGCTTGGCGATGCCCTCGGCCTCATATTTACCGCCGACCATGAAGCCCGAAATGTTCTGGAGGAACACCAGTGGAATCCGTCGCTTGCAGGCCAGCTCGATGAAGTGCGCGCCCTTCTGGGCGCTCTCGGAAAAGAGCACACCATTGTTGGCCAGGATGGCCACCGGCATCCCCCAGATGCGCGCAAAGCCGCACACCAGGGTCAATCCGTAATCGCGCTTGAACTCCTGGAACTCAGAGCCGTCAACGATGCGGGCGATGACCTCTTTCACGTCATAGGGCGCACGCACGTCATCGGGGATGATGCCGTAGAGGTCCTTTGGATCGAGCGCCGGCGGCTCCGGCTCGATGATGTCCAGTTCGCTCGGCTTGACCGAGTTCAGCCCCGCCACGATCTCGCGCACGATCTGCAGCGCGTGTTCGTCGTTCTCGGCCACATGATCGACCACACCGGATTTGCGACTGTGGGTTTCCGCCCCGCCAAGTTCCTCAGCCGAAATGACCTCGCCGGTGGCGGCCTTCACCAGCGGCGGGCCCGCCAGGAAGATCGTGCCCTGATTGCGCACGATCACGGTCTCATCGGACATGGCCGGCACATAGGCCCCGCCGGCGGTGCAGCTTCCCATCACACAGGCGATCTGGGGGATTTCCAGCGCACTCATGCGGGCCTGGTTGAAGAAGATGCGCCCGAAGTGCTCGCGATCGGGGAAGACCTCGGCCTGGTGCGGCAAGTTCGCTCCGCCCGAATCGACCAGGTAGACGCACGGCAGCCGGTTCTGCTCGGCGATCTCTTGTGCGCGCAGGTGCTTTTTGACCGTCATCGGGAAATAGGCCCCGCCCTTCACGGTCGGATCGTTGCAGACGATCATCACCTCGCGGCCCGACACGCGCCCGACGCCACAGATCATGCCGGCACCGGGGGCCTCATCATCATACATGCCGCCGGCGGCCAGCTGGCCGACCTCCAGGAAGGGGGCTCCGGGGTCCAGCAGGCGCTCGACCCGATCACGCGGCAAGAGCTTACCGCGGCTGACATGGCGCTCGCGGCTGCGCTCCGGCCCGCCGCGCGCAGCCTGGGACACGGCCTGACGCAGGTCGCGGGCAAGGCCCTCATTGTGGGTCTTCAGGGCCTGAAAGGCCGGGGCGGCGCGATCAACGGAGGAGGAAAGCCTGGGCATGGACCTCCTTTAGCGGCCCGATCACATTCGCCATAGCCCCCGCTTGCGCCAAGATGGCGTGGGACTAGGCTGGCGGTCATGAAGCGCCGCCGCAGCGACTCGAAACTTGAGGCTGATCTCTATCGCCTGTTCGAAGCCCCAGGCTCAGGCGCGAGCTGGTTCACCCTGACCGGGGGAGAGACCCTGTTCCGCGCCGGTGACCCGGCCGACACCCTGTTTCTGGTCCGGTCGGGGCGGCTGGGTGTTTTCCGCGGCGAAGACGGCAAGGAGCCGGAGTTCGTCGGCGTCGTCACCTCCGGCCAGCCGGTCGGAGAAATGTCGCTGGTGGCCGGAACC
>Ga0209573_1006017_pt1 | contig 10445 bp, 13 predicted proteins | sample TNRBio252014_DNA_FD_185870 | JGI IMG/M metagenome (GOLD analysis project Ga0209573, IMG submission 185870) | Wastewater treatment Type I Accumulibacter community from EBPR Bioreactor in Madison, WI, USA - TNR Reactor_6/25/2014_ DNA (SPAdes)... | ecosystem: Engineered > Bioreactor > EBPR >...
GGCCGGCCGCGAAGACCGAAGGGGGCAAGGGCGCGCGCCGAAACCCGTCGAATCCGACAGGGACCGGCGCGCGGCGGAGCTTCCCTTGCGCCCTTCCGGGCGCAAGCGGAAGCCGCAACAGCCGGCTCAACGAGCCGGCTGCCAGGGATCATATTCGTGGATCAATTCTACCTCGGCGTCGTCGAGGTCCTCGCTCGGCATGACGCCGTATTCACCGTCGACCGCAAAGAGCGTCACCGGGATCATCAGGGTGCGGGCCAGGTTGAAGGCGTGGTTCTGTGCGAGGGAAAGATCGTGGGACATTTGAGGGCTCCGTGCTGTGGAGCAGGGCCGATCCCCACTCGACAGGCGCCCGGAGAGTCCGGTGTCCGGCCGCGATCACCGCGGCGGCGAAGCCAAGCGGCCGCAGCTTTGCTAGCGGACCCCTTGAGGGTTGATCGTGGAAGGCCGGCAACGGACAAGGAAGCCCAGGAACGAGAGCGGGGTCGGCCTAGTCCATTCCGAAGGAGCACCAACTGTCGCCCTCTCCCGAACGGAACCCACCTTCCGGCCGAGACCTGATCCAGTCTCGCGCAGAGGTCGATATTGCGATGGCTATGTGGGGCCGTTGAGCTCCCGTTGGACGATCCCCTCGACGACCGCGATATCCATCTCGGCATCAGGAGAAATGCGGGCGACTTCGGCAGCAACCTTTGCCCAGTGGAGAAACTCGCCGCCATCGCCCCGAGCTCGTGCTCGCGCCGCACGACGCTGCGCCTGGTAGTACGCGCCGGCTCCTTCGAACTGCACGAGTCTGCGAGCGTCGGCCTGCCAGCGCTGCCTGATCTCGCGCCGATGGCGAAGCCAGTGCTTTAACCCGGTCAGCATCGTCTGGGTCCCGCGACTTTGTCCCTAGGTCAGGCATCAAAGCCCGATGGCAGGAGGCCTGCAAGGCCATGGCTTCAGCTTTGCCGAGAGCCCGTCCCCCAAAAGCGACGCCCTCGTGCTTTTCGTTGTTCCGCTCTACATTGTGACCATGTGCAACGATTACGAGCAACACATTGCCTGGGCCGAATACTGCGAGCTGATGCAGTATCTCGAGCTGGGGATTCCTGCACACCAGAGCGAACTTGACCTGCCTCAGGCCGACGACGTCAGGATCAACCAGACGGGGCCGGTCATGCGCGCGGCAGAAAACCTTATCGAACTGGTGCAAATGAATTTCAGCTTTCCGCCATCAGGTCCGAAGGGCGGACCCGTGTTCAATTTCCGGTCGGAGGGAAGAGACTTTTCGAAGAGCAAACGCTGCGTCATTCCTTGCAGCGCTTTCTTCGAATTCACCGGGAAGAAATATCCAAAATCGAAGCATCGTTTCACGCTGCATAACGCGCCCTTCATGGCGATCGCCGGGCTCTGGCGCGAGGGTCAGGGCAACCATCCTGCATCTTTCACGATGCTGACGACCTCGCCGGGGCCTGACGTTGCGCCGTACCATGACCGGCAGGTCGTCGTCCTGCAGCCTAAAGACTGGGCCGGATGGATCCATCTCACCACGCCGCAATCCGACCTGCTGAAACCGCTTCCCGCAGGATCGCTGCATGAGGAAACGGTGAGGGCGGGGAGCGACTGACCGATGCACGAGATAGTCGTTCGCGATGCGGTTGCCGCCGATGTGCCGTTTCTGCGGGCGGCACTGGCCAAGCTCAATGATGAAATGCAGACGCTTTCCAGCTCGGCAGGCTTTCGCGCGGAAGGATTTCCAGGTCTGAACATCGATGGATGCCTCCAGCGCGATAGATTCCTCGTCGTGGCGGCAGGCGAGGAGCCGCGTGGCCTTCTGTCGATCTATCTCCAGCATCCGTCACCGGAAAGCGCTCGGTCCGGCCCCGGCAAATGGCGATGATCAATACCGCCTATGTCTTGCCGGAGTATCGTCGTCAGGGCGTCGCGTCGCTGCTTCTTGCGTCAGCCGAGCCAAATGCCGCGTATGGGGTGTAACCGGCATCTCTTTGGGATTCATCGAGGGAAACAATGCGGCTGAGGCTGCGTACAGGAAGGCCGGATATGTGACGACGAGGCGGTCCATGCTCCGGTCCCTGGACTGAGCGGAGCCGACATCTGATCCTGGCTCATGTGATGATTTCGCATGTGCGATGTGCAATTTGTGCATTGCAATATTTTTGGCAGTCGGTATGATTCTGTTGTCGGCCATCTACTCCTCCCAGATGCGATGCCGACGCTGAATGCGGTGCACCTCCTCCCGCGCCGCATTTCAAAATCAAGCCCGCTGCCACCTCCTCCCGGCAGCGGGTTTTTTCTTTTTTGTTGGGGGCGAATACAGGGCAGGCCGACGCGTAGGCGTCTAGGCGAGGCGAATGCTCCGGACCTCCAGGCCTTTCTTCCCCTGCCCGGATTGGAAGAGCACCTTTTGCCCCTCCACCAGCACGCTGATTCCTGACCGGGTCAGCGCGGTGGCATGAACGAAGACGTCCTTCTCCCCAGCATCGGGGGCAATGAAGCCAAAGCCCTTTTCAGGATTGTACCATTTGACCGTGCCTTCACTCTCCAGCTGCGCGTCGGTCTCGGCAGTAGGCTCGTCTGCGCGGCGCGCCGTCACCGAAGGTTTCGCCGCCTGTTCGCCGATCTCCAGTACCTGCGACACCTGCTGACCTCTCTGCCCATCTTCGATGGTAACCTTGAGATGCGTGCCCTCGGAAACGCCCCGGCTCCCAGCCGCCTCCAATACTCGGGCGTGCAGATAGACCTCCCTGCCAGCCGAGAGCTTGACGAAGCCGAAACCCTTGCTGACGTTGAACCAGATGACCTGCGCTTCAACAGCGCCGGCAGCGACGGTCAGTGGACGCTGAAAGTAGCTCGGCTCCGGCGCCCGGTTCGCGAAGGATTCAGCGTCATCGTCATAGCGACGCCTGCGTGGCTCGCGTTGGTCTCTATACTTGCCCATATCATCTCAACCGGCATGGAAGCGCTGCGCGCCGCTGAGAATAATCTCCATTGAGCGACGCGTTTGTGTCAAATGACCATCTATGGATTCACTGCAAACAGAAATAGCGCGCTTCCTGGCCGAGAAGGCGATGAGGCAAATACGAGCGACCTATCAGCAGGTCGGCGATGCCGTGGGCTGGAATCACCCCACCGGACGCGGTCTTGGCAACAATCTGGAAGTCATCCTTCACGACCTGCACGACCGGGGCCTGCCACCGTTGACCACCATCCTTGTCAAGAAAGGAGAAAAATATCCGGCGCCTGATGCCATGGCCTACATTCGCGGCGCATTGGGCGACATTGACATCGAGAAAGCGCAGCAAGAGGTGTTTGCCTTCAACTGGAGGAGCGTTCCAGAGTTGGCGCCGACCAGCGACAGACTCCCGGGCGGAAGGGATGTTTGGCTGACGTCTTTTTGGGGTTTCGATCCAGCCAACTGGGCCTGCATCGGTTTCGCCGATGAGGCGAAACGTTCCCGCTACGTGAAGCTTTCGAAACCCGACGCTTTGGTTGCGATCTATGTGACGAAGGGCAAAGGCCCTGAAAAGATGCGCGGGAAGGTCGTTGGCGTTCTGGAAGTCTCGCATCACATTGGTCATGCCAAGGAGTTCATCTCGGGCGACCGATGGGCGGAGAAGGAGCGGGATCCGGATTCGCGAGGCAAATGGCTGTTTGCCGTACAGGCCGTCCGCGCCTGGAGGATCGTTGAGGAAGACTGGAAACCCGTTGAAAGGCTGTTTCCGACCACCTATGGCAGCGCGCATGCCGAGTATATCGGGTCCAGCGGTGTCCAGGTGAGCCCGGCAGAAGTCGAGCACCTCTTCCAACTCGACGTCTATGAGGTGCCGGTTTACGGACAAGGCCGACGCGTCAATGGTGCGATTCAAACGCTCGAGACTGCGCTCTCACCCAGCCATGCCATTGCGCCGGCGACGGAACCATACTGGGTCGGCGAAACGGATGGCCCGAAGCATCTCTATGTGCTGGAACTTCAAGGTGACACAGCGGCCTATCTTGGGCGATCCGCCGACAACGTCGACGGCCGGTCGATCATCAAGGTGGGATTTTCAAGAAGCCCGTCCGCCCGCAGAGATCAGATCCAGAGTGCCTATCCGAACGGCCAGTTCAAATGGTCTGTCAGGTTTCCGACGGTTATCCCCGACGTGGCACCTTATCCGAACGCCAGGATCGCGATTGTCGGCGAGGATGCCATGAAGAAGCGCCTTGTCGATGAGGGAGCGGAAGTGCTTGGCGGCGAATTCTTCCTCGCGGAGGATTGGCTGGTCCACAGCACTTGGGGTGCGGGCAAATTCGCGGCGGAAGGTGCGATGCAATCGCCCAACCTTGATGATCGCGAGGACGGTATGCCGCGGCTGTCATGATAATTGGCCACTCAAGTCTAGCGACCTACGAAACGCCTCAGCTCGCTTGCCGCGGCTGAGCCGGCCCGGTTCGCGCCGATCGTCGAGGCTGAAGGCCCGTAGCCAACCAGGTGGATACGCGGATCTTTTGCGACCTGTGTCGCCAGTCGGCCGGTCATTACGATGCCGCTGTTGGCTTCGCGCAACTGCAGCGGCGCCAGATGGTCGAGCGAGCTGCGGAAGCCCGTGCACCACACGATGACGTCGGCATGCTGCTCCGAGCCGTCCGCCCAGCGTATGCCGTTCTCGGTGATCTCGGAAAACATCGGCAACCGCTTAAGCAGACCCCGTTGCCGCATTGCGAGGACCGCAGGCGTGACAGGCAGGCCAGTCACCGAGACGATCGAGCCGGGCGGGAAGCCCTTTCGGACACGTTCCTCCACCATGGCGACGGCGGCACGTCCGTCCTCCGGCGTGAATGGTGCCTCCCGGAATTGCGGCTCGCGGCGCGTCACCCATGTCGTCGAGGTGATCCGGGAGATTTCATCGAGAAGCTGAACGGCCGAGATGCCACCGCCGACGATCACCACATGCTGCCCGGCAAATTCGTCGGCGGTGCGATAGTCCCGCGTATGAAGTTGTCTTCCCTTGAAGAGGCCTGCTCCAGGAAATTCAGGGATGTAGGGTGACTCCCATGTGCCGGTGGCATTGATGATCCCTCGCGCCGAGAAAGCCCCGGCTCGATCGGTCTCGACTCTGAGCCGATCTCCCCTGTCGCAAACCACCGTCACCGTGACGGGGCGATGGACATGCAAGTCGAACGCTTTCTCATAGGCAGCGAAATATCGCGGCACCGCCACCGAGGCCTTCACCTGACCGGCTTCGGCATCGACTGTCTCGTCGAATCCCATGCCTGGCAGATCGTGGACACGGTTGACGGTTGTCAGCGTCAGCGAAGGCCATCGGTACTGCCATGCGCCGCCCGGCTGCGGCGACTGGTCGAAGATGAGAAAATCCTTGTTGTCGATTTAGGTTTGAAACCGAGACTCGCGCATTGAGTGTTTTCAATGATTTGCGTGAGACTGAAGTGTAATGCATTACACTTCAAATGAGACGCCAATGAGATTTTATTACACTCCAAATGGGATTGATCGACCGGTCGATCGACCATAATGTCGCCGTATGATTTCATCCCCAGAAGCCCCCGATGATGGTGACCGACATGCCGACGATGTAAGTCCGGAAGAGTTTCTTCGATATCTGCTCCGCGGCAGTGATGGGAAAGTGACAGCTGAGGTAGTCGCGGCTGCGCGTGAGGAGTATGGGATCCCGCGTTCGACGCTGTTTCGGCTCGTTGCGAGGTTTAGAAAGACACAACGCACTTCAAGCCTCAAACCTAGAAAACGCGGCACGCAAGAAGGAATGGTTAGGCTGGATCCCAGAACCGAGCGCATTATCGCCGAACAAGTGGAGGGCTTCTGGCTCAAAAAGGAAAAGCCGAGCTTTGCCGCACTGATGCGGCGCATTGGGGAAGTCTGCCTCACAGAGGGGCTATCACCTCCACATCGTAGCACTGTGCAGCGTAGAGTGTCGGAACTGATCCCGATTGCAGCGGCCCGCAAGCGCGGGGAGCGCGAGATCGAAGCCGCCTCGACACCGAGCCCTGGCCAGCTTTCTGTCGCAAAGCCGAATGCCCTTTGGCAGATCGATCATACTATTGTCGATGTCGTCGTTGTCGATGAACAATATCGCCAACCCATCGGACGGCCAGTGCTGACGATTGCCATCGATGTTTGCACCAGAATGGTCGCGGGTTTCCATTTGTCACTGGCAGCCCCATCGAGAACGTCGGTTGGCCTTTGCCTCCTGCACGCCGTTTACGACAAAGCAGCATGGCTAGACGAACGGGGGATTGATATTCCTTGGCCTGTCGCCGGACTGCCAGCTGTTCTTCATTGCGACAATGGCGCCGAATTCAGATCGCGAGCGCTCGCCGGCGCTTGCAAGGAATATGGCATCAAGCTCCTGTTCAGACCGCCAGCAACGCCCCGCTTCGGCGGACACGTCGAGCGGCTGATCGGAACCATGATGGGAGCTGTTCATCTGCTGCCTGGCACAACGTTCAGCAATGTGAAGATCAGGGGTGACTACGATTCCGAGGGCCGTGCGACCTTTACATTACGCGAACTAGAAAAGTGGATCGCACTGGAAATCGTCGGCAAATACCATCAGCGTATCCACGCCTCACTATTGCGCCCTCCCCTGGCCGTGTGGCGCGAACGGCAAGGTGAAGTCGATTTCGACCTACCGCCAGACCGGATGGCGTTCTGGACCAGCTTTTTGCCTGGTGACCGGCGCCGCTTGCTGAAGGACGGCATTCATCTGGAAAAGATTCGCTACTGGTCGGACGCCCTATCACGTGATGTCGGCCGGGGTGCTGAGCTTGAGATCAAATATGATCCACGAGACCTTTCTCGAATATTCGTTCGCCAGTCCGACGGCCGGTTTGTAGAAGCGCGGTACCGAAATCTCGCATATCCGCCCGTCTCATGGTGGGAATGGAAACATGCCAAGAAAAGGCTTCGAGACCAAGGACGGCGTGAGTTGCAAGAAGATGTTATCTTTGCAGCGATCGCAAAACAAAGGCAGATTGAAGACATTGCCGCATCCTCAAGCGCAAAAGCGCGCCGGAGTGCTGCTCGAAGGCCTACTAAACAGGACCAAAAGGAAAGCGGCCACGTTACGGCTATAGATTTGGCGAAATCGGTTCATTCAGATGACGACACGGAATTTTGGGATTGATGATTGAACTCCCGCATTTGGCGTCTGGCGCCGCGGCACTTGCCAACTCGCCAAACGAAACACGGATTCGTGCCATTCGATCCGATCGTTGGGTCGGCTTTGATCGCGCTCGTCGGGTTCTTCGGCATCTCGATGGGCTTTGCGACCATCCGCCATCAACGCGTCCGCCGGGCCTCGCGATTTATGGCCACAGCGGCATGGGCAAGACGATGCTCGTGGAAAAGTTCAAGCGTAATCATCCGCCAATTATCGATCACAGTACCGGTGTGGAAAGCATGCCGGTCCTGGCAATTACGCTGACATCACGCCCGACAGAACGCAGGATATACGGTCAATTGCTGATGGCCATGGGAGCCAGCATCAATGAACGCCTGACACTCATGGAACTTGAGATCAGGACCGTCCTCCTCCTGAAAAGCAACAATGTTCGTGTTCTGGTATTTGACGAGGTCCACAATCTTCTTGCTGGAACCCCGAGAGAGCAGCGCGTGATCCTGCAGCTGCTGCGATATCTTAGCAATGAGATCAAAGCTTCGCTCGTCTGTCTTGGCGTTTCCGAAGCCCGCGACGCGATTGCCGGCGACACTCAACTGGCACGACGCCTGGATCAGTTTGTACTGCCAAGATGGAAGGCGGATGAGGAATTCCAGGAACTGGTGACGGCGATCCTCCGAAGTCTACCGCTCAAACTTCCGTCCGCATTGTCCAGCCAGAGTTTGCGACACCTTTCCCGCCTCGGCGACGGCATAACCGCTCGCGTATTCGGGATACTGAACGAACTTGCAATCGAGGCGATCCAAGACGGCACAGAGCGGATCACCGATGAAAACATCGAATCCTGGAAGCCCGCTTTGGAAAAAGAGGCAGCATTCGCATAGCCAACGAAACGTTACACCTCAATTGAGACTCAGGCCGCAAAAGTCTCAATTGAAGTGTAACGTTTTTCCAGAAATTGTCCGAGTCCCAGTTTGAAGTGTAAATCGACATCAGCTGCGGCGTGATCGCGCTCATGCGCCGCGTGATCTGTCGGTCGATCATGCCGAGCTGATGCTGCGTCTGCCGGCGCGCCTGTTCCATCCGGAAGAGGCGGGCCGTGAGAGCCGGATCGTGTGAGGCCGTCATGACGCCACCTTCCCCCTCCAGCCGATGAAGCTCGACGGGCCGGAATAGACGGCGTGACGATCTGGATCGACGACGAAGCCGAACCGTCCGATCTTGTATTCGCTGGACGGCACGAGGAACCGGCGTTCCTCGGTTCCCGGAAACCGTTTGCCGCCTGGCGTGGCAACGACCTCGGTGAAGCCAGGGTGCTGATCGGAATAGATCGCTGACGTCACGATCCAGTCATTGGCGTGCTCGCGAAGGAAGGCCTGCTCATCCCTGGTGCGGGACTGGCCGGGTTCCAACGTCTTGCCGTGGATGGCTTCCCAGGCCTCCGGATACCAGTTGCGGATCGTCTCTTCCGCACCGGTCCTTTCGGAGTCGGTGAAAAGCTCCGGGAAGGCCTGGGCCACGGCGGCCCAATGGGAGTCCTCCTCGTACCAGCCGGACACTGCCCGCAGCAGCGGATGCACCCTGGCATTGTGCTCCAGGAGGAGATGGAATCCGCCATGGCTGGCCGTCGAATGGAACACCACGCCCTCGGCATGGACGGTGGCGCCCTGCGACGTTCCCCATGGCGTATGCGCTCGCGACGAAATCTCGCGGCGACCGAGCGCGGCGAGCTGTTGCTGGTGCAGCGCGTTGGCGGCGACCTTGGCGCGGAACGCTTCCTCGCCGGCAAGATCGCCGCCATGGCTATAGAAGTCTTCGCGGCGCCACTGTTCCATCGGGCGGCCGATACGCCAGCCGCTGGCCAGGAAGTGACGGCCGTCGCCCGCCGGGACCATGGCGAAGGCGCTGTCGCCGACCAAGGCGACCAGCAGACCGTCGGCGCTGCGGCCAAAAGAAACCCCCGGAAATCCGGGGGTCTCGTCGTTGCGATCATCTGGAGGTGCCGCGTTCATGCTGCGGTCCTCCCCTCGACGGCGTCGGCCGCGACCTCGTCGGCCGAAACTTCCTCCAGCACTGCACTGGGATAACCGTGCCGGGAGAGCCATTCCTCGGCGGCCGCGCGATGCGCTGCCAGATGCACGAGTTCGGCATCGTCGCCCGCACGGTCGAATATTCTGACCGAGCCGATCGCTGGCCGCTCGAGCACGGTGAAGCGCAGGCTCGAATTGACCGAGAAGGTGCGATGCACACGAATGACGATCACGCCATTTGCGCCATGGTCGCCCTCATGCAGGGTGAAGCTGGGGGGCATGGTGAACTGCCCGGTGACGCGCTCCCCCTGCTTGCGGATCAGGCGGCCGGTGCTGTTATTGCCCTTCCACGCAGAGAGCTTCACGCGATGGCGGTCCGGCGGGCGTTGGGCGCCGTCCGACCAGGCGATGATTGAACCGATGGGCGAATCGAATGCGAGTTGTGCGGACATAATGTCCTCCTGTTGTGTTGGTGGAAACAAGAGCGCCGCCGGCACGGGGCCGACGGCGCGAGGCGTTCGGAGGGATGAAGCGGACGGCTATTCGGCCGCTTCGCGGAAGGACTCATCGTCGTCGGACGGCTCTTCCGCCGGATCGACGGCCTCCTGGTCCTCGACCTCGCTGTCGGGATCGTTGTCCTCGGTGACGGCGTTCTTGGCGAGCCAGGATCCGAGCTGGACCTTGTCGGGCGAGAACAAAGCCGCACTGTGGACGAAGTGCTGCTCCTTGAAGTGCTCGACCAGGGCAGCGCGTGTGTCCTTGACGCGCTGCCGCGGCAGTACGGGAGTGTCCTTGCAGGACGCCTCCAGCGCCGGCCGCGACAGGCACGACATGAACTCATCGGTTCCCATGTTAGGCAGGAAGCCGTCCGCGCCGATCACGTCGCCGGCGACCCTGGCGACCACACCGCTCTTCGACTTGTTCTCGCGGCAGGACAGCACGTCGATCAACAGAGACCGGACTGCAACGCGCAGCGTGTCCATGTCGAAGTCGAGCTTGCCGTCCGCGTTGAACAGGCGCGCGGCGTGTTCTCCGAGACTGGCCGAACCGTAGTACGAGATGTTGCGCGCGCCGGATGCCACGGTGACGTTCTGGCCGGCGAATGCGAGCACCAGCAGCGCCATCAGTGTGTCGTCCTCGACCGGCGCGCGGGCGAGCGCCTCGTGCAGGGCGTCGGTGCGGAAGTCGCCGATCATGTCGACGCCCTTCTGCGTGACGTCCGGACGCGACTTCTGGATGACGTCCGCACCACCCGAACCGTCCTTGCCCTTGGCCT
>Ga0209573_1006018_pt1 | contig 10442 bp, 10 predicted proteins | sample TNRBio252014_DNA_FD_185870 | JGI IMG/M metagenome (GOLD analysis project Ga0209573, IMG submission 185870) | Wastewater treatment Type I Accumulibacter community from EBPR Bioreactor in Madison, WI, USA - TNR Reactor_6/25/2014_ DNA (SPAdes)... | ecosystem: Engineered > Bioreactor > EBPR >...
GGCATTGGGCGTCGGGCCGTTGCAGCACCAGGCCGACGACGCGGCTCAGGCGATGCGGCGGCGTCGAACGCGGGTCGGCGCCGGCGACGGTGAGATCGCCACGCAACTCGCCGCCGTGCAGGTGGGGGATCAGACCGTTCAGCAACCGGCACAGGGTAGATTTGCCGGAACCGCTGGCCCCGGCCAGCAGCACGAACTCGCCGGGGTTGACCGTGAATTCCAGGTCGTGCAGCACCGGCGCGGCAGCAACGGGATAGCGATAGGTCACGCCCCGGCAGGCGATCAGGGGTTCGGTCATCGCCGCTCAGCGCAGGTAGCCGAGCCGCCGTAACACCATGAGGCCGGCGACGCCCAGCGCCGCGCCCACCGCCGAGGACAGCAGGAAGGGCAGGATCAGCACGGTCAGGGCGATGTCCTTGCCCATCAGCCAGGGCGCGACCAGCAACGCCCCGACGGTCGCGCCGATCAGCCCGGTGCCGACCACCTCGCCCAGCGCGGTGAAGTAGGCATTGCGGGTGTAGCGGTAGGCCAGCCCGGCCAGCACCACGCCGAACACGCTGCCCGGAAACGCCAGCGGCGTGCCCAGTCCCAGCGCGTTGCGAACCAGCGAAGTGACCAGCGCCACCGCCAGTCCCCACCACGGCCCGACCAGCGCCCCGGCGATGACGTTGATGAAATGCTGGGTGGGCGAAACCTTGGCGATGCCGGTGGGAATGCTGAGCGGTGACAACGCAACCGCCAGCGCAGCCAGCGCCACGCTGTAGGCGATCAGCCGGGTCGGCGCGACGGCCCCCGCCGGGGAGCCGGAAGCATCATGGAGCGACATGTCTCGATTTTTTCCTGTCCCTATCCCCGCTTGTCGGGGAACTCGCTATGCTGAAAACAGGCGCAAAGACTGGCATAACCGATGCTGAATTGCCAGATTCAGGCCATCCCATTGTCATTCCCCATCCTGGTTTACGGTGAATCCCCAGTGAACAGCGATTTCTCAGAAACTCGTTCCGCAGTGCCCGCTTGGCCCGCCTATCTGGCGTTGCTGGACAACGGCGAACTGGAACGGCGGGTAGCCGAAGCTTACGCCCGGCTGGAGGATTGCGACCTGTGCGCCCGCTATTGCCGGGTGAACCGACGGCAGACGCTCGAGGGCGTGGTGTGCCGCACCGGCGAACGGGCGGTGGTGGATGGCTGTTGTCCCCACCGTGGCGAAGAGAATCCGCTGCGCGGCTGGGCCGGTTCGGGGACGATCTTTTTCTCCTGGTGCAACCTGCGCTGCGTGTTCTGCCAGAACTGGGAAATCAGCCAGCAGGGCGAGGGCCAGGAAATCACGTCGGAAGCCCTGGCCCGGATGATGCTCGACCTGCAACGGCACGGCTGTCACAACATTAACCTGGTCACTCCCAGCCATGTCGTACCGCAAATTCTGGCGGCCACCCTGCTCGCCGCCCGCTGGGGCTTGCGCTTGCCGCTGGTCTACAACACCGGCGGCTACGACAGCCCGGAGGCGCTGGCGCTGCTGGACGGGGTGGTGGACATCTACATGCCGGATATGAAATTCGGCGATTCCACAACCGCCCACCGCTATTCGCATGTGCGGAACTACTGGGAGGCGAACCAAGGGGTGGTTCGGGAGATGCACCGGCAGGTTGGCGACCTGACGCTGGACGAGCACGGATTGGCGCAGCGCGGGCTGCTGGTGCGCCATCTGGTGCTGCCGGGCGATCTGGCGAACACCGAAACCGTGCTGGCCTTCCTGGCGCGGGAGATTTCCACCGACACTTATCTGAACCTGATGGATCAGTACCATCCCTGCTACAAGGCTGGCGATTATCCGCTGCTCGCCCGTCCGCTCGCGCCGGAGGAATACGAACAGGCGCTGCGGCTGGCGGAGGAATACGGACTACGGCGACTCGACCAGCGGCAGCGCTGGCGAGAGTCAGCGGAGTCGATGCCCAGGATGATCGGGGCGAGCCGCGGCTGACGCAGGTGCTTCTGGTGGCGACGCGCGGGCGGGATTGAATGGATGCTTCCCCAGGTGGAAAGCCGCGTGTCGTTGGTTCGATTCCGGTCCTGCCACCCAACCAAGCAAAGGCCCGCCGAGTTTCCAGCGGGCCTTTTGGGGTCGGTCCAAGCTCCCTCGCCGCCCGGGCGGGATCAGCTTGCCGCAGCCGGGGTAGGTGGCGGGTTCGGGCCTTGGAGTTGCTGCGTCGCCTCGGCGGCAGGCAGGGTAACGCCCTGTTGTTCCTGGGGCTTGCCGACCAGTAGCCGCAATCCGGCGTGGAAGCACTGGCCGGCGTGGGTCAGTTCGTGCAGGGATTCCAGCAGTTCGCCCAGTTCCTGGTAGGCGTCCGGCATCGGCATAATCTGGATGCTGCGCTCCAGATAATTCCGCGCCTTGGCGGTCTGCTGGCAGCGCTTGGCCAGCCGGCCCAGCGTCAGCAGCAAATGCGGATCGTCGCCATGCTGCGTCAGCCAACCCTCGGCCGCCGCCAGTTGCGCCGCGGCGTTGCCGCGCCCCAGCATTCCGTAACCCACCACCAGCTTGACGTTCCAGCGCCGGTTGATCGCCTCGCGCAGCAGCGTCTCGGCATCGTCGAAGGCGTCGAACTCGCACAGGGCGGTGGCGTAGGCGACCAGGAACGCCTCGTCCCCCTCGCGCAACGGGGCCGGCGCCTGCTTCCACAACGCCCGTAATTTTTCCAGCGAACCGCCGGCGGCGACGCTTTGCAGCAGGGCGTGGTAGGTCTCGCGCTGAATTTCGGCGAACGATTCGGGACCGAACACCTTCTGCTTCTGCAATTCGGGCAGCAACTGTTGCAGCGGCTCCCAAGCGCCCGATTGCCGGTAGCAGCGGGCCAGCCAGAGCAGCACGCCCGGGTGGCGCGGGTTGAGGGTATGCAGGGATTCCAGGATGGGGCGGGCTTGTTCGGCTTGCTGGTCTTCCAGCAGAAATTCCACCCGGGTCAGTTGCACTGTCAGCTTGTCGGCGTCCGGCGACTCCTCGGCCTTGCGCAGGTGCAGGTCGCGTCGCCACTTCACGTCGCTGAGATGATGGGTGGCCCGCGCCGCGCTCAGATAATCCAGCGCGGGTGTTTCGCTGTGCGCGGCGCTTTTGAGCAGGGTTTTTTCCGCCGCCGCCCACTGGCCGGCCGCCAGTTGCCGGCTGCCCAGATTGAACAACCGCCGCGCTTTGCGTTGCAGTCGCCGCTGGTGGGCGGCCAGGGTCTGGCTGGGGGTATGCCACAGCCGAATGGCCAACCGGACCAGGAAGTAGAATCCGACGAACAGGGCGATCAGGACCAGCATCAGGAAGGCGAAACTGGTTTCGACGGTCCACTGGCCGATGCTGAACATCGCATAGCCCGGGTCCTGCCGGAGCGCTAGCGCCATCCAGACCGAGACGAACAGAGTGACGATGATGCCGATCAGCAACTTCATGGTTGTCCCTCCCCCTTCGTCGCCGATTCGGCGGGCGCCGCCGGGGCTTTGCCCATGGCGCGAATCGGTTGCCGCAGGGTCATGGCCTCGCGAAACGCCTGATTGACGCCAGCCAAATCCGGGACGTAGGGATTGAACTCGACGGTTTGCAGGGCTTTCAGTTCGGCGAGGAACGCGGCCACCTGCTTGTCCTGGGCGTCAAAGTAGGTTTGGACCCACTGGTTGACCTGATCGTGGGAATCCCGATACGCCTCGGCGTCGCCGCGCAGCAGCGCCGCCCGCATGCTTTCCAGCTCCAGCCGCAGGTTCTGGCGCAAGAAAAACTCCTCTTCCATCGCGATCAGCGGCGGTGCGTCGCTGCGCGCGCGGCGGATCACCACGATGCCCTTGAACTGGTTCCAGACCGCTTCGCTGGTGCGGTCCCACCAGGAGCGCTCGGCGTCGGCGCTGACGGTGGCGGTGGCGGCCGGTTTGACCCGGTTCTTGATGTCCGGAACCTCGGAAGCGATCCGCAAGGGCAAGCCGCCGATCTCCTTCTGCATCTCCGCCACCTTGTGGGCCAGGGCGGAAAGATCGGGCAGTTGCACGCCGCGCAGGCTGGCGATGGCCTCGCCGAGCATGGTTTGCACCGAGGCCATGGCGCTTTCGTTGACCGCCTTGAGCCGCTGTTGGGCGACATCCAGCGCCAGCCGGGCGGCGGCGACGTTGCGCTCCAGCTTCAACTTGGAATCCGCCAGCCGCAGCAGATAGTCCACTTCCGCCAGCGGGAAGGCGTTGACATCGCCGCCTTTGGCCGCCACGGTCCTGACCGTTTCCAATTGCTCGGTCAGGCCACCGTGGCTCAGCTTCAGGTTCTGAAGCTGCTCGTTCTGCTTCGCTAGGCGATTTTCATAATCCTGCAACCGCGTGCCGAGATCGTCGTTTTGCTTCTGCACCGAGGTCTTGTGGGCGTCGTGGCTCTCCCGCAGCAGCTTCATTTCGCCCTTGATGATGTCGTTCTCGCCTTTTTGCAATTCCATGGCGTTTTTCAGCGGCTGCAAGTCGCCGGTCAGACCCAGTTGTTGCTCCTTAAGCGCCTGAGCGTTGGCATGCGCTTGGTCGATCCCGGTTTTCAGTCCTTGCAGTTGCTGGACCTGGGCTTTCAGCGCCTGAAATTCGGGATCGCGCTGGGCGATGGCCTGTTGGATGGCCTGATCCAGCCGGCTGGCCTGCGCGGTTTGATCGTGTTGCCGGAGATGCCACAGATAGCCGCTGCCGCCGCCAGCGCCCAGCCCAACAAGCAGCGCCAGCCACGCCACGGCGCGGCCGCTCTTGGGCGCGGGCGCAGGGGCAGGGGCGAGCGGGACTTTGGGCGCGGCTGTGGCCTCGAATTTAGGGGGCTGCGCGGGCGTCGGCTCCACAGGCGGGACTTTGGCGGCCGGTGGCGCTTTGACGTTGCCGTTATCGGATTTATTTTCTGTCATGTCGTGTTCCCAACGGGTGGAGAGGAATTCGCCGTCAGCCACAGCAGGGCGGCGGCGATGGCGGCGGCGCTGGCTTCCTGAGCGAGCAAAAGATGATGACAGCCGAGATCGGTAGCCGCCCGCACCGTGCGGGCGCCGATCGCAATCAGGGGCGTTTCACGCAGATAATCTTGCCCCTCAACGCCCAACATATCAAACAGATTCAACAGGGTTTCAGTGCTGGCGACGACCACCGCGCCGATTTCGCCCCGGCCCCAGCGTTCCAGCAGCGCGGTGGCGTCCAGCGCGGGCCGTTCGCGCCGATAAACTTCCGCATGATTTACGCGCGCGCCGCGGGCGGTCAGGGTTTCGGCCAGCAGCTCCCGTCCGCCTTCGCCGCGCACGATGACGATGGCTTGACCAGCCACCTGCTGGAACCGGGGCAGGGCCAGCAGCGCTTCGCTGGTGGAGTCATGGTCGGGTTGCAGGTCAGGGGCGATGCCGTGCCGGGCCAGCGCCCGCGCCGTCGCCTGGCCGATGGCGGCGATTTCCAGGCGGGACGGGAAGCCGCCGCGCTCCCGAATCCGGGGCATGGCCCGGTCCACGGCGTTGGCGCTGGTGAAAATGGCCAAATCGTACTCGGTCAGCCGGTCGAACAGGGCCAGCGCTGGGGTCCAGTCGCGCGGCTCGCGGATGATCAGCGCCGGACAGCGAATCGCGACGCCGCCGTGCTGTTCGATCCATTGGCAGAGGGGGCCGGCCTGGTGTTCCGGTCGGGTCACCAGCACGCCCAGGCCGTTGAGGGAATCACTCCCCCCGCCTGTGGGCGGGAGAGGGGCGGGGGGTGTGGGTGATTGGATCATGCTTCAGTCCGTCTCAACCAACCGCCGCAAGATGGCGTCTGCGCCGCGTTCGAGCAACTCGTCGGCCAGCGCCGCGCCGAGAGTCTCGGCTTCCACCGCCGGGCCGCGCATCTCGCCGAACACCAAGCGGCTGCCGTCGGGTTCGCCGACTAGGCCGCGCAGCCAGAGCGATCCGTTGTCCAGCAGCAGTGCATGACCCGCGATGGGAACCTGACAGCCACCCTGCAAACGGGCGTTGAACGCCCGTTCCGCCGTAACCCGGACATGGGTGGCGGGATCATCCAGCACGGCAATCAGCTCCCGCGTCCGCGCGTCGTCCAGCCGGCATTCCACCCCGATGGCGCCCTGACCGATGGCGGGCAGGCTGAATTCCGGTTCCAATGCCACGGTGATGCGTTCCGCCAACCCCAGTCGCTTGAGACCGGCGGCGGCCAGCAAGATGGCGTCGAACTGGCCGGCGTCCAGTTTGGCCAGTCGGCTGCCGACGTTGCCGCGCAAGCTGCGAATTTCCCAGCCGGGATAGCGGGCGGCCAGTTGGCATTGCCGACGCAGGCTGGAGGTGCCGATCTGGGCATGGACGGGCAGGGCGTCGGGATGGGCGTAATGGCGGGAAACAAAGGCGTCGCGCGGGTCTTCGCGCGCCAGAATCGCCGGCAGGCCCAGCCCGGCGGGAAAATCCACCGGCACGTCCTTCATCGAATGAACGGCAAGATCGGCGCGACCTTCCAATAACCCCTGCTCCAGTTCCTTGACGAATAGACCCTTGCCGCCAACCTTGGCCAGCGGGCTGTCGAGAATCTTGTCGCCGCGGGTCATCATGCCGATCAACTCGACCCGCAGGCCGGGATGGGCTTGGCGCAGGCGGTCGGCGACATGTTCGGCTTGCCACAGGGCCAGCGGACTTTTTCGAGTGGCGATGCGGAGCGTGTTGGGGTTCATGGTTTGATAAGCTATAGCGTCCTTTTTAACCTCACAGAATATCTTATGAGCGACACGCAGACCAATCAAAGCTGGGGTGGGCGGTTCACCGAAAGCACCGACGCCTTCGTGGCGGCGTTTACCGCCTCGGTGGAGTTCGACCGGCGGATGTACCGGCAGGATATTAACGGATCCATCGCCCATGCCCGGATGCTGGCGCGGGTGGGGGTGCTGTCCTCGGACGATTGCGAGGCCATCGTGCGGGGGCTGGAGGAGATTCGCGCCGAGATCGAACGCGGCGAATTCGAGTGGTCGGTGGCGCTGGAAGATGTGCATATGAACATTGAGGCGCGGCTGACCGAGCGGATCGGCGACGCCGGCAAGCGCCTGCACACCGGCCGCTCGCGCAACGATCAGGTCGCCACCGACATTCGCCTGTACTTGCGCGACGCCATCGACGTCATTGCGGGCGAGATCAAACGGTTGCTGAGCGGGTTGGCGGAACTGGCGACGCGCGAGGCCGACACGATCATGCCCGGTTTCACCCATTTGCAAGTGGCCCAGCCGGTGACCTTCGGCCATCACCTGCTGGCTTGGTTCGAGATGCTCAAGCGCGATTACGAGCGGCTGATGGATTGTCGCAAGCGGGTCAACGTCATGCCGCTGGGCGCGGCGGCGCTGGCGGGCACCAGTTATCCGCTGGATCGCCACTACACCGCCCAACTGCTGGATTTCGCCGCGCCGTGCGCCAACTCGCTGGACGCGGTCAGCGACCGCGATTTCGCCATCGAATTCACCGCTGCGTCGGCCATGCTGATGACCCATTTGTCGCGGATGGCGGAGGAACTGGTGTTGTGGTCCTCGGCCCAGTTCGATTTCGTGGATTTGCCGGATCGGTTCTGCACCGGCTCCTCGATCATGCCGCAGAAGAAGAATCCCGACGTGCCGGAACTGGTGCGCGGCAAGGTCGGGCGGGTCAACGGTCATCTGATCGCGCTGCTGACGCTGATGAAGAGCCAGCCTCTGGCCTATAACAAGGACAATCAGGAGGACAAGGAGCCGCTGTTCGATACGGTGGATACCGTTCAAGGTTGTTTGCGCGCCTTTGCCGACCTGATTCCGGCGTTGCATCCCAAGCGTGGCAACCTGCTCCAGGCCGCCCGGCGCGGTTTCGCCACCGCGACCGATCTGGCCGATTATCTGACGCGCAAGGGCGTGCCGTTCCGCGACGCCCACGAGATCGTCGGCAAGGCGGTGCGGCGGGGGATTGAGACCAGTCGGGACTTGGTGGACATGACGCTGGAAGAGTTGCGGGAGTTTTCGCCGCTGATCGAGTTTGACGTCTTCGAGAACCTGTCGCTGGAAGGTTCAGTGGCGGCCCGCAAGGTGGTGGGCGGCACGGCGCCGGATCAGGTGCGCGAGGCGGCGGCGGCGGCGCGGGCGTGGCTGGCAGAGTTGTCCTGAAAGCGAATGCTCCTGTTCAATCTTCTCGAATATGGTGGGCGTAGTCTGATGGCTGTCCTGCTGGCCATCAGCGCTCCAACTGATAAAGCGGAAAATGCAACAGTGAGTCATGCCGCCAACTCGCTGCCTGCAATAAAAAAGGCCATGGACTCAAACATGATGGCCTTGCTGAAAAAGGCCACCCAACGCACCGGTTCACTCGATCTGTTGCGGGCGTGCTGGACTCCTCAACAACTGCGTGGTTCGGTGAGTGACAAAAGCATTCAAAAGCAGGCGTCCGATCCTTCGCCGCCCGAGCGAATTACTTACCGAAAGCAAACGACATTGCCGGAAAAACTAAGCGGTTCCATCCGTTACGTCAAACCGCGTAACTCGGAAAAACTGGTGGCGCTGACCTTCGATCTTTGCGAGCAGGCTAATGAGAGAAGTGGTTACGACGCTGATTTAGTTAATTACCTGCGCGATCATCAGGTGAAAGCCACCTTTTTTGCTGGTGGCAAGTGGATGCGATCTCACCCTGAGAAGACCATGCAACTCATGGCCGACCCCCTTTTCGAGATCGGTAATCACGCTTGGACTCATGGCAATCTGCGAGTCCTGAAGGGGCATAAAATGGAAGATGAAATGACTTGGACACAAGCGGAATATGAGCTGTTGCGTGAAAAACTGCTGAAATCCAAGTGCGCGGCTAAACTCAGCTATAAAGCGGCGGCGGCTGTTCCGCCTGCGTTGACCGCATTCCGTTTCCCTTATGGCGCATGTAATTCCCAGTCCCTGGCTGCGATTAACCAGATGGGACTGGCCGCCATTCAATGGAACATCGTCACGGGCGATCCGGCTAGGAGTCAAACTGCGGATAACATCGCACGCACAGTTCTAAATCAAATTCAACCCGGCTCCATCGTAATTGCTCACGCTAACGGTCGCGGCTGGCATACCGCGAAGGCGCTACCACTGATTGTCGCCAAGTTGCGCGCTCGTGGGTATCGTTTTGTCAAGATCAGCGAATTACTGGCGCGGGGAGAAGTGGTTGCCGCTGATTCCTGTTACGAACTCAAGCCCGGCGATAATCTTCGATATGATCGCCTGTTTAAAACCGGCGCCAAATGATGAATGAAAGACCTTTTCGCGATGAATATGTTCTATCCGGGTGCCGCTTCGTTCAACTGCAGGCGGAAGACGCGAAGGTGGTTTCTGACAAGCTGGCGACTATAAATCCATGGCTTACCCTGGGCTATTCCGCTGCTCAACTGGAAAAGTATCTGTCAGCCGATGATCCATCCTTGCATCGCTACACGGTCATGGTTGATGAGATGATCGCCGGGGTGGTTGCAGTGCGTTATCCATGGCTAAGAGGTTCCTATCTGGAGTTGATTGGCCTTTTTCCAGGCCAGCAGGGGAAGGGCTTGGGTACGGCGATCCTGCAATGGATGGAGCGCGAAACCAAGCCTTGGGCGATGAATTGCTGGGTTCTGGTCTCTTCTTTTAATGAGGCGGCCAAACGCTTTTATCTGCGGCAAGGATTCAGAGAAATCGCCAATATTGAGGCGCTTGTTAGCGCGCGGAGTAGTGAGCTTTTATTGCGCAAAGTGCTTCGAGCGCCAGTTTAACCTCTTGGTGATTAAGAAATATTCACAGCTTGGCGGCTTGCAATTGCCTGACAGGCGACTGGCCTAATGACAACATTCAATGATGGATCAGAACGGAGTCCGCCGCAACAATTTGTTAGATATTGATTTTACTGACCAGTGGGAACCTCTCGGGATGGCGAATAGACTCAACGGCCAAATCCACGTCTAGCTCAGGCCAATACAGATGGTTTGGTGATGGGATCTCGACGTTAAGAATTTTCCTAACTGCGGCATCCTGAAACCAGGGAAAGTCAGAGAACGGAAGAAATAACTCTTCGTCTTTTAGCAATAGCCAGAAGCCATGCTGAGAGATATTGGTTACTTCAACCGGGAAAGTGCTTAAGCCAAGCGCTGCGGATTTCATTTTCGTTTTCCTGGACCAAGTGAAGTGCTTCGTTGATTTCGTGCCGGGAAAGCCCAACGTGCTAAACAAGTTCAATGGTAGGTGCAAGCTAGAACTTTACTTCTCCATTCTGGCCCTGAACATGGACGCGCATCCTTGGTTTTTCACGCGAGAAGAAATAAAAACGGAAGCCGCTTTGTCGAAAAACGATTAGGCTCATTTTGTAAATGATACCCGGGATGCTAATGCCTAATCGGGATAGGGAGAAGCCTTACGGCTCCCCCCTCCCACACCACCGTGCGTACGGGTCACGTACACGGCGGTTCGATGGATTCAATTCCTACCG
>Ga0209573_1006020_pt1 | contig 10439 bp, 6 predicted proteins | sample TNRBio252014_DNA_FD_185870 | JGI IMG/M metagenome (GOLD analysis project Ga0209573, IMG submission 185870) | Wastewater treatment Type I Accumulibacter community from EBPR Bioreactor in Madison, WI, USA - TNR Reactor_6/25/2014_ DNA (SPAdes)... | ecosystem: Engineered > Bioreactor > EBPR >...
CGTCGATGATGTCGGGCAGGTTCCCGGCCAGCGCGCCGGCGACGACCGACTCGTTGTAGCTTTCCTGCGGGAAGTCCTGGCGCTCGACGCGCCACTGTGTCTGCGACGCGTTGAAGTCATCGATGATCTGGGTCAGGATGGTGCGTTCGACGTCGTTGCCGGCGCCGTGATACCACATCGTCAACACCGTCGCGTCCGCGGTGGTCGCTTCGGTGGCGGCGGGCGCTTCGGTCGCGGCGGTCGCCTCAGTGGCTGCCGGCGCCTCAGTGGCGGCCGGGGCGGAGGTCGGGGCGGGCGTGGCGGCGGGCGCGCAGGCGGCAGCGATCAGCGAAACGGCGCCGAGCCAGCTCCACATCCGCACGAAGGGTTTGGGGGTCATGTGTTTCTCTCCTCAGGCAGGTTCCAGGATCGGGCCCAGGGCAATGCCCCGGACGGTGTCTCAGACTTCGGGTGACGCGGCAGGGGATTCGGGAGGCAGATCCTTTCTGCGCCATGTGCGGCGCGGGTCGTTTCTCTGGATCGATTCGCGTTCGATGTAAGGGCAGTCGAACAGGCGCTGAACCGGCCCCGGCTCGCTCTCGGGGCCACCCAGCAGATGACGAACGGCCCACTGTCCCATTTCGTAGTGCGGCAATTGCATCGTGCAAAGACCGGGATGCAGGGCAGGCGCGATGACTTCGTGATTGTCGAACCCGATGACGGCGATGTCGTCAGGGATCGTCAATCCAAGCTTGCGGATTGCGTCGTAGGCGCCCATCGCCATCGGGTCGTTGAAGCAGAAGACGGCAGTGGGGCGGTCGGTTCGGCTCAGCAATGCGAGTGCGGCCTCGTACCCGGCCCGAGCCGTGCCCCCCGATGCGCTTTCGATCAACGCCGGATCCGAGTCCAGCTGGTGTTCGACCAACGCCTGACGGTAACCGGCCAAACGTCCGGAGGCGGCGGGCACGTCGTCGGAGTTATTGAGCAAGCCGATGCGGCGATGGCCCTTCCGGATCAAGGCCTCGGTCGCCGTGCGCCCGGCGGTCACCTCGTCCGGTACAACCGATGCAAGCGAACGGTCCTCGCAGTAACAATCGAGCAAGACCGCCTCGGTCTCACGCAAACCGGGTGGGGGAACGACCGACCGGTGGTACATCGTGGCGTAAACAATGCCCTCGACTCGATGCTCGAGCAGCGTCTCGATTGCCGTGTTCTCGACCTCGGCATGACCCTCGGTATTGATCAGGAGCAGGATCTTGCTGGCGGCACGTGCCGCATCCTGAGCGCCTTTGATCATCGCGCCCGCGAACGGGGTCGAGGCGACCGTATCGGTCACGAAGCCGATCAGGTTCGATTGTTGTGTCCGAATGCTCCGGGCTGCGACGTTCGGGCGATAGCCGAGCAGCCGAGCAGCGGCAAAGACCCGGTCGCGTGTTGCCTGCCCGATACGCTCATCTTCGGATCCGTTAATGACATAAGAGACCGTTGCCTGCGAGACACCGGCTCGCCTGGCAACATCCTTCATCGTAACAATCCGCTCCTGGGTCTTTCGGGTCATTGTGTCTTGTGAATTCGATTACATTCGGGCTTATACGATTAAGCAATATAGACCAAACCGGGGGGTTGTCAAGGGTATTCAGAAACTGCTCGAAAGAGTCGATGGAACCGGGCTGAAACCAACGGGCCGGATCCGGCGCACCATCGGGCCGGGCGTCGATTCGTGCATGAGTGGTCCAGATTGAGGCCCATAGCCACCCCGGCCAACGGGTGGTATCCTCCTCGGACCTATGAGCGACGTCGCCTTTCACGTCGGCACCGTGCCCGTCCGTGGCCGGGTCATCCTGGCCCCGATGGACGGCTTCTCGGATCTGCCTTTTCGCCTGATCTGCCGCGAGCTGGGCTCGGCCATGTCGTACACCGAGTTCGTCAACGTCGACGAGCTGGCCGCGACCCGGAAGCGCGACGCCAAGTGCTGGCGCAAGCTGGTCTTCGACCTCAGCGAACGCCCGATGACGTTCCAGATCTACGGCCACGACGTCGACCGGCTGATCGCGGTCGCCGCAAAACTGCAGGATCAGGATCCGGCGCCCGACATTGTCGACATCAACATGGGCTGCTACGTCCGTAACATCGCCGAGCGCGGGGCCGGCTCGGGCATGCTGCGCTTCCCGGATCGGATCGCCCGGCTTTTCGCCGGTCTTTCGAGCCAACTGCACCTGCCGGTGACCGGCAAGATGCGTCTGGGGTGGGATCCGTCGAGCCGCGTGCACGTCGAAGTGGCTCGTATCCTCGAAGACAACGGCGCGCGCCTGATCGCGGTGCATGGCCGGACGAAGTCGCAGGGCTACGGCGGCCAGGCCGATTGGGACGCGATCGCCGAGGTGCGGCAGGCCGTAACGGTACCCGTGATCGGAAACGGCGACGTGAAGACGGTGGCCGATATCGCGCGTTTGCGCGCGCACACCGGCTGCGACGCCGTGATGATCGGGCGCGCCGCGATCGGCAACCCCTGGATCTTCGCCGGCAAGGACCGCGAGCAGGTGACGTTTGACGAGAAGGTCGCGCTCATGCGTCGGCATCTGCAGCTCAACCTCGACTTCTACGGCCAGCGCTTCGGGCTTGTGCTCTTCCGCAAGCATGCCGCACGGTACATCCATGGTCTGCCAGACGTGGAGCGCCTGCGCGTGCCATTACTGACGGCGCGCACGGTCGCGGCCTTCGACGAAGCGGTGGGCGAGTGGGCTTTCGCGGCGCAGGTCTGACGACTGACGTCGTCACGACACGACCATCGGGTAGCGGCTACTCCGACGCGTGTCGATCCGCTATCCTTGATCGATACGATACCGGCGTAATGAGCGGCTGACATCCGCGGATGCCGCCGGGCATCCGGTCGGCCGGGCTCACGCGTGTTTCGCGCCACGGGCGGATCAGAAAGGCTGGTTTATACTCGGTTAGCTCCCGGGCAGCCCGCCGGAACTTCCGGTTGCGGCGCCACGTCTTTGACGGAACAAGGATGCGAGGAGACGCCAAGGAGAGCCATGCCCACGCCCAACCCATCGAACCCGGATCCCGAACGCCCAACCGGCGCCCGGCCGGAGAAGCCGCGAGGGGAGACGCCACGCCCCGCCGGCGAGCCCGCCGAGCCCTGGCCCGACGAGAACGCGCAAACCGTGAGGTTGCCCGGAGCCGACCAACCTTCGACGGTCCCGGCTGCGCGCCCCCGGCGCGAAACTGACGAGCCCATGGCCGCGCCAGACCCGAGCTTTGGCGAGGGTGGGGCGGCACAAACCACGCGCCAGCACCTCGATGTCGATCGCCATGGGATGCCGCTCCCACGGAAGCCAGGGGCGCCACCGCGGGTTCAGCCGCGCTTTGTCGAGCCGCGCCCGGTCTCGGCGCCGGTCGATGACCCCGATCAGGGATCGATTCTGGGTGGAACCACGGCCTGGCACCGGCAGCCACAGCGCCGGCAGGGGCCCAACCTCTGGCGTTGGATTCAGGTGTTGTTCTTCCTTGCGGTAAGCGGCGTGATCATCGCCGTGATCGCGCTTGTGGGTGGGTACATCTACATCGCCAGCGATCTGCCCTCGGTCGACGACCTCGAGGCTCGGGCCTCGCAGTTCGAGACCGCCCGGATCTACGACTCGCAGAATAACCTGCTCTACGAGGTCAACGACCCGACAGCCGGTCGGCGCACCCGTGTGCCGCTCGAGCGCATCTCGCCCTACCTGATCGCGGCCACGATCGCGACCGAAGACAAGAACTTCTACATCCACCCTGGCTTCGACCCGATCGGCATCGTGCGCGCGATCGTGCAGAACCTCGAGGCCGGCGACACCGTCTCAGGCGCCTCGACGATCACGCAACAACTCGTGCGCCAGCTCGTGCTCACGCCCGAAGAGCGCCTCGAGCGCACCAACTGGCGCAAGATCCGCGAGATCGTGCTCGCCGCCGAGATCGAGCGCCGCTACACCAAGCGCGAGATCCTCGAGCTCTTCCTCAACGAAAACAACTACGGCAACCTGGCTTACGGCATCGAAGCTGCGGCCGAGCTGTACTTTGGCAAGACCGCGGCCGAGCTCGATCTGGGCGAGGCCGCGATGCTGGCCGGGCTGCCGCAAGCGCCGGCGGTCTACGATGTCTTCACCAATCGCAAGGGTGTCGAGGGCCGTCAGCTGCAGGTGCTCGGGCTGATGCGGGCCTTGAGCGAGGAGCGCGGCTGCATCCCGCTCGAGATCGAGGCGACGCCGAACCCGGTTTGCGTCGAGGTCGACGAGGTCACGGTGGCGATCGCCACGATGCAGACGCGCACCTTCACGCCGCCGCGCAATGACGCGCGCTTCCCGCACTGGGTGTTATACGTGCGCCAACAGCTCGAGGCCCAGTATGGCCAGCAACTCTACCGCGACGGCCTGAATATCTACACGACGCTCGACCCGAACCTACAGACGCTGGCCGAGCAGGTCGTGGCCGAACAAATCGCGGCCCTCCAGGATCGCAACGTGACGAATGGCGCGCTTGTGGCGATCGACCCCCGCACGGGCGAGATCAAGGCGATGGTCGGCTCCGACAACTACGCCGATCCGGTCGACGGCCAGATCAATATGGCGCTCATCCCGCGCCAGCCCGGTTCATCGATCAAGCCGTTCGTGTATGCGCTGGCGATGGAAAAGGGCTGGACGCCCGCGTCTCTGCTCTGGGACGTTCCGACCGAGTTCCCGGACGGGGCCAATGAACCTTACAGGCCGACGAACTACGACGGCCTGTTTCACGGTCCGGTGCTTCTGCGCGGCGCACTCGCCAACTCGTACAACGTGCCGGCGGTCCGGGCGATCCAATTCACGGGCGTCCGGCAGGACGGTGGGCTTGTGCAGTTCATGAACAAGTTCGGGGTCACGACGCTGACTCGCACCGACTACGGCCTGTCGCTCGGCCTTGGCGCGGGCGAAGTGCCGCTGCTGCAGATGACCGGCGCCTACGCCACGCTGGCGCATCAGGGCCAACGGGTCTTCCCGATCTCGATCAAGCGTATCGTCGACCTCGACGGCACGGTGGTTTGCGAGCAGCCGCTCTCGGCGGCCGAAGTGCGGACCGATCCACCGCCGTGCCAGGCCGCGCCGGAGGGCTGGGGGCAGCCCGTGCTCTCGGCCGAGACAGCGTATCTGATCACGAGCATCCTCTCCGACAACGCCGCGCGCACGCCGGCTTTTGGCCCGAACTCGCCGCTGGCGCTGTCGTTCCCGGCGGCTGTCAAGACCGGCACGACCAACGACTACCGTGACAACCTGACAATCGGCTACACACCCGAGCTAGTCACGGGCGTCTGGGTCGGCAACGCCGACTTCACGCCGATGGCTGCCGGCACGAGTGGCGTCACAGGGGCGGCGCCGATCTGGAACCTGTTCATGGAAACCGCGCTGGCCGGGACGAGTTCGAATTTCGTCCGCCCTGGCGGCATCGTCGAGCGCACGATCTGTACGCTTTCGGGCGCTGAGCCGGGCGCGAACTGCCCACCCGATCGGCAGCGCGTCGAGCTCTTTGCGCAGGACAAGCTGCCGCTGCCCGCCGACCGCGATCTGCAGCAGAAGGCCTACATCGATCCTTACACCAACCTGCGGCAGACCGAGGCCTGCGCCCGCGCCTATCAACCCGATCGGCTCTTCGATCAGCAGCGCGATATCGTCGACGTCACGGATGAGGCAGCGCGCAAGTGGTTGACGCAGGACCCGGCCGGACAGGCCTGGGCTGCGGCGCTGGGCATCCAGCAGCCGATCTTGTGGTCGCCGCCGCGCGATTGCGCCGAGACCGACCCGCGGCCGATCCTGTCGATCGCGTATCCGCCCGAGGGCGTCACGCTGCAGCCTGGCCAGATCGAGATCCTGGGCACGGCCGGCGCTACGGCCGATTTCGCCTACTACGAGATCCAATACGGGATCAGCCATTCGCCAGAGGGCTGGGGGCAGGTGCTTGGCCCGAACACCAACCCGGTGCTTGGAACGTCGCGGTTGACGCAGTGGGATGCCTCGAGCCTGCCCGACGGCCCAGTCACGGTGCGCGTCATCGTCCACGCGCAGAACGGCGGCTCGGCCGAGTATCGTGTACGCTTCATGATCGAGCGGCCCACGGCCACGCCTGAGCCGACCGCGACCATCACGCCCACGCCTACTCAGACGTTCACGCCGTTGCCGACCAGCACGATGCTGCCGACCGACACCCCGGCGCCCACGCAAACCCCGGCGCCGACCGCGCTCCCGACTGAGACTGTCGCGGCCCCGACGCCGGAGTTGACCCCGCTGCCCAGCGCGACGCCGTGAGGCGGGGAGCGGGGGAGCGCGGGAGCGGGGGAGCGCGGGAGCGATCGCCGCACGACGCTCCACGTGTATGATGGGTGGATGGGACAGGATCACAGGGCATCGCGCAACACCGACGTGAGTCGGGTGCTGACCGCGGTTTTGGGTCTCAATCTGCTGGTCGCGGCGATCAAGTTGACGCTGGGTTTCTTGACCGGCTCTTTGGCGATCCTGGCCGATGCGTTTCACTCGTTGATCGACTCGTCGTCGAATGTGGTCGGGCTGCTTGGCGTGTGGATCGCCGGCCGGCCGGCCGACGATAACCACCCGTATGGCCATCAACGCTTCGAGACCATCGCCGCGCTGGGCATCGGCGTGATGCTGGCGTTGGCCGCGTACGAGATCGGCACCGGCGTGTTCCAACGGCTGACGGCCGGCGTTGAGATCCCTGTGACGGGTGTCAACGAGATCGCGCTCATGGCCGGGACCTTCGCGATCAACGTGGTGATCGTCTGGTATGAGTCGCGCGAGGGCCGACGGCTCAACAGCCCGGTGTTGCTGGCCGATGCGCAACACACGCGCACCGACCTGTTTGTCACGGTGTCGGTGGTGGCAGCCCTGATCGGCGGTCGGTTGGGCTGGGCCTGGCTCGATCCGGTCGTGGCGTTGGGCGTTGTCGTGCTATTGGCGAAGGCGGCCTGGGGCATCGTCAGCTCGGCGTCGTTGACCCTGACGGATGCCGCTGTATTCGATCCAAAAGAGGTCGAGCGGATCGCGCGCGCGGTCCCTGGCGTCACCGCCGTGCATGGCGTGCGCTCACGGAATCGCGGTGATGGCGCATGGATCGATCTTGCGATCGCGGTCGACCCGGTCATGGACACGGCTCAGGCGCACGCCGTGGCGTGCGAGGTCGAGCGACGGATGGGCGACGCCTTGCCAGGCGTGGTGGAGACCTTTGTGCACGTCGAGCCCGTCGCGCCGCCGCAGCGCGGCTGGAACCATCTCTCGGCCCAATTGCGCACCCTGGCCGACGGCATGGGGCTGGGTCTGCATGACCTCAATGCCCACGCCGAACCCGACGGCCGGATCGCTGTCGAGATGCATGTTGAGGTCGACGAGCGTCTATCCCTGACCGAAGCGCATGCGCTCGTCGACACGTTCGAGACGCGTGCCCGGGAAGCCCTGCCAGGTGTGGCCGATGTGGTGACCCACATCGAGCCCCTCCCCGAGGTGATCGCAGACGAAGCCGGTCGGGTCGAGCGCGCCGAGGCTGTGACCGCGGCCATTCGCGCCGCCACCGACGCCCTGGCCGGGGCGGGGGCCTGCCACGACATCGTCCTTCACAATGTCGGCGGACATCTGCTCGCGACGCTGCACGTCAGCCAGCCCGGCGCGCTGTCGATCGGGTCAGCCCACGCCCTGTCTGAGCGCATCGAACGCGAGATCCATCGAGTCGTGCCCGAGTTGCATCGGACTGTGATCCACGTCGAGCCGGTCTAGGGAGCGGGGAGCGCAATAACGAACTCGGGGAACGCTCCACGCCGCTACGGCTCCACGGCGCCCAACTCGGCCGCCAGGGCGTTCAGGACCGCCTCGCCTTCGCTGAGCTGCGGGCCGAAGGGCGTGTCGACGACCGCGATCGAGATCGGCACCTCGAGGTTGACCGGCACCTCGGCGTTGATCGGCACGGTCAGACTGACCGGGATGGTTTGCTGCAGCCGGATCGGCAACTCAGCCCGGATCGGCAAAGTGATCGTGCGGGTTCCGAAGCCCGGGATCTCAAGCGGGATGCTGACGATCGTCGAGATCGGCACAGTGTTGCTGATCGGGATCGTAATCGTGCGGCTGATCGGCACGCTGACGTTGACCGGGATCACCTGATTGACCTCAAAGACGTATTCGATCTCGGCTTCGCGGATCTCACCGACCGCGGCCGCCGCTTGCGCGGCAGCGACGCCGGCTTGAGCGCGCACTTGAAGCAACGTGTTGATCAAGTACAGGTTGAGCGCCAGCGCCGCGATCGCCACAAGCCACAACAACCAGTAATCTAGAGGACGGGATGAGTCGGGTTTAAGCATAGTAGACTTCATTGAAAATAGGGTACGCTTGAGGCATGCCGGAATATACGACCCTCAAGAAGAACCCGCGAAAGCTGCTGGCGCTGACCGGCTTGACCAAAGCCGAGTTCGAAGAAGTCCTGCCGGCCTTTCGGGAGGCACTGGCCGACCGGTTCCCGGAGCCCAAACGGGAGATACGGCAGCGTGCGCCTGGCGGTGGGCGGAAGCCCAAGTTGAGTTCGGCCGAGGACAAGCTGCTGTTCATTTTGGTGTACACCAAGACGTATCCACTGCAGGTGGTCCAGGGCGAGATGTTCGGCATGAGCCAGCCCACCACCAGCCAGTGGATCGACAAGCTACTGCCGGTCTTGGCTGATGCGCTCGATCGCCTAGGGTATCTGCCGGAACGAGAGGGTCAGTTCGTCGCGGTGACCGAGCGGCGGTCTCGGGGCGAGCTCGCGGATCTGACGATTGACGGGGTCGAGCGGCGGCGCAATCGTCCCAAAGACTCCGTGAAACAGCGAGTTTTCTACAGTGGGAAGAAGAAAGGGCATTACGACAAGAACGTGATTGTGGCCGACACGCGGAGTTGTCGTGTGGGCTATTTGAGCCCCACCATGCCCGGATCTGTTCATGACAAAGCGATTGCTGATCACGCGGGTGTGCTCTACCCGGTGTACGTGACCTTGCGCAGTGACCTGGGATTTGAGGGCTACGCGCCGGATGTGCGCGCCCATCTGCAGCCCGAAAAAAGCTCCGGAATGTCGAGCTGCGGCCGGGCCAGAAGCGGAGCAACCGCAAGCTGGCGCGACGACGCGTTCGTGTCGAACACGCCATTGCGGGCATCAAGCGTTCACGGATCGCCAAGGACATTTGTCGGAGCACCAAAGAAGGCCGGTCTGATTCGGGAATGCTAATCGCCTGTGGTCTGCACAATCTCCGAGTAGCCCATCGACCGCGTCGGTTCAAGCACTCCCGAAGCTATTTCCAATAGAGTCTAGTGTGTTCTAATCTGAACCTGGCTTCTGAAGCCAAAGCATACCCCAACCCGGAGCACGCGCCTACATGACCGATCTCCTCGCCCCCGAACACTTCAGTCGTCAGACCGATTCCATGCTGGCGCTACTCAAGACGCTTGTCGAGATCGAGTCGCCTTCGACCGACAAGGCCAGCGTCGACCTGCTTGCGGCGGCGTTGTTGCCGCACCTGACCGAGTTGGGCGCTGAGGTGACGATCGACCCGCAAACCGAGTTCGGCGACAACGTCGTCGCCCATTGGCCGGCCCCGACCGGCGCGACGGCCGGCGGAATCCTGCTCTTGTGCCATCTCGACACCGTCTTCCCGTTGGGCACCCTGGCGCGCCAGCCATGGCGGGTCGAAGGGGGCAAGGCGTTCGGGCCTGGGACGATCGATATGAAGGCAAGCATCGTCCTTGCGCTCACGGCTCTCGCCGAGTTGCGCCGCTCCGGGCGTTGGCCCGCGCGACCGATTACGTTGCTTCTCACTTCAGACGAGGAGATCGGCAGCGGAGGCTCGCGCACCATCATCGAGCGCCAGGCACAGGCTCATGCCCTCACACTCTGTCTCGAGCCCTGTCTGCCGGATGGCTCGCTCAAGACCGCACGCAAGGGGATCGGCGAGATCGAGCTGGTCGTCCGTGGGCGCGCCGCGCACGCCGGCACAAACCACGCCGAAGGCCGCAATGCCATCCACGAGCTTGCGCATCAGATCCTGGCCGCCCAGGCGCTCACCGACTATCCCCGCGGCACGACCGTCAATGTCGGCGTGATCAGCGGCGGGACGCGCTCGAACGTCGTCGCTGAGGAAGCGCGTGCCAGTATCGACTACCGCGTGCCCACCCTGGCCGAGGCCGAGCGGTTGGCGGCCTGGATCGCGAACCTCAAACCCGTTTTGCCGGATGTGACCCTCGAGGTCCAGGGTGGGCTCAATCGCCCGCCGATGCCACGCGATGCGTTGATGGTCGAGACGTTCGCGCGTGCCCAGGCGATCGCGGCCAGGATCGGGCTGACGATTGGCGAGGGGAGCACAGGCGGCGGGTCGGATGCCAACTTCGTCGCGCCGCTCGGCGTGCCCGTGCTCGACGGCCTGGGCG
>Ga0209573_1006021_pt1 | contig 10438 bp, 14 predicted proteins | sample TNRBio252014_DNA_FD_185870 | JGI IMG/M metagenome (GOLD analysis project Ga0209573, IMG submission 185870) | Wastewater treatment Type I Accumulibacter community from EBPR Bioreactor in Madison, WI, USA - TNR Reactor_6/25/2014_ DNA (SPAdes)... | ecosystem: Engineered > Bioreactor > EBPR >...
CGCTTGCCCGCTTGGGTGATCGCCGCCTGCCATTCGCCGTCTCGGCCATTGAACAGCCGAACAGCATCGCCGACGCCCTTGCGCATGACAGTCGTGAGGTAGCGGCCTTGATCCGGCTCAAGCTGAACCGGCGCTCCCGGCGACAGGGGGTGATCAACGAACAGGCGGATCATGACCGACTGTTTAGCGGCTCGACCACGCGGCGGCTATCCGCCGCCGAGACCGCGCTGGAAGCTCTCGACGAGGGAGCCCGCCACCAGCCGCCAGCCGTCGACCAGCACAAAGAAGATCAACTTGAACGGCAGCGACACGATCACCGGCGGCAGCATCATCATGCCCATCGACATCAGGACGGACGCCACCACCAGGTCGATCACCAGAAACGGCACGAACAGAAGAAAACCGATCTCGAAGGCCCGCTTGAGCTCGGAGATCATGAAGGCCGGGGTGACGACGCGAAGCGGCAGCTCCTGGGCGGTGGTTCCGGCCTCGACATTGGACAGGCGCGTGAACAAGGCCAGATCCGCCTCGCCGACCTGGCCCAGCATGAAGGTCTTCACCGGCTCGGACGCCAGGTCGAACGCCTGGGGCAACTCCATCTGCTGATCGAGCAGCGGCCGGATTCCGGAATCATAAGCCGCTGTCCAGGTCGGGGCCATGACGATGGCCGACAGAAACAGGGCGAGCGAGACCAAGACGGCGTTGGGTGGGGACTGTTGGAGGCCGAGCGCGGTGCGCAGGAGGGACAGCACCACCACAATCCGCACAAAGCTGGTCGTCATGATCACGATCGACGGGGCCAGCGACAGCACCGTCATCAGACCGATCAGCTGGACCACCCGCTCGGTCAGGCCCGCACCGGTGCCCAGATCGATATTCACCGATGACCCCTGACCCGACTGGGTGACAAGATCCTGGGCCAGGGCCGCCATCGGCCACATCAGACAAAAGGCGGTCACGATCAGCGACAGTCGGGCGGCGCGGATCAGTTCCTCGCGGGTCGGACGGGAGAACCATGCGCTCATGGCTCAGGCCTCCGCATCGGAACGGGCGCGCGTCGGCAGCGGGCGGCCTCGGACGACGCGCGGAGCCGTCAACTCCTTGCCTTCGCCCAGGAGCAGCAAGCGCTCTTCGTCATCGATCTGGACCAGAACCAGCCGGCGCGCCGGGTCGAGCACCAGGGTCTCGGTCACCTTCATGCGCCGTTCGCCACGGTCGGCCTGCAGACGTTCGAGCAGCTGGGGCGCATAGCGGCGCAGGCCCACCGCCACCAGACCGATCAGGCCCAGGGTGATGGCAAGGCTGAACACGGCCCAGGCGAAGTTGAGAAAATTCATGCGACGAACCGGCCCTACGCGCCCGCGATGGGCAGGGCCGACCCTGTTCCAACATGGTTAACGCACCCTTGCCGAAACGTCTGGTTAACCATGACGGCGGCATTTTATGCCCGGCAGTTGAAGAAAGGCCCGCCATGGGCATCGACGACATCCCCCTGTTCTCATCCCTGCGCGGTCGGCTCGGCTGGTTGGCAGAGCGTCAGCGCGTCGTCGCCGAGAACGTCGCCAATGCCGACACACCCGGCTATGCGGCGCGCGACCTGGCCCGGCCGGACGATTTCGCCGACGCCCTGAGCGGTGCCCGGGGGCTGCAGATGGCGCGGACCTCGGCGTCGCACATTCCGGCGGCCCCGGGCGCCGCTTCGCGCTATGCGATCGAACAGACCCCGGATTCCGAAACAACGCCAGACGGCAACTCGGTTGTGGTCGAGGAACAGATGCTGCGCATGGCCGAGAGCCGCATGGAATACGACGCGGCCATCGGCTTCTACCAGAAGTCCCTGAACATGTTGCGGCTGGCCTCCCGCAAGCCCACCGGCTGATGCCAGGAGGTCTGATCCATGTCTGATCCCGTCGCCCCCCGCAACTCGACCATGGCCGTCGCGGCCTCGGCCCTTAGGGCCCAGCAGTCGCGGATGCGCATCATCGCCGAGAACATCGCCAATGCGGAATCGACCGCGCCGGTCGACGGCGGCGATCCCTATCGACGTCAGGTTCCGGTCTTCCAGACCCGCGAGATCGACGGAGCCACCGGCGTGGAACTGGCTCGGGTTCGCCAGGACCAGGGCGATTTCCGCCTCGACTATGATCCCGGACACCCGGCCGCAGACGCCGAGGGCTATGTGCGCCGACCCAACGTCGACACCTTGGTCGAGGCCATGGACATGCGCGAGGCTCAGCGCGCCTACGAGGCCAACCTCAACGTCATCGAGACGGCGCGCGCCATGGAGCAGCGCACCCTCGACCTGCTCAAGCGATAGGAACCCCTAGGACATGGATGCCCTGACTGCGATCCGCGCCTACTCCGCCGCCCAAGGGTCCGCCGCGCCGTCGGCCGGGCCACAGGAGGCCGGTGCCCCCGGCTTCGAGGATATGCTGGCCGGCTTCATGGGCCAGGCGGCGGATGCCACTCGCGCCGCTGAAGGCCAGATGGCGGCCCATGCCGCCGGCCAGGCTGATCTGGTCAATGTCGTCACCGCCATTGCCTCGGCCGAAGCATCGCTGGAAACCGTCGTCGCCGTCCGCGACCAGGTGATCTCCGCCTATCAGGAGATCATGAGGATGCCGATCTAGGTGCCCGCCAGACTGCGCGGCGCGCGGTTCCTGAGCCACTGGGAATAGACCCATTTCTCCCCCGCCGTCGGAGGTCGACCGGCATGGCGCGTGGCCAGGTCAATGCGACCGTTCGGCTTCACATTGGCCCAGAAGAAGGCGTCGCCCTTCTTGCCGCGATGCATCAGGCCGATAGCCTCCATCTCGGTCTCGCCGCCCGCGTAGTCATCGTTGAGGTAGGTCAGGAAGGTCGCCATCCTCTGGCCGCGTTCCTCCAGATCAGGACGATGTCCCGGCTTTTCCGGGTCGAGCCAGTCATAGTGGGGCGTGAACGCCTCGCCGACGGCGTAGTGGAGGATCTGGACGGCCTCGAGCCCGACCACAGGCAAGCCCGTCGCCCGCGCGATCCGTTCGCGCACCAGCATCATCACCAGGTCGCAGTCGAGAATATCGAAACTCGTCGCCGAGTTGGTCCGGCTCCACTTGACGATCGGTTGGCCGGTTTCGGGGTCGTAGACCGGGGCCTTCTGAAGGTGCGGTGCGGCCCGCTCCCGTAGCCAGTCACAGGTCTCTCCCGAGACAAACCCCGAGATCGCCAGGACGTGCGGCTCGCTGGACACAAGCGTCGGGGCCGGCGGGGTCAGCCAGTCCTCCAGACTGGGGGCCTGTCCCAGGAACCGCCGGGTCTCGGCAGCCAGGGCGTGGCCATGGGCCGCTGCCTGATCCAGACGCCGGAAAGCCTCGGACCAGTCATGCGGTCGCCCGAGTCCAGCCGCCGACATCAATGCCAGATGATGCGCCGCCTCACCGTCACCGGCATCGGCCTCGGCCATCAAAACCGAAGGCGTGTGGTCGCGGTCGAGCTGATCGTCGGGTCTCATCCGCCGCGCGCCAGCCTCAGGAACTCCTCGCGGGTGCGCGGGTCGTCGCGGACGACGCCGAGCAGACAGCTGGTCGACAGAGAGGCGCCCGGCACCTGGACGCCGCGCAGGGTCATGCAGGAATGCTCAGCCTCGATGACCACGCCGACGCCCTGCGGCTCCAGCACCTCCTGAATGGCGCGAGCGATTTCGGCGGTCATCTTTTCCTGGATCTGCAGGCGCCGGCCGAAGCCCTTGACCACCCGCGCCAGCTTGGAAATGCCCACGACCTTGTTGGTCGGCAGATAGCCGACATGGGCCTTGCCGACGACCGGCAGCATATGGTGCTCGCAAAAGCTGACGAAACGGATGTCGCGCAGCACCACCAGTTCATCATAGCCGGCGACCTCCTCGAAGGTGCGTTCCAGATACTGGCGCGGACATTCGTCATAGCCGGCGAACAGCTCGCGGTACGAACGGGCGACGCGGGCGGGCGTGTCGATCAGGCCCTCGCGCCCGGGGTCGTCGCCGGCCCACTGGATCAGGGTGCGCACGGCAGCCTCGGCCTCGGCTTGTGAAATCGGTCGGTCAGTCATGGGCGAAGTCTATCCTTGCAGGGGCGTCTCGGCGAGGGCGGCCCGCGCCTCGGCGGCGTCCTGGTCGATCCGGGCCTTCAGGGCGTCCAGCCCGTCGAACTTCAGCTCTGGTCGAATCCAGGCGATCAGCTGGGTTTCGATGACCTGGCCGTAGATGTCCTCGTCAAAATCGAAGAGCCAGACCTCCAGAAGAGGTTCCTCGGTCTGGAACATGGGGCGCACGCCCAGATTCGCCACGCCGTCCAGAACCCGACCGTCGGGCAGGCGCGTGCGCGTCGCATAGATGCCGTAGGCGGGACGGACGTAATCCCCCAGCCGCACATTGGCCGTCGGGACACCGATGGTACGACCCCGCTTGTCGCCGTGGACCACCTCGCCCTGAATGGCGAAGGGCCGGCCCAGGATCCGGGCGGCGCGGTCCGGGCGTGCGCCCATCAGGGCCTCGCGTACCGCCGACGACGACAGTTTGGTCCCGTCGGGCGATGTGACTTCGGGCGTGGCCGAGACCGCGAAGCCCAGGGCCTGGCCATAGGTCTCCAGCGCCGCGGGAGAGCCGGTCCGGCCCTTGCCGAAGGTGACGTCGAAGCCGGCCGAGACGTGGCGCACGCCGAGGCCCTCGGCCAGCACCTGCGCGGCGAACTCACGGTCGGTCATCGCCGCGATCTGCGCATCAAACGGCAGCAGATAAAGTCGGTCGATACCGCAGCCTTCCAGCGCCCGCGCCAGCTGATCGAGCGTCATCAATCGGAACGGCTCGGCGTCCGGCTGGAAATAGCGACGCGGATGCGGTTCGAAGCTGACGACGCCGACGGGCGCACCGAGACGCCGTCCAGCCGCGACGGCTCCCTCGATCACCGCCCGATGGCCGCGATGCACGCCGTCGAAATTGCCCAGGGCAACGGACGCACGCTGTTGCTCCGGCGACAGGCCGGTCCAGCCGGAGATGATCTCGATCGACACCTAGGCGCGCCGCCGGCGGCGGGGAACGCGGATGGTCGCCTCGCCGTCCAGAACCGGCTCACCGTCGACCAGGCATTCGGTCTTGAGCACCACCCGCGCTGAAGGGTCGATCGACTGGACCGTGACCCGCGCGGTGACGATGTCGCCGATCCGGACCGGTTTATGGAAGCTGAGCGTCTGGCCCAGATAGATGGCCCCCGGCCCCGGCAGCATGGTCCCGACCACCGCCGAGACGAACGACGCCGACAACAGGCCGTGGGCGACCCGGCCACGATAGGCACTGGCGTTGGCGAAGTCCTCGTCGACGTGCAGCGGGTTGAAGTCGCCCGACGCCTCGGCGAAGGCCATGATCCGCTCGTGGGTGATCGGGGCCTGCAGCTCGGCCGACATGCCGACCGACAGCTCTTCGAGAATATAGCCGCCATCGGGTGTGGGGTGGGCGCTCACCAGCTCAGCTCCTTGAGAAGATATCGGGCGTGGGCTCCGGCCTGGCCCAGCAGGGCCGCGGCACGCTCGGGGTCCAGTTTGCCCCGATCGTCCACGACCTCGGCCCCGTGGATGCCGCCGGCCACGAACAGACAATCAAGGCCCTGACGATTGGCCCCCAACACATCGGTCGGCAGGCCATCGCCGATGGCCAGCACCCGCGTCTTGTCGACCGGCCGGTCCAGCAGCCGGGCCGCTTCGCGCAGCGCCTGCTCGTAGATGGCGGTAAAGGGTTTGCCCGCCATGATCACCGGCCCGCCCAGCGCCGCATAGACGTCGGCCAGAGCGCCGGCACACCAGATCAGATCCTTGCCCCGATGCACCACCTTGTCGGGATTGGCACAAACCATCACCAGGCCGCGCCGGGCGCAGTCGGTGAACGCCTCGCGATAGTCCTCGGGCTGATCCGCCTCATCGTCGAACAGGCCGGTACAGGAGATGAAGGCGGCTTCGGAAATGTCGTCGGTCAGTTCGACGCCGGTGCCCGAATAGATGCCGGCGTCGCGCTCGGGCCCGACGCGCCAGGCGGGACCCGGCGCGCGCATGGACAGTTCGGCGCGCGTGGCGTCGCCGGAGGTGACGACCGCCTGCCAGGCGGCGCGGTCGACGCCGATCTCATCGAGCTGGGGGATGAAGGTCTCGCTGGGGCGCGGCGAGTTGGAGATCAGGACCACCAGGCCACCCTGGGCCGCATAGCGCCTCAGCGCCTCCACCGAGGCGGCGAACGGAACCTTGCCGTCATGCACCACGCCCCAGACGTCGCACAGCACGACGTCGTAGCGATCTGCGATCTCGGCGAGGCCGGTCAGGGTCTGGGGCGCGGACATGGCCCGTCTCTAGCCGGGGAGGCCCCGCCCGGACCACCCCAAATTTGCACGATCAGGCCCCTTCGCGCCTGAGCAGCTCTTTCTTGCGGGCCGTGCCCCAGGCATAGCCGGTCAGGGCACCGTTGGATCCGACCACCCGGTGGCAGGGCACGACCACACAGACCGGATTGGCCCCGCAGGCGGCCCCGACCGCGCGCGCCGCGCCCGGCCTGCCGATGGCGGCGGCCAGTTCGCCATAGGTCCAGGTCTCGCCCGGCGGGATGGTCCGCAGGGCCTGCCAGACCTTCTGCTGAAAGGCCGTGCCGCGCACGTCCAGCGGCAGGTCGAGGCCGGGGTCGCTGGGGTCGTCGATCAGACTGACGACGCGGCGGACCAGTGCGCCCAGTTCGGCGTCGTCGGGGACGACCTCGGCCTGGGCGAAGCGTTGGCGAAACCGCTCCAGCATGAAGGCGGCATCGTCGCCCAGCTCGATGGCGGCCACCCCCTTGTCGGTCGCCGCCACCAGCACCTGGCCCAGCGAACAGGGCGTGACGGCCACGCGCAGCCGCTCGCCCTGACCGGCCTTCCTCCAGGCCGAGGGGGTCATGCCGAAGCGCTTGTCCGCCGCATCATAGAAGCGGCTGGGGGCGCCGAACCCGGAATCGTAGATCACCTCGGTGACGCGTGCGCCGCCCGACAGGGCCGCCTTGGCGCGGGTGTCGCGCACCTGGGCGGCGTAGGCGGCGGGGGTCACGCCCGTCTGGGCCTTGAATTGGCGGTGGAAATGATGGGGTGACAGGCCGACGGCGGCGGCCAACTTGTCCAGCGTCGGGGCCGTCTCCGCCGCCTCGATCAAACGGCAGGCGCGCGCCACTGCTGCGGACCCCGGCCGGGCCTCGTCAGGCTTGCAGCGCCGACAGGCCCGATAGCCCGCCGCGCGCGCCTGATCGACGGTCTCGTAGACGTCGAGGTTCTCGCGCCTGGGCGTGCGCGCCGGACAGCCGGGCCGGCAGTAGATGCCTGTCGTGCGCACGCCAACGACGAAATCGTCGCGCTGCGAAACATCGCGGCGCGCCAGGGCCTCATAGCGGGCGTCGTCGATCGGGGGGCGGTCCATCCGGTCCAGCATAGGCGAACTCTCCTTGAAGTCAGGAGCCTGTTTGCTCCACGCGCGTCGCCCTCGCGTCCCGACCCTTGCGGTCAATGTGGGGCGCTTAACGGTTCCTCATCGCCTGTTCGCTAGTCTGATGGCTCAGACGACGAGACGGATGCCCGCCATGACGCCGGAAAATCTGAAGCCCCTCACCTCCATGCGGTTCCTCGCTGCCTTCTGGGTGGTGATGTTCAACTACTGGCCAAAGCTCGATCTGGGGGCCGCGACCGGCTGGATGCCTGGACTGGTGGCCCAGGGCTATCTGGGGGTGGAGCTATTCTTCGTGCTGTCGGGGTTCATCCTGTGTCACGTCTATCTGGAGAGCGCCGGCACGGGCACCTTCCGGTACGGATCGTTCCTCTGGGCGCGGCTGGCACGGGTGTACCCGCTGCATCTGGCGACCCTGATCGGGGTGGGCCTGCTCGGTCTGGCCGCCACCATGGCCGGAATTTCCATCGAAAGCAGCATCCTGTCGTGGCCGTCGCTCCCGGCCAATCTGACCCTGACCCAGGCCTGGGGGCTGGCCCCGGAGGCCGGGTGGAACCATCCCTCCTGGTCGATTTCGGCGGAATGGTTCGCCTATCTCTGCTTCCCGATCTTCGCCTGGGTGGCCTGGCGGATGCGGGACCGGCCGGGTCTGGCGCTGGTTCTGGCGACGGTCGGTCTGTTTTCGACCTATGCGGTGTTCGAAGCCCTGGCCGGCTTCCCGCTGACCCAGGCGACCATCAACTGGGGAGCGCTCAGAATCGTGCCCTGCTTCGCCTATGGGTGCGCCGCCTATCTGGCCTGGCGATCGGGTGGGCTGAAGCGACCGGGCATCATGGCCCTGGTCACGACCGGGCTGATTCTGGTGTGTGCCGCGCTGCAGCTGTGGGACGGCGTGACCGTGGCCCTGTTCGGGGTGCTGATCCTGGCGTTGGCGGGACTGTCGGGCCGCGGGGGCTGGCTGGAATCGCGCACCGGTGTCTGGCTGGGTGAGATCAGCTACGCCGTCTATATGATCTGCGTTCCCTGGAAGCTGCTGGCGATCAACGGCCTGGCCCGGCTCAACGGCGGTTCGGAGCATCTGCCCTGGTGGATGTGGGCACCGGCAGTGCTGGCTCTGGTGCCGCTGGCGGGCCTGGCGCACCACCTGATCGAACGCCCGGCACGCACGGCGATGCGCCGTTGGGCCGACCAGCGCGCGTCGAAAAGCCGCAGGCAAATTCAGCCTGCGGCGTCCTGACGCGTTCCCGATCTTAAGAAAGGCCCGCTAGACCTAGACTGGGATAAACGACGTCGGGGTCATCCATGTTCCAGCGCCTGGGCACAGCAATCTTTGCGGCCGTGGTCACGCTCTCCGCGCTCGGGGCCGCCCCGGCGGCCCAGGCCCAGGACACCTACTACCAGTGCGTCCGCTTCGCCCGTGAGTTTTCCGGTATCCAGATCTTCGGCGACGCCTGGACCTGGTGGAACACGGCCCAGACGCGCGGCATGCGCACGGGTCGCGCGCCGGAAGTCGGGGCGGTTCTGGTCTTTCAGCCTCACGGCGCCTCGACCCGTGGGCACGTCGCCGTCGTCAGCCAGGTTCTGACCGAGCGCGTCATGCGAATCAGCCACGCCAACTGGGGTGGCTCGCGCGGGCGCATCGAGCGCGACGTCACCGTCGTGGACGTCTCGGCGGAGAACGACTGGAGCCAGGTTCGCGTCTGGCACAACCCGTCCAACGATCTGGGCGTCAGCGTCTATCCGACCTATGGATTCATCTATCAGGACGATGCTGCGGCCATGCAGCGCATCTCCGCTCAGGCCGAGGGCATGCAGGCGACTGGCTATCAGACCGCCTCGCTGAGTGCGGCGTCCGGCCAGCCCTGAACGAACGACCCTTTACAAGCCGCCGCGTCTGATGTCGGTTTCGCGCCCTGACCGGGGTGCAAGATGATCCGACTTTTCAAGGCCTGCGAGCCGTCGCCCGAAGAGCTGGTCGACCCACCCGCGGACTGGACGCTTCCGGCTGACACGGTGTGGCTCGACCTGGTATCCCCCTCAAGGACCGAGGAGCTGGCCATCGAGCGGGCGCTGCGCCGGCCGGTGCCGACGCCGGCCGAGATGGCCGAGATCGAGGCCTCGTCCCGCCTATATCGCCAGGATGACGCGACCTATCTGACCACGGATCTGCTCTACAATACCGATGCCCTGCTGCCGCTGACCGGGCCGGTGACCTTCATCCTCTCGGATGGGCCGCTGGTGACGGTTCGCTACTTTGAGCCACGCGCTTTCAAAATCCTCAGCGAGAAGTTCGACCGGGATCCTGCCCTGTGTGAGGGATCCCTGATGGTGCTGCTTCACCTGTTCGAGGCCATCATCGACCGCATGGCTGACGTCGTCGAGCGGCTGTCTCGCGAGGTCGAGTCTGTTTCCGACGACATTTTCGCGGCCCCAGGCAAGACCAACTATGCCGGGGCCATCAAGCAGCTCGGCACCGCCCAGCTGGCGTCGTCCCGGGTCGCCGACAGCCTGACCGGTATCGAGCGGGCGCTGTCATTCGTCCAGCTGGATGAGCGATTTGCCCAGAACGAAAAGGCGCGCGAGCACCAGCGGTCGCTGGTGCGCGATATCCAGTCGCTGCAGTCGCACACGGCGGGGCTGGGGCAGGCGGTCAACTTCCAGCTCTCTGCCGCGCTCGGCCTGATCAACATTGAGCAATCAGCGATCATCAAGATCTTCTCGGTGGCGGCGGTGGCCTTCATGCCGCCGACCCTGATCGCGTCGATCTACGGAATGAACTTTGAGCACATGCCCGAGCTGGCCCAGATGTGGGGCTATCCGGCGGCGCTGCTGGCCATGATCATTTCCGCGCTGTTTCCGCTCTGGTTTTTCAAGAAGCGGCGATGGCTCTAGAGCAGGACGGCCCTAGACTGACAGGCCCCGTTCGAGCGCCGCGCGCGCGACGTCGGGCTGGATCATCGGAAAGAAGTGGGTTCCGCCC
>Ga0209573_1006022_pt1 | contig 10438 bp, 11 predicted proteins | sample TNRBio252014_DNA_FD_185870 | JGI IMG/M metagenome (GOLD analysis project Ga0209573, IMG submission 185870) | Wastewater treatment Type I Accumulibacter community from EBPR Bioreactor in Madison, WI, USA - TNR Reactor_6/25/2014_ DNA (SPAdes)... | ecosystem: Engineered > Bioreactor > EBPR >...
ATTCTTATAGACGGCTGGGAAGTGATTCCTGATGCGGAAGTGCTATCCTCTCGACGGAAATGAAAGGCGTCATTCTTGCAGCCGGCAAAGGATCCCGGCTTTATCCGATCACTCACCACATCGCCAAGCCGCTCTTGCCAATGGCGAACCGAATCACCTTGGACTATGCCTTTGAGCGGCTCAAGGAAATCGGCGTGACGGACATTTGCGTGGTCGTCGGCGAAAACGAGCAGGAAATGAAGACGGCTCTCGGCGACGGTTCGGCGTTTGGGGTCTCGCTTTCTTATGTCCGCCAGGTCGAGCCGAAAGGACTCGCCCACGCGGTCGGATTTGCGAAAGATTTCGTCGCCGGGGAACCTTTCGTCCTCTACCTAGGCGACGCGATCTATTCGCACGATTTCAAGGCAATCGCGCAGAAGTTTACGGCGTCGGGATGCGCCAATCTGAACGTCGTTAAGCCGGTCGAAGACCCGCGGCGATTCGGGGTAGCCAATGTCGAAGGCGACCGAATCGTGAAGCTCGTCGAGAAACCTCAAAACCCGGAAAGCAACCTTGCCATGGCGGGACTTTACTTCTTTGGACCCCAGATTTGGTCCGTTCTCCCCTCGCTCCAGCCATCGGCGCGCGGAGAATATGAGATCACGGATGCGATTCAGATGTTGGTGGATCAGGGCGAATCGGTTCTTGCCGGAGTTTATGAGCACCACTGGTTCGATACGGGCACCTTGGATTCCTATTTGGAAACGAGCGCATTTCTGACCGGGGGTCAAGCGTTGGTGGATGGTTCGGCAACCGTTTCCGCTCCCCTCTCCGGGCTTGCCGTGGTTGGGGCAGATTCAACGGTCAGCGCGGGCTCTCTGGAGGATTCGGTCGTCCTTCCCGGGGCGAACGTGAAAGTTTCCGGACGAATCGTGCATTCCATCCTCGCCGGCGATGTTGAGCGCGATGGCGACATCGTGAATGAGATCGTTTACGGTAACGGCTGATTTTTGACGAGTCGGATCGCGAGATCTGCAGCGGCGGAGATGCCTTCTTTCGGTCCGAGAAGGGCATCCAGCTCCTGGAAGGCGTCCAGCTGCTTTTGCCGGGCGTCCGAGTCGACCAAAATCGAGCCAAGATGGTCCCGGATGGCGGCAGGGGTCGCTGCATCTTGAATCAGTTCCGGCAAAACCGCCCTTTGCAGGAGAATGTTCGGAAGGCTAATGAACTCGAACTTGGGTTTTCGGATTTTGTACTCGAGGTTCATCAGGCCCGATCCCCGGTAGACGACCAAGTGGGGACAGCCGCAAATGGCGGCTTCGAGGGTTGCCGTGCCCGAGCAAACCACGCCCGCCCTCGCCCGGGAAAGCACACCATAGGTATCGTTGGGCGTGAGCTTCGCCGTGAGAACGGATTGAAACGCATCGGCGCCCAGAGAAGACGCCATTGCCACCTCTAAGGGCATCCCGAACTCTGAGACGGCGTCCCCAATCACGCCCAGATTTGCCGCGACCTCGTGGGGCCGCGAGCCCGGCAGAATCGCGATGGATTCCCTCGGTCCGCTGGGCTGGTTGCCGATAAGCTCTTTGAGGGGATGGCCAAACCAGTACGCGCGGGCCCCCATCTCATTCAGGAGGTCGGCCGACCACGAGAATTGGGTGACGATGGCGTCGGCGAGGTGGGGAAGGTCGCCGCCTTGCTTGGTCCGGCGCCAACTCCCGGGCGGCGCGAAGTAAAGGACTTTCCATCCGCGCTTCTTTGCATGTCGGCAAAGACCAACGTTGAGGTACCCGAAATCGATCGGGATGAAGAGTCCAGGGGGACCCTTTTGCAGTGCCCGAAACAGCGGGCGCGAATCGCGGTAGATCCTGGGCGCGACGCGAAGCGATTCGATGATGCCGATGGCTCCCCATAGGGAGGAATCCCCGAGTAGCTCCACGCCCGCTTCTCGCATTCGTTTTCCGCCGATGCCCTGGAGCGTCGCTTCGGGAAGGTGGTGATGGATGGCTTTCGCCAAAGCTGAGCCATAAGCGTCGCCGCTCGCTTCTCCCGCCGAAATGAGAATTCTCGTCATGGGTGGCTCGTTTGGATGGACTTAGAATGATTGCGGGAGGGCCGAGCCCGCGGATTAAGGCTGGTCTTGGCGACCGTTCTTGCCTTGCGAAGAACGCTCGGCAAAGCGAATCAGCTCATCCACCTCCGGCGTTCGCTGGACTTCGCGCTCCAGGATTTCGAGCGCGTGGCGAAAGCCGAGCTTTGATTTGTAGAGCAGTTTGCAAGCCTTGTGGAGGCTCAGGCGAGCCGCTTGGGTGATGCCGATTCGGCGCAGGCCCACCGCGTTGATGTCGTAAACCACTTGCTCTTCCATGCCGCCCGTGATCATGAACGGTGGTGCGTCCATGACGATCCGGCTCATCCCCGCGACAAACGAGGACCGGCCGACCCGCACGAATTGGTGGAGCCCCGTCATCCCGCCGATATTCACAAGCGATTCCACCGTACAGTGCCCCGCGATGCCGACATTGTTCGCAATGGTGATGTCGTCGTGCAAGCAGCAATTGTGGGCGAGGTGCACGAAGGCCATGATGTAGTTGCGCGAACCAACCACGGTGGATTTTCCTTCCCCCGTCGCCCGGTGGATCGTCACGTATTCCCGAATATTGTTGTCATCACCAATCTGCACAAACGTCGGGGCTCCATCGTATTTTCGGTCCTGAGGGTCGCCGCCGATCACGGCTCCTTGCCCGACGTAGTTGCCTGAACCCATCGTCACGCCCGATTTGACCGTCGCGTGGGAGTCGATGCGGCACCCCGGCCCGATGACAACTCCACCCTCGATGTAACACAACGGACCAACCTCGACATCGCTGGCGAGTTCGGCGCGCGGGTCCACCACCGAAGAAGGGTGAATCTTCGCCACGGAGTTAGTCGGTCCGTCCTTTGAGTTTGAAAGTTAGCTCGATTTGGCAAACAAGCTCGCCGTCGACGGTCGCGGTGCCTTTGATTTTGCCAATGCTGTTTCGAATCCAGAGCAATTCGACTTCACTTCGCAATTGGTCGCCGGGCACCACCGGCCTCTTGAACTTCACGTCTTCGATGGCTCCAATAATGGGGACTTTGCCCTCATAAACCGGGTCCGTAAGGAGAATCACCGCGCCTGCTTGGGCGATGGCTTCGATGATCAGAACCCCCGGCATGATCGGCATTCCTGGGTAGTGACCCTGGAAAAATTGCTCGTTCATCGTGACGTTCTTCAATCCGACGACACGGACGCCAGGCTCGGCTTCCAAAATCCGGTCCACCAGGAGCATCGGATAGCGATGCGGCAAATACCGCATGATTTCTTCAATGGTCATGCTTCGTTTCTCGGCGAGGGTCGCTCCCTGCATGCCGGGAGTATATCTGGTTTAGGCTAGACTAGACGAAACCATGCCGACTCGATACTTTGTTTCCGACGTGGATCGTTCGCTCGCCTTCTATGAACTCCTGGGTTTTTCGCTCGTGGAGCGCTGGGGTCCGCCTTTCGCGATCATTCAAAATGGTCCCGTGGAAGTCTGGTTGAGCGGGCCGGGCACCTCGGCCATGAAGCCGATGGCCGATGGTCGCACGCCAGAACCGGGGGGATGGAACCGGATCGTCGTGGCCGTGGATGACTTTCAGGCTGTCTATGAAGCGCTACAGTCGGCGGGTACCGTGTTCCGCAATGAACCGCTGTCCGGGCCGGGCGGGACCCAGGTTCTGGCGGAGGATCCCGACGGCAATCCGATTGAGATTTTCCAACCGCGGGACTAGCGATTGGCGAATTCGTGGGCGGCGATGATGTGCTCTTCGATCGCCTCCCAATCGAGCCCCATGTCGAGCCGAATCCCAACCCACCCGCTTGGCCCAACATAGGGAGGGCGGAAGTAGATCTCCGGATCTTCTGCGACCAGCATGTCCTGGATGCCCGGCCGCGCTGGAACCCAAATGGAGAGCCGGTCATCCCCATGAATTCCGTCCACAAAGGAGCAAAATTGCCGCTTCTTTTCGATGAAAAAACAAGGAGCTCCGTGGCTAAGCTTTTCGTATGCCCGGTCGAGCTTCAGGCAGATTTCGCGGATTTTCTCGAGCGAATCTAGGGTGCTCACCGTTCTCCCGGGAGGACGATCCCGCGCATGATCACCCGTTGCGCGAAGAGAAAAACGAGCAGAGTCGGCACAGCGGCCAGCGTGAGCGCGGCCATGACAACCGATTTCGGCGCGACGATTTGGAGCTGGTAAATCGAGACCATGAGCGTCCACATTTGCCGGTCCTGGACGATGAGAAACGCGAACAAGAACGCGCCATAAGCGCCCATGAAGGCGAGCAGAGCAAGGTATCCGAGCACGGGGCGACTGAGCGGCAACGCGATCTTCCACAGCATGGTCACCTCTTTTGCGCCATCCAATTGTCCACTTTCGTAAAGCTCTTGCGGCAAGGAGTCGAAAAAGCCCTTCAAGAGGTAGATCATGTACCCGCTGGCAGCGGCGGGAAGGACGAGCGCCCAAAACGTGTTCAAGAGGTTGAGATTCTTGAGCAAAAGGAAGCTGGGAATCATCGCGACTTCAGCGGGAAACGCCATCGTCGCGAGTAAGAAAATCAAAATCTTTCCCGTCGCTTTGATCGGATAACGACTCAGCGCATACGCGGCGATGGGGTTCACGGTGAGCTGGACGAGGATCAGAAGCGCGCAATAAATCAGCGTGTTCAAGACCGCTCGCCCGTTTAGCAAGATGTAATTCGCGACATATCGAAAGTTCCGGGACGTGAACTCCGACTTGATGGAGTCTGCATTCTTTTTCACAAATTCTTGCTCAAATCCCGCGATGGGCATCGGTTCGGTTGAGGTTTTTGACCACCGGATTTCCGCGTTGTCGGCGAGCAGTGCGGGGGGCACGCGGGTTTGCACAAACTTTCCAAACTCGGGCCCGGAGGTCGGCAGCGTCAATTCTTCAAATCGGGTTGCCGTTCCTGCGAGGGCCGTGGGCACCCTGGAAAACTGCCCCTGAGATTCGCCGCGCATAAACTCCTGCCAGCTTCGGGTCACCCGGATGGGAACGCGAAATTCCGCGGACAAGGTTTTCTTGAACTCGAGCCAGTCGATCCACTTCCGGCCCTTCGGAGGTGACCAGCCCTTTCGGTCGAGAAGCTCGGAGGGCGGTGTCACAAAATTGAACCCCGCGTTTTCTTCCAAATAAGTTCGGTTGAGCTCTTGAATGGTGGGGAAGCGCCCTTTGAGCCACTCTTGATAGCGCAATGTGAGCCGGGACGTAACTTGATTTGGGGCTTGCCGAAATCCGGCATGCCAAAGGTTCACCGGGAGCTCTTGGAGAAACGTTTCGAATTTCGGGTCATAGCCTCCGATTCGCGTGCTCTGAACCATCGTCGCGTCGCCTGCATACTTGTCATCCAGGTACTTGCCGTATAGGGTTCCGAGAGGCTTGGACCAATCTTTGTTGTCGAGGCCGAGCGTGCCCCAATACTCGGGGACGATCCGGTTATCGTTCTGATCGGTGGGGCCCTTCATGCCGGTCGAGACCATCATGAAGAATGGGTAGAGGGTGGTGACTCCGCCGAGGATCAGCAGCAGGTAAATGACGGCCATCGCGAACCGTGCGCGTGGCCTCCGTGCCCCGACCTTGCTGACCAATGACATGTGCCCCAGTCATACCTGATCTGGGCCGCGCGTATAATGAAGCAACGCCCCATGATCCTTGTCATTGATAACTTTGATAGTTTTACCTACAACCTTGTGCAATACCTGGGGCATTGTGGGGCGGAAGTGGTCGTGAAACGCAATCACGAGATTTCTGTGGCTGAGATTGAGGCTCTGGGGCCAAAGGGCATCATGCTCTCGCCCGGGCCGTGTACGCCGAAGGAATCTGGCATCTGCCTGAACATCCTTGAAGCGGCTCTCGCGGGATCTTCGCCCGCGCTTCGTGTGCCGATTTTTGGCGTGTGCTTGGGCCATCAGGCGATTGCCCACGTCAGCGGCGGAGTGGTTGAGCGGGCCGTGAATATCCGCCACGGCAAAGCATCTCCCGTCTCCCACGACGGCAAGGGGCTTTTCCATGGGGTACCGAGCCCATTTCAGGCGATTCGGTATCACTCCCTGATCGTGCGGGAATCAAGCATGCCCAAGGGCTTCTACGCCACCGCACACAGCGACGACGACCACGAAGTGATGGGTTTAAGGCACGAGAGCCTGCCGATCGAAGGTGTGCAATTTCACCCCGAAAGCATTCTGACCGAACACGGAATGACGATCATTCAGAACTTCGTTCAAATGACGGGCTAGCCGATCACGGGCAAGGTGTCGTACTTTTTGCCGAGCGTGGCGTTTGCGTCGCCGCCCATCCAGTTCTCCAGCGCCGTGGCATACACTTGGCGGAAGTCGATGGCGTATTTCAGGTCGCCGTCGGCAAGGTCGCTCAGGTTCGGAATCGGACCATAGACACCGCCCTTCACACGGCCGCCCACCAAGAACATGGGCGCGGCGGCACCGTGGTCGGTCCCGGCGCTCGCGTTTTCATAGGTTCGTCGGCCGAATTCGCTGAAAACCATCACCATGACCTTTTTGGACTTGCCCAGAGCTTCCATTTCGGCCATGAATGCGCCGAGGCCTTGGGAGAAGCCCTGCAAGAGCTTTTCGTGTTGGTCCGCTTGGTGGGCGTGGGTGTCGAAGCCGCCCGCCGAGAAATAGAGGACCCGGGTTTGGGGAGAGGTGGCGACCAAGTGGGCCAGTTGCCGGAACCCAACGCCAAATTTGCTTTCGCCATAAGCCTCTTTGGGGCTGTAGGTTTTGAGTTTGTCGCGCAGGGTCGCCATCGCGTCGAGAGCGGCTTTGTTGGCTTGCTGGACCACCTGGCCGTTGGCATCGGCCCCATTTTGAATTTGTCGGAGCATGCGCTCGGTGTCCGGGTCACCGACCATCGTCTGGATGTCGGCGAGCGAGGCAAAACAGGGGATGGAGGCTTTTTGTGCCTGCAAAGCGAGTGGCTTTTCGGTCGAGAGGCCGAGCGCGACGACCGGGTTCAGCGGCCCCGTCGCGAGGCGGACGTCAAAGTGGCGACCAATCCAACCCGAACCAGAAGGGCCCTCGGGAGCGGCTGATTGCCAGATGTCCATGCTCTTGAAGTGGGAGCGATTGGGCTTGGGATAGCCAACGCCCTGAATGACGGCGACTTGTCCGCGCTTATAGAGGCCGGCCAATTCCTTCAACGCGGGATGGAAGCCGAGTTGCTCATTGATCGTGAGCACCTTTTCTCGCGAAATCGCCAGGTTCGGGCGCATTTGATAATACTGATCGTTTGCGTAAGGGATGACGGTGTTCAGGCCATCGTTTCCGCCGGAGAGCTGAATCACGACGAGGACGCAATCTGGATCAAGGGAGGCACCTCGGTCCATTCTCAACATGTCCGCCCGGGCGATGGTAGAGAGCCACGATGGGGCCACCAAGCCCACGGCGATCATGCCGGTGTTTCGGATAAAGTCGCGTCTGGAAAGAGGTTCGCTCATGGTCGTTCTGGTGGAGACGACTTTTCAGCCCCGGGGTTCACCCTAGCGGTAAACTTGGCAAAACTATGGGTTCAACAAGCCGCCTCCTCTCCATTATATCGGCGCTTGTCTTGGCATGCCTCACGCTCTCGGTGTTTGCCTTGCAAAAAGACGTGGGCCCCCAGGGAGCGGTGAAGCGGCTCTATCAGACCCTCCGCGATCCCGCGACGAGGGAAGCGTCTCCCAAGGACCGAATGCAGTTGCTCAGCTCGGTGATCGTCGAGCCGGCCGACCAGGTGTCCTTTGCGGTGGCCAACACCGTGCTGGAAACAGTCGCCATAAGCCTGGCTTCGAACCCAGAAATCAGCATCAATCAAACCCAGATGGGGGAGCAGCGTTCTGAAGCCATCGTCACCGTCACCGTGCAACAGGGCGGGCGCAAAGACCATATGGCGTGGGTGGTCCAAAAATTGGGTCGCGAGTGGAAGGTCAACGTGTTCCAATCTGCTCAGCTCACCTTAGAATTCTATCAACGGGGTTTAATGAAGCGATGAAACAGGCGGGCAAGACCAGCATCATCACGATCTTAGGCGTTGTGGGGGCGCTGACCATCGGAATCTTGATGTTTTTCGGGCAAGAATCGCCCAGCACCGCGTGTACTCGGTTCCTGGACGCGATGGCGCGAGGCGACGTGGACGCGGTGGTCAAGAACTCGTTCATAGAAGGCGTCGACGACGCAAAAGCCAAAGAACAATGGACCTACACGCTCAAAATCGCTGCACCCTACTATCGCTTCGGATGGGAAATTTTGAATACGAAAGTGGCGAGCGAAACGAAAGCGAGCGTGGAAATCAACTTTGTCCGAAACATCGGGTCGGATATGGCATACCCAGAACGGTTCGGCATCCCCTTAGAAAAGAAGAACGGAACTTGGAAGGTGGATGTCCGTTCGCTCCCACGCAAAATTTTTCCATCTTTCCCCCGCTAGGGTAGTGAGAATCGGGTAAGAAGGGTGAAGCAGATTGACCGAAACCGCCACCCAGACCTATACCTTCATCTTCACCGACATTGAGGGCAGTACCCAACTGTGGGAACGCTTTCCATCCGCGATGGATCAAGCGCTCGAACAGCACGATCTCCTCATGCGGGAAGCTTTCGTCTCTGAAGGTGGGCACATTTTCAAAACGGTAGGTGATATGTTTTGCGTGGCCTATCGCGAGCCCGCGGATGCGGTCCGCGCGGCGCTTCGTGCTCAACTCGCACTCCACCGCAAAGACTTTGGCGAGATTGGCAAAATCAAAGTCCGGATGGGGGTCTACACCGGACAAGCCCGCGAGCGCGATAACGACTATTTTGGAACGGCACTGAACCGGGTTTCGCGATTGATGTCTGCGGGTCATGGCGGGCAGATTTTGGTGGCCTCGACGACCGCGGCGGAGGTTGAACCCAGTCTCGAAGAAGGGGCGAGTCTGCATAGCCTCGGAACCCACAAACTGCGCGACGTGGAAGGGACGGAAGTCATCTTCCAGCTGATGCACCCCGACCTGACGCCCGAGTTCCCCCAGCTTCGAACGCTCGACGCAATCCCCAACAACCTCCCGCGCGAGCTCTCCAGCTTTGTCGGGCGCGAACAAGGCATCGCCGAGATCAAGTCGCTTCTTCGCGAGCGCAATTTGGTCACCCTGGTGGGTTCGGGCGGTTGCGGCAAGACCCGCCTGGCCGTGCAAGTGGCGTCCGACCTGCTGACCAAATTCGAAAACGGCGTTTGGATGGTGGATCTGGCCCCGCTGGCCGATCCCGACCTCGTCCCTCGCGCCTTTCTCTCGGCGCTGAATTTGGTCGAAGAACCCGGGATTCCCGTCGTCGAGAGCCTACGTCGGCAGCTCAAATCGCATACGGCGCTGATCGTATTGGACAATTGTGAGCACCTGATCGACGCCTCCGCCGGGGTCGTGGACCAAATTGTCCGCAACGCCCCGCACGTGAAGATTTTGGCCACGAGCCGAGAGGCATTGGGGGTCCCGGGCGAGACCCCATGGCGGGTTCCCTCGTTGTCGCTCCCGAGCCGGGGGGTCTCCAGTGCGGACGACTTGCTCCGCCGATCTGAGGCGGCCCGACTCTTCGTGGAACGCGCCTCCGTCGCCCTGCCTTCGTTCGAGCTGAACTCGCAGAATTTCGAATCTGTCGCCGCCATTTGCTCGCGATTGGACGGGATTCCGTTGGCGATTGAGCTTGCCGCTGCTCGGGTGAAGGTGCTTCCCGCGGATCAAATTGCCGCCCGACTAGATGACCGGTTCAGGCTTCTCACGGGGGGGAGCCGAACCGCCTTGCCCCGCCAGCAAACGCTCCGCGCCCTTATCGACTGGAGCTACAACCTCTTGAGCGACCAAGAAAAACTTCTCTTGAGGCGCCTGGCTGTGTTTGTCGGCGGGTGGACTCTGGAAGCGAGCGAAAGCATTTGTGCGGCCGAGCCATTGGAGGCATGGGAGTTGCTCGATCTCCTGATGCAGCTCGTGGACAAATCCTTAGTGGTTTATGATGAAGAAGATGGCCAAGCGCGATACCGGCTCTTGGAAACGGTGCGGCAATATTCGCGGGAAAAGCTTTTCGAACAGGAGGAAGGCCCCGAACTTCGCAGGCGCCACTCGACCCACTATTTGGAATGGGTGGAAGGAAAACTGGGCAAGCTGGCCAGCCCGGAAGGGCCGCAAATCCTTAACCAGATTGAAGAAGATCACGACAATTTCCGGGCCGCCTTAGAATGGGTTTCGGCCGCACCGGAAGACCGGATCTTTCTTCTTCGCTTGGCACGCGCATTGAGTCGGTTTTGGGAAATCCGGGGCTACTTTGCCGAAGGTCGGCAGTGGGTGGAGAGGGCGATCGAGGCGACCGAGTCGGAGTCTGGCGACCAGCGCGATCAAACCGAAGATCTGCGCATGCGGGC
>Ga0209573_1006023_pt1 | contig 10437 bp, 7 predicted proteins | sample TNRBio252014_DNA_FD_185870 | JGI IMG/M metagenome (GOLD analysis project Ga0209573, IMG submission 185870) | Wastewater treatment Type I Accumulibacter community from EBPR Bioreactor in Madison, WI, USA - TNR Reactor_6/25/2014_ DNA (SPAdes)... | ecosystem: Engineered > Bioreactor > EBPR >...
GGCGACACCTTTGCGGACGCGGAAATGTTCTCCGCAGGACCGGCAGAAAGAGGAGATCACCAGCGCGGGCTCCTGCTGGAGGTGACCGCAGTAGGGACAGGTGAGATCCACCTTTTTCGAGCGATAACGTTTTCCGAACACTTCTGAAGAGGGGTAATCAAGAAAGGCGCGCCCGATCCCTCCGGCGCGCCCCGCGGCCGCCCCCGTCGAGACGGGAGCGGATCAAGAAACGGGTCTGTTCACTGGCCTTCCGTGGGCTGTCCGCCCACGGGTTTGCCAGGTGCCTTGCTCCCCGAACGCGGCGTGCCGACGGTCGACGATCCCATGAAGGTCGCGCCTTCTTCGATCGCAAGTTTGCCGGCGTTGACGTCTCCGTGGAGGATGGCGTTTTGTTTGAGTTCGCAGCGGTCGGTGACGGTGATGTTGCCCTCGATCCGGCCGAAGACGACGACGGAGCGGGTCTTCACGTCGCCGACGATCTGGGCGTTTTCACCGACGGTGAGGTCGCCTTCGGAATTCACTTCGCCTTCGATGCGGCCGTCGATGATGAGGTCGTTCGAGAAGCGGAGCTTGCCCTTGATCTCGACATCGCTGGAAAGGATGTTTTTGCCACCGGTCATCCCGGAGAGCGGAGCGGAGACACGCGGCTTGGGAGCTGCGGCGGGGGCGGTTTCCTCGGCGGGCTTGCTGGCGTCCGAGCTGTCGTCCTGATTGATGATTTGTTTGAGCACGGCTAGAGATGTTTGGGAGTTGCGGTCGATCCCAGGCGGATTCCTGAAATGGTTCTTCGGAAACTAGCTTAATCATCCGTAAATGGAAAGATCTTCTGCGGGATAGGTCCAAATTTCACTCAGGGTGGGATGATAGTGAGGAATTCTTAACAATTGTCCCGCGGTCGCATGAAAGGCCATCGCGACGACGATCTCGTGGATGAGTTCGACGGCTTCGGGACCGACGACGGCGCCTCCGAGGATCTCGCCCGTGGACGTGTCAGCGATGAGTTTGACGAAACCGTGGGTCTCGCCCATGACCATGGATTTCCCATGATCATCAAAGGGATAGGTCGCCACTGCGATGGCACGTCCGGCCTCCGTGGCCTCCTTCTCGGAGAGTCCCACGGTGGCGACCTGTGGGTCGGTGAAGATCCCGAGGAGCTTTAGCCGGTAGTCGATCCGTTTCACCGGTTCCTCGATCTTGCCTAGGTGGATGCCGGCATTGTGGGCGGCGATCTCCCCCTGTTCGATCGCAATGTGGACGATCTCGTGGGGACCACAAACATCGCCGGCGGCGAAGATTCCCGAGACGGAAGTGCTCTGGTCGGACCCGCAGAGGACGCGTCCGGATCCTTCTTCGAGCTTCAGGCCGGCGGCCGTCGTCTCCAAGGTGCGAGTGTTAGGGACACGACCGACCGCCTGGAGGATCTCGTCGGCGGTGACGCTGCGGAGTTCGCCATTCTGCTCGAAGAAGACCGTCTTTCCTCCCGTGTCGCTCTTCTCCACCCGCTCGAGCCGGGTGCCGGTGTGAAGGGTGAACGACTCGCGCCCTTGCAGCGCCTTTCCGAGGGACTCGGCGATGTCCGTGTCGGAGGTGGAAAGCAGGTGCGCGCTGCGCTGGATCACGTCGACGCGTTTGCCGAGACCTTCGAGGTAGCAGGCCATCTCGAGCGCGATGGCTCCGCCGCCGAGGACGATGAAACTCTCGGGCAACTCCGTCGCGTCGAGGATCTCGTCGCTGGTCCAGTAGCCGGTTTCTTCCAAACCCGGCACCGGCAGACGCGTCACGACCGATCCCGTCGCGATGAGACAGGAACGGAAGGCGACTTCGAAGGATTCTTCCCCTTCGAGCGGAGAGACGATCACGGAATCCTTGCCGCGGAATGCCGCGGTGCCGCGGATGAGCTCGAAGCGCCCGTCTTCGAGTTGGCCGCGGCGGTAGTCGGCGAATTCTCCGATGAGGCGACGTTTCCGCGCGATGATCTCGTCCGGCCGGATGGCGAGATCACTTGACCGCAGGCCGAATTCCTCCGCCCGCCGCATCGAGCGGAAGCGGTTGGCCGACTCGATCAGCGTCTTCGAGGGCATGCAGCCGCGCAGGATGCAGAGCCCACCGAGATCGCGGGCACCGTCGACCACCGCGACGGTGAGTCCGAGATCGTGCGCGGTGCGGGCGGCCGCATAGCCGGCGCTGCCTCCGCCGAGGACGAGAAAATCGTAGGTCTTGTTCATGACATGCGTGAGGCGAGGAGGGTGAATCGCACTGGACGAGACGCCCGCGCCACGTCATCCTTGCGCCTCAATCCATTTTCCCGCAAGTCGCAATGAAATTCCCCGCTTGTATCCTCCGGCAAGGCAGCCTCGTCCTGCTTCTCTTTCTCAGCGCCTGCGAAAAGCCGAAACAGCACGTCTCGGCGGAATCGCAGGAGGCCCCCGCACCGGAAGTGGCGGCAGCCGAGGTGGAGGCTCCGGCTCCTGCACCGGCTCCCGCCGTCGCTCCGGCGGCTCCTTCTGTATCCGAGGCTCCCGCTCCTCGTGGCGATGGTGATCAGGCTACCACCACCGATCCCGAACCGGAACTGAGTGTGGCGATGGAAGGACAAAAGATCGTCGTCTCAGGCGCGCTCCGCAGCAAGATCCAGGTCGAGCGCATTCTGGAGGCGCTGAAACGGGACTTTCCGGAACACGAGATCGAAAGCTCCCTCGTGGTGGATTACGACCGTATGGGGGTTGGTTGGGGGAACCGCGTCGCCGACGAATTCCTCGTGCCTTTTCTCCAGCGGGTCGCGAATGCGAAGGTCACCTACCGCAATGCCGTCGTCACCCTCGCGGGCGACGTGAAGTCCCCCGGCGAAATCCAAATGATCTCGGAGATTGCCATTCCCGTTTTCTCTGGAAGCACGACCAAGGACCTCAAGAACCTTCTCAAGGTCTCCGCCCCGGCCAAACCCTGACCGATGTCCCTCCGCCTCGAGATGCTCCAGGTCGCGCGACTCGCGAGATCCGTGCTCGGCGACGAGGCCTGTGGTCTCGTGGAAGCCTACGTGCGTTCACAGCAGAATCCCGACGGAGGTTTCCGCGACCGCGAGGGCATCTCCGATCTTTACTACACGAGCTTCGCGGTCGACGCCCTCACCGCCCTGCAGGCCGATCTGCCCGTGGATTCGCTCGGCTCGTTTCTCGGGTCGAAACTCAACACCGTCGACGAACTTGACTTCGTGCACCTCTGTTGCCTCGCCCGGAGTTTCTCGGCCCTGACAAAACCACCTTCGCCGGCCGTGCTCGCACCCGTTTTCGAAGGCATCGAGCGCTACCGCACTGCCGACGGGGGCTACAATCAATCCGACGACGACGAGACCGGATCGGCCTACGCCTGTTTCCTCGCTTACGGAGCCTACGCCGATCACCGCCTCGCCCTGCCGGATCCGGACGGCGTCGTCCGTTGCCTCGACTCGCTCCGCGTGGCGGGCGGGGCCTGGGCGAATGATGTCGAGCTGCCCATCCCGAACGTCCCCGCCACCGCCGCGGCCGTCACCCTTTGCCGAAATCTCCGCCAGCCCATCCCCGCGGAAACGGCGGGCTGGATCCTGAATTCTTGGCATCCTTCGGGAGGGTTCCTGCCCTTTCCTGGTGCTCCCATGCCCGATCTCCTTTCCACCGCTGTGGCCCTGCACGCTCTTGATGGATTGCAGGCCGGATTCGCGGAGCGAAAGGATGTGATGCTCGATTTCGTCGATTCGCTCTGGACCGCCGCCGGGGGATTCCACGGCACCTGGGACGAGGAGGAATTCGACATCGAATACACCTACTACGGACTCCTCGCCCTCGGCCACCTCGCCCTCTGATCCTCCGCGATGATCGATCCGGCACGCCTCCGTGAGACCCTGACAAACGCACGAAACGTGCTCCTTGCGGAGAGAAATCCGGAAGGCCACTGGACCGGCGAACTCTCCACCTCGGCCCTTTCCACCGCCACCGCCCTCGTCGCCCTCGGTTGCGTCGATCCCGTGAAACATCTCGAACGCGTCGCGGGGGCCTGCCGCTGGCTCGTCGCGAATCAAAATGCCGACGGCGGCTGGGGCGATACCGTGAAGAGCTTTTCCAACGTCTCCACGACCCTGCTCTGCTGGTCGGCCCTGAGCCGCTTCGGCGGCGAGCCGTCGGGGGAGGCTGTCTTGCGTGCCTCGCACTGGATCCGCGGCTACGTCGGTTCGCTCGATCCCGCGATCATCGCCGAGACGGTGAAGGCCCGCTACGGCAAGGACCGCACCTTCTCCGTGCCCATCCTCATGCTCTGCGCGATCTGCGGAACCCTCGGTTCGCGTGGGTGGGATCAGGTGATGCAGATGCCGCACTGGCTCGCCGCCTTTCCCCGCCATTGGTTCGCGATCCTGCGCCTGCCCGTGGTGAGCTACGCCTTGCCCGCCCTCATCGCGATCGGATACGCCAAATCGCGCATGATGGTGGCCAAATGCCGCCTTCCCTTGCCCGATCCGCTCTGGCCGCGGCTCTCGAAACTGCTCACCTCGATCCAGCCCGCCTCGGGCGGATTTCTTGAAGCCGCGCCGTTGACCAGTTTCGTGACGATGGCCCTCGTCACCGCCGGGGAACGCGATCATCCCGTCGTGAACCAAGGCGTCTCCTTTCTCCTCGAGACGGTGCGTCCCGACGGAAGCTGGCCCATCGACACGAATCTCGCGACCTGGGCCACGACCCTCGCGGTGAAGGCGCTCGGCGCGAATGAAGAGGGTTTGTCCGGCGACGGCACCCTCTTTGATGGCCACGAGAAAGTGAAACGCTGGCTCCTCGATCAGCAATATCGCGAACGCCACCCATTCACCGATGCCGCTCCCGGTGGCTGGGCCTGGACCGATCTCAGCGGCGGCGTGCCCGATGCCGACGACACGCCGGGAGCGCTTCTCGCCCTCAAGGTGCTTTTGTCAGGATCGAGCGACGAGGAGTCGCGCTCCGCCGCCCAGGCCGGGGTCGTCTGGCTCCTGGATCTGCAGAACCGCGATGGCGGCATCCCCACCTTTTGCCGGGGCTGGGGTGCGCTGCCCTTCGACCGATCCTCACCCGATCTCACCGCCCACACCCTGCGCGCGTGGCGGGCGTGGAGGCAGGAAATGCCCGCCGCGATCCAATCGCGCATCGATCGGGGGACCGAGCATGGCATCGCCTTTCTCCTCCGCGAACAGCGTGGCGACGGCTCGTGGCGTCCCCTCTGGTTCGGCAACCAACACCGCCGCGACGACGAGGACAATCCGACCTACGGCACCGCGAAGGTCTTGCTCGCCCTCGGCGAAATCGATCCGACGAGCGAGGTGGTGACACGGGGCGCGGCCTGGCTGCTTTCCCATCAAAACGAAGACGGCGGATGGGGTGCCGCACAAGGCATCACGCCCTCCACGATCGAGGAAACGGCCCTCGCCCTCAGCGCCCTGACATTCCTCCAATACTCCACCACTCCATCACTCCATTGCTCCGCGACGCTCGCCCGCGCCTTCACCTGGCTCGAGCACGCGACCGAACACGGCACCCTCTTCGAGCCCTCGCCGATCGGGTTCTACTTCGCGAAGCTCTGGTATTACGAGCGCGCTTATCCCATCGTCTGGACGGTCGAGGCGCTCGGGCGCCTGAGTCTCATCGCGGAATCGGCGGAGGCGGGATCCGCTCGGAATCCCCGCCACCTCCCGCCGACGGCGTGATGGGTGGTTTCGGAGGACTCGTCATGATGGGCTTGGGCGCGGGAGACGTCGACACGGCAGGAGGGGCGGCCGGAGCCGGGATCGACCCACTGGAGGAGGTCGGAGTCTGGCTCAGCGGAGGCGGCGCGGGGATGCCATCACCGACACTGGGACCCGTCATTGGCCGTCCGGTGGCATCGACGGGGGCGTAGGGAGCGTTGCCGGCGACGGCCACACCCGGCGCGGGGGGAAGGGGAACGGAGTGGATGCCCATTCTCGACCCGGGCACTTGACCAGGCACCTGGCCGGGCACTTGTCCGGGGATTTGTCCGGGGATTTGACCGGAAGCAATGCCGGGCGGCATCGGAGGGATCACCGCACCGGGTGCGATCGCCGAATTCGGCATCGTCGCGGTGGGGTTGTAGGTACCCGTCAGGTCGACCGGAGGCGTCGCTCCACCCGGGGCCATCGAGTCGACGATGAGAGGCTGTCCATCCGGCCGCGCCCGCTGATCGCGGTAGACCCAGATCGTGCGGAGCACTTCGCCGGTGTTTCCGGAAATGTAGAGCTTGCCGACGAGACGGCGCGAGGCATCGAGCAATTCGAGACGCCAGACCAACTCGGTCGAGTACTCGCGGAGACGCAGGAGGTAATCACAGCTATCGAAAGCCATGCGCGCCTTGCGGGCCTCGCCTTCGGCGATGGTGAAGGCCGCGACACTGTCGACGCTGATTTGCGAGGCACCGAAGTAACCGATCGGCACATCGTCGGGGTAGCGGAGATCATCGACTCCGCCGTCGCCGGCACGGCCACCGCCCGCCCAGAAGCGGTAGAGCAGCTTCGGCGCGCGCTCGTCGTAGGCGAGGACCTGCCAGTCGCTCGGCTGGGGAATGCCGCCCTGGGCGCGCATCTCCGCGATCCACTGGGTGGCCTGCGGACCGAACTGGGTCGAAACCAGAACGAGGGCATCGCGGGCCGAGAGATTGGTGCGCTGGGCCTCGGCGGACGGTGCGATCAACAGGATCGCGGCAGCCAGGGCGGTGAAAATCGGGGCAGGTTTGTTCATCGTGGGCAGAAAGAGTGTCTCTACAAGAGCGTTATACGATCCCGTGTTGCGTGATCTTAGCGCGTTTTTTTCCTGGGGAAACCGGTCTATCGCCTTCATGGAGCCTGTGGCGCGATCGCGAGAGGAAAGGGGATGGCCTCCGCGGCGGCGATTTGGCAATATCCCGTTCTGTCCTGACCGGGACACAAAAGGGTGAAATCCGCGAATCAACAGGGTATCCTCGCAGCAGCGCTTCTTTTGGCGTGGGGCCCCCTCGTTTCCCGGAGCGAAGGGGTCGATTACCTCCGCGAGATCAAGCCGGTGCTGGCGGAGCGCTGCCAATCCTGTCACGGTGCCTTGAAACAAAAGGCCGGCCTGCGGCTCGACACCGCTGCGCGCCTGCTTGCGGGAGGGACGGATGGAGCCGTCGTCGTCGCGGGAGAACCGGACGCGAGCCGGCTTCTCAGGCGGCTCACGACGGACGACGTGCATGAGCGCATGCCCCTCGACGCCGCCCCGCTGAAGCCCGAACAAATCGCCGCGATCCGCGCTTGGATTCTTGACGGGGCCCCCGTGCCGCCCGATGAAAAGGGCGAGGCGGACCCGCGCGAACATTGGTCCTTCCACCGCATCGAGCGTCCCGCCGTGCCGGAAATTGCGGGGATCGCGCACCCGGTCGACGCCTTTTTCGCAGGGAAGCATCGGGAGAAAGGCCTTTCGCCTGCGCCTGAGGCGGAGCGCGGTCTGCTCCTCCGTCGCCTCTATCTCGACCTCGTCGGTCTGCCTCCGACCGCGGAGCAACTCCGCGACACGCGTCCTTACGAAACGATCGTCGACGAATTGCTCGCCAGTCCCCACCACGGCGAGCGATGGGCGCGGCACTGGATGGACGTGTGGCGCTACTCCGATTGGTACGGACTCGGCGACCAACTCCGCAACAGCCAGAAACACCTCTGGCACTGGCGCGATTGGATCGTGGAATCGCTCAACGAGGACAAGGGCTACGATCGCATGATCGCCGAGATGCTCGCCGCCGACGAACTCGCCCCGGGCGATGCCGAGGCGATCCGCGCGACCGGATTCCTCGCGCGGAATTATTACCTCTTCAACCGCACCACCTGGCTCGACGACACGATTGAGCACAGTGGAAAGGCTTTCCTCGGGCTGACCCTGAACTGCGCGAAGTGCCACGATCACAAGTACGATCCCATCGATCAGGTCGATTATTACAACCTGCGCGCCCTCTTCGAGCCCCACCAGGTGCGCCTCGATCCCGTGCCGGGCGAGATCGATTTTGAAAAGAACGGCATCCCCCGCGTCTTTGACGACCAACCCGGGGCGGAGACCTTCCTTCACGTCCGCGGTGATCCGGCGAATCCTGACAAAGCCATCCAAATCACCCCAGCCGTGCCCGCCGTCTTCGCTTCGTTCGCTCCGCCGATCGAGCCTGTCGCGCTGCCCTTGGGCGAGTGGGCGCCCGCTTCGCGGGACCACGTGAAACGCGATCGACTCGCGGCGGCGGGCTCGAAGCTGGCGGCGGCGAGGAAGGAACGCGGGAGCGCCCTGGCCGCAATTGAGGCCGCAAAAAGCGAGGAACACGCTCCTCGATCACCCTCCGTGCCGACATCCTCGGGAGCGTGGTTGTTCGATGAGTTCGATGGACCCAATCCGACCCAGTGGGACCTGATCGGGGAGAGCTGGAGCCACGTCGATGGCCGGCTCCTGCAAACGCAGCCCGGCCGGGAAGGTGCGATGCTGCGCAGCCGGGCCCATCATCCCTCGAACTTCGAATTGAGTTGCCGTTTCACCACCACCGGGGGCACCACCTACCGGTCCGTGACCTTCCGCTTCGATCTCGATGAGACGGGGCAGAATGGAAACTTCGTCTACACCAGCGCTCATGCCGGCGGTCCCAAGGTGCAGGTCGCCCACACCAGCGCGGGAAAGACGACCTATCCCGCCGAAGGCATGGCGGCCCGGCCCATCGAGGTGGGCAAGACCTACGATCTGCGTTTTGCCGTGCGGGATCAGCTCGTCAATGTCTGGCTCGACGAAGAGCTTCTCGTGGCATACGAGGTGCCGCGCCGGTTCGCGCCGGGCAAGATCGCCCTGTCGGGTTTTGATGCGACCGTCGCCTTCGAGTCGGTCATGATCCGCGCCCTCCCGAATGGCGGTCACTTGATGGAGACGGCGACGAAAGGTTCCGTGCTGGCCCTCGGCAGCGGGACCGGGACCCTCGAACTCGCCGAGGCCAAGCTCTCCGTGGCGGAAGCCGAGCTGTCACATCTCGAGGCCGTCCTCGCCGCCGATGCCGCGGCCCTCACGAAGATCGACGACTCGCTCGCGCGCCTCGCCGCGCAACGGGAAGGTGAGGTGCTGCGGGCCCGTGCGAAGCTCAATCTCCTTTCCCTCGGGCCGAAGGGCGATGCGAAAAAAATCAAAGCCGCGCAGGACGCCCTCGCCGCCGCCGAAAAGCGGATCGCCTCCGACGACACGTCCTACACCCCGCTGCGCGCGGCGAAAAAGGCCTACGAGACTCCCGAACACAAGGACGACACCTACGGCCCGGCCTATTCCCCGACCAGCACCGGGCGCCGCCTCATGTTCGCGAAGTGGATCACCTCGCGTGAGAATCCGCTCGCCGCGCGGGTCGCGGTGAACCAGGTCTGGATGAGGCATTTCGGCGAGCCGCTCGTCGAGACCGTCTTTGATTTCGGACGCCAGGCTCCGCGTCCCGAACATCACGCCCTCCTCGATTGGCTCGCGGCCGAGTTCATCGAATCGGGCTGGAGCTTCAAACACCTCCACCGCCTCCTCGTCACCTCGGTGGCCTACCGGCGCAGTTCCACGAATGCCGCGGCAGATCCCGCGACTCTCGCGGCCGATCCGATGAATCGTTTTTATTGGCGGGCGCATCCCCGCCGGATGGAGTCGCAGGTCGTGCGCGACAGCCTCCTCCATCTCGCCGGAGAACTGGATCCGGCCGTGGGCGGTCCGCCCGTGCCGCCGAATGGTGCGTCGAAACGCCGCGGGCTCTACCTCGTCCATTCGCGCGATGCCGAAGACAAGTTCCTCACCATGTTCGACAACGCCGACATCCTCCAATGCTACCGTCGCAGCGAGAGCATCGTGCCACAGCAGGCCCTCGCCCTCGCCAATGCCGGCGTCTCCCTCGACGCCGCCGGGAAGATCGCCGCGCGCATCCATGCCGCGCATCCGAGCGAGGACCGGGGGTCGTTTGTGGACGGTGCCTTTGTGCTGTTGCTAGGGCGTGCTCCCGACGGGGCGGAGCGGTCCACCTGTCTCGACTACTGGACCGAGATGAGCGCCCTCGAATCCGTGAAGACGGCCGCCGATCCCGATGCCACGATCCGCGCCCGCCTCGTGCACGCGGTGTTGAATCACAATGATTTTGTGACGGTGCGGTGAAGGTAGTTTGGTGCTTCAGCGGACCCTCTTCGCGGAGAGGTCGGCTTGCTTCCGGAGGGTGGCGATCACTTCGTCGGTGAGATCGACGACCCGGTCTCCTGTGAACACAAACGGATGTCCCCCTCCGATGTGGAAGGAGGAATCGAAAACCAGATCGAGCGAGCGGCTCCGGGCGCAGGTTTGGATGGCCGAGTCGATCGCTCCGTCAGCCTCTTTTCCACCCTCCTCGTCGGCGTCTCCGAAGACAGACTCGAGAATCTGGTCGCGATCGACGACGCCCAGG
>Ga0209573_1006024_pt1 | contig 10435 bp, 6 predicted proteins | sample TNRBio252014_DNA_FD_185870 | JGI IMG/M metagenome (GOLD analysis project Ga0209573, IMG submission 185870) | Wastewater treatment Type I Accumulibacter community from EBPR Bioreactor in Madison, WI, USA - TNR Reactor_6/25/2014_ DNA (SPAdes)... | ecosystem: Engineered > Bioreactor > EBPR >...
CGCACGGAAGATGAGCGCCAGTGTGCTGCGCGCCGGTGCCTCTGACAATTGATGCGGCCCGGTCACGGTGTTGCCACGGAAGCTGCCATCCAGCGCCATGGCGGCGGCAGCGATCTGGACACCGCCCGCAGTGCGGGCACCATAAGTATGCGCCTCCTCGTAATGCGCTCCCGGGATAAAGATCGCCCTCGAAGTGGTGGTCACTCCCCAGCGAGCATCCGTAGAGGTGGTGACCGGGTCATACATCCCGTCGTACAGCACATCCAGGCGCGCATCGGCGATGTCCACCAAAGTGTTCCCGACTCTCAGACGCGTGGTCTCAATCTGGCCTGCTGGGAAGTCCAGGTAGCCGCTCGACACATCCACCACCGCGCCGTCCTGCATGACCACCGATTCCCCCGCGTTCACCAACACAGTCCCGCCTGCCACGGTGAGCTGCCCCACGTTGCGCTCAATCACATTCAAATAGGCGTTCAGGTTGGCCAGAGGCGTGCCCACCCATTCCGTGCCGTCGGAGCGCGTGCCATGCTTGCGCAGATCCACCTTCACCTCCGCGCCACGAAGCTCGCCGTTGCGTTGCAGCGCCGAGTCCGCCAGCTCCGCTCCGCGCAAATTCACCGTGAGAATGTACTGGTCGATGGATGCGGCGATGCCGACCGACCCGGCCACGTTGACGACCGCGCCGCGATCCAGGTAAACCTGGCCGGAAGAATTCACAAAAGTCTGGTCTGTGATGCCGGTGGTCAGCAGCAAATCCCAGACACCTGCGCTGATGACCACATTCGCGTTGGGAGCCAGCACCACCGAGCCCTGGCCCAAATAAACACCGAGCCCCAGCATGTTGACCTGGGACTTCAGCGCCAGCTCTGTTCCCACGACCTTCAACGCGCTGCTATACTCAGGCAAAATCTGGACCACCGATCCCGCCCCGGTTCTCACCACGCCGGTGGAGATGCTGGATTGATAAACAAACGGCCGGCCAAAGGTGGCATCGGATGGAGTGTAGTTCGTGTTGGGGATGGCGTTGTATTCCGCCAGCAGATCCACGCGCCCGTTCAGCGCCGCCGAGGTGGTGCTGTTGATGAAACCGTCCTGGTTCACGTTTTTGCCAGTGATCACCACGCTGCCGCGCGGAGCCTCAATGAGCCCCGTGTTGGTGGCCGTGCCGCCGTAAGCTCCCACATCACCCACAAACACATCCAGGCCGCGCAGGGAAGGATCATCCGAACTATGAGCGTCAAATCCGACCTGCATGCCGGCGGCCAGCACGGTCTGGCCGTCCGGCGTGCTGATCGTGCCCGCGTTCGTCACATTCGGGCCGATGAGCGCCACACGTCCGCCCACATTGGCCGCGGAAGTCGGCGCGGTGATGCGTGCCCCCGCCTGCACCGTCACGTTGCCGATGCGGCCAAAGGCCGGCACCGCAGGCGGCGTGTAAGCCGGTGTCGGGCCCTTGGTTCCGGCCGGCTGGGCATTGGCGGAGAAGAGGAATTGCGCGTCAGGATTGTTCAACAAGCCGCGCGTGACGAGGTTTTCATTCAGAGGCAGTGCCGAGGCCACCAGCGACCCCGTGTTCACCACGCTCGTGCCGCCGAAGATGATGCCGTTCTGATTGATGATGTACACCTGCCCCTGAGCCTCGATGGAACCCAGGATCTGCGTCGGATTGCCCGAAGGGTCGGTCACACGATTGAAGGCGATCCAGGTGGCTGCGTCAGCTCCGCCAGCGCTTTGATCAAAACGCACCGTGGTTTCCCTTCCCACATTGAAGGTCTTCCAATCCAGCAGCGCCTGCTGCTGCGTCTGCTGGATGCTGACAATGGCGCGGGCATTTTCCAGAGACTGCTGCGGAGTCGTGGCACCGACCGGGGTGCCTGTGATTTCCAGGCCACCGGCTCCCAGGCCGTTGGGCACATCCGGCAAGGTTTGACCAGGAAAGTTGGGATTGGCTCCCAGATTGTTCGAGGTGGCCGCCAGCGCACGCGCCGCCTCCTGCATCGCCATCACGGATTGCAGGGCCATCGTGTTGCGCGCCAGCATGTCATTCGCGTTCGCGCGCGCCTGGGCGGCTGCGGCGGCGGTGTTGATGGCGTTCGCATCCGCCGCTCCTGCGGCTCCCGGAACGGCGGCAGACCCACCACCTGCGCTCGCGTTCATGCGCAGCAAGTCTCCCGCCTGCGTGGTCGGCGTCAGCAATAGAAGCACCACCAGCGTGTGGGCAAAGAACGATTGCAGCAGGGATATAAAGCGCGTCATGAGCATGATCAGGGTTTGAGGCCGGAGTCCCGTGGCGGAACTTCCTGGAGCAGCTTAGACAGCGCGACCTCGTTGATAGCCACAGGGTGCTTTTGCAACTTTTCCGCCACATAGGCCTGCATGTCGGCCCGGATCTTCTCCGCCCGGAGACGCTGCGCCAGTTGCACCCTCACCTGGTCAAAGATGGGTGTGAAGGGCTCACGCGCGTCGAGCACCTTGAGGATGTGCCAGCCGTCCTTGAGCCGCACCGGCTCGGAAACCACGTTCAAACGCAGTTTGGGCAGCGCCGCGAGGATTTCGGGCTGGATCTGCTTTTCACTGAGCCAGCCGATCTCACCATCGTGCGCGGCGCTCTCCTTTTCCTCGCTCATCTCACGCGCTACCTGGCCAAAGTCAGCCTCCGCAGCCTTCAATCGTTTGAGGATCGCCTCAACCCGCGCCTTGGCGGTCTTTTCAGCGCCTTCTTCTGGCGCGGCGATGAAAATCTGCGCGAGACGATAAGATCGTGGAACGGTCAGTGCCTCACGGCTTGCCGTGTAAGCGGTGCGCAGCTCGCTTTCACTCGGATAACCCTCCGGTGGTCGGCAGAGAGACTTCAAGTAACTGTCAGTGATGGCCGCCTCCCGTGTGCTCTTGAGCAGGGGTTGGATGGCAGGCTCCACATCCCACTTTTTCTCCAAGGCCTCTTGGTAAATCACCCGCTGCACCAGCATGGAACGCACCAGCTTGCCCAAGGTGGCCGGCTCGTTCGCCAGCGCCTCCTTGTCCATCGTGCCGAGGCCGCCGAGCGATTCCAAAACCTCGCGCTCTCTCAATTCAACGCCCCCAATGCTGCCGATGACCGGATCAGCCTCGTCTGCGGCACAAACAAGGCCGCAGGCGAAGATTAAACAGGTGTGCAGCAGTTTCATCTTAGCGTTGGGTTGCCGGCGCGGGCTTCTCCACCTTCGCGGCCTGTTCCTTGGAGACGGTTTTGGCTTCGGGGTTGATCTTGCTGTCCACGAGCTTGTCTCCGTAATCCTGAATCAGCGTCTCCAGCTTCACCCGCATGTTGCGCGTAAAAGGCTCGCGCGCGGCAATGGCCGTGCCGAGGCCGAAGCCCTCGTATTTGGACAACACCTCGCTGCCGATCTTGAACAACTCGTCGTTCTTGCGCCGTTGGTCGGCGATGGTGCGGTCCTGCAGAATGACACGCGCAGCCAGCTCCGCCCGCTGCGACTCGATTTTTTTGGCCGCGTCCGTGATCTCCTGATGGCCTTTTTTCCAACTGGCCAGCGATGCTGCCAAACGTGTCTGCTCTCCCTCCTGCGCCATGATCTTGGCCTTCAAATCCGCGATGGACTTGGCGTCGATGTCCTTCTGCGCGTTGCTTTCCTTGGCGAGTGCTTTGAACTTGGCGTCGAGACTTTTGAGCTGTGCTTCGAGATCCACATTCGCGGCCTGGAGCGTGGCGCGCTCGGCCTCGGTCTTCTGCTGCTGGATCATGACGGTGCGGAGCTGCTCGCGCATGCGCTTGAGCACAGCCATGGCCGGATCGGCCTCTTCTGCGGCATAAGCGGGCACGACAGCCACAAAGAGGGCGATGATAAGTGAGTTGATGGTTTTCATGATTAGAATTTGGCCATGAAGTCGATGAGGAAGACGTCGGTCTGAAGCGGCGGTCCGCCGATCTGCGTGGCGCTCATGTAGGCCAGGCGCATGAAGGTACGCTTGGAGAGCGCCATGGCGGCGTTGAGGGTGTAGCCTTCCATGTTGGTGCCGCCGCCACCGAAGACGGAATCGGTGAAGCCATCGACCACGGCATCGGACTCGACATGGCGGTAGCCTAGGCCCACCGCCCAATCGCCACGCTTGTCAAAAGCGGGGATCGACTTGCCCACGTTCACGCCCATGTACCAGGCGGTGTCGCCGCCGTCAAAAGCGCCCGCACCGCCACCGCCACGATTGTTGATCGCCACCGAGCCGATAGCGTTCCGGTCAAAGGCCAAATTTTTGATGTACTCGCCCAACAACGAAACCTGCACCGGCTCGAAGTGATTGAAATCCACACGCCCAGACCACGCGATCTGGCGGAACTGACTGGCAAGGCCGAAGTACTGAAACTGGTTGGTGGTGCCGAAACCGTTGAGCGCGGTGGGTGTGATGTTGCGGATCGGACGGTAAGTGTTGCCCTTTTGCGCGAAAAGCGGACGCGTGTCGTCGGTGTTGCCTGCGGTGCTGGTGTTCAGTGGCACGAAAGGATCGGACAGTCGTCCCTCAATGTTGTCCCACTGATAGTAAGCCAGGCCCATCTTGACGTCGATGTCCTCAGTGATCTTGAACTCCACACCAAACTGCGCCGCCATCAGGTACTTGCTCTGGCTCTGAAACTTGGTGGGGCTGTTGGAGGCGTAGTTGAAGTCGCTGTTGAACACTGGAAAAGCGCCGCCGGAGAGGAAGGTCTTGAAGTTCCGCGTCCATGCTCGTTCCACCTTCAGGTGGATGCCGTCCAGGCCCACGTCTTCATCCCACATGATCTGGCTGGAAGTCATGAAGGGATTGTCAAAGCGGCCCAGCAGCACGGTGACGTTGGCGTACTCGAGCAAGGAAGCCTCATACTTGATGAAGGCGCGGTCGAGCCACAGTTCGTACTTGGAAAAGTTACCTCCCTGCCCCCCAGCGCCTGCGGAGCCAAGAGTCTGGTTGGTGGAAACCGGAGAATTGTTCGCACCAGTGGCCATACGAATGCCGGCGGTGAATCCATCCTCCAGATCAATATCAAAGCCAATGCGTGTGCGCAGGCGGGTGCGTTCACGGTTCTGATCCACGTTCAATTGCGGGGAGAAAATAGCGCCGGAGACATCGAAAGGCGCTCCGGTGTTGATGGCGTTGAAGTTGGGAAAGACACCGGTGTTGTTGTTGCTGTCCGCGAACATGTACTGGTCGTAGCGCATGCGGATGTCGCCAAACATGCGGATGCGCTGCGTCCATTCGGGCGCAGAATTGGGAGCGGCCCACTTTTGCTCTCGTGCCTGTGAGAAGACCTCAGCGCGTAGCTGGTCGCGAATCTCGGCTTTGACCGATTCCGGGATGTAAGTCACACGAACCTCGTCAGGATCGGGCTCGACGGGCGGCATGGTGCCCTGCGCCATGACGGCGGCCTGAGTGTCCGCCAGCGCCTGAGCCTGCGCTTTGGCGAAAGCGGCGTCCGCTTCCGCGCCTTGGATCAAATCAGCGGCCTCCCCCTGCGAGAGCACGCCCTTTTGCACGAGACGGTTGATGAGGTTCAAGGTCACGTTCTGCGAAGGCGTGGCCACCAACGGCTGCGGCGCGGGCGCGTTGGGATCTGGCAGCACAGGCGCGGCTGCCGCTGGATCGACGGAGATGGGAGTGGTCACGGGGCCTGAAGGCGCTGGCGATGCTGCGGCAGGAGCAGGAGCGGCATTTTCCGCCAACAGTGGCAGGGGCAGGGCGGGTTCCTGCGCATGCATCAGCACAGGCTGCATGGCTGCGCACAGAGAGGCGGTGAAACAGGCGAACTGGCGTCGCCAAACTTGGGAGTTGTTGAGCATGAGGGGGCTTGAGAAAACGTCAGTTCGGTTTGCGCGCGCTGATGCGCAGATTGATGGGCATGGGCATGTCGTTCGGCGGCGGTTCGGTGAGCACGAGGCCGTTGAGCACCTCGTTTTCGATGGCGGTATCGACCGCGCGGTCTCCGGTGCTGCTGCTGAGCCTCACACGCGTGATGCGGCCGGTGGCATCGCTCCAAATTTTGACGGTGTTGGTGAATCCGGCGCGCTTGGTCAGGGGATGCTGACGCAAGGCCTCGGCGATGCGTGTCTGCACCGTGCCCGCGTACCAGCCCCACTTGCTGCCGCCTTTGCCGGTGCCGCCGCCGATCATGCCACGGCCACCGCCGCTGCCGCCGCCAAGAGCGAGACCACTGCCTTCACCACCGCCGATGGCGGTGCCAATGGGCTCGTCCTTCGGTTCGTCCGCTGGCTTGTCATCCGGCTTCTCGGCGATTTCTTCAGGAGCCTGCTCGATCATCTCCTCCTCTTTCTCCTCCTCGGGTGGTGGCTCCTCTTTCGGAGGGGGCGGCGGAGGCGGAGGAGGGGGCGGCGGGAGCACCGGCATGACCATGACCATCTCCATCTTCTTTTTTGACGTGGACTTGGAGGGCTTGTGATTGGCGTACATGTAACCGCCTCCCGCGAGCGCGAGGCCGCCGATGATGATGAGCACGAGGTTGCGCTTGAAAAAGCCCGGCTCGTCCTCGTCTTCGATGTCCTTGATTTTCATGATCCTGTGGGGTGGTTTATTTCCGGGCCTGCGTCGCCAGGCCGATCTGCGTGATGCCAATCCTTCCGACGACGTTGAGCACGTCCATGATGCCCTGGTACTGCGAGGCGCTGTCGCCACGGATGACGACGGGAAACTCCGGCGTGCTGGATTTGAGCGCCTCCAGCTTGCTGGAGAGTTCGTCGAGCGTGACGGGGAGTGTGTTGAGGAAGATCTTGCCCTCGTTGTTGACGGTGATGGCCTGCATCTTCGGGCCTTCAAGCGGCTTCGACGAGGCTGCGCCGCCACGCGGCAGGTTGACCTTCACGCCCTGCACGCCCGCCGTCGTCATGATGATGAAAATCAGCAGCAGCACGAGGTAGAGGTCCACCATCGGCGTGACGTTGATGTCGTCGTAGGATTTGTTGTCGGCGTCCATGGCGTGGGGTTACTCCTTGTAGTGTTCGGCCATCTTGGTGACGAACTCGTCGATGAAGGTCTCCATGTTGGAGACCACGTCCTTGATGCGTGAGCTGAGGTAGCTGTAGATAAACAGCGCCGGGATGGCGACGGCGAGACCGGCCACCGTGGCGAGCAGCGCGCCCGCGATACCAGGCGCGATCGAGTTCACCTCCACCTCGCCGGATTTGGCGATGACGGCGAAGGTGATCATCACCCCGATGACGGTGCCGAGCAGTCCAAGATACGGACCACCGGCGATGCCGATGGTGAGGAAGACGAGCTTGCCGTTGAGCTTCTGCACCTCGCGCACCATGCCGCCATGCAGCACCGCCTTGATGGCCTGGATGGAGCGGCCGGAGAGGCCCATGATTTGACGCTCCTTCTTTTCCTTCGGGTCCAGGGTGATCTCACGCACGGATTTCATGCGATGGCTGATTTCTTCGGACCCCAGGTGGTAAAGCTGATACAACGGCGACTGCCGCATGAGCTTCTGCATCTTGTTGCTCACGGTGCCGCCGATGTTTTTGACGCTCTCGGTGTCCTCATGGTCGATGGCGGTGAGGTCGGAGGAAATTTTCTCCCAGCGCTTCATGAACTCCTTCGACGCCTTCTCAATCGTGTTGAGGTACATGATTTTCCCGGCGGCGATGATCCAGCCGACGATGGCGAGGAGGGTGCAGAGGAAGATCACCACCCAGCCGTCGAAGGTCAGATCTTTGGAGATGTCCGTGATGAGCGTGAGATGCTTCATGATCTCGCTCTCCTCCTCGTGATCAGAAGCAACATCCGAACCGACGACGAGCAGCTTTGCCGCGTCCGCGCTCGTTCCCTGGTTCGTGGCGGCAAACTGAATGAAACCGGCAGGCCGCGCCGTCTTGGCGATCTGGAGTTCGTCCAGTTCACCGGTGAAGCCGGCGAGGCTGGCCGCCGCAGGCGAGGAGTCCTTGTCGATCTCCACCGGCGTCTTCAGCAAAGGCATCGCCGCCGTCACCGCGCCGTAGGATTTGCCATCGAGATACACGGTGATCGTTCCAGCGTCCGCCACAGCGGCGACATGATGCCAGCCACCGGCGGCGATGGGCGCGCCCGCGCTGCTGCGCTGCTTGTTGACCTCCACAAACGGCACGCCGTTGTCCAAACCGAGGATGAAGGCGTTCGCGCCATCACGACGGCTGAGAATGACCGCGTTGGGCTGCAAGGCGCTCGGCTTCACCCACGCGGACACCGTCAGCGGCGCTCCCGGTGCCCATTCTGGCAGCGGCGGTGAGTTCACCTTGATCGGCGTCTGACCAAACACGCGCAAACCACCGCCAATGAGCGATCCTGCGGCAGGTGGCGGCGTGCCTTCTGCATTCGCGCCGGTGGCGGAGGAGTCCGTGCCTGCTTTCGAGGCATCCGCAAAGTGATAGGTCAGCACGGTGTTCTCATCGTAGCTTTCCTTCGCCGGATCGACGGCCACGGCCTCGGTGGTGTTGCCGTAGTAGAGCCAGATCGCGGTGGCGGCGGCTGGTTTCAGATCTGGCACCTGGACCCAGACATAGGCCTCGTTCAAAAGAGAATCCCACTTCTCGACGTGATGCTTGAGCACGGTCTTGTGGTCGTCGGCGGTGAAGCGCAGGTCGCTGCCATCCTCCTTCGATGACATGAAGCTGAACACGCCCTCGTGCAGCCGCACCAGCACGGTCGTGGTGCCAATGGGATCGGTGATGGCGACACCTTTGCCGCTGGTGTCGATGTCAATCTTCTTGCGGATCGTCCATTTGGCATCCCACCAGTTTTTTTCCTCCGCGTAAGCAGAGGTGACGAGGGCGAGGCCGAGCAGCAGAGCAGAGAACAGATGGTTTTTCTTGGTCATGATCAGGAAGCGGGGAAATCAGAAATCGACGCCGAGGCGGAAGGTCCAATAGATGTGGTGGGCGGTAGCGTTCGGCTGCGTGACAAGAGGGACGCCCAAGTCAATGGAGCCGGTGATGTGGTCGAGATAACGGAAGCGCGTGCCAAAGCCCGCGCTGGCTAGGTCGTGCGTGCGCTCCTCGCCCGGCAGCGGGCTGTTGACGTAAAGCTGGCCGCCTTCGACGAAGCCGTACACCCGCCACTCGTTGGCCTTCTCCTTGGCGGTGCCGATGAAGGACGGACTGCGCAGTTCGAGCGAGCCAAAGACGCCGGAGTCCCCGAGCTGGGTGGCGATGAGGTAGCCACGCACGGTGTTGAGACCACCCCCGGCGATCTGTTCGGTGTTGATGAGCGGCTGCGCCGCCGCCTGGCCCTGAACGTGCGCGTAGGCTTGGAATCCACCCGGCAGATCCTGGGTGTGGGCAAAATCACCGCGCAAATAGAAGAAATTGTCCTTCGCACCGAAACGCCGCGCCGCGAACTCGCTCTGTGAGCCGCCCATGCTGGCAAAATGGAAGACCGCCGCCGCATTGAACTCGGTGAAGGAATTGTCACCCACATGACCGGCTGAATAAGACAGCGTGAAGGGATAGTAGCTGATCGGAGAGGAGATGACCGCGCCGCCCGCGTTCACGTCCTGCACGAAGTCCTTGTAATCGAGGCCGAAGCTCAGCGAGTGGAAGTAGCCAGTGTCGGCAGGTAGTGTCTTCATGAGACGCAGGCCGATGATCTTCCCCTTCCCGATCACCGCACCGCCGCCCAGCGTTGAGATGTTGCTGTCCTGCACCGCACCGGTGAGCATGACGCTCAGGCCTTCGACACTTTCGACCGGCATCTGGTAAAAACCGGAATACACCGTGCCATCGGACGGCTTCTCCGGCGCCACCTGGAAGCTCATGCCCAGTGTGTGGCCGAGCTGCCAGAGATTGCTGTAACTGAGCGAGCCGCTGAGCCGCAGCGGCACGGTGTTGGCATTGTACTGGTTGTTCAGCTCCAGGCTGCCATGCAGCGGCAGCTTGTCCTCCACGTTGAGATCGATGTCCACCGTGCCGGGCACCACACCCGCCCGCAGCTCGGGGGTGATCTTGCGGTCACGCCAGCGGTTCAGCGCCTGGATGTCCTTGGTGATCTCATTGAAGTTCGGCACCGTGCCCTCCGCCATCGAGTCTGCCTGCGCCTTGATCTTGCTGGGCAGGAAATACCGCGAGCCTTTGACGCGCAGACGACCCACCGGCGCCTCCACCACATTCAGGTAAATGATCCCTCTTGCCCCGGTCTGCTGTGGCACCTCGACGTACACCGTCTGGTAGCCCTTCAACTTGTAAATCTTCTCCAGTCCCAGCCGCGCCTGCTCGATGTCGTTCTCCGAGCGTCCCGGCCCCATGAACGGATACACCGCCTTCTCGATCTCGATGGGTTTCAGGATGTGATTACCCTTCACGCGATACTCGCGCACATAAAGATTACCGAGCTGAGACACGGCCGTCTGTGGCTGGGCCTGCGCGGCATTTGGAGGGGGGGCGGGCGGTTCCTCGGCAGCGATGGCGCAGGTGCTGATTCCCAC
>Ga0209573_1006025_pt1 | contig 10431 bp, 6 predicted proteins | sample TNRBio252014_DNA_FD_185870 | JGI IMG/M metagenome (GOLD analysis project Ga0209573, IMG submission 185870) | Wastewater treatment Type I Accumulibacter community from EBPR Bioreactor in Madison, WI, USA - TNR Reactor_6/25/2014_ DNA (SPAdes)... | ecosystem: Engineered > Bioreactor > EBPR >...
GGGTTCTTCCGGAGCTGTCTCCGTCCAAGCCTCTATGGGAGAGAGCAACGCTTCCCTCACCTTCGACCTCACCACGACCTATACGTCGGGGTGGGAGGAGCAATGGTCCTTCTCCCACACCGAGGCGACCCTCACTGCCAGTCTTGGCAGCGCCGCCTCTACCTACGACGTGCCGTCGGGGGAATCCCGCGAACTTTCCCTCTCCGTCTACTATGAAACGTGGGACGTCGAGGTCAGCAATTTCGGCAACAGCCGCACGGTGAATCTTACGGGCGCCCCAGCGGTGGGGGCTTCCGTCTCGTGGTCGGTGGAGATGGGTGACGGATACGTCGCCGGTGGCGGTCAGACCGATGCATCGGGCGTATGCCCCGCGACCCTCACGGTGGGATCGAGCGGCGGCAATGTCCGTGCCGAGGTCTCCTTTTCGACCGGCAGCGCCACTTCGGCTACGCTCGCCTTTTCGCCTTCGTCTAGTTCGCCGCCCACGTCCAATTGGTATCAGATCGGCTCGAGTATCACGCCCTCCATCACCGGACTGTCTCCGATCGGAGGCACCAGCCTCGCTCTTGGCCAGTCCATCCAGATTTCCGGGACGCTCCAGGGCGATGTGTGGGATCTCTGGAGCAACGGCACCGAGGAGGAAAGCCGCTACAGCTACACCACGCCCCTCGCATGGACGAGTTTGCTGGCAGAGATCGCGCAGGGCGGTGGATCGCTTGACTCATCCAGTCCGACCACCCAATGGGACGGATCGTTTTCGACGGGCTACACGATGGGGTATTCGCCGTCGCGCATCGACCTCCGTTCGGCCTCGACGAATGAGGTCCTCGCCTCGGTGGATTTCGCCCTTTCCGAAGAGCCTCCCGCTACCGGAGGTCCGGCACCGGGATCGTCGACCGTATTGTATTCGGATGGCGGCTACGCGATCCAGAATCTCACCGTGGATGGTCCCACCTACGACCTCCTCCCGGGGGATTCGCGTACCATTGGAGGCACGTTGTATTGGGTGAATTGGGATGTCGTGAGCGATGGCAATGGCACCATCGAAAATCGCATCACCTCTTCTTCGCCGGTTTCGTGGTCGTCTCTTTCGGCCGTCGTGGATTACGGGGATGGCACCCTCTCCTCGACGGACTTGACCTCGGGATCGCTTGGCGAATTTTCGACAACCATGACGATGGGCGCCGCCGAATCGAAAGTCACCTTCTCCGTGCCGTCCGCTGCATCAACGGCGGCTTCGATGGTCTTCACTCCGCCGCAGGCAGTGGGGAACCAGGGCGTGAAAATCAGCGATGAGAGCCTCATTTCAGTTGCCTTCGAAGCCGACCCCAATGCCAGTAACACGACACTCCTTCCAGGACAAAGCGTCCCGCTCCGCGCCCGGGTCCTCTCGACGAGTTGGGAGGTCTGGCAAATCGAGGGTGGCACGCCGGTGCTACGCAATCAACAGACCCGTCCGGCCATTGGAGCAATCGTCACCTTCAGTCAGGTTTCGGGCCCCGGTTCCCTCTCTTCGTGGCAGGCGGAGACCGATGCCGATGGGATCGCGTCGGTCGATTTCATTCTCGGTGAGGGAGTCTCCATCCTCCGGGCCGATGCCTCCTTCTCCACCGCGACGGCGGGGGCCGAGGTGCGCGTGAGTCCCGAGATTTGGGTTTACGATTCCAGCTACGACGAACTTGAATTGGCGCTGAGTCTCCATGGAGGGACCGAAACTCCGAACGCGATCGGCGCAACGCTCCAAGTCCGTCGCACCGAGATCTGGCGGAATCTCGCGACTGACAACACTGAGGCACGACAGCAGTTGTCGTCTCCCGCTGAAAACGCCTCCATCGTTTTCAGCGCGCTGGACGGCGGTATTGCCACCTTTGGGGCGAATCCGAGCTTCACCGACTACACCGGAAACTCCATTGTCGAATACCGTTCGAACGGAGCCGTGAATGTCGCGGCTACGGCGACCTTCACTGGAAAGACCATCACGGCTACGATGCAGGCGCCGCAGGGGTGGGGATTGGCGGGAACGGATGGAGGTGGGACGACGGATGGTGGAGGAAATGTCGATGGTGGAAATCCCGAAAACGGAACGGACGGCGGCGGGAACACCTTAACGACGGGTGGCGGAGAAAACACGACTCCGCCCACCCCCTCCCAACCGATTCCGACCCTTCACCTGAGAGGTCGGAAGCACGAAACGAACGACCCGGAATCCGAAACGCACGACGGAGGCACCACCGTCCCTCCCAACCTCGTCGAGATATTTCGCGCGAAATTCTCCCGGCCAGTCGGCGGGCAGGGAGATGACCCTCAAGAACCAGACAAGGATGTCACCGGCCGGAGAGAGACATGGGACGCGGTCCGTGATGAACACGTCCACGCGAATCCTCCTTGGGAGATCGTGGAGGGTCCGACCTTCGAATTCGTTGAAGAAACCGAACTTGTGGGCGGAAACTCCAGCACGATGTATCACGATTATGTTGTGCGCGGACGTACGGCCCCGGAATCGGAGATTGGAGATCTGAAGTTGATCAAAAATGCCAATGCGATTCGTCAGCTGGTGGAGGCGGGCAACTTCATTCCTGATGCGGAGGTCAACGGAGCGTTTTCCGCGTCGTTTGCGGAGAATCCCTGGGATCACACGATTCGCGAAACCGCGGCGGGCCGATCCGAAATCCAATCGCCGGAACCCACCGCACGCGCCTCCTATCTGGGCGGATCAGTTCCCTCCGTCGTCTGGACCGAATACTGGCTCGAAGCGGAGGATGACGTGCCCTCCAACGGACCAAGTGCGAAACACATCATCCACTTCATGGCGCGCAGGAAGAAAGCCGGTGAAGAAACCAAACACTGGTTCGGCTCGGCGACCTTGGGAATTTCCAACGCCTCCGGCAGCGATTCCAGAAGAGTCTCCACCACCACACCCGTTGTCACCTGGTCCGAACCTGATGCGAGTCCACCCACCAATTGGGTGGTCGCCGAGTCGTCGGGCGTGCTGCGATTCCAACCGGAGGTGATGCGGGATGCGGTGAACGAGATCCTGCCCGTTGAGTTTTACAGCGATTTGAACAACGACGGGCAACTGACGAGCACTGACAGCGGTCTTGTCGGGAAACCGTACGCCAGCGGTGCCAGCGAGGAGGAGAAGGACAAGGGGACCGAGTTCATGTTTGCCAACGACAATCTGTCAAATGGCGCATGGGACAAGGAGGACACGACCACCGAAGGCAAGCCCGCCGACGCAGACGACGACGACGCGGAGGAACTGCGGATCAATCCGGGAATCACCGAGGGTGAGGTATGGCTCGATCATCCGGCCATTGCGGGATTGACGTTCTACGAAGACAAGAAATGCACCCAGCCGATCAATCTCTCGCCCAGCCAGCGCCGCGCGGTCAGCACCAGTAATCCGTTCCCCAAAAAGGTGTTCGTCCGGGCGGAAAGCGTGAGATTTCCTGACGCCAACAATCCTCAGGTTGAGGGGGATCTGGTGCTGAAAATCAAAGTGGGGGTTCAGGAGATCGACGCCACGAAGATCAAGCTGACGGTGGTCAAGAACTTTGGCGCGCAGAAATACTTTCTCGCGGCGCGGGATTACATTTTTGAAAACAATACGCGATTATTCGTAAAGGATTCAAAGTATTCAGCATCGACCTTCCGAGTCTGCACGATATGCGAGGAGCTTGCCACGTTGAGTCCTATTGAAACATATCATGACGACCCGACACCTGACCCAGAAAGAAAAGGCCCTCGTGGGATCAAGCAAGCGATCACAACCCATTCCAACATGACGATCATCACGAATGGAAATATGGTGTATTTCTCTGGAGGTGAGTCAAAATGGGACTCGCTCGGTCTGTTGCTTATCGGAGCTGAGACGTCCATGACCGACAAATGCCAAGGAGGAATTGTAACTAGAGAACACGCGAGATTGAATCCTGCATCTACCGAAGCAGGTACGGTTCTCGGACCGGGGGAGGGAGTTCTGGCGCAGAATCAAGCTAAGTTTGTCGCGCAGCAATTGGACGGGAGCTTCCTGTTCGAGAAAGGACATCTTCCCAAGACTTTGCCCGCGGCCGCGATGGGTGGGCTGTCGACATTCTACGATAATCCTGACAGAGCAGGGGCGGATCGGCAGTTCGTTGGATACTGGCCGAGAAATGATAACGGAACCGCCAAGGGCTGTATATTCACTGCGACTCACACGTCGGGAAACACCAATGTGACTAACCTCGTTGATGATGCGCGAAATTCCGAAGTTCCTGCCTTCGAGGGGACGCGACTCAAGATGTTCATGCTCGATTCCGGCGATGCTGCCGTGACTCTAGCCCACTCGAACCCGGACGGGGACTTGAAAATCGCTGATTTTCAGCAAGCCAACATTCTTCGGATGCAGGCGAGCTACCAAGCGGGTGTTCCGTATTTCACAAACACTTACCTTGCGTTCAAAACATTAAAGCCGAGACAATGAAATTCACTCAAATTATTTTTTTCATTCTTCCAATGCTGGTTTGTTCTGTTGCTACGGTTAGCGCGGAATTGGAGTCGCTTCCAGAATTCACGCTCACTGCACAGGATCGAGATCAGTTGGCGCAGGTTCACAACGGTTTTCGCGCTGAAATGGCTAATGCACAAACGGCTACCGCGAGAAAGTCAACCATCGTCACTCTTTGGGAAAACAACACCTTGACTCCACCAGCGGAACCTCAACCCGATACCGATCGGAGGACTGCCATTGAAATGACCGTGACCGCACTGCTCGGCGAGAGACGACCGATTTTCTATGCAGTGCGAGACGGGGCGGCCACGGAATTTTGCAATATTCACGAACGAAAAGCGGTGTTTGCAAAATCAGTTGCCTACATGGCTCTAATCTCTGACCCAGAGAAGTTCGGACCGAAGATCCCTGCACTTCTCGAATCGCGAAAGGCACGTTCTTCTTTTTCGCGTGACGATCATTTCGCGGTTCTTGTCATTCGGGATCTGGCGTCCCAGTGCCAGCCGGTCGAGTCACTTAGTGCCCAAGAATTGACGGACTGGAAAAGTCTCGCAAACGCGACGAATGTGGCGTGCAGGTTGGCAGCAGTGGCAGCAGTTGGGCGCATAACAAGCGCAGCGTCGGACAGGGGTGCCGTCTTTTCAGAAACCGTCGATGAGACGGAATCTCCAGTTATATCAGTCATTATTGCCGAGTCATTGGTTTTGTCTCCAGACGATCGAACCGCATTCCTTGAGAATCTCAGAGATAACAACAGTGTAATCACAGCTGATCAAGTCGCACAGATCAACTCAATCCTTGAGTGACGGCCAACATCTCCCGCAGCACGTACAGGCCTGCGCAATTAAAGAGGGATCATGAAAAGAGGGGGAAAAGGGGTCGGGAAAAGGGGAAAAGGGGAAAAGGGGAAAAGGGGTCAGGGAACCAATCCTCAATTTGACAAGCGTCCGCCTGCGAGCGACCATCGAGCATGCCCCGCCAGGTCCGCATCGAATACGAAGGCGCGTTTTACCACGTGATGGCGCGCGGCAATCGCCGCAACCGCATCTTTGCCTCGCCTGAGGAAGCGGATGAAGAGCTCTTCCTCAAGACTCTCGGTGATTGCTGCGAACGCACAGGGTTCCGCGTCTGGGCATGGGTCTTGATGCGCAACCACTACCACCTCCTTCTCGAAACACCCCGCGGCAACCTCGTCGATGGCATGGGGTGGCTTCAGAACACCTACACACGGCGCTTCAACACCCGTCACCGTGAATGGGGACGCTTGTTCGGTGACCGCTACAAGTCCGTCCTCGTCGAATCCGGGGGAAATGGAGGAGACCTCTATCTGCGGACGCTTCTCGACTACATCCATCTCAATCCGGTCCGCGCGGGTCTCGTTCCCTCCACGACTTATGAGGGCCTTTTGGATTATCCGTGGAGCAGCCTGACCAAGGGGTATGCCGTCAGCCCGAAAGCGCGAGAACCCTGGATGGCGGTGGATGAAGGACTCGCCCTCTTCCAATGCAGTGATCGTGCCGCCGATCGCAGGCATTTCTTGGAGCGGCTCGAAGAACGGATGCATGCGGAGGCACGCCAGAAGTGCGGCTTGTCCGAGATCGAGGGGCAAACTCTCCAGAGCACCTTGAGAAAAGGCTGGTATTGGGGATGTGAGAGCTTCAAGGAAGCGCTGCTCGACCGTCTCGCGAAAGAGAAGGAGGGGATTCTTCCCGTTGCGAAGGATTTCCGGAGCAGCGGTCAGGCGAAGGATCACGCGATCCGCGACGCCGAATTCATTATCACGGGGGCGATCCGGCACTTCGGGATGGAGGGCGGGCAACGATCGGATTTCGCGGCCCTGCCCCGCGGAGATGGGCGCCGTGTCGCGGTCGCCTGGGCCTTGTCGCGGAAGACTTCGCTGAGGCAATCCTGGATCGCCGAGCGGCTCTCGATGCGGAGCGCCGGAAATGTTTCGGAGCAAGTGCGGAGATTTGCTCTCAGGCCAGAGAAGGAACTTCCCAAACAAATCCGCCAATGGAAGGCGCTTTATCCATGAACGAGCAACACAAGTTGTGAAGTGGTTCCCTGACCCCATTTTCCCCCATTTTCCCAAGTTGTGAAGTGGTTCCCTGACCCCATTTTCCAAGTTGTGAAGTGGTTCCCTGACCCCATTTTCGCGAGTCGGTAGCAATTGCGAATGGTGGAACGCCTTCCGACAATAGAGCGCTCGCTGCGTGGGTGATCGGGCAATACGGTTTCGAATCTTATCCCGGATTTGGTGATCGCAGTTACAGTTACAATTCTGGAATGATTCAAGACTGTCGTCGTTGGTGGGTCCAATTTGGGGCGGAGTCCGTTGCGGAAGTCCAGAGACGGAATTCGACCTCGGAGTTGAGTCCGTTGATAGTTGATTCAAAATTCAATCTCGTTGAAGTCATTGGGTTAAGTCGATGGCAGTGGATCAGGATTCTAAGTACGAGTCTGTTTTTGGTGGCAGCGTTTATTTTTGGTAGGCGTTTTGTAAAAGGAAGTCATCGCGAATGAAGGAATCGCAAGGACAGGCCTCCCCCAACCAACGGGATCACGGGATGGCCAGACTCCGGCCGTTCTGTCATGATCCGGGGCAAGATGAACCGCCTCCTTTCCGCCGTCCTCTTCCTCCTTCTCGCTTCGCACGCCCTCGCCGCGCCCACCGCGCTGGTGAACGGCAAGATCGTCACGGTAAACGCGGATTTTGCCATCGCCGAAGCCATGTTGGTCGAGGGGGAACGGATCGTGAAGGTCGGGACGAATGCGGAGATCCGCGAGGGACTGCCGGCCGACGCGACGATCGTGGACTTGAAAGGTGCGACGGTATTGCCCGGGTTGATCGATTCCCACGTCCACAGCACGGGAGCGGCGACCCACGAATTCGACCACATCATCCCCGAGATGGAAACGGTCGCCGACGTCCTCGCCTACATCCGCGACCGGGCCACGAAGGTGCCCGAGGGGACCTGGATCGGTCTCTCGCAAGTCTTCATCACCCGGCTCCGCGAGCAGCGTTTCCCCACCCGCGCCGAGATGGACGAAGCCGCGCCGAAACATCCCGTGACCTTCCGCACCGGACCGGATGCCGCGATCAATTCCCTCGCGATGGAACTCTCCGGGATCACCCGCGACACCGCCGTGCCTGAGGGCGGGACGGGTCGCATCGAGAAAGATCCCGCCTCGGGCGAGCCGACCGGCATCCTCCGCGGCTCCGCGACGGGTCTGATCAAACGTGGCAACGCTGGCACGAAGAGTCCGAATGAGAAGGAGAAGGTCGACGCCCTCGCCGAGCTCCTCGCCGACTACAATCGCGTCGGTCTCACCAGCATCTCCGACCGTGGCGCGAGCGAAGGAGGCATCGCCCTTTATTCGGCCCTGCGTGATTCGGGCCGTCTCACCTGCCGGGTCTACCTTTATTACTCCGTCGGTGCCGGCTCACCGATCGAACAGGTCAAGGCCAACATCGACAAGGCGGCCGCCCATCCCCTGCATGCCTACAACAACCAGCTCTGGCTGCGCGGCATCAAGATCTTCCTCGACGGCGGCATGCTCACCGGCAGCGCCTACATGAAACGACCCTGGGGCGTCAGCGCGGCCTACGGGATCGATGATCCGGAGTATCGTGGCATGGTCTACGTCGAGCCCGAGAAACTCTACGAAATGGCGAAACACGCCCTCTCGAAGGGTCTCCAGTTCACCGCCCACTCGGTCGGGGATGGTGCCGTCGAGCGGCTCGTCGACACCTACGCCCGCATCGGGGAGAACAACTTCCCGGTGAACGAGCAGCGTCCCTGCGTGACCCACTGCAATTTCATGACCGCCGAAGCGATCGAGAAGATGGCCAAACACGGCATCGTCGCCGATCTCCAGCCGGCCTGGCTCTACCTCGACGGGCGGACCCTGCTGAAACAATTCGGCAACGAGCGGCTCGAGTTCTTCCAGCCCTACAAAACCCTCGCGGAAAAGGGCGTCAAGGCCGGTGGCGGCTCCGATCACATGCAGAAGGTCGGCAGCCTGCGTTCCGTGAATCCCTACAACCCATTCCTCGGGATGTGGACCACCCTGACAAGACACCCACGCTGGATGGGTGAGCCGATCCGCACCGAGCAGATCATCGACCGCGCCGAAGCGATCCGGCTCTATACGATCAACAACGCCTGGCTCACCTTCGAGGAAAAGGAGAAGGGTTCGCTCGAGGCCGGGAAGCTGGCCGACTTCATCGTGATCGACCGCGATATCCTGACCTGTCCGGTGGACGAGGTGAAGGCAATCACCGTGAAAGAGACCTGGCTCGGCGGGAAGCGGGTTTTTGCGGCGGAGGGGTGAGCTGCCCTGCTTAGGTGTGGTGAAGCCATGGACCCGTGGCATCGCGTTCCTCACTGGTCATCCATCCGTTCTCGTAGCAAAAGTCGCGAAACTCGAGCAAGGCCAACAGTTGTTCCTGATTGAAGAGTGAAGGTCGTTGGGAGAGCAGGTCGAAAACGAGGGAAGGGTCGGGGCTCCCGCAATCGAGAACAGCCCGGATCGCGCCTGGGATGAGCCATCGCAGGCTTTCGTCGGTGGCGAAAGAGAAGATCCAGTTTCTTGAGCCATGTTCGAGATCGCCAATCGCGAGATCACAGGGATCAAGGTCAAGGAGGAGACGGTCTGCCTCCGCACACTCGTCGCAGTGGTCCGGGTCTTGGGCACGCGCGGGACCTTTTGCAGTGGCAAAGGCAGCCATGACTATCGCGTCCAGCTCGTTTCGCTCCATTTTCTTTCAGGAAATAAGATTGAAGCAAGCAAGGCGAGGCTCTCACCCTTCCGCCACCCGATCCGATGGCCGGATCTGGGTCACGCCGGAGACCATCAGGAGCGGGATGATGTTCTTAAAGGTCTCGTCCGGATGGTCGGGATTCGCTTCCGCCACGATGACCGTGGTGGAGTGGGGCGCCAGGAAGACGAAGTCGCGATGGGGAATCTGAAACGGCCGACCATCGGCGACGTGGAGGGTGAGAGGATGGCCTTCCTCGATCCGTTTTCTCAGCTCCGCATGAGACATCGTGGAAGTATGATAGACTGGATCAGTCGTGTCAATTCTGCCCCTCCATCTCCTCCGGCGACATCACCTCCCGATCGAGGCGCATTTCGACTGGTCTCTCGCGGTGGTTTGGTCGTGGCCTGAGGAGCAGCTGGCTCCCCTCTGCGGTCCCGGGCTGGAGCTCGACACCTACGAGGGAAACGCTTTTGTCGCCCTCGCTCTCGTCAAGACCCGCGGCCTGAGACTGAAGGGCCTGCCCCGGGCCTTCGGGAGCGACTTTGTCCTCGCGGGTTTCCGTTTGTTCACCCGCTACACGACGCGCGAGGGACGACGATTGCGTGGGCTCAAGATTCTCGGTGGAGGGGCCGATTCGATGGGAATGACTCTTCTCGGATCGATCATGACGCACTATCAATACCGCCATCTCCGCATTGAGGTTATGGAGACGCCTGATCGTCTCGGTATCGTGGCGTCGGGCGGGCACCGTCTGCGGGTTGTGGCGGAAACGTCCCCGGAACGGGAACCGACTTCGCCGCCCGCCGGTTCGGTCTTTCCGGATTTGCGGACCGCACGGCGTTTTGCCGGACCGATGCCCTACACCTTCGACTACGAGGCGGAGACCCACTCGATGATCCGCGTCGAAGGTGTGCGCCGGGAATGGCATCCCCGGCCCGTGGAGATCGCGATCGAAACAAACTCCTTTTTTGACGAAGGCTTCTTCGCCGGTGTCGGACCGGGTCGACTGGCCAACGCCTTCCTCGTGAGAGAGGTCGATTACGAGTGGCGACGCGGCATCGTCGAGCGTATTTCCGGTGATGAGTGAGTCGGCTTCGGCAAAACGCGGCCTCTTTACCGGTGTGGCGAACATCGTTCGCTTCAATCCCGGCTTTTTCATCGTCGGCACGGGGGT
>Ga0209573_1006026_pt1 | contig 10431 bp, 6 predicted proteins | sample TNRBio252014_DNA_FD_185870 | JGI IMG/M metagenome (GOLD analysis project Ga0209573, IMG submission 185870) | Wastewater treatment Type I Accumulibacter community from EBPR Bioreactor in Madison, WI, USA - TNR Reactor_6/25/2014_ DNA (SPAdes)... | ecosystem: Engineered > Bioreactor > EBPR >...
ACGCCGCCGCCACTTGTTGTTGGTCGCTGTCGCCCTGATCACTGCGTGTTCCTCCCTCATGAACGTGGGAGGCATTGTTCCGCGTGGGCGCGGGCGGAAAAAGAACGCCGCTCAGTGACCGGTTACGCCGCAGCAGGCCATGACGATGTCGGGCTCGCTGGCCTGATCGACGCCAGCCTCCCTAACGCCCTGCCAGTCGTTGCTGGCCCACTCCCAGATGCCGATGCCGGTGCTGCAGTGCTTGACCGCCGCGTCCATCGACAGCCACTGCGGCGCCGGCTGCTTGCCGGCGACGATGACGCTGATGTCGTTGCGGCTCCTGAGGCAATCGTCGGCCACCGCCTGCAGGGTATTGGCGTCAGGCGGCAGATAGACGCGGATGATGTCGGCCTTCTTGTTCACCACGTGGTCGATGAAGCCCGGGTCCTGGTGCGAAAAGCCGTTGTGGTCCTGGCGCCAAACGTGCGAGGTGAGCAGGTAGTTGAGCGAGGCGATCGGCCGCCGCCAGGGGATCTCCATGCTCGTGACCTTCAACCACTTGGCACGCTGGTTGAACATCGAGTCGATGATGTGGATGAAGGCCTCGTAGCACGAGAACAAGCCGTGGCGGCTGGTGAGCAGGTAGCCCTCTAGCCAGCCCTGGCACATGTGCTCGGACAGCACCTCCATGACGCGCCCGTCGGGGGCGAGATGGTCGTCGCCGTCGAGGCGCGCTGCCATCCAGGCGCGGTCGGTGACCTCGAACAGCGCACCCAGGCGGTTGGAGGCGGTCTCGTCGGGGCCGAACACGCGGAAGTTGTCCGGGTTGTGCACGATGACGTCGCGCAGGAAGCTGCCCAGCACCCGGGTGGCTTCGGCGTCGTCCTGGCCGGGGCGCGCAACCGCCACCGCATAGTCGCGGTAATCGGGCAGGCGCGGCTCGCGCAGGCGCAGGCCGCCGTTGGCATGCGGGTTGGCACCCATGCGGCGCTCGCCCACCGGTGCCAGCGCGGCAATCTCGGCGATGGGGGCGCCCGCCGCGTCGAACAATTGCTCGGGGCGATAGCTCTGCAGCCAGTCCTGCAGCAGGCGCACGTGCCCGGGCTTGCTCGCCATGTCGGACAGCGGCACCTGGTGCGAGCGCCACGAGCCTTCGTTCTGCTTGCCGTCCACCGAGCGCGGCCCGGTCCAGCCCTTGGGGCTGCGCAGGATGATCATCGGCCAGCGCGGGCGCTCCAGATCCCGCCCGCCCGCCCGCGCGCGCCCTGCGCTGGATGGCGCGGATCTCTTCCACCACCGTGTCGACCGCCGCCGCCATGCCCTGGTGCATCTGCGCGGGGTCGTCGCCCTCGACGAAATACGGCGTGTAGCCGTAGCCGAGTAAGAGCTGCTCCAGTTCCTCGTGGCTGATCCGCGCCAGCACCGCCGGGTTGGCGATCTTGTAGCCGTTCAGGTGCAGGATCGGCAGCACCGCGCCGTCGGTGACCGGGTTGAGGAACTTGTTCGAATGCCACGCCGCGGCCAGCGGCCCGGTCTCCGCCTCGCCGTCGCCGACCACGCAGCAGGCGATGAGGTCGGGGTTGTCGAACACGGCGCCGTAGGCGTGCACGACCGCATAGCCGAGTTCGCCGCCTTCGTGGATGGAGCCGGGGGTTTCCTTGGCGACGTGACTGGGAATGCCGCCGGGGAAGGAGAACTGGCGGAACAGCCGGCGCATGCCCTCCTCGTCGCGCGACACGTTTGGGTAGAACGCGCTGTAGCTGCCCTCCAGCCAGGTGTTCGCCACCAGCGCCGGCCCGCCGTGCCCCGGCCCGGCGAGGTAGATCATGTCGAGGTCATCGCGGCGGATGACCCGGTTCATGTGCGTGTAGATGAAGTTGAGCCCGGGGGTCGTGCCCCAGTGCCCGAGCAGGCGCGGCTTGATGTGCTCGAGGCGCAAGGGCGCTTTCAGCAAGGGGTTGTCGAGCAGGTAGATCTGCCCGACCGAGAGGTAGTTGGCCGCCCGCCACCAGGCATCGATGCAGCTCAGCTCCACGGCAGAGAGCGGGAAAACATTCCTGGACATCGATGACCTCACACAGGGTGTTCGTTCGCCTCCGGATGTCGGCGACACCCGTCACTCAATCGACTGCCCCCCTATAGGCCGTCCTCTCCCCGATCACCCACGGCTTGAAGGAATCGGAAATAAGCCTTGACTCTCAACAGGATGAGGTCACACTGAGGTTGCGTACTGCGGCGCAACATAAAAGCCGGACGACGGGGCAGCTGCCACCCATGCGCTACCCCGCACCAGGCCAATTCACGCAGCCATTCCCACAAGGAAGACCCGATGCAAGCCACCACGCAAGCCACGATTCAAACCAGCACCACCGAACAGAAGCGCAACGCCCAGACCTACACCGATGCGGTCGGGGCGCTGTCCGGGATCGCCTTGTCGAACGTCGAGCGCCTCACCGCGCTCAACCAGAACCTGGCCCGTGCTGCGCTGCAAGAGTGCCTGACGGCATCGAACGACCTGCTCGCAGTGCGAGACATGAATGCGCTGCAGGGCCTGCAGGCCTCGGCGACCCCGCCGGCCATGGCGCAGCAGTTCGCTGACTATCTGCGCAGCGTGCAGGAGATCGCTGTCGACTCGCAGAAGCAGGTGAGCGAGGTTCTCGATGGCTACTTCGGCACCCTCGGTCTGGGTGGGTCCGCCAGTGCGAACATGCAGGCCGGATTCGACACGCTGTCCAGACTGACCCGCCAGACAAGGGACATGATGAACGCCAACATGAACGCGGCCGGTGAGGCAAACGACAAGCTCACCACAGCCGTGACACCGCACCCGAAAAAAGCTGCGTAAGCGGGGCCTGCCGCGGCCTGCCTGCGACAGACCAAAACGAAGCCCCGCTGGTCGGGGCTTTTTTGCGTCCTGTGCACCCGCAGCGCCCCACGCCTGACGCAGCGCTCGACAATTCGCCCATGGCAGGGTCGATCTCGGGAACATCGACGAGGCGACATGCTCCAATCCGACAAGGTGCAACATGCGGCGCGGGTTCCGGGCAACGGGCCTGGCGAGCGCCTCGCGAAGCCCTGGCGACGTTCCAGGACGAGCGCCGATGCACCGTCCCGCGGCGGCGTTGTTCCGGCTCCGCTCGAGCGTGCGCAGAACTGAAACGGAGATTGCCATGACCACGGTAGTCCGCTTCCAGATCGATCACATCCGCTTTCTCGACCCCCAGGGTGAGCCGCTTGGCCCCCTGCCCGATTTCGCGCACGATCCGGCACAGCTCGTGCCCCTATATCGTGCGATGTATCTCACCCGCACTTTCGACGCCAAGGCGATCGCGCTGCAGCGCACCGGCAAGCTCGGCACCTTCGCCTCCGCGCTCGGCCAGGAGGCGATCGGGGTCGGCGTGGCGAGCGCGATGCGCACCGAGGACGCGCTCTTTCCCTCCTACCGCGAACACGCCGCCCAACTGGTGCGCGGCGTGCGCATCGACGAGAGCCTGCGCTACTGGGGCGGCGACGAGCGCGGCAGCGACTTCGCCGAGGCGCGCCACGACTTCCCCAACTGCGTGCCGATCGCGACCCAGGTCTGCCATGCGGCGGGCGCTGCCTACGCCTTCCGGCTGCGCGGCGAGCCGCGGGTGGCGGTGAGTTTCCTCGGTGACGGTGCGAGCTCCAAGGGCGACTTCTACGAGGGCCTGAACTTCGCGGCGGTGTGGCAGGCGCCGCTGGTGGTGGTGGTGAGCAACAACCAGTGGGCGATCTCGGTGCCACGCAGTGCACAGACCGCCGCCGCCACGCTGGCGCAGAAGGCGATCGCCGCCGGCGTCGAGGGCGTGCAGGTCGACGGCAACGACATCGTCGCGGTCCATCACGTCGCCCGCCAGGCGCTCGCCAAGGCGCGCGCGGGCGGCGGCCCGACCCTGATCGAGGCGCTCAGCTACCGGCTCGGCGACCACACCACCGCCGACGACGCCGCGCGCTACCGCGATCCGGCGGTGGTGCAGGAACAATGGTCCTTCGAGCCGCTGACCCGGCTGCGCAACTACCTGGTCAAGCTTGGCGCCTGGGGCCCGGACAAGGAAGAAGCGCTCGCGCACGACTGCGCCGAAACCGTCAATGCGGGCGTCGAGGCCTATCTGGCCACGCCGCCTCCCACCACCGCGGCGATGTTCGAGCATCTGTTCGCGACCCTGCCGGCGGCGCTCGTCGCCCAGCGCGACGAGGCGCTGCGTTTCGCACCTTCGAGGGCGGGCGCACAACGGGGAGGCGATCATGGCTGAGATCAATCTTGTCGAAGCGGTCGACCTGGCGCTGGCCTTCGAGATGGCGCGCGACGACGCGGTGGTGGTGCTCGGCGAGGACATCGGCGCCAACGGCGGCGTGTTTCGCGCCACTGCCGGGCTGCAGCAGCGCTTCGGCGCCGGCCGCGTGCTCGACACCCCGCTCGCCGAGGCCGCGATCGTCGGCACCGCGATCGGCATGGCGGCGATGGGCCTCAAGCCAGTGGCCGAAATCCAGTTCTCCGGCTTCCTGTACCCGGCGCTCGACCACCTCATCAACCACGCCGCGCGCCTGCGCAATCGTACCCGCGGCCGCCTCGCCTGCCCGCTGGTGCTGCGCACACCCTGCGGCGGCGGCATCCACGCGCCCGAACATCATTCCGAGAGCCCCGAGGCGATCCTCGCCCACACCCCCGGCCTGCGCGTGGTGATGCCCTCATCACCTGCGCGCGCCTATGGCCTGCTCCTGGCGGCGATCCGCGACCCCGACCCGGTGATGTTCCTCGAGCCGACGCGACTGTATCGGCTGTTCCGCCAGGACGTGACCGACGACGGCGAGGCGCTGCCGCTCGACGTCTGCTTCACGCTGCGCGGGGGCACCGACCTCACCCTGGTGAGCTGGGGTGCGATGCTGCACGAGACCCAGGCCGCCGCAGACGTGCTCGCTGCCGAAGGCGTGGCGGCCGAGGTGATCGACGTCGCCACCCTGAAGCCGCTCGACATGGCGACCATCCTCGACTCGGTGGCGCGCACCGGGCGCTGCGTGATCGTGCACGAGGCCGCGCGCACCGCCGGGCTGGGCGCCGAGATCGCCGCCAACCTCGCCGACGAGGGCCTCTACTCGCTGCTCGCCCCGGTGCAGCGCGTCACCGGCTACGACACGGTGATGCCGCTGTCACGCCTCGAGTACGAGTACCTGCCGAGCGTCGAGCGCATCGTCGCCGCGGCGCGCAAGACCCTGGAGGCATCATGAAGATCTTCAAGCTGCCCGACCTGGGCGAAGGACTGCAGGACGCCGAGATCGTCGAATGGCACGTCAACACGGGCGACGAGATCACCGCCGATCAGCCGCTGGTATCGGTCGAGACCGCGAAGGCGATCGTCGACATCCCCTCGCCGTTTACCGGCCGGGTCGCGAAGCTTTACGGCGAGGTCGGCCAGCTCGTGCACGTGGGCGCGCCACTGGCCGGCTTCGAGGGTGGCCAGGCGGGGGGCGACGAAGCCGACAGCGGCACCGTGGTCGGCGAGATGCAGGTCGGCACCGAGGTCCGCACCGAGGCCCCGGCGGCGCTCGCGCCCGCCGCGCACGGTGGGCCGGCGATCCGTGCCACCCCGGCGGTGCGCGCGCTCGCCCGCCAGTTGCAGGTCGAGCTCGAGCTGGTGACGCCCTCCGGTGGCGACGGCGTGATCACGCGCGAGGACGTGCAGCGCGCCGCGCGCGCGCTCGCCGACGCCGGCCCGGCCGAAGCCCTGCGCGGCGTGCGCCGGGCGATGGCGCAGAACATGACGCTGGCGCAGAGCGAGGTCGCCGGCGCCACCGTGATCGACGACGCCGTAATCCACGGCTGGGCGCCCGCCACCGACGTGACGATCCGCCTGATCCGCGCGCTGGTCGCCGGCTGCCGCGCCGAGCCGGCGCTCAACGCCTGGTACGAGCGCCACACCCTGACCCGGCGCCTGATCCCGCGCATCGACGTCGGCATCGCGGTCGACCTGCCCGACGGGCTCTTCGTGCCGGTGCTGCGCGACGTCGCCAGGCGCAGCGCGGACGACCTGCGCGGCGGGCTCGACCGCATGCGCGCCGACGTGCAGGCACGCCGGATTCCGGCCGAAGAGCTGCGCGGCCACACCATCACGCTGTCGAACTTCGGCATGATCGGCGGCAAGTACGCCTCGCCGCTGGTGGTGCCCCCCACGGTGGCGATCCTCGGCGCCGGCCGGATGCACGATCAGGTGCTGGCGGTCGACGGTGCACCGGCGGTGCGTCGGGTCCTGCCTCTCAGCCTCTCCTTCGACCACCGCGTGGTCACCGGCGGCGAAGCCGCACGGTTCTTGAAGGCGGTGATCGAAGACCTGGAGCGGCCTGCCTGAGGGGCGCTCAGGGCGCGCGCTGCGGCCAGGCGTCGAGGAAGGCCTCGAGCTCGGCGAGCGGTCGCGGCGCGCTGAACAGATAGCCCTGGTAGGCCGCACAGCCCTGGGCGGCGAGGGCGTCCCTCTGCGCCTCGGTCTCCACGCCCTCGGCGATCACCCGCAGGCCGAGGTTGTCGGCGAGCACGATGATCATGCGCGCGATCGCCGCATCGTTGGGATCGACCAGGATGTCGCGCACGAAGCCCTGGTCGATCTTCAGCTGATCCAGCGGCAGGCGTTTGAGATACGCGAGCGAAGAATAGCCGGTGCCGAAGTCGTCGAGCGAGAAGGCGACGCCGCAGGCCTTGAGCGCCGCCATCTTCGCGTTGACCTTGTCAATGTCGGTCACCAGCGAGCTCTCGGTGAGCTCCAGGTCGAGGCGCTGCGGATTGGCGCCCGAGCGCTCGAGCACCCCTGCGACCTCGGCGACGAAATCGTCGTGGAGGAACTGGCGTGCGCTGACGTTCACCGAGATCGCAAGGTGTGCCCGGCGCGGATCGGCGGACCACGCCGCCAGTTGCGCACAGGCGCTCTCCAGCACCCAGCGTCCGAGCGGAAGGATCAGCCCGCACTCTTCGGCGAGCGGGATGAACACGCCGGGCGAAACCATCCCGCGCTCGGGATGCTGCCAGCGCACCAGCGCCTCCACGCCGAACACCGTCCCGTCAGCGGCGATCTGAGGCTGGTAATGCAGCAAGAACTGGTGCTTCTCGAGCGCAACCCAAAGCCCCGCCTCCACCTCGGCGCGCTCGCGCACGTCCGCCTGCATCCGCGGGTCGAAGAAGCACAGCGCGTTGCGCCCGCCGAGCTTGGCCTCATACATCGCCATGTCGGCGCGCCTGAGCGGTTCATCGCTGCGTTCGCCGGGATCCTCGCCGAACAGCGTCGCCCCGACGCTGGCCGAGACGCGGTGCTCCGAGCTACCGAGTGCGAACCGCTTGTTCAAGGCCTGCAGGATCTTGTTCCCGACCACCGCAGCCTGGCGTGCGGCCTCCGGGCTCGCGCCGCTGAGGTCCTCGAGCATGACGATGAACTCGTCGCCGCCGAGCCGGGCCACGGTGTCGTCCTTGCGTACGCAATGCCCGAGGATGGTCGCGACCTGCGCCAGCAGCCGGTCGCCTTCGAGATGCCCCACGGTGTCGTTGACGGCCTTGAAGTTGTCGAGATCGACGAACAGCAGGGCGCCCAGGGTGGCGTGCTGAGCGCAGGCCTCCACCGCCCGCTCGAGCCGCTCCATCAGCAGCCGGCGGTTGGGCAACCCGGTGAGCGGATCGAAATACGCCAGTTTCTTGACCTCGGCCTCGGAGGACTTGCGCGCGGTGATGTCGCGCGCGGAATTGAACAGCACAGCCCTGCCGTCCACCACGAGCGGAAACGTGGTGATCTCGACCGGGAACACGCTGCCGTCCTTGCGCCGATGCGCCGACTCGAAGGTGTGCACCTCGCTCGACGCGAGCAGGCGCTCGCGCGTCTGGCGCAACTCGTCCGCGGAGTGACTGGCATCCCACTGCGCGACCTGCATCCCGATGACGTCGCCGCGCGATTGGCCGAGCATGCGGCAGAAGGCGTCGCTGGCCTCGATCACGACCCCATCGCCGTCGATGATGTGAATACCATCGCTGGCGTTCTGCAGCAGGATGCGGCTGCGCTCGTTGGCGCGCTCGCTGGCCTTGATCAGCCGATACAACAACCAGCCCGCCAAGGCGGTGACGGCGAGGAAGAGTACCCACAGCAGCACTGCCTCGCGCACGTCCTGCTGCCACTGGGCGAGGTAATCCTTCTCGCCCCAGCCGACGATGACGAAGGCCGGCATCCGTTCGAGGCGGCGATAGGCGTTGATGCGCGTCACGCCGTCGGCCGTGCGTTCGCTGTAGAAGGATTGCGCGCGCACCCCGGAGCCGACGATGTCGCTCAGTTCCCGCGATCCGCCACGACTGCCAACCTGACCCGCCGGGCTCTCGAGCACCGGCACGCGCGCGATCATGACCATGTCGACGTCGCGCAGCAGCGCGATACCGTGCGCTCCGAGCTGAAGCCCTGACAGCAAGCCCTGAAAATACGCGACCGGTACGGCAGCGGTCACTGTGCCGGCAAAGCTGCCGCCGGGGGCCTCGTAGCGGCGCGAAAACACGATGACCCAGTCCCTGGCGATGCGGCCGCGGATCAGCTTGCTGGCGCGCGTCGCCCCGTCATCGACCGCCCGGTGCTCGACAAAGAAATCGCGGTCGGCGTAGCTCACCCGGGTTTCCGCGTTGACGCGATGACCGAGCACCACCGCGCCCCCGGCATCGGTCACCCTGATCTCGGCGGTCTGCGACAGCCAGTCCTGATGCAGGGCGATCACCGGATTCAGGTCCTCACGTTCGATCCGCCCCTTGTCGCGCAGCTCGCGCTCGAGGTGCACCTGCACCTCACGCAGCAGCAGGTCAATCTCCCGAACCGAGGAACTCACGCTGTGGTCGAGCAGCAGCGCCAGGTTCTCGACCGTGGTCCGCACCTCCTGCTCCTTGCGTGCCTTCGCCTCGAGCAGGGCGTACGCCAGCAGACCCGCGATGAAGAGGTTGAGTGCCAGCACGGCAGCAATCAACGCCCTGAAAACCCTCTTCCTGTTGTGCTGCATGCGATCGCCAGACGAGTTTCAGAGGTGAGTGAAGGTAGTCCGTCCCCTGGTCCGGCGCCATTCTAAACGCTCCGTCCATCCCTTCTCCAGCGCGGGACCGCGATCACCCGTGCCGAGCGCGCCGGGTGCCCGGCCCTTTCACGGGAGGACACCCGGAGCGGAGACCAGGCATGAGCACGACACACCGGCCATCACCACAAAAGCTCACGGCTGCCGCCGCTCCTACAAAAACCGCCCCACCCGCCCCCGTAGGCGCGGCGAAAGCCGCAGACCACCCCCACCCCCGGTAGGAGCGGCGAAAGCCGCGAACCGCCCATCCGCCCCCCCGCCCGCCCCGAACCGCGCTGGCGGGCACCCCGGCCAGCGCTATAATGCGCGGTTTCCCAGATTCAGCCGGAGCCGCAGCCATGGAAGCCGAACGCCAGAACGCCCTTGCCGAGAAACTCGCCGACCTCGCCGCGCGCGGTCGCGAACTCCGGAGGTATCTTTGACTACGATGAGAAAGCATCGAAGCTCGAAGAAGTAAACCGCGCCCTCGAAGACCCGGCGGTCTGGAACAAGGCCGAGCGCGCGCAGGAACTCGGCAAGGAAAAGCGCCAGCTCGAGGACGTGGTGCTGACGCTGCAGAGGATCGACGCCCAGTCGCGCGACCTCAAGGACCTCTTCGAGCTCGCCGAGGCCGAGGACGACGACGACACCTTCGAGGCGGTCGAGACCGATCTCGGCGAGCTGCAGGGCGCGATCGAGAACCTTGAGTTCCGCCGCATGTTCAGCAACCCGATGGACCCGAACAACTGCTTCATCGAGATCCAGGCCGGCGCCGGCGGCACCGAGGCGCAGGACTGGGCGGGCATGCTCGAGCGCATGTACCTGCGCTACGGCGAGAAGAAGGGCTTCACCGTCGAGCTGATGGAAGAGACCGAGGGCGAAGTCGCCGGCATCAAGAACTGCACGATCAAGTTCTCCGGCGAGTACGCCTACGGCTACCTGCGCACCGAGACCGGCATCCACCGCCTGGTGCGCAAGTCGCCGTTCGACTCCAACGCGCGCCGCCACACCAGCTTCACCTCGGTGTTCGTGTTCCCGGAGGTCGACGACTCGATCCAGATCGAGATCAACCCCGCCGACCTGCGCATCGACACCTACCGCGCCTCCGGCGCCGGCGGCCAGCACATCAACAAGACCGACTCCGCGGTGCGCATCACCCACGAGCCGACCGGCATCGTCGTGCAGTGCCAGAACGACCGCTCGCAGCACAAGAACAAGGCCGAGGCCATGTCGATGCTGAAGGCGCGCCTGTACGAGGCCGAGCTGCGCAAGCGCCAGTCCGAGCAGCAGAAACTGGAAGACTCCAAGAGCGACATCGGCTGGGGCCACCAGATCCGCAGCTATGTACTGGATCAGTCGCGCATCAAGGACCTGCGCACC
>Ga0209573_1006027_pt1 | contig 10431 bp, 6 predicted proteins | sample TNRBio252014_DNA_FD_185870 | JGI IMG/M metagenome (GOLD analysis project Ga0209573, IMG submission 185870) | Wastewater treatment Type I Accumulibacter community from EBPR Bioreactor in Madison, WI, USA - TNR Reactor_6/25/2014_ DNA (SPAdes)... | ecosystem: Engineered > Bioreactor > EBPR >...
GCCGAGGACGCCGGCAATGGCCTGCGCCAGAAAGCCCAGGCGGAGCTGAAGCTCGAAGTCAACGGCGAGGAACGTACCTTCGCCGTGCGTGTAACCGACGAGCAGGCCGGTACCGGCGAGCGCGGCAGCGTCGTCACCTTCGACGATATCACCGAGCTGGTCTCGGCCCAGCGCGCCTCGGCCTGGGGCGACGTGGCGCGGCGCATCGCGCACGAGATCAAGAACCCGCTCACGCCGATACAACTGTCGGCCGAGCGCATTCGCCGCAAGTACGGCGCCCGCATCGAGGAGGATCGCGAGACCTTCGAGAAGCTGACCGACACCATCGTGCGCCAGGTCGGCGACATCAAGACGATGGTCGACGAGTTCGCCTCGTTCGCGCGCGTGCCGAAGCCGCAGATGGCCGACGCCGACGTACGCGAGGCGGTGCAGGAGGCGATGATCCTGTTCCGCGAGAGCCATCCCGCCATCGAGTATGTAACGACGCTGCCGCCCGGACCTCTGAACGTCTCGTGCGATCTGCGCCTGATCACGCAGGCGCTCAACAACCTGGTCAAGAATGCCACGGAATCCGTCGAGACCGCCGCCGCCGAAGCCGGCCGCGATCCCGCCTGGAAACCGCGCGTCGAGGCAACGGCTGCCGCGAAGGGCGATCGCATCGACATCGAGATCATCGACAACGGCCTTGGGCTGCCGCGCCAGCAGCGTGCGCGCCTGCTCGAGCCTTACGTAACGACCAAGGGTGCGAAGGGCACGGGCCTCGGCCTCGCCATCGTGCAGAAGATCACCGAGCAGCATGGCGGCCGCCTGACGCTCGAGGATGCGCCGCCAGCGCCGGGCCGCGAGCGGGGAGCGCTGGTGCGCATCACCCTGCCGCTCAAGGCCCGTCGCCCGGCCGTCATCACCGAAACCGGTTCGACCAATGTCGCGCCAGCCGCAGCCGGCTCGCCATGATGAGCCTTTGATCATGCAAGGAGCAGGACACCATGCCGTCTGACATCCTGATCGTCGACGACGAGGCGGACATCCGCGAGCTGATTGCCGGCATCCTCGAGGACGAGGGGCACACGCCGCGCACCGCCCGCGACGCCGACGAGGCGCTGAAGGCCATCGAGGAGCGGCGGCCGCACCTGATCATCCTCGACATCTGGCTGCAGGGCAGTCGCCTCGACGGCCTCGAGGTGCTCACACAGATCAAGCGCCAGCACCCCGACCTGCCCGTCGTCATCATCTCGGGCCACGGCAACATCGAGACGGCCGTCACCGCCATCAAGCGCGGCGCCTACGACTACATCGAAAAGCCGTTCAAGGCCGACCGCCTGATCCTTGTGACGCTGCGCGCGCTCGAGGCTTCGCAACTGCGGCGCGAGGTCAAGGAACTGCGCGAGCGCTCTACCCAGAGCAGCGAGCTCGTCGGCAAGTCGGCGGCCATCAACCAGCTGCGCAACCAGATCGACCGCGTCGCCCCGACCAACAGCCGCATCCTCATTCGCGGCGCCTCGGGCTCCGGCAAGGAGCTGACCGCGCGCGTCATCCACGCCAAATCCGCCCGCGCCGACGGGCCCTTCATCGTGCTCAACGCCGCCGCCATGGCGCCCGATCGCGTCGAGGAGGAGATGTTCGGCACCGAGGACCGCTCCGGACCGCGCAAGGTCGGCGCGCTTGAGGAGGCGCACGGCGGCACGCTCTATATCGACGAGGTCGCCGACATGCCGCTCGAGACGCAGGGCAAGGTGCTGCGCGTGCTCGTCGAGCAGAAATTTCAGCGCCTCGGCGGCGGACCGAAGGTGACCGTCGACGTCCGCCTCGTCACCTCGACCAGCCGCGACCTCGAGCGCGACATGCAGGAAGGCCGCTTCCGCCAGGACCTGTTCCACCGCCTCGCCGTGGTACCCTTGCGCGTGCCGAGCCTCGCCGAGCGGCGCGACGACATCCCCGCTCTGATCGAGTACTTCGTGCAGCAGGTGGCGCAGGCGTCCGGTCTCGCGCCGCGCAAGATCGGCGACGACGCCATCGCCGTGCTGCAGGCGCACGACTGGCCGGGCAACGTCCGGGAACTCCGCAACAACATCGAGCGCCTGATGATTCTCGCCGGTGGCGAGCCCGGCACTATGATCACGGCAGATATGCTTCCCGATGAGATCGGCTCCAACGTGCCGCTGCCTGTCAACGGCGGTGCCGAGCACCTGATGTCGATGCCGTTGCGCGAAGCCCGCGAGATCTTCGAACGCGAGTATTTGCTGGCGCAGATCAACCGCTTCGGCGGCAACATCTCGCGCACGGCCGAATTCGTGGGCATGGAGCGATCGGCGCTGCACAGGAAGTTGCGCGCGCTGGGGGTCGGCTCGGATCAGCGCGCGGGCGATCCACGCCAGGGCTGAAGGGTCTGCCCTCAATTCCGCCCGACGCCGGGACTAGTCTCGCAACGACCGTCGCTCCGCCTTCGCAGGCGCACAATCGGAGCGAGCCGCGGACAATCGTGTTGTGCCCAGGGCGCATGCGTGCAACGTCTCAGCGGTTCCGAACGGATTCTTCCGAAGAGCGGCCCCCCGTGCAGAAGGCCACGCACGACGATCTCGCACACGTTCGGCATCGGTCCATGATGGATTCGGGCTACTCGTGGGCGCGCCTGTTCGCGGCCCTCGCGCTCGGCACCATCGGCGGCGTCGGCATGTGGTCGGTCGTCGTCGTACTGCCGACGATCGAAAAGGAGTTCGGCCTGTCGCGCTCTGAGGCCTCGCTCTCCTATACGCTGGCCATGCTCGGCTTCGGCGCCGGCGGCGTGCTGATGGGGCGGCTCAGCGATCGTCTCGGTGTCTTCCAGCCGCTGCTCAGTTGCATCGTCGCGCTGTCGCTCGGCTACGTCGCGACGGCGCTTGCCGTCACGCACTGGCAGTTCGCCATCGCCTACGGTGCCTTGATCGCCTTGCTCGGCAGCGCCATCACCTTCGGACCGCTGATCGCCGACACCTCGCTCTGGTTCGAGCGTCGCCGTGGTATCGCCGTCGCCGTCTGCGCATCCGGCAACTATCTCGCCGGCACCTTCTGGCCGCCGATCATCACGCACGCCGTCGCTGCCTTCGGCTGGCGGGCAACGCATCTCGGCATCGGCCTATTCTGCATTCTCGTGATGCCGCCGATCGCGCTCGTCCTGCGCCGGCCCTCGCCGACAGCGCCGGCCCCCGCGGTCGGTTCGCCGGCCGGCACGTCCGGGCAACCGCTTACGCCGCCTGTTTCGCTGCCGGTCATGCAGGGCCTGCTGGTCGTTGCCGGCATCACGTGCTGCCTCGCCATGGCAATGCCGCAGGTGCACATCGTCGCCTATTGCGCCGAACTCGGCTTCGGCGTTGCGCGCGGCGCCGAGATGCTGTCGCTGATGCTCGCCTGCGGCATCATCAGCCGCCTGGCGTCGGGCTTCATCGCGGACCGCATCGGCGGCTTGAAGACGCTGCTGCTCGGCTCGGTGCTGCAGGCCATCGCGCTGGCTTTCTACGTCCCATTCGACGGCCTGATGTCGCTCTATATCGTGTCGGCGCTGTTCGGCCTGTTCCAGGGCGGCATCGTGCCGAGCTACGCCCTGATCATCCGTGAGTATTTTCCGGCCAAGGAAGCCGGCGTCCGCGTCGGCCTGACGCTGACGGCGACCATGATCGGCATGGCGGCCGGCGGCTGGATGTCGGGCGTCATCTTCGATGTGACGAAGAGCTATCAGGCGGCATTTCTCAACGGGCTGTTCTGGAACCTGGTCAACACCGCGATCGTCGTCTTTTTGCTTGTCAAGGCGCGCCGCGTCGCCCGCGCGTGACCTCTCAACGGGCAGTCGACGGGAAGCGATCGAGCACCGCGGCGAGGCGCGCGAAATCGGCCGGACTGAGGCGCTCGGCGCGCTCCTCTGGATCGATGCCGGCCTCCGCCAACAGCAGTGCCGGCTGCGGCACCAGCGACTTGAGGCTTTGCCGCAGCATCTTGCGGCGCTGCCCGAAGGCGGCGGCCGTGACACGCCCGAGCGTCACGACATCGCACGCCGGCTCGCACACGGCGCGCGGCACGAATGTCACGACGGCTGATGCAACTTTCGGCGGCGGCGTGAACGCTTCCGGTCCGAGCGAAAGGGCGATCCGCGTCTCGCAGCGCCATTGCGCGATGACGGCGAGGCGGCCGTAGGATTTCGTTCCGGGTGCGGCAACGATGCGCTCGGCGACCTCGCGCTGGAACATCAGCGCCATGCGCGTCCACCACGGCGGCCACGGCGTTGTCTCGAGCCAGCCGACGAGCAGTCGCGTCGCGATGTTGTAGGGCAGGTTGGCCGCGATCACGACCGGCCGGCCGGCGGCCGTGGCGAGCGCCTTGAGATCGACGGCGAGCGCGTCGCCATGTGTCACCGTCAGCCGCACCGGCCAGCGCCCGGCGATGTCGGCCAGCGCCGGCAGGCAGCGCTCGTCGGCCTCGACGGCGACGACCCGGCCCGCGCCTTCCATCAGCAGGCCTCGTGTCAGACCGCCCGGCCCCGGACCGATCTCGAGCACGGTGGCATCGGCGAGCGGCCCCGCCGCGCGAGCGATCCGCCGCGTCAAGTTGAGATCGAGAATGAAGTTCTGGCCGAGCGATTTCCGCGCACCGAGATCGTACTGGGCGATCACCTCTCGCAGGGGCGGCAGTCCATCGGGGCTGGCTCCGCCTTGCAGCGCTGGCGGAGCGGCATCCGTGCTCGAGTTGTCGGCGTCAGGCCGGCTCATGATACGGCGAACGCCGCCGGCCGGCGGCTCGCCAGCGTGGCGGCAAGGCGCACAGCCTCGAAGAAGCTTGTCACATCGGCACGGCCGGTGCCCGCGATGTCGAAGGCGGTGCCGTGATCGGGCGAGGTGCGCACGAACGGCAGCCCTAGCGTGACGTTGACGCCGCGGTCGAACGCCAGCGTCTTGATCGGGATCAGCGCCTGGTCGTGGTACATGGCGATCGCCGCGTCGTAGCGGGCGCGCGCGGCGGCGTGGAACATGGTGTCGGCCGACAGCGGCCCGATGACATCGAGGCCCTCCGCCCTCAGCGCCTCCAGCGCCGGCGCGATGATCGTCGTCTCCTCGCGGCCGATGGTGCCGCTCTCGCCGGCGTGCGGATTGAGTCCGGCGACGGCAATCCGCGGTCGCGCGATGCCGAAGTCGCCGGCAAGTGCGGCTGCCGTGATGCGCACGGTGTCGACGATCAGCGCCTGCGTCAGCAGCCGCGGCACGTCGGCGAGCGGCACGTGGATGGTCAGCGGCACGACGCGCAACTCCTCCGCCGCCAGCATCATCACCGGCGTGAACGTGCGTCCGGGAACGTGGCGCGCCGCGAGCTCGGCCAGGAATTCGGTGTGTCCGGGATGGCGGAAGCCTGAGGCATAGAGCGTCGCCTTGGCGATCGGGCAGGTGACGACGCCACCCGCTCGGCCCCCCGCCACATCGGCGACGGCTCGCTCGATAGCCCTGATGACGGCGGCACCGTTGCGCGGATCGGGTTGCCCCGCGGTGACCGGAGCGGGGCAGGGCACGGCGATGATTCCGAGCTGGCCGGGACCGAGGTGCGCCGCGTCGCCGGGGACCGAGATCGCGACGCAGTCGACGGCAATGCCGAGCTTGCGGGCGCGCGCGTCGAGCGTTTCGGGACAGCCGTAGACGACCAGCGGCGGCAGCGGCGTCGCGCCGGGCCGATGCCGTGCCGCAAGCAGGATGTCGATGCCGATGCCGGCCGGATCGCCCATGGTCACGGCGAGGGGCTGGATGGAAACGGGCCCGCCGCCGGCTGATCCCCTGGCTGTCACGCGGCTCACCGCATCTCGATCAGAGCATCCTTGCGCAGGTCGTTGAGATGGCGCTGCGCCAGGCGCTCGAATTCGCGCGCCTGCAGCTCGCTCTCGGCCTGCTGGCGCTTTTCTTCGCTGATCTTCTTCACCCGCCGCCCGCACACCGCATAGAGCTCGACGCTCGACGCCGTCAGCACGGCCGGCACCATCTCGCCGTCACGCGCGGCCATCAGCAGCGTTCGCGTCGGCTCGGGGACCGCTTCGGACTTGCGGAAGCCGAGATCCTCGAACTTGGCGTTGGGCTGCTCCTTCGCCAGGGCCGGCGTGGCCTTGCAGCCGCCGAAACGGCCGCGCATTGCCTCCGCCGCCTCGTAGCGCTTGGCCAGTGCCGCTTGATCGACCTTGCCCGGGACCGTGAGCGTGATCTTGTGGAGCTGCAACTCGACGGTATCGTCACCTTTGACGGTCGCCGCCAGCCGGTCGACGTCGAGGTTCGAGACATTGATCTGATGGCCGAAGCGCCGGCGGATCACTTCACGCCACGCCAGCTGGGCACGGTAGCGGTCCTTCATCACGTCGGAATCGGCGCCCTGTTGCTGGATGAAGGCCTTGAACTGGTCGGGTGTCATCTTGTTGCGCTCGGCGATGCCCTTGAAGGCGCGCTCGACGTCGTCGTCACCGACCTTGATCGTCAGCCGCTTGGCTTCCTGCAGCTTCAGCCGCTCCTCGATCAATTCCTCCAGCGCCTTCTTGCGGAATGTCGGCACCAGGCTCGCCTTCGCGCTCGAGATCGCCTCCTGCTGCAACATCGTCACGAACGCCTTCTTGCGTTCCTCGAAGATGCGGATCAGCTGCGCCTGCGGCTTGCCCGGATTGGAGCGAACGACCTCCTCGAGGATGGCCTTGATGCGCTCGGTCGTGCGCGGATCCTCGGCCTTGGCCTTGAGATTGGCCTTGGCCCGCTCGGCGAAATTGCCCCCGATAGCCATGAAGCGCGAGCGCCTCTCAACCTCGAACGCGGTGATCGGTTCATCGTTGACCAGCGCCGCGATCCCCTGCGGACCCGTCGCCACGGGCTTCGGCGCGGCGACCTTTGGCGTGGCCTGCCTGGGTTTCGGCTTTGGCTTCGGCTGCGCCTGTGGAGCCGGCGCTGGTGCGGCAGGCGGAGCCACCATCATTCCGGGCGGCGGGGCAGGTGCGCGCGTCGGCGGGGAGATGACAAGGCCAGGAATGGCAGTCGGCGGCGGGCCGGTGGGGGCCGGCGCGGCCGGCGGCGTGTTCGAGACGACGAGCCCAGGGATTTGCGGAGCCGGCTGCTGCGCCAGCGCGGCATCGAGCAGCCAGGCCGCCAGCATCGCCGGCACGGCCGATACCGCCAGCCAGAGCCGCAGTCTGGATGCCGGCCGTGTCGTTTCGCGGTTCACGTGTTTCGACCGCATCGGCTCCTCGAGGTTTCCCGTCGTTGGTGAGGCGATCCGCGGCACGTCCGCGACGACTCACTCCCGTTTCGGTCGGACGATAGCCCAATCCGGATAGCGTCCTGCGCGCTTATCCACAAAGAGTGACAGTGGGATGGCGAATATATGGCAGTCCGTGTCTGAGCTTCGCGAGCTGCCCGTCGCCGTGGCCGCCCTCGTCGCCACCCTCACTTGACCGGCTGGTTCTCGACGAACAGGTGGTCGAGGTTGTCCGTCTTGTACTTGAATTCACCCAGATACTTCCACTCGAAGCGGAGCATGAAGCTGCGGTCCTGCTTGATGTCGAGCGTCGGGTTGTCGAAAAAGGTTTCGCTATAGACGGCAGTGAGCACGAAGCACTCGTCCGAGTACTTCAGCTGGATCGAATCGTGCAGGCGCATGCCCGCGTCGATGTCGTAGCGGATGAGGCCCATCAGCGACCAGCGGTCCGACAGCTTCAAGGTCGCGGCGGCGAGAATATCCTGCTCGCTCTGGAGCAGGCCGATGGCCGGGTCGTCGCGCCAATACGAGTACTGTCCGGTCAGCGTCAGCAGGCCGAGATTGATATGGGCGAACACATCCTGGCGCCGCAGCGACAGTTCCGTCTCGTCGAAGCGCGCCTGGGCGACCAGCCGGAAGGCCGACACCGGTGACAGGTAGGCACCGAGCACATAGTCAGACCGGTCCGTGTCGAGGCCGCTGCGCGGCGAGAAATTCGCCACCGCCATGCTCGGCGCACCGAGCGGCGAGAAGCTGATCGGCGACAGACCCGGATCCTTGTAGGGGTTCTCACCCGCGATATGGAAGCTCTGGCCAGCGATCAGGCGGGCATGCGCACCGTTCCGGGCCTGGAACGTATACTGCAGGCCGGCGTTGACGCGGGTGCCGGTCTCGATGCGATCCCAGCCGGAGAACTTGTCGATGTCGAACAGCAGCGTGTCGTCCCAATAGAGGCTCTTCGCATCCTCGTCCGGGATGCGCCGCTGCGAGACGTGCGCCGGGCGAACGACCACCTGGCCGATCGGTTCGATCACGTGCGAACCGGTCTGCGTATGGGCGACAAACGGATAAGCGTAGGTGACGCCGAGGGCGCCCATGGCACGCGTGATGTCGTCCTCCGGCACGGCCACGAGACTGGTCGGGTCGCGACTGTTCGTGAACTGGGTGATATCGGCCCGGACATGAGCGAACGGCGTCCACACCTGACCGATGGGATCGATCATCTTGCGGCGCCACTGCGCATCCGCCGAGACGCGGTTCATGTCGGAGCCGTCGCTGCGCGACAGCGATTGTACGTTGCCGTTGAAGCTGAGCTCGCCGCCCAGGACCGGTTGCCCGACGATATAGTTGTAGTCGATGACCGGGTGCACCCGCGACTCGGACGCCGGCGTGTCCTCGATGAGCAGCCCGCCGAAATGATAGAGCGTCATGCCGAAGTGGTTGCGTTCTGACAGGCCCTGCAGGAACGCCGAGTTGACGCGATCGGTCTGCAGAATGCTGTCGAGCTTGTAGAAGCGGCGGAACGTATCGTCGCTCTCGAGCGTGATGTCCCACCCAAAGCGCCACCACGACGACAGCGAGAACAGACCGCGCGTCTCGACGCTGCCGCGCCAGCCATCGAGCAGGCGCCGCTTCTCGGGAGTGACTTCGCCGGGCAGCGTCGAGCCGTCCTGCTCGATGCCGGCAAGCTTCAGGTTATATTGACCGCGGATATCGCCGATGGCGACGCGCTGGCGCCATTGGCCCTGATACAACACGCCGTGCTTCGACGTGTACATCGGGTGGAACGTGAAGTCGGAGCTGGGCGACAGCGCGAAATAATACGGCACCTCGACCGTCCATCCGAGCGATGTGGACGTCGAGTATTCCGGCAGCAGGAACCCGGTGCGCCGCTTCACCGACGGGTCGGCATGCGTGAAGAAGGGCAGGTAGAGCACCGGCACGCCGAGGATCTCGAACTGGGCGTCCTGATAGTTGACGGTGCCCGCCTGCTGATCGTGCACGATGCGCGCGGCGCTGATGCACCACAGCGGCGGCTTGCCCGGATCGTTCTTGCACGGCGTGAACTTGCCGTTCTCGAACTCCGTGATGTTGGCGTCCTGTCGTGTCGCGCGCTTGGCCGCAATGCGCGTGTCGTCGCGCGTGACCGCCTGCAGCGTCTGGATGAAGGCATCGCGGAAGTCGGCGGTGGCATCGAAGCGGTCGGCGCGCAGGATGTTGCCGTTCGGCTCGCGCACTTGCACGTTGCCGGTCGCCGTCAGCGTATTCGCCGCCTGATCGAAGACGACCTGATCGGCCGTCAGCGCGTAGTTGTTGTAGTAGATCTCGACGTTGCCACGCGCCACGACGCGGTTGTTCTTGGTGTCGTAGATCAGGTCGTCGCCCTGCAGATAGAGCGGCTTCGACTTGTCGATCTTCTGCACCGGGCCGCCGAGAATGCCGCCCTTCTGCGCCGGGAAACTGCTGTTCTTCTTCTGCTGATTGGGAGGCGTGAAGGCATCGAAACCGGTCTGTGCCGTGGCCTCGCCGAATAGGCTCGCCAGCAGCGTGAGCAAAGCCAAGGCGGCAAGCGCGCGGACGCCGCGCCGCCTGGGCACCAGCCCTGGCGTCGGCAAGCTCGTCAGAGCTCGCTGGCATCCCCCTCGACGCGTCACCGTCACCCGTCCTCCTGGTGCAAGAGCACCGTCAAAGCCCCAAAACACGCCACCAGCGCCGGCACCCACACCGCCAGGACCGGCGGCGCAAGGCCAGCGATACCGACCTGCCGCGACACTTCGGCCAGAAGAAAGAACCCAAATCCCCCGACCATTCCCGCGATGACCATAGTCTGTATCCCACCTGAACGGAATGACCGCAAAGACACAGTGGCGGCCAAAAGGACCATCACGATCAGCAGCAGCGGGCGGGCCAGAAGTTGCTGATATTGCACTCGAAAGCGATGCGATGGAAGTCCAGCTTTTTCAGTTACTTCGATGAGGGCAGGGAGCTCCCAGACCGAGAGCGACAGAGCCGTGCCGAGAGCGTCTGCCACCCGCTCCGGCGTGAGGTAGGTGCTGACTGTATAGACGGGGAAGGTTTCGGCCCCGTGGCCCACTTTCGAGACCACCGCATCCTCGATGTGCCAGTAGCCGTCGCCAAGCGTCGCGCGCGCTCCGTCGATGCGCTCGACGAAGTGTCCCTGCTGATCGAATTGAA
>Ga0209573_1006028_pt1 | contig 10428 bp, 8 predicted proteins | sample TNRBio252014_DNA_FD_185870 | JGI IMG/M metagenome (GOLD analysis project Ga0209573, IMG submission 185870) | Wastewater treatment Type I Accumulibacter community from EBPR Bioreactor in Madison, WI, USA - TNR Reactor_6/25/2014_ DNA (SPAdes)... | ecosystem: Engineered > Bioreactor > EBPR >...
TCGGCGGCGCCCAGGGGCGCGCCGTGAACATCGTGCGTACCACCCTTGTTGGGCGAGCCAAAACCGATCATCGTCTTGCAGCAGATCAGGGTCGGTCGCCCGGTGGCGGTCTTGGCAACGCGAATCGCGGCTTCGATCGAATCGACGTCGTGGCCATCGCAGTGGGGCACGACCCGCCAGCCGTAGGCTTCGAAGCGCTTGGCGGTATCGTCGGCGAACCAAGGCTGCACGTGACCGTCGATCGAAATGTCATTGTCGTCGTAGAAAACGATCAGTTTCGACAGCGACAGGCGTCCAGCCAACGAACATGCCTCATGCGATACGCCTTCCATCAGACAGCCATCGCCGACGAAGGCATAGGTGTAGTGGTCAACGACCTGGTGACCAGGCCGGTTGAAGCTCTCCGCCAGCAACCGTTCGGCGACCGCCATTCCGACCGCGTTGGCCAGGCCCTGCCCGAGCGGCCCGGTGGTGGTCTCTACGCCGGGCGTCACGCCGAACTCGGGGTGTCCCGGAGTCTTCGAATGCAACTGCCGGAAGCGTCGCAGGTCGGCCAGCGACAGATCGTAGCCAGACAGATGCAGCAGGGCGTAGAGCAGCATCGAGCCGTGCCCGTTGGAGAGGACGAAACGGTCACGGTTCACCCAGCCCGGATGGTCCGGATTGTGCTTGAGGTGGCGTCGCCACAGCACTTCGGCAATATCCGCCATACCCATTGGCATCCCTGGATGGCCGGAGTTCGCCACCTGCACGGCGTCGATGGCGAGGAAGCGCAGTGCGTTGGCGCAGCGCCGGCGGAACTTGCGGGATTCGGTGGGCAAGACGATCTCCTTCGATCAGGGTATGAAAACCCGCTGCTGCGGTCCGTGTTCAGCGCTGCCGGCGCTTGCGGTCCATGAGCTGCAGGATCATCGGCGTGAAGATGATCTGCATCGCCAGCCCCATCTTGCCGCCAGGGCAGACGATGATGTTCGGCCGCGACATGAACGAGTCGTGCAGCATGCTCAGCAGGTAGGAGAAATCGATCCCCCTGGGGTTGGCGAAGCGGATCACCAGCATGCTTTCATCCTGCGTCGGAATGTCCTGGGCGATGAAGGGATTCGAGGTATCGACCGTCGGCACCCGCTGAAAATTGACGTGCGTCCGGGAGAACTGCGGGCAGATGTAGTTGATGTAGTCCGGCATCCGGCGCAGGATGGTGTCCATGACCGCTTCCGTCGAGTAGCCGCGCTGTGCCTTGTCGCGATGGAGCTTCTGGATCCACTCGAGGTTGATGATCGGCACGACGCCGATGCACAGATCGACATGGCGGCCGATGTCGACGGTGTCGGTCGTAGCGGCACCATGCAGCCCTTCGTAGAAGAGCAGATCGGTGTCAGCGGGCAGTTCCGACCAATCGGTGAAGGTTCCCGGGGGCGAACCAAAGCGCAGCGCTTCGGCGTCATCGTGAACATAGTGGCGGCTCTTGCCGCGACCGGTCTCGCCGTATTCGCGGAACAACCCCTCCAACTCACTCAACAGGTTGGCCTCGGGGCCAAAATGGCTGAAATGGTGGTCGCCGGCAAGAGCGCGCTCGGCCATCTGGTCGCGCATTCCCTGCCTATCGTAACGATGGAAGCTGTCGCCTTCGATGATCGCGGCGTTTAGCTGTTCGCGCCTGAAAATGTGTTGAAAGGAGCGCGTGACCGACGTCGTCCCGGCGCCCGACGAACCGGTGATGGCGATGACTGGATTCTTGATCGACATGAGCTGTGACTCCGTTTCTTGGTGAGGATCTCCGGGCTCTGCCCGGCACTCTCAGAGCTTGTGAACAAATCTGCTGCGCGGCCAGTCAGCGGCGTTGCCGGCTCGCTGACTCGTCGGCCATCGACTCGATGTCCCTCGTTGCTGGCTCGGCGGCGCCTTGTGGCCCCGCCTGTTCGCGCCGCTTCGTCGCACAATCTCTCAGTCGTCCCGAAAGAGGGTCCGGGTCGAGAACAGTGGCGAGCGAAACGGTTGATCCTCGCCGGTTTCATGCTCGCGATGGTAGCGCTCGATCCGTTCGACCTCGTTGCGCGAACCGAGAATCACCGGCACGCGTTCATGCAGGCTGGTCGGCTGCACATCGAGGATCCTCTCGTCGCCCGTCGAAGCCTGGCCGCCTGCCTGGGCAACGATCATCGCCATCGGGTTGGCCTCATACAGCAGACGCAGACGGCCGGGTTTCGACATGTCCTTGCTGTCCCGGGGATACATGAAGACACCGCCGCGCATCAGGATGCGGTGGACCTCGGCAACCAACGATGCCACCCAGCGCATGTTGAAGTCCTTGCCGCGGACACCGGTGTTGCCTTGCAGGCACTCGGCGACATAGCGTTGCACGGGGGGTTCCCAGAAACGCTCGTTGGAAGCGTTGATCGCGAACTCGCGGGTGTCGGGCGCGATCACCAGATCGGGATGCGTGAGCAGGAACTCGCCAATGTCGCGGTCGAGCGTGAAACCGTGCGTTCCATTGCCGACGGTCAGCACAAGCATCGTCGACGGACCGTACAGCGCGTAGCCGGCTGCCACCTGGCGGCTGCCACACTGCAGGAAATCCGCTGTTGTCGGCATCTCCCCGCTGCCGGTTTCGGGGCAGCGAAGGACCGAGAAGATGCTGCCCACCGACAGGTTGACGTCGATGTTGGAAGAGCCGTCGAGTGGGTCGAAAACCAGCAGATAGTTGCCGCGCGGGTGTTCGCGGGGAATCGGATGGATATCTTCCATTTCCTCCGATGCCATCGCCCGCAGATGCCCTCCCCATTCACAATGGTGGAGGAAAGCCTGGTTGGCCAGCACATCGAGCTTCTTCTGCACCTCACCCTGAACGTTCCGGCTTCCCTCGTCGCCGAGTACACCAGCCAACGAACCTCGCGAAACCCCTTGCGCGATCGCCTTGCAGGAACGTACGACATCACTGATGAGCATCGACAGGTCACCGATGAGCGCCGGGTTGCGCCGCTGCTCTTCAACGAGGAACTTGTTAACGTTGGTCCGTCCGCATAACATGGCCTTGCTCCAGGAATCACGAATCCAGCTCGGGCTGCGACTGGCCCCCATTCTAGCCGTCCGCAACAAAAGAACTAGTTAAACATACTTCTTTGTTTGTTTAATGAAAGCTAATCGATGAGAAACGCCACCATACGCCAGCTCCAGATCTTCTCGGTCGCCGCGAGCCACCTCTCCTTTGCCCGGGCAGCGGAGAAGCTGCATCTGACGCATGCGGCGATCTCGCTGCAAATCAAGCAACTCGAGGATGTCAGCGGCACGCTGCTGTTCGAGAGGATTGGCAAGCGGGTCTTTTTGACCGAAGCGGGCGAGATTCTGCTTGGCCACACACGCCAGATCCTGCAGTCACTCAAAGAGGCGGACGAGGCACTGCTGGCACTCAAAGGACTCAAGGGCGGGCGTATTGCAGTCGCCGTCGCCAGCACAGCCGAATACTTCGCCCCGGGCCTGCTGGCCGAGTTCCGCAAGGCGCAGCCGGATGTCCGGCTGCGCCTGCTGATCGACAACCGTGACACGGTCAGTCGCCTGCTGGCCAACAACGAGGTTGACCTGGCGATCATGGGACGCCCGCCGGCGGACCTTGACGCCATCGCCGTCGCGTTTGCCCCACACCCGCTGGTGATCGTCGCCGGCAGGGGACACCCGCTGGTGGGCGTCCCCGCGCTGATGGTCGAGGACCTCGGGGACGAAACGCTGATCGTCCGCGAGTCCGGATCGGGAACCCGCTCGGCGATGGAGGAGTTCTTTCACGAACACTCGGTCCGACCCAGGATCGGCATGGAAATGGCCAGCAACGAGGCCATCAAGCAAGCTGTCGTGGCTGGCCTGGGAATCAGTTTCATTTCCGCACACACCCTTGGCCTCGAGCTGACTGCCGGCCGGCTGCATGTTCTTGATGTCGAGGGTACCCCGGTCATGCGCCGCTGGCACATTGTCCGTCACAAGAGCAAACATCTGACGCCCGCCCTGGGAGCCTTCTGGGACTTCGTGACCGAGTTCGCTCCTGCTTACCTGCGTGCACTCGCCTGAGTGAGCCGCACCCGGCGTGTCTTCAGCCGCCCGGTCACGCCTGCAGACAAACATGCGACGATGGCGGCTCGCGGCGGGGCCGCGCAACCGCACCTGGACGCAGCCAGGCCGACCAATCGCAGCCGGCTTTCGTCGTGCCTAAGCGGATGCGTCGCGGCCAAGCCCGCCGGGAGAAGTCCTCAGGCGAAGCCCGTCTGCACCGGTTCCTGTACCAGTTGTCGCGGCGGACGGTGGGCGGGAAAGACGATGCGCGCGACACAGCCGATCGCTTCCCCGTCGCCGGCGCTTCGCGCTCTCGGTCGCAGGCTGGCAGCCGCCTTGTGAACTTCCGCGATCTCGCGGACGATCGCCAGCCCGAGGCCACTGCCCTCCACGTCCGTTCCCTCGCCGCGGTAAAAGCGGTCAAACACCTTCAGCGACTCGTCCTCGGAAATCCCCGGTCCGTTGTCCTCGATCTCGAGTACGACGAAGTCACCGAGGGCGGCGACGCGTGCGGTGACCCGCCCGCCAAACGGCGTGTAGCGCAGCGCATTGTCCAGCAGATTGTTGATCATTTCACGCAGCAGGAAGGCATTGCCGTCGATCAGCACCTTGCCAGCATGCTCGTAACCAAGATCGATGCGCTTTTCGAGTGCGCGGATCACCCACGTTTCAACGACCTCGCGCAGCAGATGATCGAGGTCCAGCGGCAGCAGCGCCTGCTGGGCCTGATCGCTGGCCTCGGCCCGGGCCAGCGCCAGCAACTGGTCGACCAGATGCGAAGCGCGATCGGCGCCCGTCAGGATCTGGCGCAGGGCGTGCCTCAGCTCGCCTGGATCGGTCTCACGCATCGCCAGTTGCGCCTGCGTCTTCAACCCTGTCAGCGGAGTCCGCATCTGATGCGCGGCATCGGCGATGAAACGCCTCTGGGCACTGACGTTCTGATGCATGCGGGCGAGGATCGAGTTGAAAGCTTCGGTAAGCGGCCGCAGTTCCTCGGGAACACGGCCGAGCGAGATCGGTGACAGGTCGGCCTCGCGACGCGCTTCGATGCGGTTGCGCAGCCGGGTCAACGGACGCAGGCCCTGCGACAGCCCGAACCACACCAGGACGACGGCCAGTGGAATGATGACAAACTGCGGCACGATGACACTGGCAATGATCTTGTTGGCCAGCTGGGCGCGTTTCTCGGTCGTCTCGCCAACCTCGACGAACACCCCTCGACGCTCTCCCGAGTCTGCAGGCTCTCCCGGCTGCGGCAGATAGAGGTAGGCAATCCGCATCGGCTGACCGCGGTACTCGTCGTCGCGCAGTTGCGCTTCGCCGAACTCGCCGCGCGCCAGGCTGCCAGGGTTCGCCGGGACGGGCAACTCCGGGTCGCCTGCCAGCAGCCTGCCGTCGCCATCGAGCAGGTGGAAGTAAACGGTGTCGATCTCGTCCGCGCGGAGAAACACCTCGGCCAGACCAGGCAGCGCCAGACGCGGCTCACCATCGGCAAAAGTGACCTGCCGCGAGAGAGCCGCCACGTGTTCGCGCAGAGCCTGATCGTATGGGTAGCTGGCGACATTGTTGGCGAAGTAGTGCGTCAGCGCGATGCTGATCGGCCAGACGAACAGCAGCGGCGCCAACATCCAGTCGAGAATCTCGCCGAACAGCGAACGCTGGATGTCAGGGTTTTCTCTCGTCCGCAGGCTTCTCAAGATAATAGCCTAGCCCGCGCACGGTGGTGATGTTGACACCAGTCGATTCCAGCTTCCGGCGCAGACGGTGAACATAGACCTCGATCGCATTGTGGCTCACTTCCTCGCCCCAGCCACACAGATGATCGACGAGATGGTCCTTGCTGACCAGCCGATTGGCGCGCGTCAGCAGTATCTCCAGGATACCGAGTTCACGCGCCGACAGATCGAGTCTCTCGCCATTGACCAGTGCACAGCGGTCCGTCTGGTCAAAAGCCAGCGTGCCACATTCGATGATCCTGGTCGTCCCGGACGAGCGACGGGCCAGCGCGCGCACGCGCGCCTCCAGTTCGGCCAGTTCGAAAGGCTTCGCCATGTAGTCGTCGGCACCGAGATCGAGGCCCTTGACCCGGTCGTCGATCGCGTCCAGCGCGGTCAGGATCAGCACCGGCGTGTTCGCCTTGCGCGCCCGTAGCCGCCGCAGCACCTCCAGGCCAGGCAACTTCGGCAGACCAAGATCAAGAATCAGGAGGTCGTACGTGTTGGTCAATAGGGCCGTCTCAGCGTCGATGCCGTTGTCGGCACAATCGATCGCATAGCCGCCGAGGCGCAGGGAACGACAGAGACCATCAGCAATGATCCTGTCGTCTTCGGCAAGAAGAATGCGCATGGCATCACGGCCCCGAGGCCGCCGGCGTAAGCTCTCTGTAAGCCCACTTTCCTAGACTGCGCATGCTGTTCTCCTTTTATGGTCTTGGAGTTCGGGCTTCGGCCTGAACTCAGGGAGCACCTGACACTGCACCAGGTGCTCCCTGCCATCTTTTCGTCGTGCTCCCGCACCCGGCTTGGCCCAGCCAACGCAGGGAGCTGAGGGCCAATGATGCCTGCCCATCTACCGCACGAGTGTAGCAAAAATCACTCTGCAGCGTCTGCCGGCGCATCGCCCAGCACGCTCTCGGCCAGCCGCACCCAATAGCTCACACCAAGCGGCAGGATTTCGTCGTTGAAGTCATAGTGCGGATTGTGCAGCGTACAGCCGCCCGTACCCGGACCATTACCCAGCCAGACGTAGCACCCCGGCTTCTCGCCGAGCATGTAGGCGAAGTCTTCCGCGCCCATCGACGGCAATTCGCTGGTACGTACATTCTCGGTACCGAGCAGCCGCGTGGCAACCCGGCGACAGAGTTCGCTTTCCGCCGGACTGTTGACCGTTGGCGGATAGCGGTGGTCGAAGCGAACCGAGATCTGCGCGCCGAAGGCGCTCGCGATGCCACTGCAGAGCCGCTCGATGGCACGTTCAACGAGTTCCTGGACCTCTGCCTTGAAGCTGCGGATCGTTCCACGCAGGATGGCATCGTCCGGGATGATGTTCCAGGCTTCGCCGGCGTGAATCTGCGTGACGCTGACCACCGCCGACTCGCAGGGATGCACGTTGCGGGCAACAACCGTCTGCAGCGCGAGCACCAACTGGCTTGCGGCAACCAGTGTGTCGACCCCCTGCTGCGGCATCGCGGCATGACAGCCATGCCCGCGCACTGCGATCTCGAAGGCACAGGTACCGGCCATGACCGGCCCCGGCATCACCGCCATCTGTCCCACCGGCAATCCCGGCCAGTTGTGGAGACCAAACACGCACGCCATCGGAAAGCGGTCGAACAGGCCATCGCTGATCATGACCGCCGCCCCCCCCTCGGACTCCTCGGCTGGCTGGAAAATGAAGTACACGCAGCCGTCGATCGTCAGCTCATCCCGCTGCGCAGCCATGTAGCGCGCCGCGCCGAGGAGAATCGCCGTGTGACCGTCGTGCCCGCAGGCGTGCATCTGCCCGGGATTGCGCGACCGGTGCGGAAAGTCGTTCTTCTCGTGCAGCGGCAGAGCGTCCATGTCGGCGCGAAGCCCGATGCCGCGACTGCTGCTGCCCTTGCGCAGGATACCGACGACACCCGTACCCGCCAAGCCACGATCGACCTCGAGGCCGTAGCGCTCCAGTTCGCGAGCGACCAGATCGGCCGTACGGAACTCGCCAAAGGCGAGTTCCGGGTGCGCATGGATGTCGCGACGCAGCGCCGCGAGTTCGTCGACAAAGGGAATGCTGAGAATGCTCATGAACCCGCTCCGTCCGCTGGGAACCGGGAGTTTAATGCAGCGCAGCTTGCCCGTGCGGCCGGCCATCCGCTATGCTTGCCAACATGCATCTCGTTCTCATCAGCGGCCTGTCCGGTTCCGGCAAATCGATCGCCCTCAAGGTGCTCGAGGACGCGGACTACTACTGCGTCGACAACCTGCCCGCGCAGTTGTTGCAGCTGCTGGTCGGGCAACTGGATCTGCAGGGATACGACAAGGTCGGCGTCGTCATCGACATCCGCGGTGGCAACAGCGTGGCGACGCTGCCGCTGCAACTCGACGCTCTGCGCCAACAGGATCTCGATCTGCAGTTCCTGTTCCTCGATGCGCAGGATGCCACGCTGATCAAGCGCTATTCGGAGACCCGCCGCCGGCATCCTCTTGCCAGCGACCAGTTGACCTTGACCGAAGCCATCGCAGCCGAACGCGGCCACTTGGCCGGCCTCTGGGCACTGGGCCACCACATCGACACCAGCGGAGTGAAACCCGCTGCACTGCGGGAATGGGTGCGTCAGTTCGTCAAGAGCACCATTGCCAGCGATCCCTGCCGCGGACTGACGTTGCTCTTCGAATCCTTCGGCTTCAAGAACGGCCTTCCGCTTGACGCCGACCTGGTGTTCGACGTTCGCTGCCTGCCCAATCCGCACTACGACCCCAACCTGCGACCACTGACCGGGCGCGACGCAGCGGTGGTCGACTTTCTCGAGGCCGAAGCCGACGTACTGCGCATGCGCTCCGACATTGCCCACTTCGTTCGCGCCTGGCTGCCGGCATACGTTCAGGACAGTCGCAACTACCTGACCGTGGCCATCGGCTGCACCGGTGGTCAGCATCGGTCGGTTTATTTCGCCGAATGGTTGGCGCGCGAGTTCCGCGACTGTGCGCGTGTACTCGTCAGGCACCGCGAGCTGGCAGCGCCGAATCCACTGCCCGGCAGCAATCCGTGATCGGCTGGGTTGCCCTGCTGAAGCGGGGCGACTGGTTGCTGATCGCGCTGGGCCTGGCTGGCGTGGTCGCATCCTTTCCGCTGGCGTGGCAGGCGGGGGGCGCCGACAAAGCCGTCGTCAGGCGTGGGGGCGAGCTTTTTTCCGAACTCGATCTGCGGCATGATCGCCGCCTCGATGTCCCGGGACCTCTGGGCGTGACGACGGTGCTCGTCGACCGTCGTCGCGTTCGGATTGCCGCCGACCCGAGCCCGAGACAGTATTGCGTCCGCCAGGGATGGCTGGCGCGTCCGGGAGAAATCACCATCTGTGCTCCGAATCAGGTCAGCGTCGAGATCCAGGGAGCGCGCCGGGCTTACGACTCGCTGGCCTACTGAGAGACTGAAAAGCTGGCGCTCGCCCTTCTCGTGAACCCGGTATATAATCGGTGCCAATCCGAGGAGCGCTGCAAGGCTGTCGTCCCACAGTTTCAGGCTCGGATTCATCAAACGGCGCTCATCCCACCAACCCGTACCGGGGTTGGCAGCACGGGGTGGGCGCGGGGAATTCCCTGCCGCCGTCCTGCACCAGCGCTTCCTCCCCCGGTCACAGTTATCAAGGAGCCTTACTGTGTCGGACACTGTTACTCACAATCAGGATCATGTGATTGCTGACCTCGGCCTTGCCGCCTGGGGCCGCAAGGAAATCCGCATCGCCGAGACCGAAATGCCGGGGCTGATGGCGATTCGCGAGGAGTTCGCTGCGCAGCGGCCCCTGACGGGCGCGCGCATCACCGGCTCGCTGCACATGACCATCCAGACCGCCGTACTGATCGAGACGCTGACGGCGCTCGGTGCCGAGGTGCGCTGGGCGTCGTGCAACATCTTCTCGACCCAGGATCACGCTGCGGCAGCCATCGCCGCCGACGGCGTCGCGGTCTTCGCCGTCAAGGGAGAGTCCCTTGCCGACTACTGGGAATACACGCACCGCATCTTCGAATGGCCCGACGGCGGCTACAGCAACATGATCCTCGACGATGGCGGCGACGCCACCTTGCTGCTCCATCTGGGTGCGCGAGCCGAAAACGATGCTTCCGTTCTGGCGAAGCCGGCATCAGAGGAGGAAACCATCCTCTTCGCGGCGATCCGGGCGAAACTGGCGAGCGACCCGGGCTGGTACTCGCGTCGCCTGGCAGCGGTCAAGGGCGTCACCGAGGAGACGACCACCGGCGTTCACCGCCTCTACCAGATGCACGCCAAGGGCGAACTGCGCTTTCCGGCAATCAACGTCAACGACTCGGTCACGAAGTCGAAGTTCGACAACCTGTACGGCTGCCGCGAATCGCTGGTTGACGGAATCAAGCGCGCGACCGACGTGATGATCGCCGGCAAGGTTGCCCTGATCGCCGGTTACGGCGACGTCGGCAAGGGATCGGCGCAGGCCATGCGCGCGCTCTCGGCGCAGGTCTGGGTCACCGAGATCGACCCGATCTGCGCCCTGCAGGCGGCCATGGAGGGCTACCGGGTGGTGACGATGGACTATGCGGCCGACAAGGCGGACATTTTCGTCACCTGTACCGGCAACTATCACGTGATCACCCATGAACACATGCAGAAGATGAAGGACCAGGCGATCGTCTGCAACATCGGACACTTCGACAACGAAAT
>Ga0209573_1006029_pt1 | contig 10423 bp, 9 predicted proteins | sample TNRBio252014_DNA_FD_185870 | JGI IMG/M metagenome (GOLD analysis project Ga0209573, IMG submission 185870) | Wastewater treatment Type I Accumulibacter community from EBPR Bioreactor in Madison, WI, USA - TNR Reactor_6/25/2014_ DNA (SPAdes)... | ecosystem: Engineered > Bioreactor > EBPR >...
CGCTGTTCGTGATCCGGCTGGACGCGGACAAGCGCCAGGTGATCGTCGGTCCGCGCGAGGCCCTGAGCGCCTATCGGCTCAGGCTGCGCGATTTCAACTGGATCGGCGATTGCCCGCCCGAGGCCTGGCCAGAGGCCGGGATCGAGGCGACGGCGCGCGTGCGCTCCACCCGCAAGCCCTGTGCGGCGATCGTGCGGCGCGAGGGCGAGGGCATCGTCGTCGAGATCGTCGAGGGCGAGGAGGGCATCGCGCCGGGGCAGGGCTGCGTGCTTTATGACAGCAGCGCGGCACAGGCCCGCGTGCTCGGCGGCGGCACGATCGCCGGCGTGGATTTCGGCATGCCGGCGATGCCATCGGCCAGCGCAGCGGCCTCCCTGCCGGGTCAGCCGTAACTTCAGGCAGGATGGAACGGGCGATGGCCGGCGACTACGATCTCCAGACCAACATCAAGGCCTATGAGAAATGGGCCAATTTCTATGACACGGTCTACACCGGCCTGTTGCGGGTGGCGCGCACCGAAGCGATCCGCGCCGCGGTCGCCTGCGGCACGGAGGTGCTGGAGGTGGGGGTGGGCACCGGCCTGTCGCTGCCGGAATATCCGGCGCATGTGAGGGTCTCGGGCTGCGACCTGTCCGCCCCGATGCTGGAGAAGGCGCGCGAAAAGATCGCGGCACACGGGCTGAGCAACGTGCGCGGGCTGTCGGTGCAGGATGCCTGCCACCTCGGCTTTGCCTCGGCGCGATTCGACGCGGTGGTGGCGCAGTTCCTGCTGACGCTGGTGCCGGATCCCGAACAGGCGCTGGACGAATTCGCCCGCTGCCTGAAGCCGGGGGGCGAGATCGTCATCGCCAACCACATCGGCGCCGAATCCGGACCGATGGCGCTGTTCGAGAAAGTCGCGGCGCCGATTGCCCGCAAGCTGGGCTGGCGTGCCGATTTTCCGCTGCAACGCATCCGGGACTGGGCTGAAAGCCGCGGGTTCGAGATGGTTTCGGCGCAAAAGGTCTGGCCTGTCGGCTATTTCATGGTGATCCGGTTGCGGCGCAAGGTGCGGCAGTAGGGCGCGGCCCGTTATTTTTTGCGGCGCCGCACTTGACGAATGCACCGTGGTTTTGCTTATTGCGCGCCTCGATTGACCCTTCCGCCGCTTCGGCGACGGATGGCCGGATGGCGGAGTAGCTCAGTTGGTCAGAGCAGAGGAATCATAATCCTTGTGTCGGGGGTTCAAATCCCTCCTCCGCTACCATCCTTCTCCCTCAGAACGACATTGCAGTTTGGCGGAAGGCACGCCCATGTCACCGGCACGGCGATTTCCCAGCGAATGTGATCGTGGAGAGCGCGGCGCGGCGTAGGCAATGGCCGGGTCGTGCTGATACAAGGCGCGAGGAGTCACGGTCGGGGCCCGTGGCTGAAGGCGAAAGGCTGATCACACGTGCATTATCGGGCAGAGGTTGACGGGCTTCGGGCGGTCGCGGTGCTGCCGGTCATGCTGTTCCATGCCGGCGTGCCGGCGTTTGGCGGCGGTTTTGTCGGGGTCGATGTCTTTTTCGTCATCAGCGGCTATCTGATCACCTCGATCATCGCGGCTGAAATCGACGCCGGCCATTTCACCATCCTGGGGTTTTACGAACGGCGCGCGCGGCGCATCCTGCCGGCGCTGTTCCTGGTCATCCTGTGCTGCCTGCCGCTGGCCTGGATGCTGCTGTTGCCGAGCGAGATGGCCAGCTTTGCGCGAAGCGTGGCAGCGGTCAGCCTGTTTGCCTCAAACATCCTGTTCTGGCGCGAAAGCGGCTATTTCTCCGATATTTCCGAGCGTACGCCGCTGCTGCACACCTGGAGCCTGGCGGTGGAAGAGCAGTATTACATGCTGTTCCCGCTCCTGCTGGCGGCGATCTGGAAACTGGGGCGCCCGCGCATTCTCACAATCCTGCTGCTGATTGCCGCCGCCAGCTTCGTCCTGTGCGAACTGGGCTGGCGTTTCCGCCCGACAGCCAACTTCTATCTCGCCCCCAGCCGGGTGTGGGAACTGCTGGCCGGGGCGTGTTGTTCGCTCTGGCAGCGCCAGCAGCGCGCGGTGCGCAGCACGCCGTTGTCGCTGCTCGGCCTGGGGGCGATTCTCACGGCGATCGTCCTGTTCGACCGCGACACCCCGTTCCCCTCGGCCCATGCGCTGCTGCCTGTCGGCGGCACGGTGCTGGTGCTGCTGTTCGGCAGTGTCGGCACCCTGACCTGTACGGTGCTGTCGCAACGCTGGATCGTGTTTGTCGGACTGATCAGCTACAGTGCCTATCTGTGGCATCAGCCGCTGTTCGCCTTTGCCCGCATCTATCTGGAAGCGGGGGCGACGGAGAGGGTGATGGTCGGGCTGTGCGGCCTGGCGCTGGTGCTTGCCACCCTGAGCTGGCGGTTCGTCGAACTGCCGTTCCGCCGGCGCGGACCGGACAAATCCGCCTCCGCCCGGCGGGCGGTGGGCATTGCAGCGGCGGCCTCGGCGTTGATGGTCGCCGTGGGGCTGGCGGGTGTCGCGGCGCGGGGCTTCCCGTCGCGATTCTCGCCGGAACTGATCCGGCTGACTGCCGCCCTCACCGATCAGGGACGCTATCTGTCCTGTCAGGACGCCGACCCGGAGCGGCTGACAGCGGACGGGCCCTGTCGTCTTGGCGCAGCCTCAGGCCCCATCGATTTCCTGCTGATCGGCGATTCCCACGCCATTTCGATCGCCGACGGCGTGTCGGAGGCGGCACGGGCGGTCAACCGCGCCGGGCTGGTGCTGTCCGCCAGTTCCTGCCTGCCGCTGATCGGGGCCGGCAGCACATGGCCCCAGTCCGAAGCGGCCTGTCGCAAACTTCAGAACGGCATGGTGGCGCTGGCCGTGGCGCGCGGGGTCAAGACGGTTCTGCTGCATGCGCGCTGGGACAATCTGGATGATTCCTTCATTCTCAAGACTCATGGCGCGCGCGATGGCGTGGCGGCCTTCGAACGCCCGCTTGTCGAGACGGTCGCCGCTTTTCGCGCGGCGGGACTGGATGTGGTGATTCTGGCGGCGACGCCGATCATGCCCTTCGTGGTGCCGACGACGCTGGCGCGCTGGAAAAAGCTCGATCCTTCGGTCGACCTGCGCCAGACGCTGGATGAGTTCTCCCAGATGCATCGCTCGTCGATCGCGCTGTTCGCCAGACCGGAGATCCGCCAGCAGGCGACCATCGTGCCGCTGCATACCTACTTCTGCGGCCGCAAGGAGGCATTGCGCTGCGAGCTTGCCGAGGGCGAGCGTGCCTATTTCTTCGACAAGCACCACCTGACGCGCTTCGGCTCGCTCGCGCTGTCGGAGATGCTCAGCCCGGCTCTCGTCCGCCGTCCCTGATTCCGGGCCAGATGGCGGCTCGTTCCGCTCAGAGCGGGGCCGAGAGGCCCGGCCCGCTCCGCTCATGCACCCGAGGGCGCCGCCAGATGCCGGGTCAACCAGGGACGGGCGGGATCGATCAGGACCTCGGGCAGGGTGATGGTGCCGATCTCCGGCGTGCCCACCGACAGCAGCCAGGCCGTGCACCAGAACAGCCGCACCTCGCGCAGACCATGGATGTCGGCCCACGGGATCAGCAGGACTTCGCGATGGAACAGCCGGCCGATGCCGGTCAGTGCGAGATGCAGACCCTGCGCGGTCAGGCCGACCTGAACGCAGCGCTTGTACAGCGTCTGGCCGACCTGAACCGTCTGATGCGGCAGGCTGTCCTCCGGCACGGGCGCGGCGGTGGCATAGACCGCGGCGAGCGCACCCCAGCCCCCGCCGCCGGCCCTATGCTGGCGCAGCACCGGCAACAGCAGCCGCAGGGCGCCATAGATCAGCGCGGCCAACAGCGCCAGCGCCACAATCAGCATCGGGAGCCATGACACAGTCATTGTTTCTGTCCTTCATTTCGGCGCGGGTGCCAGTGTTCCGGCGTCTTTGCCATCCTCGTCATCCTCGTCATCCTCGTCGTCCTCGTCGTCGAAGCGGGCGTTCATCTCCCTCAGATCGAGAACGTGGCGGGCGGCGGTTTCGGTGACGCAGGCGCTGTAGGCGGCGTCGGGTTCGGCCCCTTCGAACACCGTGCGCGTCAGGCCGCACTTCCGGTCGCGGTAGGCGAAGAAGTCCCTGGTCATCGCGTCGAGACGGTCGCGATCCGCCGCGTCCTTGAGGTTCTGGCGCAGGCTGGCGGTCAGCCGTTCCAGTTCGCCCAGCCAGATGGCCTCCTCCGCCCCGATGCAGACGACCTTGCGGAACTCGCTGCTGGCGAAGGTCGAGGCCGTGCAGGTGTTGGCCACCGTGCCGATGCAGCGATACTGGTCCTTGGCGCCCGCCGTATCGGCATCCAGAGCGTCGAGACAGGCGAGAATGGTCGTCTTGGCCACCGGTTCACAGAGCTTGCCCGCACCCATCTCGATGATGCTGCGGCTGAACTCATCCTTGCCGGCGCCCTTGTCCGCAGCGGTGCGGGCGGGGCCTTCGAAGCAGGCTTTTACCTCCGCTTCCGTTGCGGCAGCCGGCTGGGCCCACAGCAGGACTGCAAGGAGGGCAAGCGCGAAATGGCGGACCATGGCGACCTCTCCCCTAAGGTTGCATCACCATATTCAAATCTAGCAATGCGCGATTGTCCTGCATTGCGGGGCCTCAAGTGGCAGGTCACGGGTTGCCAGAGGGTGGCACGGCGTGATTTGCTGACGGTCTGGCACGATCGGCGGGAGCGCAGGATGCACGGGGCCTTTCATGGCGTATTTCCCTATCTGGTCTCGCCCATCGACTCCGATGGCCGGGTGAAGGACGCGGTGCTGGCGCGGCTGTGCGACGACCTGATTGCCGCCGGCGTGCACGGGCTGACGCCGCTCGGCTCGACCGGGGAGTTCGCCTATCTCAGCTTCGAGCAGAAACGCCGGATCGTCGAGGTTGTGGTCGAGGCGGCGGCAGGGCGGGTGCCGGTGGTGGCCGGGGTGGCGGCAACAACCACGACGGACGCCCTGAGTCAGGTGCGGGCGTTCGAGAAGATCGGCGCCGATGGCATCCTTGCCGTGCTGGAAGCCTATTTCCCGCTCGATGACGGAGCGATCCACGATTATTTCGCGGCGATTGCCGGGGCGACCGGCCTGCCGGTGGTGCTCTACACCAACCCCAATTTCCAGCGCTCCGATCTCAGCCTGCCGGTGATCGCGCGGCTCTCGCAGATTGCGAACATCGGCTACATCAAGGATGCCTCGAACAACACCGGGCGCCTGCTGTCGATCCTCAACAGCGTCGAGGGGCGGATGCAGGTGTTCGCGGCCTCGGCGCATATTCCGGCGGCGGTGATGCTGATCGGCGGCGTCGGCTGGATGGCCGGCCCGGCCTGCGTGGCGCCGCGTGCCAGCGTCAGGCTGTATGACCTCTGCCGCGCCGGCCGCTGGGATGAGGCCATGGTGCTGCAACGGGCGATGTGGCGGCTCAACCAGGCCTTTGCCAAATACAATCTGGCGGCGTGCATCAAGGGCGGTCTGGAACTGCAGGGCTATGCCGTCGGCGCGCCGTTGCCGCCGCAAAAGCCCCTGTCGGGCGTCGACCGGGCCGATCTGGCCAAAGTGCTTGCAACCCTGCCCGAAGGGTGATTCGCGCCCTGATCGGGCACTTTTTGCCGCACACCCGGGCTTATGCTGCTGTGGTTCGGCGGTCGGGCGGTGCAATTACGGGTGGTTGTCGCCGATTCCAGCGCTCAGGAATTGCTGTTTTCGAAGCGTTCGAAACAATTTTGGCGCCCTGAGCGAATTTTGTCGCAGGGGTGAGTATTCAACGGCACGGCGGCAATCTAAACTCCCGGCGCTGTCGAACTTGAGGCCGAGGGGGCAATAACATTGGACCTCCAGTTCGAAGTGGGGCCCGCAACATTCAAAATACCATTTTGGACCTTTTACTGTGAACAGCCTGTATCGACTGTTGAAAATCCTCGATGTTTTCGAGGATGGCAAAGCCATGGTCTCGGTCGACCAGATGAGCAGTGAGCTGGGCTACACCCGCTCGAAGCTCTATCGTTATCTGAAGGTATTGACCGACAACGGTCTCCTGTCATCCGGGAACGGGAACGGGTTTTCGCTTGGACCGAGGATCGTTGAACTGCACGCCCGGCTGCACACGGCCGATCCATTCCTGCTGGCCGGGCGCGACAGCATGGCCCGACTGGCCGACAAGCAGCGCGGTTTTGCGCTGCTCTGCCGGCGCTATCGGAACAAGGTGCTGTGCGTGCATGCCGAAGCCGGGCCGATGGCGGTGCCCGTGGCGATGAGCGCCGGGCGTTACTGCAACCTTGCCGGGCATCCGCACGGCCGGGTGGTTCTGGCGCGGATGCAGCCGGCGCAGGCCCGCCGTATCTATACCCTGATGACGGGCGATCCGTCCCGGCCGCTGCACCCGGACCAGCACGCGCAGATGCGGGCCGAGTTCCGGCAAATCCGGGATCGCGGCTTCGATCTCGCCCACGATCTCGATGGGAGCGGCATCGCCGTGGTTTCCGTGCCGGTGCTCGACCCGGAGAAAAGCGTGATCGGCAGCCTTGCCTTCGGCATGGACACGATCCGGCTTACGGAGCAGCGGGTTGGCGGCATTGTCCGGCGGCTCGACGAGATCGCGCAGGGAATCACCGCGCGCATGCTCAACTAGCGTTCTTCTCTCCCGGCCAGCCGGTCGAGCGCCTCGATCAGCATCGGCCCGGCGCAGACCGTGAGTCGCTCCGGGATCACCAGGGGGGAGGCCGGCATGCGGCGGCGCAAGGCCGGGTGGTGGAGAAGGGCCGTGCCCTGATCCTCGGCGCTGCCCGGGGGCGCGGTCAGCAGCAGCCGGTCCGGTGTCAGGGTGACGATGGTTTCGAGCGGCAGGCGGCGGCCGAGCGGCGCGGCGGCGGCGCCAGCGTTGAGCATGCCGGCGCGGGCCAGCAGATCGGAGATCAGGCTGTCGCGGCCGGTCACCCAGCCGCGCCGCTCCAGCGGCAGCACGGACAGGCGCGGCCCCTCAGGGCGAGCGGCGAGGCGGGCGAGGGCGGCGTCGATCTGGGCATTGGCAGCGGCGGCGCGCGCCTCCTGCCCGAGCAGGGTTCCCATGCGGGCGATCTGCTGCTGTGCCGCGGCGATGGTGGCGGCGTTGTCGAAGGTCTCGACGCGCAGGCCGGCGCGGGAGAGAAGGCCGCGCGTCTCGGCCTTGGCAAAGCTGGCGGTGAACACGATGTCGGGGCGCAGCGGCAGCACGTCTTCCGCCTGGCCGGAGAGGCGCGGAAAGCGCAGGGCGCGCTGACGATAGAACGACAGGTCCGGATCGCGGGCGAGGTGGCTGAGGCCGAGGATCTGGTCGTCGTCGGCCAGCGCCAGCACAAGCTGGTCGGTGCACATGTTGATCGAGGCGACGCGTGGTTTTGCCAGCGCGGCGCCGGTGAGGCAGGCCAGCAGCGCCAGCAGGCGGCCGATCACGGGGCCGGCTCCCACGGCAGCGGGTCGGGCGCGGCTGCGGCGCGGATGCGGAAGACGCGGGCCAGCGTCGCGGCGTCGAGTGCTTCGCGCGGCGGGCCGTCGGCGACCAGCCGGCCGGCATCGAGCACCAGGCAGCGGTGGGCGAAATGGCGGGCCTGCTGCACATCGTGGGTGACGGCGATGACCAGCGCGCCGGCCTCCGCCGTGCGGCGCAGCAGGGCGAGCACGTCGATCTGATGGCGCGGATCGAGCGAGGCGGCGGGTTCGTCGGCAAGGATCAGCGGCGCCCCCAGCGCCAGCACGCGGGCCAGCGCGACGCGGGCCTTTTCCCCGCCCGACAGGGCATTGGCCGGGCGATCGGCCAGATCGGCCACGCCGGCGGCCTGCATGGCGGCAGCCACGGCCGTCTCGTCCGCCGGGGTCAGGCGGCGCGGATCGGTGCTGCCGTGGGCAAAACGGCCGAGGGCCACGACATCGCGCACCGGCAGCGGCCAGTGGGTCTGGTGGCCCTGCGGCAGATAGCCGATGGCGCGGGCCCGTTCGCTGCGGGAGAGCGTGGCCAGCGGCCTGCCGTCGATCTCCAGCCTGCCGACGGCGGGATGCAGCCCGGCAAGCACGCGCAGCAGCGTGGTCTTGCCGGCGCCGTTCGGCCCGCAGAGGGCGACCAGCGCGCCGCGCGGGAAAGCCGCCGTCAGCCCGCTGAGCACCGGGCGGCCGGCGATGGCTGCGGTGAGGCTTTCAAAGGCGAGGGCCGGCGGGCTCATGCGACATCGCCCGCCAGCGTGCGCCGCTGGCTCAGGATCAGCGCCAGAAAGAACGGTGCGCCGATCAACGCGGTGACCACGCCGGTCTTCAGGTCCGCCGCGGCCGGGGCGAGGCGCACGGCGCTGTCGGCGGCGAGCAGGATGGCGGCGCCGGCCAGCGCGCTGGCATGAACCGTGCGGGCGGGGTCGTGCCCGACCAGAGGGCGCACCAGATGGGGCGCCACCAGCCCGACGAAGCCGATGGCTCCAGCCACCGAAACGCTGGCGCCGACGCCCAGCGCGGTGGCGAGAATGACGATGCGACGCAGCCGGCGCACATCGACGCCGAGACTGGCGGCGACATCCTCGCCCAGCGTCAGCGGGCGCAGCTGCGGCGCCGTCCAGAGCAGCAGCGCCGCACCCGCCGCGATGAAGGGCAGGGCGAGGGCGAGATGGCGGATGCTGCGATCTTCGAGCGAGCCCATCAGCCAGAAGGCGATTTCGAGCGCGGCATAGAAATTGGGCGCCAGATTCATGGCCAGCGCCGTCAGCGCCCCGGCCAGCGAGGACAGGGCGAGGCCGGCGAGGATGACCAGCAGCATCGGCGCCTCGCGTCCGGCGATGGCGAACAGCACGGCCACCGAGACCAGGGCGCCAGCGATGCCGGCGACCGGCATGGTGTAGGACAGCACATCGACCCCGAAGAAGCTGACCATGGCCACGGCGGCAAAGGCCGACGACTGCGGTGCGCCGAACAGCGAAGGATCGGCCAGCGGGTTGCGCGTCAGGCCCTGCAAGGCGGCACCGGAGAGGCCGAGCATGGCGCCGATGGCGATGGCGAGCAGGGTGCGCGGCAGGCGGATGTCGAGCACGATCAGCCGTGCCGTATCCTCGCCCGAACCGGCAAGCGCGGCGAGCACCGCGCCGGGCGACAGCTGCACCGGGCCGACGCCGAGCGAGACCAGCGCCAGCGCGAGGACGAGCGCGGTCAACAGACCTGCGAGAAGGGCGGGGCGCGGCGGCTGCATGGCGCCTTCTGTCGCACGATGCGGCGTAAATTTCAAAGCCGGCGATCCCGGGCCGGGTCAGCCGCTGCGTTGCGCCCGCTCGGCGGTGATCTCGCCGGGGCGGCCATTGGCGATGGCGGTGAGGATGGCCGCGGCCATCCCGGTTGAAAACAGCGCTTCGACCGGGGTGCGGATGCGCCGGCGCCAGTTGGGCCGCTCGCGGTCGGTGCCGGGCAGGTTGACCGCCATGGTTTCGGCGGCGAGGTCGTCGACCTGCACGAAGGCCAGCAGGGCCGGCGTGGCGGCGACGAAGGCATGAATGGCGGCGGCGAACTCCGGCGTCATGGGCGCGGCGAAATCGGGGGCCGCGCTCAGATGGCCGCTGGCATGCAGCCGGGCGACCAGCGCGGCGCGCTCGGCATCGCGCGCGGCCAGCGCCGAGGCAAAATCGGGCAGGCGGCCAAGCTGGGCCTGCTCGGCCAGATCGTTGCCGGACCACCAGCCGGCTAGCGTCGCCAGATCGTGGGTGGCGACACAGGCCACCGCCTCGGCGGGGTAGGTTTCGGAAGCCTTGAAACCGGCGCCCTCGCGCTCGAACCAGAGCACGCGATAGGACAGGACGCCGGCATGGGCGAGTGCCTCGCGGAACCCCTCCGGCACGGTGCCCAGATCCTCGCCCACCACCATGCAGCGCGCCTCGTGGCTGGCCAGCGCCAGTTCGGCCAGAAGAGCGTCGCGCGGATAGCAGACATAGGCGCCCTCGGCGGTTTTCGCCCCCTCCGGCACCCAGAACAGCCGTTGCAGCCCCATCACATGGTCGATGCGCAGCATGCCGGCGTGACGCATGTTGGCGGTGATCAGTTCGCGGAAGGTGGCATGGCCGCCTGCCGCCATGGTCAGCGGGTTGGGGGGCGGCAGGTTCCAGATCTGGCCGTCGGCCGAGAACGGATCGGGCGGCGCGCCGACCGAGGCGCCGCTGGCATAGGCCGGGCCGCCGGCCCAGGCCTCCGCCCCGTCGGGCGCACAGCCGACGGCGAGGTCGCGATAGAGCCCCAGCGGCATGCCGGCGGCCAGTGCACGGGCAGCGGCGGCGGCCAGCTGGCGTTCGGCCAGCCACTGGCGGAAGGCCTCGAAGGCGATGCGGTCCTGATGCTGGGCGGCGAAGGCCTGCACCGCCGGGGAGGCGGGATTGGCCAGCCCGTCCGGCCAGCC
>Ga0209573_1006031_pt1 | contig 10422 bp, 8 predicted proteins | sample TNRBio252014_DNA_FD_185870 | JGI IMG/M metagenome (GOLD analysis project Ga0209573, IMG submission 185870) | Wastewater treatment Type I Accumulibacter community from EBPR Bioreactor in Madison, WI, USA - TNR Reactor_6/25/2014_ DNA (SPAdes)... | ecosystem: Engineered > Bioreactor > EBPR >...
TCCGCCTGCAAGTTCCCGGAACCTTTACCCCTTGGGTCTCGCGCCTCTGGGAGGAACGGGCTGCTCACTACTCGCGGGCCTTGCTGGAAACGCTGGCGCTGATCGCCTACCGCCAGCCCATCACCCGGGGCGAAATCGAGGAAGTGCGCGGGGTCAGCCTCAGCAGCAGTATCATGAAGACCTTGCAGGAACGCGACTGGATCAAGGTGATCGGCCATCGCGAAGTGCCGGGCCGCCCGGCGTTGTACGCCACCACCCGCGACTTTCTGGATTATTTCGGCCTGAAAAGCCTGAGCGAATTGCCGCCGCTGGCCACGCCGCGCGATCTGGACGTCATCGGCGCTGAACTGGAGCGTCGCGCCGCCATCGCCACTGATTCCCCACCGCCCCCGGAGCCTTTCCATGTCTGAACGTTTACAAAAATTCCTGGCCCGCATTGGCCAAGGCTCCCGGCGCCAGATCGAAGACTGGATTCGCCAGGGCCGCATTATCATTAACGGCGTTCCCGCCCAATTAGGCGTCTCGGTGAACGGCGCGGAGCGGATCGAAATTGACGGCAAGCTCATACAAGTCCGCGCCTTCGGGCAAAAGCGGCGCGTGCTGGCCTACTACAAGCCCATCGGCGAAGTGACCACGCGCAGCGACCCCGAAGGCCGACCGACCATTTTCGAGAAACTGCCGATCTTGCGCGATAGCCGCTGGATTGCGGTCGGCCGGCTTGATCTCAACACGCAGGGCCTGTTGCTGTTGACCAATGACGGTGATTTGGCCAACCGGCTCATGCACCCTTCTTCACAGATTGAGCGCGAATATGCGGTGCGCATTCTCGGCGAGGTCGCGCCGGCCACCTTGCGGCAATTGCAGGAAGGCGTGCCTTTGGAAGAGGGAATAGCCCGCTTTGACAGCATCCGCGAGGCGGGCGGCGAGGGCGCCAATCACTGGTATCACGTCATTTTGCGGGAAGGCCGCAATCGTGAGGTGCGCCGCTTGTGGGAGTCGCAGGGCGTTGCGGTCAGCCGGTTGATCCGGGTGCGCTATGGGCCGATTTCACTGCGGCGGGGGCTGCATCCGGGACGTTGGGATGAGTTGAATGAAACGCAAATGGATGAACTGCGCAAGACGGTCGGTGCGCTGCCCGAACCACGACCTGAACCGGCGCCGCGCCCGGATTCCCGGCCAAAGAAGCCGGTTTGGCCCAACTCACCGCGCCGCGCCACCCCAGCCCATTCCTCCGCCCGGCAGGAGGAGAGTGGAGGTAAAGCAGCTTCCCTGCGCCGGAGAGAGGAATCGGAACGGAGCAGGGGGCGGGAGGCCGGAAAAAGCCATGATTGACTGATGGCTCGGAACGGCGGATTGCGGCGATAGAAATTCGTGTTCACAGTGATCAAGCGCGCAGCGGAAGGCGGGGGACTGGATCGGGTGCGCCTCATGAGGAGCCGTCGTTTTGGCCAATTTCTCCAGCTTGCCGTTTCGCGCCGGGGCGCTGAATGGAGGTCACGCGGCTTCACCCTGATGGAATTGCTGGTCGCCCTCGCGGTGTTCGCGATTATGGCGACGGCGGCCTACAGTGGATTGAGTAATGTCTTGCTCACCCGCGCCGCCGTGGAGCAGCAAAACCGTCGCTTGGCGACGGTGCAACTGGCGGCTTTTCGTCTGGAACAGGATATTCAGCAGGCTGCGCCGCGTGGCGTCCGCGATGAGTATGGCGACCCCCAGCCCGCCCTGCGCGGTGGCGGTTTGCTGGATGATGCGCTGATCCTGACCCGCGCCGGGTGGGACAATCCACTCCGCCAACCGCGTGCGACTTTGCAACGGGTCGCCTACCGGCTGCGGGAAGGCCGACTGTGGCGACTGCATTGGGATGTGCTGGATCGCGGCGGGCCGCTGGCGCCGCGTGAAACGCTGCTGCTGGATCAGGTGCGGGAATTCCGCGTGCGGTTTCTCGATCAAGCCGGTGAGTGGCGCAGCGAGTGGCCGTTGCCCATCGACAATACGGATGACCGTCCATCAGATCCAAACGCGCCGCCGCGTGCGGTCGAAATGACGCTGACGCTGGAGGACTGGGGTGCGATTACCCGTCTATTTCCGCTGCCCGGCTAACGCTATCGCCCATCGTCAATCCGGCGTCGCGCTAATCACGGTTTTGCTCATTGTCTTTCTGGCCAGCATGGCTGCGATCAGCCTGTCCATGGTGCAGCAAATCGCCATCCGCCGCAGCACGGTTCTTCAGCACCAACAACAGGCCCGGCTGTATACGCTGGGCATCGAACAATGGGCAGAACTCATGCTGATGCGCGACCGGCAAGACAACGCCAACGATCATCCCGGCGAGGAATGGGCGCATCTGCCCCCGGCGCTGCCGGTCGAGAATGGCGTGCTTTCAGGGAAAATCCGTGATTTACAGGGCTGTTTCAATCTCAACAACCTGTGGCGACCCGCATCAGGCGCGTCATCCGCCGACCCTGACAACGCCCGGGATATCCTCCCAAGCGCCCCCCCCACTCCGGGCGCTGAGGAAACGGATCAGGACGCCGAAAATCCCGCCCAACCGCCGCCCACGCCCAAACCGCCAAATCCGGCTGATTCCGCTCAATCCGGTTCCGACAAAGCGGGCGTCAATCCAGAGCAACTCAAGATTCTGCAACGCCTGCTGACCCGTCTGGAATTGAAACCAGAACTGGCGCAGGCGATTGTGGACTGGATCGATCCCGATCATGAGGCGCTGTTCCCCGATGGCGCCGAGGACAGCGACTATACCGTGCTGAATCCGCCCTATCTGGCGGCGAACCAGCCCTTTGCCAGCGTTTCGGAACTGCGGCTGATCAAGGGTGTGGATCAGGAAACTTACGACGCGCTGGCGCCTCTGGTCTGTGCGCTGCCGCCCGGCGCGCCCCTGAATATCAACACTGCCCCAGCGCTGGCGTTGGCGGCGCTCGATGAAAAAGCGGATCTCGCTGATCTGGAGCGCCTGTATGAAGAGCGCCCGGCTGAGGGCTACGAGAACGTGGATGAGTGGCTGAACGCGGCGAAAATCACGCTGGATGCGCCGACCAAAGCCCTGTTGAGCGTCGACAGTCAGTATTTTTTATTGCACGCCGAGGCACGGGTGGGCGATGGCCGCGCAGTGTTATACAGTACTATTTTTCGTGACGAAAACGGCGTTCGCATCCTGCGGCGCAGTTTTGGCAACCAGGATTAACAACCCGTGCCGGCCCCTTTATGCTTTTTCCGTTTTCTCTCCTCTGACCAGGCGGAATGGCGGCGTCCTGATGGCGAAATCCAACGTGGCCTGTTGCCTGAACTGGCCGCGCAAGCCAGCAATGTCCGTCTGATCCTGGCCGCGCCGGGCGAGGCCGTTACTTTGCACCGGATTCCCCTGCCGGGCCGCAAACGGGCTTTGTGGACGCGAGCCGTACCTTACGCCCTGGAAGATCAGTTAATCGACGACATTGAGACCCTGCACTTCGCGCTGGGGCAAACGCCGGACGGCGACAGCCTGCCTGTGGCGACCGTCGATCACGCCGTGTTGCGCGGCTGGCTGGAAACCTGTACTCAAGCCGGACTAGCTCCGGTCGCGGTGATTCCCGAACCCTTGTTATTACTCTGGCAGGAGGGCGACTGGAGCGTCCTGCCAGACGATCAGCGGATCATCGTTCGCACTGGCCGCTGGACCGGTTTCGTCACGGAACCGGAAACTCTGGACTGGTTCCTGAATCAGGCTCTGATCGAGGTGGGCGATGCGAAACCCCAGCGACTGCGGATTTGGGGCAGCCCACCGGCGGCTACGCTGGATATGGCGTGGCAGGTCGAGAATGACCCTTCTGAGTTGTTGCAACGATTCGCCGCCGGTTACCGGCCTGAGACTGTCCTTAATTTGTTGCAGGGTCCTTACGGCCGGCAGACGCCATGGAAACGCACGTTGCGCCCCTGGCGGACTGCGGCGATCCTGGCCGGCGCGTGGTTGATCGTGCAGAGCGTTGGCCAAATCTACGAGCACGGCAGGCTACAGCGAGAACAGATCGCGTTACGCGCTGCAATAGAACAGGTCTACAAAGACGCCGTACCCGGCGCCACCCGGATCGTAAATCCCAAAGCCCAACTGGAAGCCCGGCTGCGGGAACTGGCCCCGGTCGGGGCGGGCGGCGGCGCATTTCTCGAACTGCTCTACCGGGGTGGACAACCACTCGTCAATTTTCCCGGCATTACTCTGCGTGGCGTCAGTTACCGCGAAGGTCAACTGGATTTGGCGCTGGAGGGCGGCAACCCGGCAGTGCTGGACCAACTCCGGCAACAACTTGAACAGCAATCCGATATCCAGGCGGAAATGCGCACCACTCAACGGGAAGGACGAATGGAAAGCAAAGTGACGCTGAAAAAGGCGCCGTCGTGAAAGCCTGGTGGGATCGCCTGGAACATCGCGAACGCGCCCTGATCAGCGGTAGCGCGATGATCGCGATGATCGTGTTGGGCTATGTGCTGGTCTGGGAACCATTCCAAACCAGTCACCGCCGGCTCCAGCAGAGCGTCGCCGAACAGCGCGCCGATCTGGCCTGGATGCGGCAGGCGGCCCAGGAGATTCAACGTCTGAGCGGCGCAGCGCGGCCCAAGAGCGATGGCCGCTCCCTGTTGACCCTGATCGATCAAACCGCCCGCACGGCGGGGATAGGCGTGGCCCTGAAGCAGATGACCCCGCAAGGCGACGACAGGCTCAGCGCCCGATTGGATGCAGTCGAGTTTAATAAACTGTTGCCTTGGCTGGGCGTGCTGGAACGTGAATACCCGATCACGCTCATCAATCTGAGCGTTGATCGCACGGAAACCCCTGGTCTGGTCAACGCCCGGGTCATCGTGCAGGGTAGCCGACCATGAAAAACGCTTGGCGCTACGGGTTGCTGGGCCTGCTGGCATTCCTGCTCTTCCTGTTGCTGCTGGCCCCGGCAAGTCTGGTCATCGACGCTCTCACCCGGTGGCAGCCGGGTTTTCGTGTGCAAACTGTCGAGGGCGCAGCGATCGATGGGATTGCAAACGGCGTGAGTTGGCGCGGCGTGCAGGTCAAGCGCCTGGTCTGGGACTGGCGACCGCTGAATTTATTGACCGGCTGGCTGGAATTTCACCTGAAAATCGACGATCCTCAAACCAGTATGGCCGGAAAAGCAGCGATCAATCCGGGTCGGCAGGTTCGTTTTCGGGACTTCACGGGTCGCCTGACCCTGGCTGAACTGGCGAAGCTGGCCGGACAGCCCAAGTTGCCGTTGCAGGGTGTAGTAGAATTCGACCTGCGCGAACTTCGTTTGAATTACCCTGGCCAGCCACAGGGAGCGGATGGCGTCGCGCATCTGCTGAATTTGCGCGTGACGCTGGGTCAACCGTTGACGCTGGGCGATTTTACGGCCCAACTCAAACCGGCTGACCCTAAAGGCATCCAGGGCGTCATTCATGACAATAACGGACCGCTGGTGTTGGAAGGCGCATTCAGCGTGATGCCGGACGGTCGCTATCGGTTCAATGGTCAGGCCGCTGTTCGCGACGCTAACAACCAAGCCTTGCGCCAAGCGATGAACCTGTTGGGGCCGCCGGGCGGCGATGGACGCTGGGCCTTGAGTTTCTCAGGCGTGTTGTCCCTGTGAGCGCTGTTGCAGGCGACCACGCCCGTTAATCCTTGTGGGATTCCGCAAGATTTTTTACCTTCAATCACGCAACTAGGGGAAAGCGCCAATGCGATTACGACTGCGCGGATTCTCGATCATACTGACGATGCTCGTACTGGCGGCCTGCGCCAACCAGCCGGCGCCCGCGCCGCCCGCACGAATTCCTATCGCGTCCTACGATGCAGCGTTCCCCGCCCCGCCCGCCTTGCAACCGCAAATCGCCTTCTGGCAAAACGTTTATGCGGTTTGGGGACGCGGCCAGGTTGCGTTGCACGACAACCGCCACATGGATCTGATCTATGAAGTGATCACCCTGCCTGATTCCGTGAACGAGAGCTATAGCGATACTCAGAAAGAATGGCTCAAGGCGCGCTATGAAAACCTCAAGACAGCCTTGAGTATGCTGGAGTCCAAAGCCGCCAGTCGGGCGCCGCTGACGCCCGGCGAACAGGCGCTGGCGGCCCGCATTCAGTCCAGCAGCGGCGGTCCGGGAGCCATCTTTGGCGCCAGCGACCGACTGCGCAGCCAGCGGGGCCTGCGTGAGCGGTTCAAGCGCGGTCTGGAGATCAGCGGCCGCTATGATGCGGCGTTCCGTCAAGCCTTCCGCGAAGCCGGCCTGCCCGAGGATTTGGCCTATCTACCGCATGTGGAGTCCTCTTTTCAGAACCATGCGGCGTCTTCGGTCGGCGCGGTGGGCATGTGGCAATTCATGCCCGGCACCGCCCGGCAGTTCATGATGATGAACGCGGCAGTGGATGAGCGGCGCGATCCGGTGGCTTCGGCGCAGGGCGCAGCCCGTTATCTGGGCAATGCCTACAACCGTCTCGATAGCTGGCCGCTGGCTATCACGTCCTACAATCATGGAGTGGGCGGCATGGCGCGGGCGAAAGGGGAATTCGGTAATGATATCGCCGCCATCGTGCAGCGTTATTCAGGAAAAAGCTTCGGCTTCGCCTCGCGGAATTTCTATGCGGAATTCCTGGCGGCCCGCAATATTGCCCGCAATCCTCAACGGTTCTTCCCGGAAGGCATCAGCTATCAACCTCCGCTGAATCAGGATCGCATCCGGCTTCGGCAACCGGTGGCGATTGACATGCTGGCCAGCTACTACGAAGTGAATCCGGGCGAACTGACCGCCTTAAACCGGGCCTGGAATTCACCGGCTCAGAATGGGCGGATTCCGTTGCCCGCCGGAACCATGGTGTGGCTACCGGCCGGAACCATGGCGCGCTTGGCGCAACGCGGCGCGGCGGATCGGGCGCTAGTGCTGGCTGAACCGGTGTCCACCGCCCGGTTGCGCTAACGCCGGTTGCTGGAATCTTTCCAATCTTTCCAATCTCTCTGAACTCCAAATACGCTCCCCCTTAACGGGGGAGGTTTGGAGTGGGACGAGCGGAACTGGGTGGAATGGAATCAGCCCAACTTCTTGAGCATATCCTCAGCCCGCTTCTTCTGTGCGGCGTCTCCCTCTTGCAGAACATCGTCCAGCAGGCCCTTAGCGCCGACCTGATCGCCCATATCCAAATAGGCAGCGGCCAGATCCAGTTTAGTTTCAATGTAATCAGCGCCGGCGTCACCATCGCTCGACGGTGAATCGAGCGCTAATTTGCCCAAATCCAGCCCGCCTTCGCTAAAGCTCTGCAATTCTTTATCCAATTGCGCTAAGTCCTCGCGGGCTCCCGCCTGATCCTGGCTGACGTCGGTGAATTCAAATTTCAAATCCGTCACTTTGGGTTTGGGCGGTTCTGTGGCTGAATCCGACTGGGTCGGCGGTTCAACGGGGAAGTTGAAATCCAGCGCTGCCAAATTAGCAGACCGGGACGGCCCTGTAGGCTTCAACTCCAAGGGCGGCAGTTCCACCGGCTTCCGGGTGGAATCCAATCCCAGTTCGCTCAGATCGAAATCCAGCTTGTCCAGTTGCAAACCGGAAGGCAATTCCGACAGCGGCTCCAATGGTGGTTGCGGCGTCGGCGTCGGCGTTGGCGGGGGCGGCGTCAGCTCGATGGGTCGCGCTGGCGTCGGCGGGGGCGCAAAAGAACTGGGCCACTGGTTCGATGCCGTGGGTGGTTCGGCATCAGGCATTCGCTGCGCTCCGATGCGGCGCGCTGGCGAGGCGTCCTTCCCTTCAACGACCATGCGCGACTGTTCATCGCCCAGATTGAAATCGATATCCTTCAAGAGTTCATCGATTGGCTTGGGCGGCGGAGCCGCAGCAATCTTGGGCGTGGGCTTGGCCGCCGGCTCAATCACGGGCGCGGGCGCCGCCGTGATCTCCTCAGCCGCTGCCGGGATCGGTCGCCTTGATCTGGTCTCAGGGTTGCGCATCGAAACCCGGGTGTCGGAGCGGGTCGCCATTTCCTCAGTCCCGCTAGTCACCGTGGTTTTCGGCCGCGCCGGTCGCCGGAGTAGCGGCAACAACAATACCGAACCCACCGCCAGCAGGATTAACGCAATGGCGATCCAAACCACCGGATTGGATAACAACCAACCCATGTCGTTTTCCTGAGGCGGCGCGACTGGCGTCGCCGCCGGCTGCGGCGTTATGGCGGGCTGTGGCGGCGGTTCAGCAACTGGCGCCGGTGGTGGCGGCGCTTCGGTCACTGCCAGCGGCGGCTCAGCAACGCTCGCCGGAGCGGGTTGATGCTGCTCCTGGGGAATGATCGCCTGAGGAATAATCTCCTGTGGCGACTCTATCGGTATGGGCGGCAGTGATGATTCTGCAACCGTTGGCGCAATATCGGTCGGAGGCGGCGCAACTGGCATGAGCAGCGTTTCGACCGGCGCAGCAGGGGGGGTAGACAGTGGTTCAACAGACGTAGGCGGTGCGACAGGTTCGGCTGGCGGAAGAGGTGAACCCGGCGGACTCATCCCAGGCTCGGCTGGAGTCATCGCGGCTACATCGGGAACCGGCGCTGGCGTCGGCGGCTGGCCTAGAGCTTGGGGCGACGGCACTCTGAGCACCGCGCCGGCGCGCAGTATATTGGGATTGCCGTTAGCGAACGCCCCGGGATTGCCCGCTACCAGAATGGCCATCATCTCGGGGACGCTCACAGCGGTCGAGGGACGGACCTGATTAGCAATTCGGGTCAGGTTTTCACCCCGCCTAACCGGACCGTAGAACGACGCTCCCTCAAAACTGACCGGCGGCGCGGGCGGCAGGCTGGGAGCCGTTGGCGCAGCAGCTATCGACGGTGGTTTAATTGACGGGGCTTGAACGAATGGAATCTCCAGCGGCGGCGGCTGACGATCGGCGTATAATTCGGGATCCAGTTGAATGGGAAACGTTCGCAATAACCGGCCACGCGGCCAAACGACTTCCATCAAAAGATTGAAGCTGGGTTCGCGGATCGGCTGGACCGAAGTAATTTTGATGAAGCTGGGGCCACCGGGCGTGGTCTGAACCGCAAAGCGCAGTTTGGGCAGGAATTCCAGCCATTCGATCCCTACCCGTTCAAAATCCGCCTGACGCGGAATTTGCACGGTCAATCCGACCAGTTCGGCAGGATTGTTCACGGTCAGAGGAATTTCGGCTTCAAAATTTTGATTGAGCGCCGAGCGGACGGTAAGCGAACCGAGGCCCAAAGCCAACGCGCCCAACGGCGTCGCCAGCCCGGCCAAAAGCAACAATCGGAGTAATATCCTGGTCGGCATGACCTGTCTCCATTCCGCCGCCGGAGGTTTATGACTCCGGCAGTGTTGGCTTAGACGCCGCCGGCGACAATCGGGACGGCAGCTTTTCTGCTTCAAACGGCATCTACGGCCGGCCGTTTAAAACTTTCGTTAAAGATACTCCCTAAAGTGCATTTCTGCGATTTTGGAAGCATTAAAGCCGGCGAAAAATTACGCTTCCAGTAAAATACGCAGCATCCGCCGCAGCGGCTCGGCGGCTCCCCACAGTAATTGGTCGCCGCAGGTGAAAGCGCCCAGATAGCGCGGCCCCATATTGAGTTTGCGCAACCGACCCACCGGGACGTTCAACGTTCCGGTGACCTTGGCGGGAGTGAGTTCGCGAATGGAAAGCTCCCGCTCGTTTGGCACGACCTTGACCCAGTCATTGGCGCCGCCGATGATCTCAACCAGTTCATCCAGCGGCGCATCGCGAGTCAGTTTGATGGTCAGCGCCTGACTGTGACAGCGCATCGCGCCTACCCGAACGCAGAGGCCGTCGATGGGAATGGGATGATCCGCCTGGCCCAGAATCTTGTTGGTTTCCGCCTGGCCTTTCCACTCTTCGCGGCTTTGGCCGTTGTCCAGTTGCTTGTCGATCCAGGGAATCAGGCTGCCGGCCAGCGGAACGCCGAAATTCGCGGTCGGGAATGCGCTGGAGCGGATGGCGTCGGCGACGATGCGGTCGATTTCCAGAATCGCCGAAGCCGGTTGGCTCAGTAGACCAGCAACCGCACCATGAATAACGCCCATCTGCTCGATCAATTCACGCATGTTCTGCGCGCCGGCGCCAGAGGCGGCCTGGTAGGTCATGGCGCTCATCCACTCCACCAGTCCGTGGGCGAACAGCCCGCCCAAGCCCATCAGCATGAGGCTAACTGTGCAGTTGCCGCCGATGTAGTCCTTGACCCCTTTGGCCAGCGCGTCCTGAATGACCTGGCGGTTGACCGGGTCGAGAATGATCACTGCGCCGTCTTTCATACGCAGAGCCGAAGCGGCGTCGATCCAGTAGCCGTTCCAGCCGACAGCGCGCAACTGGGGATAAATCTCATTCGTGTAGTCGCCGCCCTGGCAGGTCACGATAACGTCCAGCGTTTTCAATGCGTCC
>Ga0209573_1006032_pt1 | contig 10417 bp, 6 predicted proteins | sample TNRBio252014_DNA_FD_185870 | JGI IMG/M metagenome (GOLD analysis project Ga0209573, IMG submission 185870) | Wastewater treatment Type I Accumulibacter community from EBPR Bioreactor in Madison, WI, USA - TNR Reactor_6/25/2014_ DNA (SPAdes)... | ecosystem: Engineered > Bioreactor > EBPR >...
TTATTATAGAATTTCTCGCTTCCTATGACAAAAGAGTGCCTATTGGAATCAACATAGAAAACTTTAGATCAGAAGGAAAAGAGACCAAGCCTTTATTGTCCGGCTGATTTTTATTCGGCATAGGCAGGGCACACCTGATCACTACATGGGAAATCAAGAATTCGCTAGGTAGTTACTATTTTTTTATTGAAATATTTATTAAAAAGTGGCCTGTGCAATTAGATGAAAAGCAATTAAGCCAATGATTTTAGTTTTTTCATTTTAAGAATATTTAGTTTCATTTTTTGTAACCACGACTCGTAAGATGCTGCCAAAACCTAATACGCTTGAAAGACGGTCAAATGGGTAACAAAATAAGCTAAGAGCTAGAAAGCTAAAAAGATTACTCTTTAATTTATTATATATTTTGCCACCAAAAAAGATTTGTTGAACCGTACCAATCCAACCGCCAGAAAATGAGGGATATTCGATTTTATCGACTTTAAAGTTTGCATCGTTTAATAATCGCTGTAGAGTTGCTGGCGAAAAATTGAGTAAATGTCTTGGCACATCAAAAAGATATGATTTTTTTTTGAACAGTCTACTTTCAAGACTTTTTGTGTTTGGAACTTCAATTACTAGAACACCATCTTCAGCAAGCAAGCGACGACAATGACGTAGTATGATTGATGGATCATGACTGTGTTCTAAAAAATGCCACATTGTAATCACATCAAATTTGCCATTATATTGTTCAAGGGCTTCGGTGGCACCATCAATCATTTCAAGGTTTAATACATTTTTGCAATAATCAATGCTTGGCAGGTCGAAATCAAGGCCAACTCCTTGCATACCTTTTGTCTGATTTAAGGCGGTTAAAAAACTTCCCTTACCACAGCCAATATCTAAAACTCTTGCTTCTGGTTTATTTATTAGTTTTTTAATAGCGTTAACTTTATTTAAGGCAGCATTTCTAGTGATGTTGGATAATACGCGGGTTTTAAAATCAACCGATTTGTTTGGTTGAATTTCAAATTGATAGGATACGAAACTTGGTGGATAATATAAACCAATATTTTCTAACTTGGGCCGAGGGTTTAAGTATTGCATTTGACAAACATTACATTGTACTACTGAAAAGGTTGATTCAAATTTTGTTAGAAAATCTTTCGTCTTAAAAAGTGTTTTAAAATCATCGGCCTTGCATATACTACAAGAGACATATTCTAGGTTCATAAAATCAACCTTTCTTAAAAAATTCATTTATTTTAAAAATTATAATTTGCTTAAAAACTCGACCTAATTGACCTAAAAATCATTCACTTTTAAGACAGCAGAATTGCCAACATACCATTCAGAAATGCCAAAATAAATTTTCTTGGTCTGTTGTTACAAAAAATGGATAAAAAGTTTTTTTGGTCTAGACCTTTTTGATTTCAACAACACAAATCTTCAGACTTAAATTTGGTGAAAGCCAAACACCATTAAGGTGTTCATTTCCACTAGTTTTTAAAGAAGAGTTTATATCCGTAAATACATTAGAAGAAGCTTCTTTTTTTGTTTTCATAGTAATCTGCATTTTATGCAATGACTTTGATAGATTTTCTGGCAGTTTTAAATTTGTTTAAAAACATCACCCAACGGTTTTTAGAGTTCCAATTTGAAATACCCTTCTGCATGCTTTTGGTATTTTGATTAATTAAATCATTAGAAATACATTCTTTAATCATGGCATTAATTAAATTTTTATTAATTGACTTTTTCGTTAAAAATCGACCAATATTTTTTTTCTCTACAGCCATAGACACTAAACCTTGATCAGGATTTTTTGGAAAGCATAATACAGGCACACCATTTTCGATACTTTGGTATACGGTACCACTGCCGCCATGGCAAATGGTTAGTTTGCAATAAGGTAAAATTTCTTCTGCTTGAATAAGTGGTTCTATGATGCTTTTACCTTTTAATTCTGGAATGGTTTTTAATAGGAATTCTTTTTCTTTTGTGCTAATGCCAGAAATGATGATGTTTAAATTATTTTTTAACACAGATTGAATAATTTGTAGCAACAAATCATTTTTGCCTGTATTTCCCATGCTAATATATACATTATTTTTTTCTGTTAATGAATATGATTTTCTACTTGTTTTGGGGCTCCAAATGATTGGGCCAAGAAAAAAATGATTTTCTGGCAATTGATCGATATTTATAAAGTTTGGTAAATCCATATATGCCGTATAAGTGCCGGCAGTATATAGTTCGCGAAAATCTTTTTTCTTTTTTAAGCCAAAGGATTCTCTAACTTGATTTAATTCTTTGGCAAAAAATTTAAAAGCAAATGGTCTAATATAATTGAAGATAATATCTGTAATGCCTCGAGGTAATAATTTAAATAGTCCTATTTCTGGCGCAGGAAATTTGCAGCTATAATTAGGTGACCAGTAAGAATTGGATAAATTTAAATGTGGTTTACCAGTTAATTCTGCACTGATTGACACAGTCAATCTAAAGTCAGATACGATTAAATCTGGCTTTACTTTCAAAATCAAAGCTTGTTCTTCTTTGATATAATTTTTTAATTCCTCTTTTTGGTAAAAAAACTTACCTTTGTTTACGCGATCATAAAATAAGTTTTCATCGATGGTATGAAGAGGGTGGGTTGTAAACCCAAAAGCGTTTGCATTTGTTTTTTGCAAACCTTTTATTGAAGAAGCAAAATGTACAATGATTCCATTTTCGTGAGCCCACTGAGCTAGTAACAGGGGTCTGCCAATATGTGCTAAAGATACGGCTTCTGCAAAAAATAAAATTTTCATAATGTCTTTACTCCAATTGAGGCAACCAATACGAGCAAATGTGCTGCCATAAAAAGTTTTGTTTTCATAATTGCTTTAAAATTAATAGTTTATGACTTTTATTTGAAAAATAAGCAGTTATAATTAAAATATAAAGTAGATAAAAAGTAGATAAAAAGTAGATAAAATTTGATTAAATAGTTAAGAAAATAAATTAGATTCCTTGTTTTTTTAATTCTTGGTTGTAGAATCTGTCTTAGAATTAAATAAAACAAAGTAATTTAAAAGGGGTATGATCGCCTTGATTTTGCTTTATTAGGATAAACAAAAAAACTTGCTAATGCTAAGTTGTAGCGTTAATGGTTACTACACCCTGACAGGTGGGGTGTTTTTTGCATTATAAAGCAAATACACCATTAAATTAAATAAAATTTGAGGCGGATTCCATTGATTAGCTCTCAATCAGCAGGCAAAGTATAGTTTTCATTCGCTTATGAAATAAAATCAAATTAGTAAAAGATAGCCTATTTGAATTGGTTTTGCATGCACATCATTATAAAAGAATTTATTAATACAGACAAAAACATAAAAGCAATATTAGAAGAGCACCACGACAAAAATCAACCAGTCGAGGTCGTATTTGCAAAGTTATGCAATTTTAATAATTCGGATTTTAATCAAAAACTTGTCTTCTTAGAAATGGATCGAGCTATTATAATTGGCCACCCTGATTCAAATGTCTATTACTATTTTATTTCAATGGGTATAAGAGCATCAATATATGTTGGAAATATTGTAAAAGCAAAAGTATTGCATGAAATAATAAAGTCATTAGTTAATGAAAAAGTACCAATTGAACTGCAGGCTTACTTTCTTCAATCACTTGCACAAATTTATGAAGCTGAAAATAAAATTGACGAATGCTATAACCTTTATTCAGAATCTTTAAAATTGATTAAACGAAGTTGTAAAAGATTCTATAATTTTTATCTTATAGCTTCATTTTTATATGCTAATCAAGGCCGTTTAAATGAATTTGAAAATGATATATTTAAAGAAGGTTTTTATTCTGACAATGATACATTCAACATGATTTATTCTGAAATAAAATTGAGGAATGCAATTGTAACTGGAAAGCAGAAAGATAATATCGAGTTATTTAAAATTTGCAGTAAAGCTACAGTTGAAAATACCGATTTTATGCTATGCAAGGAGTCAATGATAAAAATTTTATCGGGTGATTTTAAAGAAAAAAACTACGCAATAGATTTTTACCGGCATTTTGCGAATGCATGTTCTAATCTGATTGAAGGTAACTTTAAAAAAGCACAAGAATTTGTTATTTTGATGGATAAAGAAGTAACAAATAATAATGTTCATACTCTGAAGTTAAATAAATATTTTCACCTACATTGTGAATTAGGTATGGGAAACATAGGTAAGGCAAATTTATTGTATCAGCATTTAAGACAATTTGGTTATCATGGTTATTTAGGTGATTTTTTTCTGGGGCGCATTCAATTATTAGAGATGAAATCTGATGAAGCCTATGAAACATTTCGAAGATTAATTTATAATATAAAACGCTATGATGCCATGGGGCGATTATTATTTGAGCTTCAATTTGCCAAAGAATTAAGTAGTACCTTTTTTGTATGGTTTTTGGCTGAGATCAATGAAAATAAAGCTTTTGACGAATCAAAACTTCTAGTAAAAGAAGTCGTTTCCATTCATAAAAAAGAAAATGGCTTAAAGGCGCTAATTGGTGATAGTCAATTGATTCATCAGGTCAAATCATTAGTGAAGAAATTTGCTAATTTGCAAGCACCAGTATTAATAACAGGTGAAACCGGAACGGGAAAAGAGCTGGTTTCTAGAGCTATTCATGATGAAGGACCTAATTCTAAAGAGCCTTTTTTATCAATTAATTGTGGTGCATTGTCTGAATCTTTACTACAATCAGAACTATTTGGTTATGTAGCAGGGGCTTTTACTGGAGCTCAAAAAGAGCGAAAAGGCATTTTTGAAGCGGCTGGTAAAGGCACGGTTTTCTTAGATGAGTTTGGTGACATTAGCCCTAAATTGCAGGTATCTCTTTTAAGAGTTTTAGAAGCCAATGAAATTCGTTTAATCGGTGGAACAAGCACACGACAAATAGAATGCAAAATAGTCATTGCGACTAATAGTGATTTGCGGCAAGCAGTTGAAGAAAAGAATTTTCGTGAGGACCTTTATTTTCGTATTACCAGATTTGAAATAAATTTGCCGCCTTTGCGTGAAAGAATTGAAGATATAGAATCATTAATACTTCATTTTTTAATAGACCCAACAAAACCTAATGAACAACAAAAACAAGTTTCAAAAAGATTATTAAATACATTAATTGGTTATCTCTGGCCCGGTAATATTAGAGAGTTAAAAAATGAAATAGAACGATTAAAAATTTTACATCCTGATAAACTTTTGCTTGACATAGAAGATTTTGATTTTAAGCGATTACAAGGCTTTGTTCCTAAAAGTTCTATTAAAAGTAAAAAAGCACAAGAAAAAAAATCTCTTAATATTACTCACCCGCAACAAGTTTTAGATGAGCGTGTAAAGGAAATTGCACTAGTTGGTTCAAGAATATTACAAAGGCATGAATTGATTAAAGAATTATTTAGACAATACAAAAGTCTAACAAAAATGCAAATCCTTAAAATTATGAAAATCAGCCATGTAACTCTAGCAAATGACTTGAAGATTTTATGCAATACAAAATTTATAGAACGAAAAATGCCCACTAAAAGTTTCAATTCTCATTATTTTGTATGGGTGGAATAATTTCAATGCTATTTTTTAAGCATCAAATTTAAATAATCTGTTTAAATAAAAAGCAAGTTCTTCATTTTTAAAAGGCAGTTGAAAAAAATAATTTTTAGGACTATTTCAAAGTAACCGTTTGACAAACACTTTGACTTTGTTAAAATTGGACTAGACCAGTTGTTATAGGTCAAAACTCATCCAATAATTACAGTGGAAAAATGATGAAAACGGAAGAAAAATTAGCCGCGAACACCACTAAATATGTAGATATTCAAAAAGATCTTAGATTCAGAATAACAAAAGGTGAGTTCAAAACAGGGGTTCGTCTTCCGCCTGATCGGGAATTACACAAGCAATATAATGTAAATCGACAAACCATGATCAAAGCCTTGGAAGGTCTCGCTCGCGAAGGTTTGATTGTTCGGCAGCCAAACAGCGGTACTTTTGTAGCGGATTTTTCTCAGACACCGTTTATTAAAGGTAAGTTTGTAAAACTGGGGATTCTTTCCAGTCAGAGAATATCGACGGACTCCTTTCGAGATAATTTTGTAGGTAGCATTTTAAAAGGCATTTTATCTGAATGGGGTGTTAGTGAAAAAGAACCTCATCTAACTCATAAAAATACGGATATGGTAACGAGGGCCGTGCTTGATGAATCCGAGCGTGGTTTAAAGATTATTTTTATTGGTAACCCCCAAGAAGCATTAACTAATCATCCAACCATTGAGTCGGTCGCGTGTGAATTTTTTGACGGTATTATTTCTGTTGGTATTTATGATAATATATGGCTTGAGAAACTTCTAGATCTTGGTATTCCAACTATCTTGGTGGATCATCCAACGCGAAAATTCGCTGGCAAGGCGGATAAAGTCTATGTTGATCCTCAACCAGGTTACGGCGAAGTCGTAGATTTTATAGTAAATAAAAAAATAGAAACAATACATTATGTGGGTCTCAAAACTTGGGAGTGTGCGCCAAACAATGAAATGACTGTTGAGGAATGGCTTAAATACAGAGTAGGTAAGGAACAAATAAATGATGATAGTTACTTGAGGATGTCAGCTGTCAAACAAAGTTTGATGGACCACGACAAAATTCTTCCAGATAACAATATACATTATATTCATTCTGGCGAAAAAGAAGTTTTGGCGCTTGCAAATAAATTAATAGATTTAGAGACTAAGCCTGAAGCCATTATTTGTCATGACGCTGGTATGGCCCATCGATTTGTAAATTTTTTTAAAGAAAAAGGCTTCAAGCTGGTAGGAGCTGGGGCGGCAACTATGGTGGATTCATTTCCTAAATCTGTTTTTCCCATTCGTGTTGGGCATGTTGAATTGGGTCTAGCTGCGGCTGAACTGCTGGTTACAAGATTGAAGAGACCTGATAGGCAATTTTTGAATGTAGGCATAAGTTGCAGGTTAAAAGAAAAATAAAATTGGCTTCAATCTAATAATTTTACGACACCCTTGATAAGTCATGTGTTAGGCAAATGTAGAGACGCGATGCTTCGCGTCTCTACTTAATTTGGTAATTTGACAAGCAATAAAGTGAATTTATGTAAGAGAGACGCCAAGCATGTCGTCTCTACGGAATCAACGATTCCCTAAAGAATAAGAATGAATAAAAGGGTAAAAAAAATAATTTTTTAAGAGGGCTTGGTATGCAAAAAGAAATTTTATTGATTGCTATTTGCTTAATTAGCAGTTTGGTTTTTGCCGAAGAAAATGAAGGCGTGAATAAATCTGTTTCTGCAAAAGAAGAATTCAGAGTCAAACGCGAAGAAGTTTTTGAGTTTGTACAAAAACCTCAGATAACCAACCAAGATAATAACTTTGTCATATCATTTGAAAGTAAAGGCTTTTGCGATGTGACGGTGGCCATTGAAAATGCAGAAGGTAAAATATTACGCCATCTTGTTAGCGGTGTGCTTGGCCCGAAAGCACCAGCACCTTTGCAAAAAAACTCAAAAGTTCAAAAAATTATTTGGGATGGTAAAGATGATCAAGAGTTATATGTAAAGAATGAAATAAGAAATGAATGTTCGGTGCGAGTTTCGCTTGGTTTAAAACCGCAGTTTGAACGAACCATGTTTTGGTCGCCAAAAAAGAGATTAGGTTCTGGTAACCCTGTTATGCATGCGGCACCTGAAGGGGTATACATTGCTGAAAGTGGTGGTATCGATCAGGTTCGTCTTTTTGACCACCAAGGAAATTATCTTAAGACTATTTACCCTTTTCCAGGTGACAAATTGGACAAAGTGGAAGGTTTAAAAATGCACACTTTTATTCAAGACGGAAAAGCAAAGCCACTCAAAAGAGGCTTTTTACAAGGTACTTTACTCAAGACAGATTTTGGTGAAGGTGCCGAAGGTTTGCCTTTAAACGCCATAACATCCCTCAATGGTAAAATAGCGGTTTCCAGCTCGCACCTCAATCGTTTGGCATTAGACGGCTCCAGTGGTGGGTTACCTTTTAATGGTCCTCAAATTGCCGTTACTAATGATAAAAAAGAAAGATTTTCAGCACGCAGTATGGCTTTTAGCCCTGATGGTAAATGGTTATATATAACAGGTTACAGTAAAATACCTCACATTAGCAGATCTGGGTGGCTTAATGCCGTAACTCGCATGCCTTATGATGGAAGTCAAGCGCCAACTTTATGGATAGGTGATCTTTCCAACGAAAAAAGTGGTTCGAAAGAAAACGAGCTACGAATGCCAACTTCTTTAGCTTGCGATTCAATTGGTCGTGTGTATGTCAGTGATTATATGAACGATCGTATTCAGGTCTTTAGCCCAGAGGGTATTTTTTTAAAAACGATACCTGTCGTCAAACCTTCGAAAGTGGCGATTCATCATAAAACGGGCGATATTTATGTTTTTTCTTTCTTAATGGTTGAAAGAGGCTGGAATTATGATGTGTTTAATAGTATCGATCCAACCATGACGCATTTAGGGAATTTCGAAAATCCTACCATTAAAAACAAATGTGTATTACCACTAACCGAATATTCAAAAAATCATGGCTTTAATGTTAGTCAATGGGGGTTTCAACATATGGTTGAGTTGGATTCGTGGGCAGAAAAACCAACTATTTGGATAGCCAATGGTCGAGGCGTTACGATAAATTATAACGATGACGGCAGTATTAGAGACATTCAGGTAAATGCGGGCGGGGGTTGTGCCCAATTATATGAAGAAACAGAAAATAGTTTGACTCTAAAACATAGCTTTGTTGATGAAATAAGAAAAACAATAACAAGAATAACTCCACCAACTCTTTGGCGTCAACGACTTGTTGTTAACCCGGCCAATAGTAAGCTGTACATTCTAGAAGGTGATTCCGGTATGAGGAAATCAGTGAATCAATTGATTGAAATCACACCTGAAACAGGTGTCTTAAAATTAGTAGAGCTGCCACTAGGTGCTGAAGATTTATGCTTTGACTTAAACGGCTTAGCTTATATCCGGACGGATGTAATGGTTGTGCGTTACGACCCAACCACCTGGAAAGAAATACCATTTGATTATGGCATTGAAAAAGATAATCACAGTTACGGTATGGGAGCAAAATCCGCCAGTATGGTCTCTGGGTTGCTAACACCTGGTCATCGTACCTTTAATTTTTGGCATTTGGGTGGCATGGATGTTTCCGTCAAAGGGCATATCGCTGTAACGACCTGCAATGGTTTCGAAATGGCAAACACTCCGCAATGGCACCCCGGTGAGGCGCGCTTCAAATATGATGGTAGACCCTATAAACCAGCCCTATACCCAGGTCGCATGCGCTGGGGTGAAATTCATATTTTTGATAAATATGGTAAGGTTGTTCGCGAAGATGCTGTGCCAGGAATGGGCCATTTAAATGGCATTGGTATCGATCAAGATGACAATATTTACATGCTTGCTTCAGCGATAAGAATTTTCGATGGCAAACAAACTGACCCAGCAATGGGCGATGATGCTTCCGGCACAGTCATAAAAGTTATAGCAGGCAAAAATAAAGTATACAGTTCTGACAATACGATACCTGTGCCTTTACCAATTGAGCAGCAACCAAAACGATCCATAGATATTGCCGGTTTTACCACAGGATGGGTAGAAGGTGCGGAATGGTTGTATGGTGGCGTCGGTTTGAGCAGGCCAGGTGGTTGTGTTTGTTGGAATGCCAGATTTTGCAAAGACTACTATAACCGATCTTTTGCACCAGAAAATCAAAATTATTCAGTAGCTGTGATTGATTCAAGCGGGAATTTGATTTTACGCGTGGGTAAATACGGCAATGTCGATGATGGTAAACCAATGATAGCTGAAGGTGGCCCTAAAGAAACTAAATCGATCGGTGGTGATGAAGTGGGTCTTTTTTATGCCAACTTTGTTGGCACACACACGGACAAAAAACTCTTTATTGCCGATGCTGGCAATACTAGAATATTAAGTGTTAAGCTTGGATATCATGCGGAAGAAAAAATATTGCTAAAAAATATGATAAATAAAAAGTAAAAAAATAATTTTTAGTAACTGGTCAGTAAAAATAAAATAAAGATCTGATAAATAATATTTATTTTATCTTGACTATTAATGGGAGTGGGAAATATAAGCGTATTTTTTGTACCTAAATTCCGTGATTGTAATGGTAATTTCTGTTGTTTTTTCGTTGGTGTCTGATTTTTAATATTGCTTTTTTTATAAAAAACTAAAAAAATAATTTTGCGATTTCTTTTTCTTGACGATTTTTTATTTTTTTTATGCGTTTGAATTATCTAAATCAAATTATTGAATACTTGAAAACAATTTTGCAAAAATATTTAGATATGGATAGATTTCTGCTGTAGTA
>Ga0209573_1006033_pt1 | contig 10414 bp, 4 predicted proteins | sample TNRBio252014_DNA_FD_185870 | JGI IMG/M metagenome (GOLD analysis project Ga0209573, IMG submission 185870) | Wastewater treatment Type I Accumulibacter community from EBPR Bioreactor in Madison, WI, USA - TNR Reactor_6/25/2014_ DNA (SPAdes)... | ecosystem: Engineered > Bioreactor > EBPR >...
TAGCCCCGTTCGGTCATCTGACGCACCGCGTCGCGCTTGAACTCGTCGCTGAATCTGGCGTTGCCCATCGGGGCCTCCTTGCCTCAAAATTAGGAAAGAAGGCGTCCAGAAATCTAGGGGCGATTCAGTAAAAGCGGGCCCGACATCTGGGTCGACGAGGCGATCTGGGGACACCGCCTCCATGATGAGCAATCCCCCTGGCTTACATTTCTAGAGTTTCTCAACGTGCTGCAGGCGGAACATACGGCCGGCCGCGCGCTGCATGAGGCCACGCTCAACAGCTTGAGCTATAGGCCCCAAAACCAGCTGAAGTTGCGAAACCTCGTCTTCAACAACCCACACATCATGACGGTCCTGGCTGCAGGGCATTCCGATGAGGTCGCGTGGTTGACCTGGATGGAGGCGATGGCCAAGTCCGTCGGAGGTCTCGAGGATGCTGACTTCTCATATTTGCGCGACCGGTTTGAGTCGTTCCGGGACTTCGCCGCCGTCGTTAAATTTCTGCAAGGGTCAGCGATCGAAGGCAGCAGCAACAAGCGCTGGAGCTCCAAGTTCGTGTTCCCGTTTGGGCCCCATGCGCTTTACGAAGACGTTAGCGTCAGCCCGAAAGGCGGTGTGTCGACGGATCGGCGCTTTTTCGCCAGGACTGGCGAAGTCCTCTATTTAATGCTCTGCCGAAGCCGCGGAGCCGAGCAGCTTCGAGCGCTGCTGGTGGATCGCTTTTTGCAAAATCCGACCCCTTACGACGGCATGGTGAGAGCCTTGCAAGGCGAAGCACAGTTCGCGAAGTCAGAGCGTGCGGGAGCCTTTTTGCCGATCTCCGAACATCCGGTTTTCGACCGTCTTGCCGAGGACTGGCTTGCGATCCTAAACCTGCCAATTCCGGCCTACGACGCCATTCCCCATCTGGTCGCGATCACAGGGCTCAACTTGATTTTGTATCAGCTTGAGCGCGGGAACGAAGTCCTTGAACGCCAGGCGCCAACACTGGTCTGTGAGATCGTTTCACCGAAGAAATCGGTCGTCCGCGATCTGTCGGCCGATTCCTATTATGCCAATAACGCACTTCCGCAGCAGGCGATTGAGCGGTTTATCCGCGACGTTGGCGCAACTCCCGAGTGGGCGGCAGCGGTCGCGTCCGATGACGCAACACTCGGGGCGGCCGAGCTTCTGCAGAAGGCGTTTGACTGGCCGGAGCCGGATGACCTGGAAGAGGGTTCGGTGGCGCCGGAACGACTGATCGAGACCCTCGTGGAAAAGGCGGTTGTTCGCCACAAGCAGCATGTCGGCAAGATCCATATGACCTGGGCACGAGCCATAGGGCTGTCCTCCAGGCGATCGAGCCGACGCGTCCGCTATGCGCCGACCGATCGCCTATTGAAGACGCTCGTCGTGACCTGCGTGCCGCGGCGGATTGAGTTCAAGGACTTTCTTGCATTGCTAGCGGGGCGCTACGGTCTCATTATTGGGGATCAGCAGGCAAAGGCTTTCGTGGAGAACGGTGACGCTGATCAGGAAGACTTTTCGGATAACGCGCGCCGCCTCGAGGAAAGGTTAGCAAGCCTTGGGCTTCTGAAAAGGCTCTCGGACTCATGCGCGTACGTTGAAAATCCCTTCCAGAGAGGGGCGTCGATTGAAACCGTCTGATTTGATCGGCGCCGCCGGCGCGACGTCCATTCGTCAGCGTATGGCGGCCATTGAGGCTGATGAAGGTGTCGCGCGCTTTTTGCTCGACCGTCTAACGGGCGAGCAGGTCGCCGCGATAACTGAAGCTCTCCTGCAGGATCCCGACACAGACCAACTGCTAAAGATCGCGATCCCGCGCACCTTGGTGGAAGGCTTCGGCTTGCCCGAGCATGTGGTCACCGATGAGCGCACCGTCGCCGTGCGCAACGCTGAGTGCGATCGCCCAGCGCTCTTGTTGGCCAATACCGACGACGATCAAGGCGCTTCGCTTCAAGACGTCACCCTCGTCGGCGCCAAGCAGCTGACCGAAGATCCCCTGCCATGGGTAGACGCCGCGAGCGCGGGCCTCGGCCTGCCCGACGGCCAGCTTGCCGCGTGGCGCGCCGCTTTACGGGGTCTAAACGAGGCCGATGATTGGACGCTTCACCAGATATCTCACTACGTCGCGCTAACCCGCACATGTGTTGAGGACCAGTCGAAGTCTGTCCAAGAGGCGCTTGGTTGGGCGTTACCAGCCATGCACCTACCGCGCGATAGCGGCTATTTCCTTGGCCTGCGGGACAAGGATCTTGATCAGCCGCGGCGCTGGAAGCGGCTCTACGAGAAGCTCGTTTCAGATCGCAAACCACTCCTGGCCAAGCAGCGGCCAAACCGCCATGTCATCGAAAGTGAAGAGCTGCAATCGCAGTTCGACCAAGTACGCGACGACATCCCGGTCGAGGTCCATGCCGCAATCGAGGCGTTCATTCAGGGCCCGCCGGGTTGGACCCAAGTTGCCGATGCGCTATCCGCTTTCGAATGGGAGGCCCAAGGCGTCCTCCAACTGTTTTCCGGTCTGAAACTCAAGAAGACCACGCTGCCGGAAGAGACGGCGGTGTTTTTTGAATTTGAGTTGCCGGGACGGCTGAGTGACAGCGACACCGAGTACCTTCGTCTACTTAAGACGCGATCGTTGAAAGAGACACGAGACGATGACCGTGAATTCTTCGAAGCCCACCGCGACGACCTCGCCCAAGACAAGCCCCTAAGAGCCAAGTGGGAGCGTTTTATCTTTGGCCGTCCGATTGAATGTTCAGATTTCGCTGAGGGCCTCCTGCTTGTCATCGAGCGCCTGTTCGGCCAGGTGAATTCCTCAGCCGGCAACCGGACCCTGACGATCAGGTCCTCCCGACGTAGTCGGGCCCAATGTCTCGAAATCAACGCCGGCGTTGCGCTGGCGTTTGGTATTCGCTACCGGGGCCTGCCCGCACTGATGGGCGCGGCAGTGGTCTGGGACGTCCCCTATCTCTTCGAATACGAGGAGCTTTTGGAGCGCGCGCAGAAGCGGAAAAAATACCGTCGGAACGAATCGATCTCGCGTGCGAGCCTTCAGATCAAGTTTGATGTGATCCTCACCGTCGGCTCAGGCGGAAGCGCCGAACGGGCTGTCGTTCAGCTGGTGTGGTCGGGACAGCCGAACGCCATCGGACAGGAGCTGCCCAAAGACTTAGCCCGCTTGCTGAAACGCCCGATGATGCGAACCAGTGTCGCTCGCCTGCCGGTAAGTCGAAAAGGCGCGCTGCAGTCAGTCTCGCTGAGCGACGTCGGCACGCTCCAACCCGCTTTCGGCCAGGATGCGGGGTCGCTGATCCCTAGAACGAACGCGGGAGAGGACGTCGCGAAGGTCTTCCCAAAACGCCTCAAAGAAGCGCGCGCGGCCGGCCGCATCTCCGTCGACGGCGAAGCGGCGCTGCGAGCTGCCTGGATGCGGTTCTCGGATGACTATTCCAGCGCCTTGGCTACGTGGCAAAGCTCCGGCTATGCGGCTGAAGTCCTGCTCACCCAAGCAGAAGCGTACGGTTCGGTTCTCAGCACGCTTTCCAAGCACGCCGGCGGCGACATCAACCGTCGCGATCTTTGGGAGCTAGTGCTCGGCCTCGGTACGGTCCAGATTACCGGCGCGGCGCCGTCGGCGATCATCGCTCCTTGGCATCCGCTGCGGCTCGTTGCGGGCGCGGTCAAGATGCGGTCGCTGGCCGGTCTAACCAATTACCTGCTGTCGGCGCCCGAAGTGAACTTCGGGGATGATCGGTTGTTCTTCTCCGATCTGCGGGCGGAGCTAGCCCATCCCCTCTATCCGGAGATCGCGATCGGCTATGACGGCCGTGAACCCGTACTCCTTGCCGAAACTAGCACCGTCAACGAGTACAGCTTGTTCGAGCGACCCGTCCGCGATCCATCCGAGGTCAGCACCGATGTCGATCCGGCCGAAGCCTCGCGCCAGATCCGCGCGCTTCTGGAGCGCTATTTGGACCTGCAACCCCACGAGGGCTCCAATCTCAGCATCATGCTCTACAACTGCGACGCGGCAGGCCTGCCTCTCGCTACGGTGAACGCCCTCGGCACACTGCAGGACGAGGACGAATTCCATTGCAACGTCTTGGTCCGCCATCGTGACCGAACCAAACTGGGCGATGTTTACACCGAGCTGTTGGAACGATCGGAGAGCGATTTAGACGCCATCGTGGTTAGCGAGACATCCAAGAACTTCATGTCCAAGCTGCGCATCGGCGTCTTGCTGGACAGCGGCGCGGGACCGAAGGACGCCGCCGGGCGTCAAATCGATGTTGCCTTTCTGCATGATGTCGTTTCCCGACAGGCTCGGGAGCAATGGTTCTCCGTTCCGGCGAGCCCTAACGCCGCCCCCCCTTTGCTGGAACACGTACCTGCCCGTTGGTCCTATCGTCGCGTCACGGGCGAGGATGAGCTGAAGGCGACGAGCTACCTGACCTGCCCGCGTCAGCCTACCGCTGGTTGGGCCTACGTAGACGCAATTGCCGGCGTTATCCGCCGCCAAGCCCATGGGGCCCGCGAGCACTATCTTCCGGCGCGGCAGATCTCGTTCCAGGACGACGGCCTGAAGTCGATGTTCGACGAAGTCCACAGCTTGGCTGAATGGGTCGCCACCTATGACGACCTGTTGGACAAACGCCAACTAGCCGCCCAAGGCATCAACGTCATCCGCTATCGCCGGCAGCGTACCCATGGCCGCAATATGGTGGTTTCCTCGACGTCAGAGCTAAGGATGCTGCATGTTCTCGTCCGTCGCCGGCTCTCGGAGTTATCACTGGGGCTGACGGATGATCGGTTGTCCAATCTCGCGCGGCGGATGATCGATGAGGCCGCGTCGATCTCGGGTGATATCGTACTGCGGGCGGCAAAGCGCGGCGTTGCGGCCGGCGAACTCATCGGCTTGGTTTTGAGCCGCGCGCTCGTGGCTGAGGAGCTCAGTGCAAGCGCCGCCGTCGCTTGGTTCTTGCTCGACGACTACGCCGAATGGCTGGGCCAGAAGGAAGAGGGCATCGCCGACATCTTGGCCCTCAGTGTCGACGCCGATGCGTCCGGGGTGCCGCGGCTGCGGGCAGTCGTGACCGAGGCCAAATATGTAGACGCCTCTGGAGTGGCCGAAGCGAGCCGGAAGTCTCGCCAGCAGTTACGCCAGACCGTCTCGCGGATTGACGACGCCCTGTTCGGCGACCCTGGCCGGCTCGACCGGGATTTGTGGCTGTACCGCATTGCGGACCTGCTCTTGGATGGGACTTCCGCTCTGGGCCAGGCCGCCCTTCTGGAACGGGTGCGTGACGGCATTCGGCACGGGTCGGTCGCTATCGATATGCGGGGCTACTCCCACATCTTCATCAACGGCCCGGCTGATGATGGCAGTAGCTTCGGGGATCAAGAGATGGTGGCGGACATCGTCAACGGGCTGCAAGAAACCTTCTCGCGTGAAGGGCTTCGGCAGTTGATCAAAGCTTACGACGCAGGAACGGCCCTCTCCACCGTTCGGCATGGTCTGGGCGAGCAGCGACCCTGGGACAGTCTAGGTTTCCGCAACCCGGCACCGAGGGTCGACTGGACGGCCGCAATGGCGGCAAAGTCGAAGGCACATCCGCCGACCAATGTGGTCGCGCACAATTATGATGACGACGACGATGTCGAAGATGACATTGATGCCGGCGGCGGCGTCACAATCGTTTCGTCGATAGCGGCGGTGAGGGCACCTGGCACGGCAGTCGATTCCAGCACTTTCGACCCGGCGCCGACTCAGCCCACAGTAACAGCTCCGCCGACGGATGCCGAGTCGGATCCCGCTCCGTTGATCCCTCCCTCTGTCGCCGATCTTTCCGCGGGGGCTCTATCGTTTGCTGCCTTGGTGCAAGCCAATGCGGAGAAATCAAAGGAGGACTCCGCCGAGGAACAGGCGTGGCTCGAGGCGATGGCTCAGAAGCTGCGGACCGCCCTTTTGGGCTACTCGCTCCAGGCCAAGATCGTGGGCAAGCGCCTGACACCGAACGCGGCACTGGTCAGGTTCATGGGCAGCGACCGACTCCGCGTCGAAGACATCGAGGCGCGCCAGTCTGCGCTTTTAACCACCCATGCCCTCAGACTCATTTCGGTCTCACCACTGCCAGGCGAGATCGTCGTGGGGGTTGCTCGGCCCCAACGTCAAGTCGTCTCACTTTGGGATGTCTGGGCGCGCCGTGCGTTAAACCGCAATCCAACGGGCGTGAACACGTCCTTCGTCCTAGGCCTCAAGGAGTTGGATGGCGAGATCCTCTACCTAAATCTTGGGGGGGCGTTCGCCGGTGGCCAATCCCATGAACCGCACACCCTGATCGCGGGCGCCACGGGCAGCGGGAAGTCTGTCCTCATCCAAGCCCTTCTGCTCGACATCGCCGCCACCAATCCGAGCGCCATGACCCACATCCACCTTATCGACCCGAAAATGGGCGTCGACTACGCAGCCGTGGAGAAGCTGCCTCACCTGCAAGGCGGTGTGATTGTCGACCAGACCCGCGCGGTCGAGGTGATGGAAGGTCTCGTGGGAGAGATGGAGCGCCGTTACGAGATGTTCCGAGCCCACGAAGCGCGCGACATTCGAGCCTTCAACACCAAGGTTGACAAGTCGCAGCGGCTCCCGCTGGTCTACCTCGTTCACGACGAGTTTGCGGAGTGGATGCTCACAGAAGAATACAAGGTAGCGGTCACCGCGAACGTGTCGAGATTAGGGGTCAAGGCGCGCGCGGCCGGTATCCATCTCATCTTCGCGGCTCAACGCCCCGACGCCAACGTGATGCCAATGCAGCTACGCGATAACCTCGGCAACCGGCTGATCCTCAAGGTAGCCAGTGTTGGGACCTCGGAGATAGCCCTTGGCGTGAAGGGCGCAGAACAGCTATTGGGCTTGGGGCACCTCGCGGCGCGCCTTAGCGGCGAGCCGACGATCATCTACGCTCAGGCACCGTTCCTCTCTGACGATGATATCGACCGTGCTATCGCGGCAATCATCGCGAGCGATGGCGCCGTGGCCTGATTACTTGTGGCAGATCACGCAGCCGCCTGAGGCCTCGTCGACGCCGTAAATGTCGTCGATCGTCTCCCCGCTTCGCCCTGACAACGGATTGACCCGACGATTGCGGCGGAGCCGCTCGCGGCGCTTCTCATAGTCCGCCTTGATCTGGTCGACCCGAGCAGGTGCCACTAGCTCGGTCAAGCTCTCGCCCTGACTCCAGGTAAATGGTGAGCCGTCCTTGAGCGCCGTTTTCTCGTAGTCGACCGCTTCACTGAACCGGTCAGGATGGTTTTCAGCAAGCCTGACCCATTCAATCTTCTGCTGGAAAAAACAGAAGGTGCACCCCGATCGCGAGCGCCATCCGTAGTAGGCCGGCTCGCCTACGTCCGCCTGCTCCAGGATCTCGATGACTCCGGCCCGATCGATCCCGGCTTCGCGGAGCGGCAGGTGGACCTGCATGTTCGGGTGCGTCGCCTGATACCCTTCGCGGGTCGGCTCGTCGCTGCGGATCGCGACATAAGAATGAACAGTAACGCCCGCATCCAAGTCCTGCTTCAGCCAATGCTCGAGCGGTCGCAGCTTCAGCTGCCGTGTGCACCAGCGCGTGCGAGGGGAAGGTAAGAAGTTGCGATATTCCGCCAGCCAAAAGTCGAAGTCGCGATCAGGATTCAAGCGTTCAATGGGCCGGCCAAGAAACCCCTCGAGTTTGTCGAGAAAATCGTAAACCTCCGGCAGCTCCTTGCCGGTGTCGGTGAAGAAGTATTCGAGCGGCAGGTGTGGGTGATGCTGGCGCATGTAAACCGCCAAGGCGGCGCTATCACGACCGCCCGAGACCCCGAGAATATGGCGCTCTTTCATGCCACCTCCACGTCGGAATCAGCAGCGAGGCTGGCGACGGCCCGCGCGAGGGCAGCCAAACGAAGGCGTCCGCCTGCGGGATCGCTGCCGAGCAACCTCAAAACCTGTTCCGCCATCCCTGCAGCAGCCTGCTTCTCACTCTCGGAAAGAACGAAACTGCGGAGCAGCGGGGGTATGAGCGGGTCTAGACCGACCACGAGCGCCATCGTCTCTGTATGTGACCGTCGGTCGCGTACGGCCGCCAAGGCTTCAAGTTCGCGGAATCGCCTGCCATAGTGCGCCACCTGAGTCAGGGCTTGTTCACGGTCACGATCCGACCAGCCATGAGCCGGCTTGTGCAGCAGAATGCTGAGGATGCCTTCGATGTCTCCCCCAGCCTCTAGCGCAGCGACGCGATCGGCAAACGCCTCGAAGGCGTAGTCGTTGGTCAAATCCTTGAGGTTTGCAGCCCGATCCCCCATCCCTGCGAACGACGCGGGGTCGACCCCGAGGGCCCGAGCCAGAGATAGACGTAGCTCGGTTAGCAGGGCCGGGAAGCTGTTTTCGCATTCGACGAGCGCGTTGAAGATAAGTTCCGGCGAGAGCTTGTCTCCTAGCGCCAAGGGCAGGTCGTCGAACAAGAGAGCTTCTGGGTCGCTCGATTTCAAGATCGTTTTTCGGACCAGATGAGCGTCTTCGCTGATGCGGGCTGTCCTCTTGCTCTGGGTCGGCAGGGCCTCAAACCGTTGGAAGAGGGCTTGCGCAATCGCGAGAGAAGAATCCCCGTGGGTGACGCCAAGCAGGGCAGCGAGACCACTCAGGAACGCCGTTTCGCGCACGGAGCGATCAACCTTGCGGAGTCTGAAATCGGCCGCCCTTTGCAGCAGCTTATCGACTAGAACATCGTCGATGGCCGTCTGAAAGACTCCATCAACATACACTGCTACCTTATCTCGGTTGGCCATGATGTAGGCCATAACCAAGGCGGGCATGACTCCAGCCTTGATTCCAAATGGTGGACTTCTCCAGATCGCGAACACAGATGCTAGGCCTAAATGACCATCTTGATCGAGAACGTCCCAAGCAGCTTGCAAAGACGAGCCTTGGGGCGAGGCGTCGGGGTTGCAGAAATCCCAGCTCCCAGCGGCAATCTCCCGGTGGAGGCCGAAGGGTTGGAGCACGGTCATATAGAGGCCGCGCTCAGCGGGATAGCCTACGATCCCAAGATCGCGCTGCCCGAAGTGCGAAACCATGGCGTAGCAAAGGTCCCGGAGAGCCGCCATCGAATTTGACGAGGGCTTATCTCGCTGGAGGAGTTCACTCTTTAGGACTGGAGCGTGGGCGTATCCAGCGTCAGCTAGTGCACTGGCAATTAGTGCGAGCGGATCGCGCCGGGCTTGGCTTGGATCTGGGGCGAGCCACCATTTGGCGCTCTCGAGGGACGCCTCTATCGTCTGGTGAAGGATGTCAATGCATCGCGAATGACGCGCCGCCAGTTCACGACGGGCAATCCGATCGCCTTCGAGCTGCGGGTGAGATCGAAATACCCGCTCGACCGCAAGCAGCTCTGAAGCGCTAGTCCGAAGCGTGTAACCCTCAGTCGCCGCGCCAACCGCAACAATTTTCCCAGCCTTCTTGAGAAGTTTTGCCGCTCCCTTGCAGACCATCTCGACTTCAGCCTGCGTCACCGACCCATCGCCGAGCGCCAGGATTAACAACCCGCTTCCACGCACCGGACGCCTCGTGATACGTTCGGCAAAGGTCGTCGGCGTGTCCGCTGCGCCGATCAGTTGCAAGCCAATCTCAAACGTCCGCAGAGCGCCAGTCACGAAATAGTGGCGTTTGGCCGTGGCAAAGCCAAAGCCGACACGCTGAGGTAGCTCCTCTAAGTACGCGCTGTCGATCTGAGCGACTTCACGACTAATCGCCGCCTCAAGATCAAAGTCGCTGCCTGCGAACAAGGCGTAACCACCCAGCCTAGGCTGACGGATAAGTACGGCCCAATCGAGGAGATCGGTAATTGCCGCTTTTCGCGCCGCCTCATCGACTGAGGGAACGGCTTGGTTGAGGAAATCTTCGGAGAGCGCCACTCCGGAGCCGTTGCGGAAGAACTCGATAACGGCTGCGGATTTGGTTAGATCGACGTGGAGCGGCGAGCCCTTCGCGGCGGCGCGCTCTATAGCTTCGAAAGCCAAGCTGAAACGGCTACCATCGCTGCCGCTGACTAGCGCCATGCCGAAGTTGGATACCAAATAATCCCAGAGGCGCGCGGGGTCGTAGGTGTTCTCGCCAACCGCAGTGGTATTCAGGAAATCTTGAAATCCCGCCGGCTCTGCCGAGCTCAAAAAACCGAAGACGCTGCGTTCGTTCTGTGCGAAGCGTGCTCGCGACACCGGCCCGAGCAGAAGCGCGGTCACGGGGTTGAGCGGCCAAGTCGCCGCTAGGGTCCGGACTCAATTGATCCAATAGATGATCGTGGCGGCGATCAAGGCTGCGCTGAGGAAATTTCGAGCAAGCTTGTCATAGCGTGTGTGGATACGCCGCCAGTCCTTGAGCCTG
>Ga0209573_1006034_pt1 | contig 10412 bp, 7 predicted proteins | sample TNRBio252014_DNA_FD_185870 | JGI IMG/M metagenome (GOLD analysis project Ga0209573, IMG submission 185870) | Wastewater treatment Type I Accumulibacter community from EBPR Bioreactor in Madison, WI, USA - TNR Reactor_6/25/2014_ DNA (SPAdes)... | ecosystem: Engineered > Bioreactor > EBPR >...
TTGCGGCTGCGGCAGGCGAACTGGGCGTGACGCACGGGGCCATAAGCAAACAGATCAGCGTGCTGGAAGCCTGGCTTGAACAGCGGATCTTTACGCGCGATGGCAGGCGTCTCGTATTGACGCCCTACGGACAGTTTCTTGCGGACCGGGTAGGCAAATCGCTGGATGAAATTCAAGGCGCCTGCGAATATGTCAAGCGTCAAAGAACCCAATTCGTCGTCTCGGTGGAAGCGCCTTCGACATTCAGCATGTATTGGCTACTTCCCCGACTGGTTCAGTTTCAGGCTGAAATGCCCAACATCACCATCTGGACATCCACGCGGCAGACCGGACAAAGCCCCGATTTGTCGCAGTCCGATGTTGTCATCACACGCGGAAACTTGACCGCTTCCCCGACAAGACTGCAGCAACCTGCAATGCTCTTCGATGAGCACCTGACAGTGATTTCATCCCCGCAACTGCTGGCGCGTCTTCCCGTGAGGAGCCCTTCCGATGTGACCCATCACAATCTGATAACTGCAACGACGCGGCCTGGCCAGTGGGAGGCCTGGCTCAAGCGGTTCGGCGTCGATTACAAAATCTCCGGCGGCGGACACCGGTTCGACCATCTGTTCGTCGCCATGCATGCAGTCAGGGATGGGCTCGGATCCATTATCGCGCCAAAAGACCTGTTTGACGAAGCTTTCTCACGAAGAGAACTGGTAGCGCCTCTCCCTGCTCTCACACTTAAAGGAGAACCCTATTTCGCCTATCGTACCGCCAGAGCCGAAGGGCGACACGTCAACATGTTTATCGAATGGCTTTCCCGCACCGGCGCTGCCTCGCAGGCAAGTTGAAGGTCACTCCCCGGCCGAACTTTCGTCAATCTCTTCATCGGCAGATGAAACAACGCTGTCGCCCTGACCCGCCATCAACTTCGCCTTCGACAACAACCCGGCATCCTCCAGCGCCTCCATATCCGGCAGATCACGCAGTGTATCGAGCCCGAAATGCGCAAGGAACGCTCCGGTCGTTACATAGGTATAAGGCGCGCCGGGCTGGGGACTACGGGGACCAGACGCGACAAAGCCAAGACTGCGAATGAAGGCGATTGTGTCACGGCTCACTTCTTTGCCGAAAATTGCGCCGAGTTCAGCGCGCGTGATCGGTTGATAATAAGCGATGCAGATCAGGACGAGGCTCTCGAACTGGGATAGAGGTTTTGAAGCCGCTCCATCAGAGTTGAGCCCCTGCGCGGCCAAAATGGCGTCGCGAAAACTCTTTCGCGTTCTGTGCTGCCAGCCACCCGCAACCGCCACCAACTCATAGGGCCGTCCACGCAATTCTTCACGAATATCATCTATAAGGAGATCAATGTTGCAGTTGCGGCCCACGACGCGTGCAAGCACCTCGCGCCCGACCGGCTCGCTTGCGGCAAAAATCACCGCCTCGACGCGACCCATCCATTCGCGCCAGCGCAGATCTGGCGGCATGTCAGCCAGTTCGCTGTCAAGCAGAAGGGCGTATGGCCGCATGTTTTTCTCCCTCTGCTTCGAAGTTGATGCGGTTTCGTCCGCCAACGCGCGCGCCATGATCACAGTCCGTAAAGCCTGAACGTGGCGCGACCAGTCAGTTCGCGCACTGCGCCCAACTCAACCAGACGCTCGAATAGCCTTCGGCTCGAACGGTCGCTGGTTGTGGCGCCGGCCTGGGCGGCCAGGGCGTCTTCGCAAAGCAGGGCCAATACGGCCTGGTCGGCATCTTTCCCCCGCAGCTTCGGCGCCACCTCCAGCAGTCGCGTTGCTCTTCGTCCCAGGTCCATGTACTGGTCGAAGGCGGCCGCAGCAGCGCGCGCATAGCCAATTGCGCAAGCTGCCCGCCAGGCGTCCGGTTCGCACTGAGCTCCCGAAGCGAACCGCAGGCTGCTGCGTTTCAGATGCGCCGCCAGCATCGGCACGGGGATACGCCAGTTGAGTTGACGCGCCAGAACCGCGTCGGCCAGCCATAGCGCAAGCGGCCGGCTGGACGTCAGCCTCAACGCTGAAGCAGAGACCTCGGCTGCGGCCGCAACAGGGCTGCCTCGCGCCGTTGACGCGCGTACCGCCGCCAGCTTGATGGCCTCGGAAACGCTCGGGCTGGCGGCCAACTGTAAGTGGGTTGGCAAATCCTCCTCCCAGCGGGCCACGCGAAGTCCAGACGCCGCACCAAGAATGCGCCAGGCTTGCAGCGCCCGCCCCGCAGGGCCCGGATCATCATTCATGCGGGTAAGATAGAGGTGATCGCGCAAGGTTGCCGCATCTTCCGTGCGGCCTTCCAGCTTTACGACCACTTCTGCGCTGGCCAGTGCAAGCCGCTGGCGCCAGAGATTTCCAAGAGGATGGTCGCTCCTGGCAATCGGATTCAGAGACGCCAACGCCGCCCCGGCAATGAATTCTGCGTCATCGACGTGTTCGCCTGGCCCATCGTGCGCGCGGCGCGGCCGAGCCCAGTCCGGGAACGGGGCGAATGTTGGCGGAGGCTCCGGTAAGGTGCGTGGGCGCGAAGGCATGAATCAGCATACCCGACGACGGCGGTTGTTGTCTTTGACAATGCGCGAATCCGCCGCACATCTCTTGCCTGCATGAACCTGCGAGCGGATTGACCGGTGAAACTGTCGAACGAAAACATACTATGTCAAAGTCGAAGAGACGAATCTCATAGACTGGTCTCGTCCCTCGGGAAACCGAGTCTCCCGTCCGGAGCATATTTCACAGATTAAACGAGCAGAAGTAGAACAGCGTCATCGATCATGTCGAGTCAACCTCGAACGTCATTCATAAAGTGAGCTTATCTATTTGATCAAAATTTTCTGGCGTCACAAGGGCGCGAATCCACAATAGGTTTATCTTACATTGACTTCTTGGGGCATATGCCGGTGAAGCTGAGACCTTCCGGCCGCAGAAAAAAAGCAGAGCACGGCTGCCAGTCGCGTAATGTGTCGGATCGAAGATTGGACCTCCGCCTCCGCAAGGCCGGGTCCGATTCATGAGCGCGACTTCACCGCACAATCGGGCAGGCCTGCCGGTCACCTGAGCCAACATTTGCAGGGGAGCAAACAATGACGATCAAACTGGGCAATCTGAACCGCCGCCGCTTTATGGGACAAAGCGCGCTGCTGGGACTCGCGGCTACAAGCGCGACGGGACTTTTTGCGCCGGAGGCGAGAGCTGAGGAGCCTAAACGCGGTGGCCACCTGAAACTTGGCCTGAACGGTGGCGCAACGACAGACGTTCTCGACACTGCGACCTATTCCGGCGCAGTGCTTTTTGTCATCGGCAAGACCTGGGGCGACACGCTGGTCGAATCGCATCCGGAAACCGGCGAGGCGTTGCCTGCACTCGCCGAATCGTGGACTTCCAGTGCGGACGCAGTCGAATGGACCTTCAAGATACGCAAGGGTGTGAAATTCCACGACGGGAAAGAACTAACCACCGCAGACTGCGTCCAGTCGATCAAACGACACACGGACGAACAATCCAAATCGGGCGCGCTCGGCTTGTTGCGTTCGATCAAGGCCGTCGAAGAGAAGGCGGGTGATCTTGTCGTCACGCTGACAGAGGGCAATTCTGATCTGCCGCTGATCCTGACGGATTATCATCTGATCATCCAACCCAATGGTGGTTTCGACAACCCGACCGCCGCGATCGGCACCGGCCCATACAAACTGACAAATTACCAGGCTGGCGTGCGAGCAACCTTTGAGAAGAACAAGGATGACTGGCGCTCCGATCGCGGCTTCGTTGACAGCGTTGAACTGATCGTCATGAACGACACCACCGCGCGTATCGCCGCGCTGGCGTCTGGTCAGGTTCATTTCATCAACGCAGTCGAGCCGAAGACAGTCAGTCTTCTGGAGCGAGCTCCTACCGTTGAGATCTTGCGGACGGCAGGCAAGGGTTTCTATTGTTTCCTCGCCTTCTGCGACACCGCTCCATTCGACAACAACGACCTGAGGCTGGCGCTCAAATACGCCATCGACCGACAGGCTATTCTCGACCGTGTCCTTGGAGGTTACGGGACGCTCGGCAACGACTACCCAGTCACCAACAACTACGCTCTTGCGCCTGAAGGCATCGAACAACGCATGTATGATCCTGAAAAGGCTGCCTTCCACTACAAGAAATCCGGCCATTCAGGGCCGATTCAGCTGCGAACCTCCGAAGCTGCGTTTGCCGGGGCAGTTGACGCCGCCGTACTCTATCAGGAGAGCGCCAAGAAAGCGGGCATCGTGCTGGACGTAAAGCGTGAGCCCGACGATGGTTACTGGACCAATGTGTGGAACGTTCAGCCATTCTGCGCCTCTTACTGGGGCGGACGTCCAACACAGGATTCGCGTTATACAACGTCGTTCGTTTCGTCTGCGGAATGGAACGACACACGGTTCAAGCGGCCTGACTTTGACCAATTGCTGGCCCAGGCGCGGGCCGAACTCGACAAAGACAAGCGCAAGGAAATGTATAAGACATTGGCGCTGATGGTGCGTGATGAGGGCGGAATCATACTGCCCGTCTTCAACGACTACCTCAACGCGTCGACCAAAAATCTCAAGGGCTATGTCAACGACATCGGCAACGACACGTCAAATGGCTATGTCGCATCACGTGTCTGGTTTGATGCGTGATGAGCGCCTCCACAGAGACGACCAAGGCGCCGGCTCAGCCTCTATCTACGCCGGCGTCCAAACCAGACGGCAATCCGCTTCTTAGGCTGATCCTGAAAAGGCTTGGTCTCTCTGCAGTACTGCTTTTTGCGGTGTCATTGATGATTTCCGGCGGAATCGAGGCGCTTCCGGGAGATTTCGCGACCACATATCTGGGGCAATCGGCGACGCCCGAGGCAGTTGAAAATATCCGCAAGGATCTCGGACTCGACCGGCCCTGGGCTGAGCGCTATCTTTCCTGGCTTGGAGGAATCGCGCATGGCGATTTCGGAACATCCTGGGCAAGCCGCAATTCAGTCGGCGAACAAATCGCCAACCGGCTCGGAAACTCCCTTTTTCTGGCATTCTTCGCTGCGCTGATTTCCGTACCTCTTTCGATCACGCTTGGAATGGTCGCAGTTCAGTTTCGCGACCGATGGCCCGACAAGATCGTCAGCCTTGCCTCGCTGGCCGCAATCTCCTTACCGGAATTCTTTATCGGCTACCTGCTGATCCTGTTTTTTGCTGTAAAACTTGGCATAGCAACCTTTCCGGCCACCGTTTATGACGGCATGGGGGTGATGGACCGGCTATCCGCGATTGCGCTGCCGGTAGCGACGCTCGTGCTGGTGGTGCTCGCGCATATGATGCGCATGACGCGCGCGGCGATCCTGAACGTGATGTCGTCGCCCTATATTGAAACTGCGGAACTCAAAGGACTTGGCGCCTGGCGCATCATTGCGCACCACGCAGCGCCAAACGCCGTTTCGCCAGTCGTGAATGTTGTCGCCCTGAACCTCGCCTACCTCGTTGTCGGCGTCGTCGTGGTCGAGGTGGTGTTCGTCTATCCGGGGATTGGCCAGTATATGGTCGACGCCGTGAAGGTGCGCGACATGCCGGTGGTACAAGCCTGCGGTCTGATCTTTGCTGCGTTCTATATTCTCCTCAATATGGCCGCGGACATGATCGCCATCATTGCAAATCCGAGGCTGAGGCACCCAAGATGAATTTCCGTGCTATTCCCCTTAGTGCATGGATAGGCATCATCGGTGTCGCGATTGCATTTTTTTGCGCAATATTCGGACCATGGATCGCACCATTCGGCGAGACCGACGTGGTTGGCGATGTCTGGGCCCCTCCGGGCGGTGAATTTCTCTTCGGCACGGACAATCTGGGCCGGGACTTGTTATCACGTCTGATTTTTGGCGCACGTACAACCATCTTGGTGGCGCTGGCTGCAACGGTCCTGTCGTTTGCGCTCGGCATGCTGCTCAGCTTCGCGGCGGCGGTTACGGGCGGAATCGTCGATCAGGTGCTGTCTCGCGTTAATGACCTGATGATGTCGATCCCCATGCTGATCTTCGCACTTGTTGTGCTCGCAGTGCTGCCACAGAGCCTGTTGGTGCTCGTGCTTGTGATGGCAGTGCTGGATTCGACGCGGGTTTACAGGCTTGGCCGGGCTGTCGCGCTTGATGTCGCGGTGATGGAGTTTGTCGAAGCAGCCAGGCTGCGAGGTGAAGGCACCGGCTGGATCATTTTCAGGGAGATCCTGCCCAACACACTAGCGCCCCTGCTAGCCGAATTTGGATTGCGGTTCGCCTTTTCGATTCTCTTTTTGTCCACGCTTTCGTTCCTTGGCCTCGGAATCCAGCCACCGGCGGCCGATTGGGGCGGCATGGTCAAGGACAACAAGGATGGCATCCTGTTTGGCGTATCGGCTGCGTTGATCCCTGGCGCTGCAATCGCGTTTCTGGCGATTTGCGTCAACCTGATCGTAGATTGGCTGCTTAAGCGGGCTTCAAGCCTGCGCGGAGGACGCGGCGATGGCTGAGCTCTTATCGGTTCGAGACCTGCGCATTGAGGCGACCAGCTATCCGCCGGGCGAACCGCCGAAGACGGTCACGCTGGTCGATAACGTTTCGTTCGAACTCGGGCAAGGAAAGGTGCTCGGCCTGATCGGTGAATCAGGCGCAGGCAAATCAACCATCGGTCTGGCCACACTTGCCTACGGACGCGGCGGGGCGCGTATCACAGGCGGTCAGGTGATGCTCAACAACAGCGACATCCTGAAACTGGCGCCTGGGGGCGTTCGGGCCTTGCGCGGAGCCCGAGTTTGCTATGTTGCGCAGTCCGCGGCGGCAGCGTTCAATCCCGCCCATCGTCTGGGCGACCAGGTCATAGAGGCTTCATTGCTGCATGGCATCATGGGCCGAGACGAGGCGACAGAACGCGCGACAGAACTGTTCAAGGTGCTTGGGCTACCATCGCCGGAGACGTTCGGTCAGCGCTATCCGCACCAGGTATCAGGTGGGCAATTGCAGCGCGCCATGACTGCGATGGCGCTTTGTCCCAAGCCCGACCTCATCGTCTTTGACGAACCGACAACAGCGCTCGACGTTACAACCCAGATCGACGTTCTGGCCGCCATCAAGAACGCTATAGCCCAAACGGGAACAGCAGCGCTTTACATCACCCACGACCTGGCTGTGATTGCGCAGATTTCGGACGACATCATGGTGCTGCGCCACGGCAAAATGGTTGAATACGGATCGGCCAAGCAGATCATCGAGGATCCCGAACAGGAGTACACCCGGGCGCTGGTCAATGTGCGCGCCTCCAAACGCGCGGAGGCCAAGGATCAGTCGGGCGTCTTGCTCAAGGTAACCGATATCTCGGCCGGCTACGGCCATGTGAAAGTCCTGAACGGCGTATCCCTTCACCTGCCAAAAGGACAGACCCTGGCGGTTGTCGGCGAATCCGGTTCAGGCAAGTCGACGCTGGCGCGAGTCATCACAGGATTGCTGCCGCCAACCCAGGGAGCCACCCTGTTTGAAGGGAAAGAGTTGTCGCCTGCCCTGGCGCAACGCACCCGTGACGAACTGCGCCGCATCCAGATGATCTATCAGATTGCCGACACCGCAATGAACCCGCGCCAGACGGTGGGGGAGATCATCGGCCGGCCGCTGACATTCTACTTCGGCCATTCAGGTTCAAAGAAGTCAGAGCGTGTCAGACAATTGCTCGACCAGATCGAAATGGGCGACCGGTTTGCCGACCGCTACCCTGCCGAGCTATCTGGCGGCCAGAAGCAGCGCGTCGCGATCGCACGAGCGCTGGCAGCCGAGCCGGAACTAATCCTTTGCGACGAGCCTACTTCAGCTTTGGACCCACTCGTCGCCGAGGGCATCCTTCAGCTTCTGGCCAAGCTGCAGGAGGATACTGCCGTCTCCTATCTGTTCATCACACATGACATTGCGATCGTGCGCGCCATAGCTGACTCGGTTGCGGTCATGCACCGTGGCAAGCTGGTCCGGTTTGGACCAAAATCGCGGGTACTGTCTCCGCCTTTCGACGACTATACAGACTTGCTGCTCAAGTCCGTTCCGGAGATGAAGCTCGGATGGCTGGAACGGGTTCTTGAAGACCGGCGCATGGCAAGCGCCGACAACTAGAGCGATGTCCAGCCAGAATGAAACATGCTGCCGGAGAGGGTTTGGGACCAGGTCGAGGACTTTGGTGAATGTTAGTACCGGTGACAGGGACGACACAAGAACCGAGGGATTTGGCCCAAACCGGCCCGGCCCGCCGGCCAAACCTCGTTGGGGGCAACGGATAGGTTTGGTCGGGGGGAATTATCTGCCCGTCGATTTGAACACTCAAATCGACGGGCAGGGTTTCCGTTTGGCGGACGCCCGGTTCGTCGAGCGATCCGATATTCCAGGTTGTGAATCATATGCGATCTGAATTGCGCCAGGCGGGGCACAGGAACGTCAGTACAAGGGCGCGGGCCGGGCTGGCGCCGGGAAAAGGTCTCCCCCCAGCATACCGGGAGCCACTACCGGCAGCTCTCGGATAGCGCCTTTCTGTCAATCGACTGCTTGTTTCAACCTGGTCTCGTCAAGGTCGGAACGAAATCACCGTTGAGTTCGTCGAAAATCCACGACGGCTTTCGACATCGTCTCGTGCTTCTCTCCAGTCCAGCACCTATTTCAGCCCCAGCGCTACAAACCGTCAATTCGCCTAGACCTCAAACTCCCGAAAGAACCAATATCTATCATGCCCAGCTACTCGGTTATCGAGAACGAATGGATCCCCCTGGCTGACGGCGCACGCCTTGCGGCGCGTGTATGGATGCCGGCGGGGCCAGGCCCATTCCCCGCAGTCCTGGAGTTCCTGCCCTATCGCAAGCGAAATGGCACGGCCGCCCGTGATGAATCGACTTATCCGGTGTTTGCCGAGGCAGGCATAGCGGGCGTTCGCGTCGACATTCGCGGCTCTGGCGAATCCGATGGTGTGATCGACGGTGAGTATACCGAGCGTGAACTATCCGACGGTTGCGAGATTATTGCGTGGATTGCGAAACAAGACTGGTCGAATGGCAAGGTCGGCATGATGGGCATTTCATGGGGAGGTTTCAACGCGCTGCAAATCGCGGCCTTGAACCCGCAAGCCCTCAAGGCGGTGATTTCGATTGCCTCCACTGTTGACCGATACAATGACGACATCCACTACAAGAACGGTTGCCATCTTTCAGCGCAGCTCTCATGGGCGGCGACGATGCTGGCCTATCAATCGCGATCTCCAGATCCGGCCATTGTCGGTGACCGGTGGCGCGAAATGTGGCTGGAGCGGATCAACAACGAACCGTTCTTCATGGAAGAATGGCTCAACCACCAGCGGCTTGATGAATTCTGGAAACATGGCTCAATCGGCGAAGATTTCGACGGTTTCAAGGTTCCAGCGCTGGTGATTGCTGGATGGGCTGACGGCTATCGAAATACGCCTTTCAAGGCCGTGCAGGGGGTTGGAAATCATGCCAAGGGCGTCGTCGGTCCGTGGATACACAAATATCCGCATTTCGCCTGGCCCAGGCCGAGATGGGACTTTCACGCCGAAGCGATCGCCTGGTGGAGGAAGTGGCTTTGCGACGAAGACACGGGCGCAGATGCTGTGCCGCAGATGCGCGCCTATATTCTGGACGGGCCAGCGCCAGCCCTTCGCCGCGAATATGACTGGGGATATTGGGTTGCCATTCCACAATGGCGCCAGCCAACAATGCGAACCTTTGGCGTCAACGGATCTGGCCGTCTCGCCGAAGGTTCTGTTCCCGGCGTCGGCGTCATTCTAGTTCAGTCGCCCCTCGATACTGGAACCGCCGCCGGCGAGTGGTTTACGCTCAAGCCGGACGCGGAGATGGCGGGTGATCAACGTGGTGATGATGCAGGTTCGCTGACCTTCCAGACCGCGCCACTTGAAGAAGAGCTGATTCTGCTGGGACTGCCCCGGATCAAGGTGGATCTATCCAGCAACGAAGTTTGCGGAAACCTGATCGTCCGCCTTGTAGACGTTCATCCTGATGGCGCAGCGACCCGTGTTTCGCTGGGTATCCTCAACCTGGCCCACCGCAACAGCAACGAAACCCCAACGCCGATGCCGATTGGCCAGCCTGTCAGAATTGAACTGGACCTGGACGCTTGCGGGTACCGGCTTGCGCCGGGACATTGCCTGAGACTGGCCATTTCGACCGCCTATTGGCCGACGGTGCTTCCGCCCCCACGCAACGCCGCCCTTACAGTTGACACCGATAGTCTCGCGCTGGAACTGCCAATGCTGGGCGATCATCAAAGGATCGAGATGCCTGAACCGGCCAATCCCGACCCGCTGCCGCGACATGTTGACTGTCCGGCATCAGCACTGATGGGACCAAATCGGCTTAACTGAGAACGGAGGATTTCTGGTTCATCGTAGCCTTTCA
>Ga0209573_1006035_pt1 | contig 10412 bp, 9 predicted proteins | sample TNRBio252014_DNA_FD_185870 | JGI IMG/M metagenome (GOLD analysis project Ga0209573, IMG submission 185870) | Wastewater treatment Type I Accumulibacter community from EBPR Bioreactor in Madison, WI, USA - TNR Reactor_6/25/2014_ DNA (SPAdes)... | ecosystem: Engineered > Bioreactor > EBPR >...
CGTCGCCCCGACCAATCGCGCCGCCGAGCGCATCGCCCAGGCCCGGTTCGCCGTCTATGGCTCGGAGGTCTATCCCGACGCGACCTTCTCGCTGCGCCTGTCCTATGGTCGCGTCGCGGGCTGGACCTATCGCGGCCAGGAGGTCGCGCCCTTCACCTACATCAGCGGGCTGTACGACCGTGCCACCGGCTCGTCGCCGTTCGACCTGGCGCCGCAATGGGCCGCGGCCCAGGGCCGGGTGAACGGCAATGCCGTGTTCGACTATTCGACCACCAATGACATCATCGGCGGCAACTCCGGCTCGCCCGTGGTCAATGCCCGCGGCGAGGTCATCGGCGCGGCCTTTGACGGCAACATCCACTCGCTGGGCGGCAACTTCGGCTACGACGGAACCCTGAACCGCACCGTGGTGGTGTCGTCGGAAGCCATCACCGAGGCCCTGCGAAACGTCTATGGCCGCTCGGCCCTGCTTGAAGAGCTGGGGGCTCGCTGACCCGGAACGGACCCTCCCCCATCGCGAGCGATGGGGGAGGGGACCGCTTGCGCTGGAGGGGGCGACGGCTCGCACCCCCTTTCCCCGGCCTGACTGAGAGCCCTGCTAACGGAGGCCGGCGCCCCGTCGCGCCCCCTCCACCATGTCGTGGTCCCCCTCCCCCGCGGAGCGGGGGAGGAGAAACAAGATGCGTCTGATCACCCTCGCCGCCGCCTCGGCCTCGGCCCTGTCGCTTTTGTTGCCGGCCACGGCCTCGGCCCGAACCGACGAGGGGATGTGGACCTTCGACAACGTGCCGCTTCAGCGGATCAACACCGCGCTTGGCACCGACATCGACCAGGCCTGGCTGGACCGGGTGCGGCTGGGGGCCGTGCGCCTGTCGGGTTGTTCGGCCTCACTAGTGTCGACGCAAGGCCTAGTCCTGACCAACCAGCACTGTATCCGGTCGTGCGTTCAGGCCCACGCCGAACCGGGGCAGGACCTGTTGTCCCAAGGTGTCTTTGCGCGCACCCGCGATGAGGAACTGACCTGCCCTGGTCAGGTCGCTGAGGTCCTGACCGAGATTCAGGATGTGACGGACCGGGTCCAGGCGGCGGGTTCGGGCCTGACCGGCGCGGCCTTCGCCTCGGCCCGGGCCCGCGTCATCGCCGAGATCGAGCGCGAAGGCTGCGGCACTGATGCGGCCCTGCGCTGTCAGGTCATCAGCTTCTATCGCGGCGGCCAGTACAAACTCTATCGGTTCCAGCGCTATTCCGATGTGCGCCTGGTCTATGCGCCCGAGCATCAGGCCGTGGTCTTCGGCGGCGATCCTGACAATTTCAACTTCCCGCGCTTTGCCCTCGATGCCGCCTTCCTGCGCGTCTATGAGAACGGGGTCCCGGCCACGACCCCCAACCATCTGACCTGGAATCCCGAGCGGATCGTCGAGGGACAGCCGGTTTTCGTCGCCGGTAATCCCGGCTCGACGGCCCGTCTCAAGACGACGGATCAGCTTCGCATCGAGCGGGACTGGCAGATTCCGTCCGAACTGCGCCGGCTGGCCGAGCTGCGCGGGCGCGTGATCCGCTTCTCGGAGGAAAGCCCCGAGAATGCGCGCATGGCCCGCGACGCCCTGCGCGGCATCGAGAACAATCTGAAACGCTACACCGGCATGCATCAGGCCCTGGCCGACCAGAGCTTCTTCACAGAGTTGGTGGTCAATGAGACCGATCTGATCGGTCAGGCCTCCAGCCGCGACCTGGTCCAGGGCGATCCCTGGAGTGAGATCGCCGCGGCTCACGCTGACTACATCCTTCTGTATCCGCGCAACTACTGGCTCGAAGCCGGGGCTGGCCAGGGCTCGGTCCTGTTCAACTATGCCCGCCAGATCGTACGCGCGGCCTATGAGCGCGAACGCCCGGCCGATACCCGCCTGGGCGGCTATTCGGACGCCCAGCTGGAGGCCCTGGGCAGGACGCTGGCCCAGACCCGCAACATCGATGAACCACTGGAGAGCCTCTATCTTCAATTCTGGCTCAACAAGACCCGCGAGAACCTCGGCACGGACGACCCCGACGTCCAGCAGATGCTCGGCCGCGAAAGCCCCGAAGCGCTCGGCGCGCGCCTGATCGAGGGCACGAGCCTGGCCGATCCGGCCGCACGCATGGCCCTGTTCGAAGGCGGTCGCGCCGCCGTCGAGGCCTCGAACGACCCCCTGATCCAGTTCGTCCTGCGAACCGATCAGGCCGCCCGCAACATCCGCCGCAGCTGGACCCAGCAGGTCGACGGCCCCATCGAGCGGGCCGGGGGCCGGATCGCCGCCGCCCGTTTTGCCGTCCTGGGCACCGACACCTACCCGGATGCGACCTTCAGTCTTCGCCTGTCCTATGGCCGGGTCGAGGGCTGGAACAACGGCACCCGCGACATCGCCGCGACCACGACCGTCGCCGGTCTGTGGGAACGGGCGACAGGGGCCATCCCGTTCAACCTGTCGCCGAATCTCGAGGCCGCACGAGGTCGCTTGCCGGAAGATGTGATCTATACGGTCGCGTCGACCAACGACATCGTCGGCGGCAATTCCGGGTCGCCACTTCTGAACGCCGATGGCGAAGTGATCGGCGCGGTTTTCGATGGCAATCTGGAATCGCTGGGCGGGGCCTATGGTTATGACGGGTCGCGCAATCGGGCCGTGACCGTCAGCGCCGAGATGATCACCCTGGCCCTGCGCGAAATCTATGACATGGACGCCCTGGCCGATGAGCTGGCGGGCGACTGAGCCCCTAGAGCTTGCCTTCCTTTACCCCCAGGGCATCGGCCAACCGGGTCTTGGCCGATCCCGGCCGGAGCGGCTTCTGCTGATCAGGATGCGCGGCCCAGCCCGACAGGGTGACGATCTCAAACGTCGCCGGGATACGCCCCTCCGCGTCGCCATAGCGTTCGAGATAGAGCTGAGCCATTCGCGCCACGACGGCGCGCGTCAGCGGCCGCGCCCGTTCGGCAAACAGGGCCGTCTCGCCCATGGCCCTGAGATCCCGGATCAGGGCGAAGGGATCGGCATAGGTCACCTTCAGCCGGTCGATGTCCGAGACCGGCAGGGCAAAGCCCGCCCGCTGCAGCAGTCCGCCGCCGTCAAAGGCATCGGCAAAGGGCGAGACCCGCGCCGCCGCGCCGCCGGTCAGCTCCAGTTCGGCCTGGCCCAGGGCCCAGCGAAGCTCTTGCAGGCTCGACCCTCCGAACAGGGCCCCGATGAACAGGCCATCGGGCCTCAGCGCCCGCCGGATCTGGCTGAGCGCGCCGGGCAGATCATTGGTCCAGTGTAGCGACAGGATGCTGACAATAAGATCGCTTGTAGCGGCCTCCAGAGCGGGTATCTCATTGTCCTGAAAGGCATCCAGGCCGGGGCCGACCTGATCGATCCGCTGTACGATTTGAATGCGGTCCGCCAGACCCTCTGCCGCCAGGACCTGTTCGAAAAGGCGGTCTCGGGCTGACAGATCGACTCCGGCATGAAACTGCCGCACGATGCCGGAAAGGGTCGCAGCCATGTCCTCGGCCACCCGCCGACGCAGGAAGTCAGCGGGGAGGCCGGCCCTGAGGGCACGATCCAGACGCAGGCGGCGCAGCGGCCAGTCAAACAGGCGCGGAGGGGCGGTCATGGTCGGCATAGATGCCGCCTTGTTCGGACGATTGAAACCCGGAGCGCGCTCGCGCGCCGTTATGCGGGGCTTGCTCGACATCCTGATGCCGCCCGTCGCGCTGGACGGCGGGGCCCACCCCCTGGCGACCGGCCTGTCGGACCAAGCCTGGTCGCGCATCCACTTTCTGGAAGATCCGGTCTGTGACGGCTGTGGCCTGGCCTTCGAGCATGCGCCGGGCCGGCTCGGCCTGGATCGTTGCCCGGCCTGTCTGGCCCAGCCCCACCTCTTTTCGCGGGCGCGGGCGGCCTGCGTCTATGACGAACATTCGCGCGACCTGATCCTGGCCTTCAAACACGCTGATCGGCTGGAGCACGCGCCGCTCTTCACCCATTGGCTCAGTCGGGCAGCGGCGCCCCTGATCGAGACGGTGGACGCGATTGTACCGGTCCCCCTGCACTGGAGCCGCCTGATCCGCCGGCGCGCCAACCAGGCCGCCGAGCTCGCCCGGCCCCTGGCCCGGCTCTCGGGCCGTGCCTATCTGGCTGACGCCCTGATCCGAACGCGGCCCACCCCGACCCAGGGCGGCAAGTCGGCGCGGGGACGTCGCCAGAACGTCAGGGGTGTCTTTGCCGTACCGCCCGAGGGGGCCAGAGATATCCGCGGCCGGCGCATCCTGCTGGTCGACGATGTGCTGACGACCGGAGCGACGGCCGACGGCTGTACCCGTGTCCTGCTGGACGCAGGGGCCCGCGCGGTGGATGTGGCCGTTATTGCACGGGTGCGTTCTCGCGCGTGACGACCTATCTTGCAGGGGATCATTCTACCGGGAGCCCGATTTGCCCAAGGTCGTCATCTATACCAAGCCCTTCTGCCCCTACTGTGCGCGCGCCGAGGCCCTGCTGACCAGAAAGGGCGTCGAATTCGAGGAGATCATCGCCTCGATGGACCCCGAAAAGCGTGAGGAGATGCGGCGTCGGTCCAGTCGCATGACCTATCCGCAGATCTTTGTGGGCGAGACCCATGTCGGCGGCTTTGACGACCTCGACGCTCTCGAGCGCGACGGCAAGCTGGACGCGCTGCTGGCCGGCTGATGGACCCGCTTCGCGTCGCCCTGATCCAGAGCCGGTCGCCCGCCACGCCCCAGGCGGCGCTGGCGCACCTGCGTCCGCTGCTGGCCGATGCCGTGGCCGGCGGGGCCCGGCTGATCCTGACGCCCGAGGCCTCCAACTTCATGGAGAAGCGGGCCGACCGAAAGGCGCTGATTCTCGAGGATCAAGCCGAGGACCTGGTCGTTCAGGGCCTTTGCCAGGTCGCCGCCGACGCCGGAATCTGGGTCCTGATCGGCTCGGCCATGGTGCGCTCCGATGACCCGGCCGATCCGCGCGCGGCCAACCGATCAATCTTGATCAATGATCGCGGCGAAATCGTCTCCGCCTATGACAAGCTGCATGTCTTCGATGTCGATCTGCCGAAAGGGGAGCACTACCGCGAGTCGACCGGAGTACGACCGGGCGAGTCGGCCGTGGTCGCACCGACCCCCTGGGGCGGCCTCGGCCTGACGGTCTGTTACGACCTGCGTTTCCCGCAGCTGTTTCGCGCCCTGGCCCAGGCCGGAGCGGACCTGATCAGTGTCCCGGCCGCCTTCACCCGCCCCACCGGTGAGGCCCACTGGGAAACCCTGCTACGCGCCCGCGCCATCGAGACGGGGGCCTTCATCCTCGCCCCGGCGCAAGGCGGCAGCCATGAGGATGGCCGGGCCACCTGGGGGCGGACCCTGGTGGTCGACCCCTGGGGTGCGGTCGTCGCGGCGCTGGATCACGATGAACCCGGCGTCCTCTTCGCCCAGCTCGATCTGTCGGCGGTCACCCGCGCACGCGCCGCCATACCCGCCCTGAAACATGATCGTGCCTTTGCACCCCCGGAGGCGATCCGGTGATCCGCTATGCCCTTCAGTGCGAACGGACCCACACCTTCGAGGCCTGGTTCGGCTCGTCGGACGACTATGATGCCCAGGCGAAGGCGGGACGCGTCGAGTGCCCCTTCTGCGCCAGCTGTCAGATCAGCAAACAGATCATGGCCCCGGCCGTCCGCACCAGTGCCGCCCCCCCCGAGACAGCCCCGCGCGACATGATGCTGGAGGCCGCGTCCGCCATCCGGAACAAGATCGAGACCGACTTCGACTATGTCGGAGACACTTTCGCGCGCGAGGCCAGGGCCATCCACGAGGGCGAGAGCGAGAAGCGCTCGATCTATGGCGAGGCGACCCCGGCCGAGGTGCGGGCCATGCAGGCCGATGGCGTGCCCTGCGCGCCCCTGCCGGTCGCCCTGTCACCGCGCCGGCGGTCCGAGACCCACTGAATCGCCGGACTTGCCCTTGCCAGCGGCACGGGCTCTATGGGGGCGGATCTGGGAGGACCGCCATGCGACGCCGCACCTTTTTCGCAGCCCTGCCGCTCGGCCTGCTGGGAGCCCGCAGCGCCCTGGCCCAGACCTATCCGAATGTCGGGTCGGGCGACCGGATCACCGGCGAGCGCTTTGCCGGACGCTCGACCGTCTGGGGGGCGCAAGGCGCGGCGGCCACCGCCCACCCCATCGCCACCCTGATCGGCATCGACACCCTGCGGCGCGGCGGTTCGGCGATTGATGCGGCCATCGCCATCAATGCCGCGCTGGGTTTTCTCGAGCCGGTCGCCAACGGCATCGGCGGCGATGCCTTCTGTCTGATGTGGGATCCGGCGCAAGGCCGCGTCGTCGGCTTCAACGGCTCGGGCAAGTCGCCCATGGGCCTGTCGCTGGAAACGGCGCGAAGCCGGGCGGTCGACGGCTATCTCCCGCGCTATGGGGCCGTCACCGTCAATGTGCCCGGCACGGTCGACGCCTGGTGGAGCGCCCACCAGCGCTACGGCAAGCTGCCCTGGTCCGACGTCCTGTTGCCGGTGGCCGAGCTGTGCGACCGCGGCGCACCGGTACCGCAACTGATCGCCTATTACCTGGAACGGAATATGGCGAACTTTCAACGCCCTGGTGCCGGCTTGGAAGAAATTGACAATGCGCTGTCAGTCTATGCGCCCGGCGGCCGCACGCCGCGCGAAGGAGAGATGTTCCGCAACCCCGACCTCGGACGGACCTATCGCTGGATCGCCGAGGGCGGCCGCGACGCCTTCTATGACGGACCGATTGCCGACCATATCGAGGCCTATTTCCGGCGTATCGGCGGCTGGATGACCCGCGCCGATCTGGCGGCGCATGAGACCGAATGGGTCACGCCATTGATGAGCCCCTATCGCGGCGTCGACATCTATCAGCTGGGCCCCAACACCCAGGGTCTTTCGACGCTGCAGCTGTTGAACATCGCCGAACAGTTCGACATCACCGGTATGGGCTTCCAGTCCGCCGCCTCCATCCACCACCAGGCCGAGGCCAAGCGTCTGGCCTTCGAGGATCGCGCGCGCTGGTTCTCGGACCCCCGCTTTAGCGACATTCCGGTCGAGTGGCTGATCTCCAAGGACTATGCCGCCCAGCGCGCCGCCCTGATCCGGCCGGACCGCGTCATGGACCGGGTCTTCCCCGGCGATGCCCCAACGCAAGGGGACACCACCTATTTCTCGGTCGCCGACGCCGACGGCATGATGGTCAGCTGGATCCAGTCCAACTACCGCGGCATGGGCTCCGGCCTGGTACCGGATGGGCCCGATGGTTCGACCCTGGGCTTCATGTTCCAGGACCGGGGCGAACTGTTCAACCTGAGCGACGGCCACCCCAATCTGTATCAGCCCGGCAAGCGGCCCTTCCACACCATCATCCCCGGATTCGCCTGTCGCGACGGCCAGCCGTGGATGGCGTTTGGCGTCATGGGTGGCGGGATGCAGCCCCAGGGCCAGGCCCAGATCGTCATCAATATGGTCGACTATGGCCTGGGACCGCAGGAGGCCGGCGACGCCCCGCGCTGGCAGCACTATGGCTCGTCCGAACCCACCGGCCAGCCGGCCGAAGGAGTCGGTGTGCTGCATCTGGAATCGGGGGTTCCCGCCGAGAGCCGGGCCGGCCTTGAAGCCATGGGCTGGACCCTGGGGCCACCCGACGGCGGCTTCGGCGGCTATCAGAACATCATCCGCCAGATCAACGCCGACGGCGGCTGGACCTATGGGGCCGCCACCGAAATGCGCAAGGACGGTCTGGCGCTGGCCTGGTAAAGGCAGGATGCTGCCAATCCTTGTTTTAGCGGGTACTTTTTGCCCGGTATAGCGAGTCCCGACCCTGTGCGATCGTCGGGCGTACCCTGCCGAGGTGACAGACGCCGCCCTTCGGCCTAAGCCGGGGACATGGCCTATAAGTCCCTGCGCGATTTCATCGACATCCTCGAAGCCGAGGGCGAGCTGGTGCGCGTCACCGAACCCGTCGCCACCCATCTGGAAATGACCGAGATTCAGACCCGGCTTCTCAGGAACGGCGGCCCGGCGGTGATCTTTGAAAAGCCGGTCATGCCCGATGGCTCGATCAGCCCCATCCCGTGCCTGGCCAATCTGTTCGGCACGGTGAAGCGGGTGGCCATGGGCGTGACCCTGGGCAAGAAGGCGCGCTCCACCGCCGCCGAGATGCGCGAGGTGGGGCATCTGCTGGCAGACCTCAGGAACCCGACGCCGCCGCGCGACATGGCCGGGGCGGTCGAAATGCTGCCCATGGTCTCCACCGCCATGACCATGCGGCCCAAGGTGCAGAAATCGGCCCCCGTGCATGAGGTGGTCCTCAAGGGCGACGACATCGACCTGACCAAGCTGCCGATCCAGGGCTGCTGGCCCGGAGAACCGGCCCCCCTGATCACCTGGGGTCTGGTCGTGACCAAAGGCCCGTCCGACGCCCGCGAGGATGACTTCAACCTGGGCATCTATCGCATGCAGGTGCTGGGCAAGGACAAGGCCATCATGCGCTGGCTGGCCCATCGCGGCGGGGCCCAGCACTATGCCCGCCACAAGCAGGCCGGAAAGCGCGATCCCCTGCCCGCCGCCATCGTCCTGGGCGCGGACCCAGGCACCATTCTCGCGGCCGTGACCCCGGTGCCGGACACCCTGTCGGAATATCAGTTCGCGGGCCTGCTGCGCGGGGCCAAGGCCGAGCTGGTGGCCTGCAAGACCGTGCCCCTGATGGTCCCGGCCCAGGCCGAGATCGTCATCGAGGGCCATGTCCTGCTGGACGAACACGCCCCCGAAGGCCCCTATGGCGACCACACCGGCTATTACAACTCGGTGGAGACCTTCCCGGTGTTCGTGGCCACCGCCATCACCATGCGAAAGGCCCCGATCTATCTGACCACCTTCACCGGCCGGCCGCCGGACGAACCCAGCGTGCTGGGCGAGGCGCTGAACGAGGTCTTCATCCCGCTGCTCCAGCAACAGTTCCCCGAGATCACCGACTTCTGGCTGCCGCCCGAGGGATGCAGTTATCGGATCGCTGTCGTCTCGATGAAGAAGGCCTACCCCGGCCACGCCAAGCGGGTGATGATGGGCTGCTGGAGCTACCTCAGACAGTTCATGTACACCAAGTGGATCATCGTCGTGGACCACACGGTCGATGCCCGGGACTGGAAGGACGTGATGTGGGCCATCTCCACCAAGATGGACCCCGCCCGAGACATCACCGTCATTGAAAACACCCCCATCGACTATCTCGACTTTGCGTCGCCCGAGAGCGGCCTCGGCTCCAAGATCGGCCTGGACGCCACCGACAAATGGACCCCTGAAACCAAGCGCGAATGGGGCGAGGAAATCCGCATGGACGAGGCGGTGGTGGAGAAGGTCTCAGAGATGTGGAACCGCCTGGGCCTGCCCGGTGACGGAACCCCGATCTGGCGGTAGTCTCAGCGACCTGAATCATCTGCGACGAGGCCCATGAATACGTTTGAATTCTTTTTTGGATTCTACGGCTTGGTTCTGGGCCTGTCCCTGACGGTGTTGGCGACCGGTGCTGCGCGGGTCTTCAAACTTCGTCGGAAGGTGCGGCTGGGATGGCTAACTCCGCTGCTGGCAGCTTTTGTTGCCCTGGACGTCACAACCTTCTGGGGCGGGGCCTGGTCAGAATTCAAGGACCAACCGTTCAGCTATGGCTTGCTGGTCATCAGCCTGGCGATTGCCCTCGTCTATTTCCTGGCTGCGACGTTGGTTTTTCCCGAGCCTGACGACAACGTCACCGATTACGACACCCATTTCTGGGCCAACAAGCGAACGGTGCTGTCGCTGATCATCCTGTCGAACTTGCTGGGCTACGCCGCCTCCATCCTCGTCCACTGGTTCACTGACGAGCGGGCGGTAACGATTTTCGGGACCGCCGTTACCGCCGTGCCCTTCCTGCTTCTGACTATTCCGGCAGCCCTGTCGCGACGACGCTGGCTGGTCGGAACACTGATCGGCCTGCAAGTTCTGCTCTATGTCATCTCGGCCACCTTATTGGCCTGGAACCCGGCCTGGGGTGACCCCGGCGACACGACACAGCCGTCACTGGAGGCGGGATTGGCCGATGAATAGACCGATGCGCAATTGTCCGGCAGACCATATGGCCTGGACCAGGGGGACGATATGAGTCCGTTTGAATTCTTCTTCAGCTTCTACGGCCTCATTCTGGGGCTTTCCGTGGCGGTGATGGCGACTGGCGCGGCCAGAGCCTTCAAGCACCGAAAAGCCGTTGACGTGACCCCCGTTTCTCATCCAGCCATAACGAGAGTCCTTTGGTGATCTGAGCTGGGGTTGGTGGGGTTGGCAAGAGGCCGGTCAGCGCAGCCCCCAACCAGCGCAGCGGACCGGCCGATCTGT
>Ga0209573_1006036_pt1 | contig 10412 bp, 9 predicted proteins | sample TNRBio252014_DNA_FD_185870 | JGI IMG/M metagenome (GOLD analysis project Ga0209573, IMG submission 185870) | Wastewater treatment Type I Accumulibacter community from EBPR Bioreactor in Madison, WI, USA - TNR Reactor_6/25/2014_ DNA (SPAdes)... | ecosystem: Engineered > Bioreactor > EBPR >...
GCGCGCGCGGCCGCCACCAGCCGGATCGCCTCGGTCAGGCCGCCCGCCTTGTCCAGCTTGACGTTGACCATGCGGTAGGCGGCCGGCAGCCGCTCCAGGTCCGCCAGCGTGTGGCAGGACTCGTCGGCGCACAGCGGCACCGCCGAGACGAAGCCTTCCAGCGTGCCGTCCTGCGCCGCCGGCAGCGGCTGCTCGATCACCTCGACGTCCAGCGCGGCCAGCATCCCGCCGATGCGCTCCAGCAAGTCCAGGTCCCAGCCCTCGTTGGCGTCGACCACCAGGCGGATGCGCGGCGCCGCCGCCCGCACCGCGCCCACCCGCTCGACCACGTCCTCGGCGCCGACCTTGATCTTCAGCAGCGCCCGGTCGGACAGCCGGGCCGCCGCCGCGGCCATCACCTCGGGCGTATCCAGCGCGATCGTCTCCGCGGTGAGCGACGGCCGCGGCGCCGGCAGCCCGGCCAGCCGCCACGCCCGATGGCCGGTCCGCTTGGCCTCCAGGTCCCACAGGGCGCAGTCGAGCGCGTTGCGAGCCGCACCGGCCGGCAGCAGGCTCTGCAGGGCCGCGCGGTCGAGCCCGCCCTCGACTTCCGGGATCAGCGCCGTCAGCGCCGCCGCCACGCCGGCCCGCGTCTCGCCGTAGCGGGGGTAGGGCACGCACTCGCCGCGGCCGTGCACCCCGTCCGCCTCGATCTCGACCATCACCACCTCCGCCGTGGTCTTGGTCCCGCGCGAGATGGTGAACGGCCGGGCCAGCGGCCAGGCCTCCTCGCGCACCCGCATCCGGCGCATCAGACGAGCCGGTCCACCAGCGCCGCCACGCCCTCGACCAGCGGGTCGACGCACGGCAGGCGCAGGCGGGCGCGCAGCGCCGCGAGGTACGCCTCGGCATCGGCGCGGGCGAGCCCGCGGGTGTTGACGGCGAGGCCGATGCAGGTGGCGCGCGGGTTGGTCAGCCGCGCCGCGTGTTCGTTCAGGGCGATGCACGCTTCGATCTCGGGCAGCGCCCGGTTGGGCAGGCCGCGCATGTGGGTGCGCGTGGGTTCGTGGCACATCACCAGCGCGTCCGCCTGCGCGCCGTGCAGCAGGCCCAGGCTGACGCCGGCGTAGGACGGGTGGAACAGCGAGCCCTGGCCTTCGATCACGTCCCAGTGCGTGGGCAGGGCGGCCGGCGACAGCCATTCGGTCGCGCCGGAGATGAAGTCCGCCACCACCGCGTCGACCGAGACGCCGTCGCCGGCGATGAAGATGCCGGTCTGGCCGGTGGCGCGGAAGTCGGCGTCCAGGCCGCGCTCGCGCATCGCCTCGACCAGCGCCAGGGCGGTGTACATCTTGCCCACCGAGCAGTCGGTGCCCACGGTCAGCAGCCGGCGCCCGGCCCGCGGCTCGCCGGTGCCGACGCCGAAGGTGCGGGTCGGGTGCCGAACGTCGTGCAGGCTCCTGCCCAGCCGCGCCGCCAGATCGGCCAGCCGGGGCACGTCCGCCAGCCGGTCATGCAACCCGGCGGCGAGATCGAGGCCGGCCTCGAGGCCGCGGGCCAGCATCTCGGTCCAGCTCTCGGGGATCACCCCGCCGGCGTTGGCGACGCCGACGATCATCGTCCCGGCACCCTCGGCCGCCGCCGCCTCGGGCGTCATCTCGGGCAGATCGAGGGACGCCCGACAGCCCGGCAGACGCGTCTGGCCGACGCACCAGGGACGCCGCCACTGCAGAATCCCCGCGGCCGTTTTCGCTGCGAGTGCGTCCGGGGCGTTGCCGAGAAACAACAGATAGGGCCGCTTCAGCATCCGATTACCCCTTCGCCGTGGTTGGGAGCGGGCGAATTTCGCCGCACCCGAGAACTTCGCGGCCGCCGGTTTACCCCTGCCGCATCCGTCCGGGACTTCGCCTCGATTGCGCCGCATCTTGCCAGATTTTTGTGACGGAGGCGCGGCAGGTGTGTATGGCGCAGTTGCAGCAAACGAAAGACTTGTCCTCGACTTCGCCGAAACTTGCAGAACAACCTAATGTTCCTCGTTTGTGCATAGCCGGCGCAACAAAATTACTTAGATAAATCTCCAGCGACCGATGGCATCGGCAAGCAATAAGCAGGGAATTGAAACACTTTGTAACAGACTGCATTGACACATGACAAAACGCCCGTATCCTCCGCCTCGTCATTACTGCCGCCCGGTGAGACCGCGGGCATACACATTGTGGAGGCACATCGGCCGAAGCAAGGCCAGCCGACTTTGGAGGAGGGACCAATGCGACGCGCAACAGCGCATCTCGCGGCGCTCGGTATCGGCGCTGCTCTCTGGGCGGCGATGATTCTGTTGCCCGGGGTCGAGCAGGCACACGCGCAGATGGCGCTTCTGCCGCACCTGCACCCGGCCATGAACGAGGCGTCCGTCGCCGCCCAGGTGCGCGACATGATCGTCGAGGCCGGTGACGTCGACCGGGAGCTCGAATGCCTGGCTCTCAATGTCTACTTCGAAGCCCGTGGCGAGCCGGAGTCCGGCAAGGTCGCCGTCGCGGCGGTCACGATCAACCGCGTCGCCGATCCGGCTTTCCCCGACAGCATCTGCGCCGTGGTCAGGCAGGGGGCCGGGCGCGGCCGTCAGCAGTGCCAGTTCTCCTGGGCCTGCGACCGGTACGGCGACCGCCCGCGCGATCGATCGGCGTGGGAGAGCGCCCGTGCGGTGGCGTTCGCGGCTCTGTTCGAGGACGAGCCGGACCCGACCGACGGTGCGACGTATTTCCATGCGACACGGGTGCGGCCCGCCTGGGCACGGACGATGGTCAAGGTGGGACACATCGGCAGGCACCTGTACTATCGCCAGCGGCAGACCGCGGAGCGCGAAACCCCGGACCGGCGTTCCTGAACCCTCAGCCCCCGTGTGAGCCGCTCAGGCGTCGGCCAGCACGCACCGCAGCGTGCCCGCGAGTTCGTCGACGTACTCCGGCCCGGCGATCAGGGGCGGGGCGACGATGCCGGTGTCGCCCGTCCACTTGAGCAGCAGGCCGGCCTCGAACAGCCGCTTGAGGCAGCGGAACCCGCGCGCGCCGGGGGCCCCGTCGGGCGCCAGGTCGAACGCCGCCAGCAGGCCGTAGCCGCGAACATCCGTCACCACCGGCAGGTCGGCGAGGCCGAACATCGCGTCCAGGAACGACGGCGACAATGCGGCCGCGCGGGCGAACAGGTCCTCGCCCTCGTAGATGTCGAACGTCGCCAGTGCCGCCGCGGTCGCCGCCGGGTGGGCCGAGAACGTATAGCCGTGGAACAACTCGATGCCGCCTTCGGGTGCAGCGTCGGCGATCGTCCGCCAGATCCGCTCGCTCACGGCGACGGCGCCCATCGGCTGGGCGCCGTTGGTCAGCGCCTTGGCCATCGTCATCAGGTCCGGCGTGACGCCGAAGCTGTCGGCGCCGAACGCCCGGCCGGTCCGCCCGAAGCCGCAGATCACCTCGTCGAACACCAGGAGGATGCCGTGGCGGTCACAGATCTCGCGCAGGCGGGTGAGGTAGCCCTTCGGCGGCACCAGCACACCGGTGGACCCCGCGATCGGCTCGACGATGCAGGCGGCGATGCTGCGCCCGCCGTAGAGGTCGCAGAAGCGCTGCAGGTCGTCCGCCAGATCGGCACCCTCTTCCGCCTCGCCGCGAATGAACCGGCCGGGGCCGGGCCAAGTGTGCCGCATGTGCACGATGTTCGGCAGCACCGCGCCGAAACCGTCACGGTTGCGCATGATGCCGCTCAGCGACGTGCCGCCGATGTTGACGCCGTGATAGGCGCGCTCGCGGGAAACGAAGCGGGTGCGGTGCCCCTCGGCGTTGGCGTGATGGTAGGCCATGACGATCTTCAGCGCGGAATCGATCGCCTCGGAGCCGGAATTACAGAACAGGATCTGGTCGAGGTCGCCGGGGGTGATCCGCGCCAGCCGCGCCGCCAGTTCGAACGACGACGGGTGGCCGAACTGGAAGTGCGGCGCGTAGTCCATCTCCCGGAGCTGGCGGGCGACGGCATCCGCGATTTCGCGTCGCCCGTGCCCGGCCGAGCAGCAGAACAGCCCGGAGACCCCATCGAGGATCCGCCGGCCGTCGTGCGACCGGTACGCCACGCCCTCCGCCTGCACCAGCATGCGCGGCGCGTCCTGGAAAGCGCGATTGGCGGTGAACGGCATCCAGTGATGAGCCAACGAGTTGAAGGCAGGCGACATGGGACCCTCCGCGAAGGCGACACGCAGGCGCCGCCGAAGCGCGATGGTGGCTGGCGAGGCGCCGCAGATCAAGCCGCACCGCGGCGCCGTCGTCCTCGTGGCGTGCGTCTCGTGCAGAGACACGCCCCATGTGCCGCCGTCACCTTGGACGTGGCGGAAAGCGCTCCGCGCGTCTCGCCCCACAGACCTAGACTTGGAACCGCCGCCCGTCTTCTCGGTTCAATCAACAGCAAGGCTCGGGGCGATGTCGGCTGCGGGCTCGCCGTGCCGTTGGAAAAGGACGTAGGATCATGGGAATCATCACCTGGATCGTGTTCGGCTTGATCGCCGGGTTGGTCGCCAAGCTGCTCATGCCCGGCCGGGACCCCGGCGGCTTCATCATCGCCATTTTGCTGGGTATCGCCGGAGCGCTGGTCGGTGGCTTCATCGCGAGTTCGATGGGTTACGGCGGCGTCGACGGCTTCAACATCGGCAGCTTCGCCGTGGCCGTGCTCGGCTCGATCATCCTGCTGATCGGCTACCGGATGTTGAATCGCGGCTGAACCCCGCGCGTGCGAGGGTGACGTAGAGGCACGAGGGCGGGGCCGATGACCACAGTGCAGGTGGTCGACGGCTCCGCCCAGGCATTATTGTCGAGCGCATTCCAGGAAAAGGGCGGTCTTGGGCTTCGGGGGGCTCGGGGCTGGGCCGCGGGGCCACTTCGGCACCACGACAGAACCGCCCACGAAACGCAAATCTCCTCTCCTTCGACGTGCCGAGGCGGCCCTCGCCTGCGAACGGGTACGGCGTCTCGTCCAGTTGCCCATGGGCAATTTATGTCCACGTCGTTGAGTCGCGCACCGGTTCGAGGCAGCGACTGCCTGCTTGCGCGCATCGACATCCCCGTCGCGCTACGGCCTTGGCCGAGCCCAGCGGTACCCGATCTGGTTGGACGCCATGGGACTTCCAAGTCGGCTTCTACGTGATTAGGGCTTGTTCATGAACTATCGCTGCGGACGAGCGGCTTGGGGCTGATGGTGTAGTTCCAGTCGCCGTGGAATTCGTGGCGCTGGATGTTGATGGCGTCCATCTCGGCGTTGGTGACTTCGACGCCCGCCGGATAGCTGTTGGGATCGATCTCGCACCGCACCTTCAGGCCGGCCTCGGTGGTGGTGGCGGCGAGCAGTTGGACGATCGTCTGGTAGCTGACGAGCGGCCGACCGCGCCAGTTTTGCGTGATGAACGAGAAGAGGCGATGCTCGATCTCGTTCCATTTGCTGGTGCCGGGCGGAAGGTGGCAGACCGTGACGACGATGCCGAGTTCGTCGGCCAGGGCTTGCAGCTCGCGCTTCCACAACCGCACCCGCGCGCCATTGCTGCCGCCGCAATCGGCGGTGATCACAAGCTGCCTGGCCTGTGGGTAGCGTGCGCGTCCCATCACGTGCCACCAGCGGCGAATGGCGTTGACCGCGAAGCTCGCCGTATCGTGGTCGATGCCGAGGCTCACCCAGCCGGCATTGCCGGCGATGTCGTAGACGCCATAGGGTGCCGCCCGGCCGAGTTCGGAGATCAGGAAGTCGTGCACCCGCACCGGCTCGGGCCGACCCTTCGGGCGGGACTCGCCGGCGCACCCGCTCGGGGGCGGCAGCGGGCGCCGCATCGCCGCGCAGCTCCGCCAGTCCGCGGTCGATCGTGCTGCGCGCCACGCCGGTGATCCGCGCGACCACCGTGACCCCGCCACGCCCCGCCGCCAGCGCTTCCGCCGCCGCAAACCGCCGCCGGCCGCGCTCGTCCAGAATCGGATCGAGCGCCTCGTACCGCAATCCGATCGCCGCGTGGTCAATCACCCGCCGATTCTATAAGCTCCGAGCCAACCGGGGAATCCCTGAATCGATGTCGGCACATCGGCAATCCGCCGACACCGATTCGGTTATCGATCAACAGGGCCTTAGCGGAAGGATGTCGCGCCTTCGGGTCAGGCACAGCCGCCGCCGCGTTCCGGAGATGCCGGCCAGCCGCCAGGTGCTGACATCCGCCCGATTCCGAGGCGAAAGCGCCGTCCTACGAGCCGGCCTGCTAATGCATGAGCATGCGAGATCCTCTCGCGGGTTGCACAGCGCTCGTGGGCTCCCGGAAGGTATTACGTGACGCGGTGATGGTTCGCGCTTGCTTCGACCCGACGCGACGCATCGGGTTGAAGAACGATGCCAGAATATCTATTTGCTGACGCGCGGCTAATCGACGCTATCGGGTTCCGCTTTGGAGCCGGCTGATGGACGCTGGCGGCGTCCGGAATCCGGAAAACTGGAGGGCAACCGCCGATCGGCGTAAATGACCCAGGTCGCTCTGCTGTCGGCCCGCGTCAAAGGTCGAGGATGACGCCGTGTCGATCGCCGCAGGTGCCGGAGCCCGAGGTCGACCGTGGCGTTGCGCAACAGAGCAGCACGTCGCCCTCGGCGCGCGGTGCGGCCGGTGTCTCGACGTAATCGACGGCACCGCACCTGATGTGGGTCGCGCACGTCCCGCAGACACCGGAGCGACACCCGAAATTCGGGTGAAGCCCCGCGGCCTCGGCCAGCTCCAGCAGCGTTCCTCGCTCGGGCGACCACTCGGCCTCCACATTCGAGACGGCGAAGCGGACGAGAACAGGACCCTCGGCGATCCTGCCCGACGGCGCCGGCGGCGTTTGCTGGTCGTGCTTGAGGACCGTCGCCGGCCCGAACGACTCGTAATGGATCCGTTCCTCACGAACGCCAAGGCCGGTCAGGCCGTCGTAGAGGGACTGCATGAAGCCCGCTGGTCCGCACAGGTAGAAGTCGTAGTCGTCGAACGGCAGCACGCTCTTCAGCAGGTCGACATCGACGCGGCCGACGCTGTCGTGGGTTTCCCCGAGCTCGTCGTCCGCGGACGGCCGGCTGAAGCGGATGTGGAGACTGAAGGACTCGTAGACCCGTGCCCGCGAGCGAAGGTGGCGGCCGAAAGCGAGTGCGCGGCCGTTCGTCGTGCCATGAATGAAGTAGGTTCGCCGGAAGCTGCGGGTTCGCCGGCCTTCGTTGATGAGGTGGTTGGACATCGCCATCATCGGCGTGATGCCGACGCCGCCGGAAAGCAGCACGACGGGCCGCGTCGCCGCGGCGTCGAGCACGAACTTGCCGCGTGGCGCCATCGCTTCGAGGCGAAACCCGGGCTCGGCGTGGTCGTGCAGGAAGTTGGAGACGACGCCACCGGGCTCGCGCTTGATCGATAGCCGGTAGTATTCGCGGTTCGGGCTGTCGGAAACGGTATACGTGCGGTGGACGGGCTCCGCCGCACCGGGGACGGCGAGGCGGATCGGCAGAAACTGTCCCGCCTCACCGCTGGCGACGGCCTTGCCGTCGACGCGGCGGAGGTAGAAGGAAGAGATCGTCTCGCACTCCGCCTCGACCTTGAACACCTCGTAGGCGACGTAGGTGTCCCGCTGATGATTGGCGGCGACCGTCTCCAGGGCTTCGCTCCAGCTGCCGGTGACGTCGAGGAACGGCGAGTACTCGCCGAACGCGAAGCGCAGCGGCAGGCTGCCGTTCACCCGGATCATCTCCTCGACATCGAAGCGGAGTAGACGTTCGGCGCCGGCGAACGCACGCACCGCCTCACCCTCCCAGACGACCTCCGCCCGTGCTGTCAAATAAACGACATCACCGCGGTCGAAGTCGATGAACAGGAGACCCGCCCGCGGGTTCAGCTGGATGTTGCCGATCGTATTGAAGTGGAGATTGCCCGAGTAGTCGGGAAACACGAGCGTGCGATCGTCTTCGACCCGAACGAACCCCGGTTTTCCGCCGCGGTGGGAAACGTCGGCACCCTTGGCCGGGTCATCGCTACCGTCGGCATAGGACGTGGCGATGAACAGTGTATCGGCGCGCTCGATGAGCGCTTTCGCACCAGCATCGAGCCGGTCGAGGCGACGAGCGGGCGGTCCCGCCGCGGGGCCTTGCCGCGCCTCGAAAGTGACGGCCCGTGTCTGGATGTACTGCGGGCAGTTGCCGAAGGACTGCCGAACGGCGACCTCGAAGCCGTGCTCGGTGACGGCGACCACGCGGCCGGTCAACCGGTTGCGCCGTCTGGTTTCCAGCTGAATGCCGAGAATGCCGACCTCGGCGCCCTCGTGCAGCGTCGCCTGCAACGGATCGCCGTTCAACGGCTTGGCAGCGATCCGCAGCGAGCGGGCATCGGGGCTGGAGACGAAGCCGGCTGGGCCGGCGAGGATCGATGCCCATGGCCGCCCCTCGTGGTCGGCGGTGCCGACGACGAGGAACGGCAGCATGCGATAGAACGCGCGATGCTGCTCCGGCATGGAATCGCGGATGACGCGGCGGCCAAAGCTCTCCAATTTCTCGCGCACGCCCAGCCGTTCCTGAACCGCGTGCTCGCCGCGATGAAACGGTGAGGATGCGTATTTCCAGCTGCCGTCGGTCATTCTTGCACCCGACTTGGAAGCATTGGGTCGCCTCAGGAGGCCAACGCGATGAACTCCATGCGAATGCCGCCCGGAATGAAGCACATCATGTGGCGGGTCTGCCCGCCGCCGAGCGGTTCGGGCGCGAACTCGATCTCGACCCCGGCGGTGGTTTGCAGTCGGGCGTGCAGGGCATCGAGCGCGTCCGCGCTATCGACGCGCATCGCGAAGTGATGCAGCCCGATGTTGGCCCTGCGGTCGAAGCGGACGGCGTTGCCCGGATCGCCGGCTCGCCACAGCGTGATCATCGTCGTCCCGTCGCTCAAGAAAGCGGCTGGATACTCGGGGACCTCGCCCACTTGGCGAAAACCCAGCGTGTCGACGAAGAACGCCTTCGTCGCCGCGAGATCGGGCACGGTCAGCCCCAGATGATGGAGGCCACGGGTGATCGCTGTCTCGGTCATCGGTCTCGTCTCCGGTCACTGTTGCCCGGAGTATCGACAAACTCACACACCGCAAGAATAATCGTTCTCCGAAAAACAGTTTTGCAAATATGGAAAGAATATCGTCGATCGTGGCCGGTTCGTTCCAGTTGCGCGCCTGATCGGACATCTGCATCATCACGATCCCCGTCAGGTGGTGATCGTTCGGTGACGGCCCGCGACCATCTCAAGACTGAATCCTACCCGCTTGAGGTAGAAACTGGATCAAACTGTCCGATGAGTGTCCTGGATGTGTCCCTGTCCTTGTGGCTCCGACCGGAACTTCGATGAGTGCTGCGGCCCGGTACTGACCGGTCGGCCGGCACTCACCGCCGAGGCGCTGATGCGCTCGAGGTACACGGCCTATGTCCAGGGCAACTTGGACCACATCGAATCAACGAATGCCGCCGAGGTCGGCAGCGCTTTCGACCGAGCGCGCGCCGAGGAGTCCGCCCGGGGCATCGAATGGCTAGGGCTGGATGTCATCGAAACCATCGCCGGCGGGGCTGACGACGATAGCGGAAGCGTCGAGTTCCGCGCCCGCTTCAGCCGGCTCGGTCAGGATCTCATCCATCACGAAGCGGCCACGTTTCACCGCGAGGACGGGCGTTGGGTGTACGCCGAGGGTCGGGTCAATTCGAAACCGGTGAGCAGGCGCGTAACGCACGTGGGGCGTAACGATCCCTGCCCGTGCGCGTCCGGCAAGAAGTTCAAGAAGTGTTGTGGTGCCTGATCGTGGCAGAGCGTCACTTCGGTTGTACGGCTTGCGGGAAGTGCTGCTATGGCTGGCTGCCGCTGACGCTGTCCGATGCATTGGCCCATGCCGGGCGGTTCCCGCTCGCGCTCGTCTGGACACCCGTTCGGCAGGCGAGCCGGGCCTATGCCTTAACCGCCCGCCTCGGAGCGACGATACGTCTGCGTGGCTGCAAGCCTTTCGCCGTGCGCATCGTCCCCACCAGTTATGTTCCGCCCGCATTTCCGTGTCCTGAACCGACTGACTCCCGACGACCTGTCCGGCATCCATGCCGGAAAGCCATCGCGCTGCCGGACGATGCCTTTCTTCCCCTACACCGACGAGAACGATCAGGCGGCAAACCTGATCCCGCGGCCCGGCTGGGCATGTGACACCTCGAACGCGGCACCGGTGGTGTACCGGGACTAGCCCGTCTTATTCATCAGGGAAGGTCGGCAGCGGTTTTGTCGCTGGAGCCGATCGGTGTGGCGAGCTGGTTCGGCGGCGTCTTCGTCGCCGGGGTCGGACTGGTTCCGATCGACGCGTCGGGGGTTTCGGAGATGGGCTCGGCGGGGCGTTTTCGGC
>Ga0209573_1006037_pt1 | contig 10411 bp, 11 predicted proteins | sample TNRBio252014_DNA_FD_185870 | JGI IMG/M metagenome (GOLD analysis project Ga0209573, IMG submission 185870) | Wastewater treatment Type I Accumulibacter community from EBPR Bioreactor in Madison, WI, USA - TNR Reactor_6/25/2014_ DNA (SPAdes)... | ecosystem: Engineered > Bioreactor > EBPR >...
GCAATAACGGCGATTCGTGCTGGTTTCATCGGTCAGATCCCCTGCGGAGTGGCGGCATTCTGCGCCTGAACTCCGGGTTGTTCTGACCAAGGTGAGGCTGATGGGTTAACGGTGGCTTACGCCGCTCCGCCTATCCGCCCACAAAGGTGCGAACGATGTCGCTGGACGGGAAGGCCGCCAGAGCCCCGGCCGCGATGGCAATGCCGTAGGGAATGTCGCCCTTGGGCTGAAGCAGCCGTCCCATCCACGCCGGCCCGCCGAGGCCGGCGATGCCGGGCGTCGCGCGCACCATCAGCAGACCCAGACAGAACAGACCCCCGGCCACCGCCGTCATCAGGACAAAGGCCAGCGCCCCGCCGGTTCCCAGCCACAGGCAGACCGCCGCCATCAGCTTGGCATCGCCGCCGCCCAGCAGGCGCATGGCAAAGAGGCCGGCTCCCACGAAGAGGGCCGCCAGGGCGACCCCGAAATGAAGGGCGATCAGACCCAGCGGCAGGCCGACCGCAAACGCCGCCGGCACGAACCCGATCATCAGGGCCAGAGAGATCCAGTTCGGGATCGTCATGGTCGTCAGGTCGTTCAGGCCGGCGGCGATCACCAGGATCGGCAGAACGCTGAGCAGAACTATCAGGGCAAGGTCCACGAAATCGTCCTTCTTCTAGGCGGCCAGTGTCGGCGCTCGGCGTAAAGTTTCCGTCACCCGCCGGACGGATACCGGCAACCGGGTCCCCAACGAGAAAGGGCCCCGGCGTTTCCGCCGGGGCCCTCCCTTGATCCTTGGTCGTTGACCAGGATTAGGACGCCGTACCACCCAGGGTCTGGGCGATCGAGTCGAAGGTGTTCGACAGGTTGGTGCCGAGCAGGGTGACGGCGGTGATGATCGCGACGGAAATCAGGGCGGCGATCAGGCCGTACTCGATGGCCGTGGCGCCCGACTCGTCATTCAGAAACTGCTTGATGAACTTCGACATAGTTTTTCTCCTTGGATTGATGAGCAACCGATTATGACACTTGGTCAGGGTTAGGTCGGTTGCCCGCCGCCCCTGATCACATGAGCAGAATGCGCGAGGCTGCTTAAAACCAAGTAAATCGAGATTCGAATATTCGATTATTTCGTGGTGAACGAATGTTTACTATGAACAATGATTAACTTACCTAAAAGTAAATCGAAATAACGCCTTGTCGGAGCGCCGGTCGGGCGGCGCGGAAACGAAATCTTGAGAATTCGGCGACATCTTGCGCGGGCGCTATCCGCGCGAAGATTCAAATGGAGTCGGTCATGCGCCGCACCGCAATCGCCCTTCTCGCCCTGACCGCCCTCGGCACGGCCTCCCCGGCCCTGGCCCAGAGCCGTGGCCTGAGCGTCGAGGTCGATCACATCGCCCGGCTGAACCTGACCGGCTCGGCATCGTCGGTCATCGTCGGCAATCCGCAGATTGCGGACGTCACCGTCGTCGACGCCCAGACGCTCTACGTCAGCGGCCGCGCTGCCGGCGTGACCGAGATTGCCGTCCTCGACGGCCTGGGCCGGACCATCTACCAGGGCCAGGTCGTCGTCAGCGCCCCCTCATCGGGCCAGGTTCGCGTCTGGCGCGGGTCCTCGGTGACGCACATGGCCTGCGGCGCGACCTGCTCGCCGAGTTCGCGCGACGCCTCGGTGCCGAGCGTGGCCCCGGTCACCATGCCCTGAGGAACGAGCCATGCGCGCCCTTCGTCCTCTCGCCTTCCTGCGCCGACTCGGTCGCGAGTCCGGGGGCGCGACGGCGGTCGAGTTCGCCCTGGTGATCACCCCGTTCCTCTTCATGCTGTTCTCGATCTTCGAGATCGGCCGGATCTACACCGTGGCGTCGGTGCTGGAGGACGCAACCATGGACGCCGGTCGGATGGTCCGAACCGGCGAGATCCAGATGTCGGGCGGCGACGTCGATGCCTTTCGTGACGAGGTGTGCGCGCGCATGAGCGTCTTCGCCGCAGGGTGCGACACATCGCTGACGGTCGATGTCCGGGTGGTGCCCAGCTTCGCCGACGATGCCCCCCCCAGCCCGATTCTGGACGGCGAGTTCGAAGAGGATGATCTGGTGTTTCAACCGGGCAACGCCCAGGAGATCGTGCTGGTGCGGACCTGGTGGCGGACCCCCCTGTTCGCCCCGATGATCACCCAGGGACTGGTTCAGATGGCCGATGGCAGCACCGTCGTCTCAACCGCCACCACCTTCCGTAGCGAGCCTTACGAATGATGCGGTTCGAATTCTCCCTTGCGGCCCTGCGCCGCGACCAGCGGGGCGTCTCGGCGCTGGAATTCGCCCTGATCGCGCCGCTGCTGATCGCCTTCTATTTCGGCATGTCCGAGATGGCCCAGGCCTTCATGGCCCAGAAGCGCACCGGCCATGTGGCCGCCACCGTGGCGGACCTGGCCGCCCAGGACGATGTCATCACCGCCGCCGAACTCAGCAACATCTTCGCGGCCGGCCAGATCATCATGCAGCCCTATCCGGTCGCCGAGCTGGATCAGCGCCTGTCGAGCGTGACCGTCGATTCTCGCGGCGTTGCCCGCGTGGACTGGAGCCGAGGGGTCGGCATGGCCCCGCGGACGGTTGCCTCGACGGTGGACTTGCCGACGGGCCTGGCCGCCAACGGCCAGAGCATCATCTATTCCGAGGTCAGCTACGCCTATCAGTCCCCGATCGGGGCCTTCCTGCCGGATGCCACCACGTTCCGCCGCGGCTACTATCTGCGCCCGCGCCTGGTGGAAAAGGTGCTGCTGGCCTAGGACCAGGCACGTTCAGCTGGACACCGCTGGTCCGAGGCTGGGTGCAGACCTGCTGAAACGCTGCCGGCGAGCGATCCTAGCCTTCCAGATCCAGCGAATAGCCGGCCGATCGCACCGTGCGGATGGGGTCGATATCGACATCCTGCATCAGGGCCTTGCGTAACCGACCGACATGAACGTCGACGGTTCGGGCCTCGACATAGACATCCGATCCCCAGACGGCATCCAGCAGTTGCTCGCGGCTGAAGACCCGTCCGGGGTGCTGGATCAGGTGGTCGAGCAGGCGATATTCGGTCGGGCCCAGATGCACCTCCCGCCCGGCGCGCTTGACCCGGTGGGAGACGCGATCCACGACGATGTCGCCGTGGTTCAGCCGGTCGTCGGCCAGGCCCGGACGGATCCGCCGCAGCACCGCCCGGATCCGGGCATTGAGCTCGGGCACCGAGAACGGCTTGGTCAGATAGTCATCGGCCCCGACATCGAGCCCGCGCACCCGGTCGCTTTCCTCGCCGCGCGCCGTCAGCAGGATGATCGGGACATTGCGGCTCTCCGGGCGGCCTCGCAGGCGCCGACAGACCTCGATGCCCGACACCTTGGGCAGCATCCAGTCCAGTACGATCAGGTCGGGCAGCCGCTCGTCGGCCTGAACCAGGCCCTCCTCGCCGTCGCCGGCGATGGCGACGTCATAGCCCTCTTTCTCGAGGTTGTACTGGATCAGGGTGGCGATGGCGTCGTCATCCTCAATGACCAGAATATGAGGCGTGCTCATGTCGGCTCCTTGGGGGCCAGGTCGGCGTCGCTGGCACTCTGACGCGGGCGCACCACATCGAGCTCGTCGCCCGTCACCTCGAAGTGGATCATCTCGGCGATATTGGTGGCGTGGTCACCGATCCGTTCCAGGTTCTTGGCCATGAACAGCAGATGGGCGCAGGAGGTGATCGTGCGAGGGTCCGCCATCATATAGGTCAGCAACTCGCGGAACAGGGCATTGTAGTGTTCGTCGACGTCGTCGTCGTGCGCCCAGACATCGAGGGCGCCGGCCACCTCGGCCGCCGTATAGGCGTCCAGCACCGCCTTCATGCGCTTGGCAACCAGCTTGCCCATGCGCTCGATGGAACGAGTCAGGGGCGTCAGGGGCTCACTGTCTGACAGGCTGAGGCTGCGCTTGGCGACCGAGCGCGCCAGGTCGCCAGTCCGCTCCAGATCGGTCGCAATCTTCATCGCCGCCACCGTCCGACGCAGATCCGTCGCCACCGGCTGGCGCAGGGCGATCAGACGAATGGCCTTGCGCTCGATCTCGCGCTGCAGCTCATCGAGCTTGACGTCGCGGGCGATCACCTCCTGGGCCAGGGCCTGGTCACGGCGTGCCAACGCCTCGATCGCGTCGGCGATCTGGGCCTCGGCCAGGCCGCCCATGCGCGCAACATCGGAGGTGATCTGGTTCAGTTCATCGCCGTAGGCGCGAACGGTGTGCGGGTTGGTGGAGTCCGTCATCGTCGTCTTCCCTAGCCGAACCGGCCGGTGATGTAGTCGAGGGTGCGCTGTTCCTTCGGGTTGGTGAACAGATCATCGGTGCGCCCGATCTCGACGATCTGGCCCATGTGGAAAAACGCGGTCTGCTGCGACACACGCGCCGCCTGGGCCATCGAATGGGTGACGATGACGATACAGTACTGTTGCCGCAGTTCGTCGATCAGTTCCTCGATCCGCGCCGTCGCGATGGGATCCAGGGCCGAACAGGGCTCGTCCATCAGGATGACCTCGGGATCGACGGCGATGGCGCGGGCGATGACCAGGCGCTGCTGCTGGCCGCCCGACAGGCTGGAGCCGGACTGTTCCAGGCGGTCCGCGACCTCGTTCCACAGGCCGGCGCGCCGCAGGGCCTGTTCGACCACATCCTGCAATTCCGACCTGGAGCTTGTCAGGCCGTGGATGCGCGGGCCGTAGGCCACGTTTTCGAAGATCGACTTCGGGAAGGGATTGGGCCGCTGGAACACCATGCCGACGCGGGCCCGCAGGGCCACCGGATCAACCGAGCGGACATTGATGTCTTCGCCGTCCAGCTCGATCACGCCGTCGACGCGCGCGCCCTGGATGGTGTCGTTCATCCGGTTGATGCAGCGCAGGAAGGTCGATTTGCCACAGCCCGACGGGCCGATCAGGGCGGTCACGGCGCGATCCGCCATGTCGAGAGACACCGAATTCAGCGCCTGTTTGTCACCGTAGAAGACGCTGACGTCGCGGGTGCGGATCTTGACCGGGCCGGCCTCGCCGCCGGCGGAACGGGCCGCCGTGCCCAGGCTGGGGCGGGTATCAATCGTGGGCGCGTCCATGGGACCTACCATCTCCGTTCGAGCCGCCGCCTCAGAACGATGGCGACGGCGTTCATGATCACCATGAAGACCAGCAACACCAGAATGGCGGCGGCGGTGCGTTCATGGAAAGCGGCTTCTGCTGCATTTTCCCAGATGAAGATCTGAGTCGGCAGGGCACTCGAGGCCGAGACGATACTCTCAGGCACACCCGGGACGAACGAGACCATGCCGATCATCAGCAGGGGGGCGGTCTCTCCGAGCGCATGGGCCATCGAGATGATCGCGCCGGTCATCACTCCCGGCAGGGCCAGCGGCAGCACATGGGCGAAGACGGTCTGGGTGCGCGAGGCCCCCAGCGCCAGGGCCGCGTCTCGGATCGACGGGGGCACGGCCTTCAGCGACGCGCGGGTGGCGATGATGACGGTCGGCATGGCCATCAGGCTGAGGACAATGCCCCCGACCAGCGGCGACGAGCGCGGCAGGCCCATCCAGCCGATGAAGACGGCCAGGCCCAGAAGGCCGTAGATGATCGACGGCACGGCTGCCAGATTGTTGATGTTGATCTCGATGGTCTCGGTCAGGCGGTTCTTGGGCGCGAACTCCTCCAGATAAACCGCCGCCATGACCCCAATCGGGATCGACAACAGGGCCGTGACCATCAGCATCAGGGCCGAGCCGACGATGGCCCCCAACAGGCCTGCGGTTTCCGGCTGGGTCGAATCCGAGCGGGTGAAAAGCCCCCAGTTGAAGTGGGCGCGGACCAGGCCCTGAGCCTCGATCTGGTCAAGCCAGCCGATCTGGCGGTCGGACAGGACCCGTTGGTCCTGGGGCGTGGCGCGGTCGATCTCGCCCTTGAAGAACAGGTCGGCGCTGTCACCCACGGGTGCCTCGACGGTGACGGTTTGACCGATCAACGACGGGTCCTCGCGCACGCGGGACAGGATCTGGAAGCCCATGTCCGGGCTCAGCAGGTCCCTCAGATCGCGGGCGACTTCGGGGTTCTGGATGTCCGCATTCAGCCGGGCGGCCAGGGCCGTGGCGACCATCTGGTCGTAGTTGGCCCCTTGCGGATAGGCCGGATCGATCCGCGCAGCGTCGATGGGGACGTCGAGGGTGATCGAATGCGTCACAAAGGCCGAATGGCCCTGTTCGATGATACGACCGAGCAGCAACGCCAGAAAGGCCATGGCGACCCCGATGGCCACCATGCCGTACAGGCGGAACCGACGTTCTGCCGCATGGCGCTGCTGCAGCCGACGGGCGACGGCGGCGCGGATGTCGGGCCGGTCAGTCATACTGTTCCCGATAGTGTTGCACGATGCGCAGGGCGATGACGTTGAGCGCCAGGGTCACGACAAACAGGGTCAGGCCCAGGCCAAAGGCCGACAGGGTCTTGGGGCTGTCGAACTCCTGGTCGCCGGTCAGAAGGGTGACGATCTGGACCGTCACGGTGGTGACGCTTTCCAGGGGGTTGGCGGTGATCCGGGCCTGAAGGCCGGCCGCCATGGTCACGATCATGGTCTCACCGATGGCGCGGCTGACGGCCAGCAGCATGGCCCCGGCCACGCCCGGCAGGGCGGCCGGCAGGACCACCCGCTTGATCGTCTCCGAGCGGGTCGCCCCCATGGCATAGGAGCCGTCACGAAGGGATTGCGGCACCGCATTGACGATGTCGTCCGATAGCGACGACACGAACGGGATCAGCATGATCCCCATGACGATGCCGGCGACCAGGGCCATCTGGTTCTGCACTCCCATGAGGTAGAGGCCCAGATCGTTGAACGGCCCGCCGACCAGCAGGCCTCCCAGGCCGTTGAAGGCCGACCGGAACGCCGGTCCGACCGTCAGGGCCGCGAAGAAGCCATAGACGACGGTTGGGATACCAGCCAGCACCTCCAGCATCGGTTTGATCCAGGCCCGCTGGAGCGACGAGGCATATTCCGCCAGATAGATCGCCGCCATCAGCCCGATCGGCGCGGCCGTCAGCATGGCGATCATCATGATCAGGAAGGTGCCGACAAACAGCGGCACAGCCCCGAAGCCGCCCGAGGATCCGACCTGATCGGCGCGAATGGCGATCTGGGGGCTCCAGTGGGTCCCCGTCAGGAACTCCAGGGGCGACACCGTCTGGAAGAACCGGAGCGATTCCCACAACAGCGACATGACGATGCCGAGGGTCGTCAGGACCGCCACCGCCGAACAGGCCAGGAGCAGGCCCCCAATCCAGCCCTCGACCGCATTGCGGGCGCGGAAGTCGGGACGCGCCCGGCTCCAGGCGTAGAGCCCGCCGATGCCGGCTGCCAGGACGACGGCAGCCAGGCCGCCCAGGCGAATCCGGCCGCTGAGGCTCTCGATGCGGGCGGCATGGGCGTTCAGGGCCTGAAGCTGACCCTCGGAATAGGTCACCGCCGAGGCGGTGCCCCCTCGCGCCAGGGCCTCGGCATCATACTGGAACTGCGACCGGAAAGGCTCCATCGTCGGGGCCTCGCTCGGCAGATCGGCCCAGGTAATGGTGGTCACGATCTGTGGGCCGGCGACCGCCAGGATGAACAGCACCAGCAGGGCCGGCACCGCCGCCCAGATCGCCGCATGTGCCGCATGATACTTCGGCCGGGAGTGCAGCCGCCCCGGCCCCGTCGCCGCAGCCCGCACGAGGCGGTTGCGCGCCAGCAGGAAAATCGCCACCGAGAATCCGGCGAGCAGAATCAGGATGAGGCCGGTCATGACGCCTGGGCCTTTGCCCGCAACAGGTCATCCCGGCGCGACGGTTCAATGACAGTTTTGCTACGCCGCCCGCGCCGGGGGGCTAGGTCGCGCTGCCACCGGGCATCGGGAAATAGACGGTGAAGGTGGTCCCGACGTCCGGCTGGCTCTCGACCATCATGCCGCCCCGGTGGCGATTGACGATGTGTTTGACGATGGACAGGCCCAGGCCGGTTCCCGGGCTCTGGCCGCTCTTCTGGCCCTCGACGCGATAGAAGCGTTCGGTCAGGCGCGGCAGCTGGTCGCGCGCCAGGCCGTGCCCCTGGTCGATGACGCGCACCACGACATAGCGGGCGTCCGCCTCCCGGTCCGGCGTCAGAAGGGTCAGGCGGGAGGTCTCCCGGCGGGTCGGTGCCTGGGCCTCGGTCAGGCCCAGACCCCCTTCGACCACCAGTTCGACGCGGCGACCCGGTGGCGAGTAGCGCACGGCGTTTTCGGTCAGGTTCTGGATCACCTGAATGACCTGATCGCGATCGCCGACTATCAGGGCCGGACGGGTCCGGACGCTGAGGTCGATCTGGGCATCCAGATCCGTGAGCAGGGGGGCCAGGGCATCAATGACGTCGCCGGCGGCCAAGGCCACATCGGCGCGCCCCGACGGGCTGATGTGTTCGGCCAGTTCGATCCGGCTCAACGCCAGCAGATCGGCGATCATCCGGCTCATCCGGGCGGTCTGGGCCGCCATGATGTCGAGGAACCGGTCACGCGCCCGCTCATCATCGCGGGCGTGCCCCTTCAGCGTCTCGATGAAGCCCTGCAGGGACGCCAGAGGTGTTTTCAGCTCGTGGCCGGCATTGGCGAGGAAGTCGGCCCGCATCCGTTCCATACGCAGGGCATCGGTTTCGTCACGGAAACGAACGACGGCCTGGCGGGCAGAGCCGGCCTCAACGGCCAGCGGACTTGCGGAAATGCGCCAGAACCGCTCCTGGGGCCCGGCCGGCTCATAGGCCGCTTCATGGGCGACGCCGCCGTAGAGCGCGCCATCGACCGCCTCAAGCGCCGCCGGGTCGCGCAGGGCCGCCACCAGCGGCTCCCCCCGGCCCGAGGCCTTCAGCAGGTCGCGCGCCGCCGCATTGGCAAACAGGATGCGGCGCGCCGAAAGATCCTCGGCCGCGCCACCGTCGACGATGAGGACCGGGTCCGGGAGACCTTCCAGGGCCGCCCGGTAGGGATCTCCCGAGGCCGCGGCCGCCGCCGCACCGGCGACACGGGCCGGATCGCGTGGCCAGTCTCGAAACGCCGACAGAGCCGCGCTCCAGCGATTCGAGGGGACCGGCGGGGTCGGCGCTTGCGACATGAGGCCCCCTATAGCGGGCGTCCGCGGCCGAGAGAACGCCTGCGCAAACACTGTTTGTTCATTCGGCCATGCCAGTTTGTGCTGAGAACCCCGGGGTTTGAATGATCACCGTCCTGAATTGCGTGACCACCGAGCATGATCTTCGTCTGGTCCTGCTCGCGGCGGTCGCCTGCCTGATCGGGGTCGGCGCCGCCGTGCGCCTGCTGGTGCATGCGCGCGACAGCGAGGGCGGGGTCGGCCTGGCCTGGCTCGGCCTCTCCGGCGGCGTGACCGGGGCCAGTGTCTGGGCAACCCACTTCATCGCCATGCTGGGCTACAGGCCCGACCAGGGGTCGTCCTACGAACTCTTCGGCACGATCGCCTCTCTGCTTGTGGCAGTCTGCGGGGCGATCGGGGCCTTTGCCATTCTTCACCTGCGCCGGGGCAGGGTCAGCGAAGTCGCCAGTGGCGTGGCGCTCGGCGGCATCATCGCCGCTGTCCACTATTCCGGCATGGCCGCCGTTCAGACCAACGGCGTCATCATCTGGGATCCGGTGCTCATCGGCGCGTCTGTTCTGATGGCCGGGACACTCGCGCCCCTGGCCTTTCTGGTCCTGGGTGAGAGCCGCACCTGGCGGCGATCCATCGCAGCGATGGCCCTGCTGGTTCTGGCCATCTGTTCGCTGCACTTCACCGGCATGGCCGCCGTCACCATCTTGCCACTCGCCGCCGAGGCGGATCAGGTCGCCGCCATCAACCCCGGCCTGCTCGCCGCCATGGTTGCCGGCGTGGTCAGCGTCGTGATCTCAGCTTCGCTCCTGGTCGCGGCCCTGGACCGCTGGCATCGCGCTTCGGCGGGCGAGCGCCTGACCGAAGCCCTCGAGGCGATGACGGACGGGCTGGCCTATTTCGACGAACAGGACCGCCTGATGATCTGGAACGCCCAGTATCAGCGGACCTGTCCCGATGTCGCGGCCTTGCTCGTCCGCGGCATGACCTTTGAGCAGATCCTGCGGCTGGAGCTGGATCGTGGCGTCTATTCCGAGGCCGTGGGCCGCGAGGCCGACTGGCTGGCTGAGCGGCTGCAAGTCCGTCATGGCGGTTCGGACGCTTTCGAACAGGAGATGTCTGACGGCCGCTGGCTTCGGGTCCAGGACCGTCGCAGTTCCCTGGGCGGCACGGTGTCGACCATCGTCGATGTCACCACCATGAAGATTGCCGCCGCCGGCCTGGAGCGCGCCCGTGACGCCGCCGAACAGGCCAATCGCGCCAAGTCGGAGTTCCTGG
>Ga0209573_1006038_pt1 | contig 10411 bp, 8 predicted proteins | sample TNRBio252014_DNA_FD_185870 | JGI IMG/M metagenome (GOLD analysis project Ga0209573, IMG submission 185870) | Wastewater treatment Type I Accumulibacter community from EBPR Bioreactor in Madison, WI, USA - TNR Reactor_6/25/2014_ DNA (SPAdes)... | ecosystem: Engineered > Bioreactor > EBPR >...
TTTAACGGCGACAATGGCTTTTAAGGAGAGTTCCCGTGGCGTATAATTTGGCGTTTCCTCCAAATACCATCCAATTCCTTTAGGGGTCAGCGTTATGAGCAATCAAGGAAAAATGGACTGCGGCAGACGGCGTCTGATCGTCGCTACTGCGGCCGTGGGCGGGGCTGGTGCGGTTGTCGCGCTGGTGCCGTTCGTCTCCAGCTTGCTTCCATCCGAGCGGGCGAAGGCGGCAGGCGCTCCGGTAGAAGCCGATATCAGCAAGCTGGAAGCCGGCCAGATGATGACAGTCGAGTGGCGCGGCAAGCCGGTGTGGATCATCAACCGGACCGCGGAGATGCTCGCCACCCTGCCCAAGCTGGATGGTCAGGTGGCCGATCCGAAGTCGGACAAGGAAATGCAGCCGGCTTACGCCAGGAACGAGACGCGCTCGATCAAGAAGGAGTTCATGGTGGTCATCGGCATCTGCACCCACCTGGGCTGTTCGCCCTCTTCGAAATTCAAGGCGGGTGCGGATGAGGGCATGCCGGGTGACTGGCTGGGCGGATTCCTGTGCCCGTGTCACGGTTCGACCTTTGACTTCGCCGGTCGCGTCTTCAAGGCGAAGCCGGCGCCGACCAATCTCGAGGTTCCGCCGCACGTGTATCTGTCCGAGAGCCGCATCCTGATCGGCGAAGACAAGAAGGGAGCATAGAAATGGCTGCTGGCAAAATCGAGAAATACAAATCTGACGGATCCATCGGCGGCAACGCCCTGGAGTGGGTGGACGCCCGGTTTCCGGCCACCTCGCTGTGGAAGGAGCACCTCTCCGAATACTATGCTCCGAAGAATTTCAATTTCTGGTATTTCTTCGGTTCCCTGGCCTTGCTGGTTCTGGTCATCCAGATCGTCACCGGCATCTTCCTGGTCATGCACTACAAGCCGGATGCCGCGCTGAACGCCAACGGCGTGCCGGTTGCGTTCGCATCCGTCGAGTACATCATGCGCGACGTGCCCGGCGGCTGGCTGATCCGCTACATGCACTCGACCGGCGCCTCGGCCTTCTTCATCGTCGTCTACCTGCACATGTTCCGCGGTCTGCTCTACGGCTCGTATCGCAAGCCACGCGAACTGACCTGGCTGTTCGGGGTCGGCATCTTCCTCGTGCTGATGGGCGAAGCCTTCTTCGGCTACCTGCTGCCCTGGGGACAGATGTCCTTCTGGGGAGCCCAGGTCATCGTCAATCTGTTCTCGGCCATTCCCGTGATCGGCAATGACCTGTCGATCCTGATCCGCGGCGATTTCGTCGTCGGCGACGCGACGCTCAACCGCTTCTTCTCGTTCCACGTCATCGCCTTCCCGCTGATCCTGCTCGGCCTGGTTGCGGCGCACATCCTGGCGCTGCACGAGACCGGTTCGAACAACCCGGATGGCATCGAGATCAAGGGCAACAAGGACGAGAACGGCATCCCGCGCGACGGCATCCCGTTCCATCCCTATTACACCGTAAAGGACATCGTCGGCGTCGTGGTCTTCCTGATGGTCTTCTCCGCCATCATGTTCTTCGCTCCGGAGGGTGGCGGCTACTTCCTGGAAACACCGAACTTCTACCCGGCCGATCCGCTGAAGACCCCGCCGCACATCGCGCCGGTCTGGTACTTCACGCCCTACTATTCGATCCTGCGCGCCATGGTCTGGAACTTCTTCGGCCTCGACGCCAAGTTCTGGGGCGTGGTGGCGATGGGCGCCGCGGTCGTGATCTTCGCCTTCCTGCCCTGGCTCGATCGCAGTCCCGTCAAGTCGATCCGCTATCGTGGCCCGATTTACAAGACGATGCTGACCATCTTCGTGATCTGTTTCTTCATCCTCGGCTATCTGGGTACGCTGTCGCCGTCGCCGATGGGCGAACTGGTTTCCCAGGTGTGCACGGTGTTCTACTTCGGATTCTTCCTCGGCATGCCGTGGTGGTCGCGCATGGACAAGTTCAAGCCGGTCCCCGAACGTCTGACGATGAAGTGAGAGGATGCGTAAAATGAAAAAATTCCTGATCACTTTGCTCTTCGCACCGATCATGGCGTTCGCCAGCGCCGGCAATGTGCACCTCGACAAGTGGCCGGGTTCGGTGGGTGACAAGGCTGCCCTGCAGAACGGGGCCAAGCTGTTTGTCAATTACTGCCTGAACTGCCACGGCGCTTCCTACATGCGCTACAAGACGCTGACGGAGCTGGGCCTGACCGAGCAGCAGGTGAAGGACAACCTGATGTTCACCTCCGACAAGATCGGCGGGCTGATGGCTGTTGCCGCGCGTTCCGACGAGCAGAAGCTGTGGTTTGGCGCGACGCCGCCGGATCTCACCATCGTTGCCCGCGCCCGCGGCGAAGCCGGCAACGCCGGCGCCGGCGCTGACTGGCTGTACACGTACCTGCGCTCGTTCTATCGCGACCCGAACCGGCCGACCGGCTGGAACAACGTCGTCTTCGAAAATGTCGGCATGCCCAACCCGTTGTGGCAAATGCAGGGCCAGCAGGTGCTGAGCCCCGAGTCGCACAAGCTGGCAATGGCGGTACCGGGCGAGCTTTCCCCGGCCGATTTCGACAAGGCGGTTTCCGATCTCGTCGGCTTCATGGTCTGGATGGGTGAGCCGCAGCAGGAATTCCGGCGCACCCTGGGCTGGTTCGTCCTGGCCTTCCTGGCAGTGCTCTTCGTTCTTGCCTACGCACTGAAGAAGAATTACTGGAAAGACATTCACTGATCCTTTCCGGGTTAGCGGACGGCATCGCGGGTTTGGCTTCGGTCGGCCCCCGGTGCCGAATCTCATTTTGAGGGTTGCCACCAATGATGAACCTCTACTCGGGTACGACCTGCCCATTCAGCCATCGCTGCCGCATCGTCCTTTACGAAAAGGGCATGGATTTCCAGGTCATCGATGTCGACATGTTCAACAAGCCGGAAGATCTGGCGATCATCAACCCGCACAACCGGGTTCCGGTACTGGTCGAACGCGACCTGGTGCTGTTCGAGCCGAACATCATCAACGAATATATCGACGAGCGCTTTCCGCATCCGCAGCTGATGCCCGCGGACCCGATCATGCGCGCCCGCGCCCGCCAGTTGCTGGTCGGCATGGAGCGCGAGATCTTTTCGTTCATGGAAGCGATCGAGAAACATGCCAAGGCCGCCGACAAGGCGCGCCAGGAAATCCGCGCCCGCCTGACCGAGATCATTCCGATCTTCAACAAGCAGAAGTTCATGCTGGGCGACGAGTTCTCGATGCTCGACGTGGCAATCGCCCCGCTGCTCTGGCGCCTCGACCACTATGGCATCGATCTCGGCAAGAATGCCGCACCGCTGATGAAGTATGGCGAACGGATTTTCACCCGCCAGGGCTTCATCGATGCGCTGACGCCGTCCGAAAAGGCGATGCGCAGGTAGGTCATGGAGCTGCCGTCCACCAAGCCCTATCTGCTGCGCGCCATCTGGGAATGGTGCGGCGATAACGGCTTCACGCCGTACATCGCCGTGGACGTCGATACCCGCACGCGTGTTCCCCGCGAATTCGTCCGCGACGGGCAGATCGTCCTCAATATCGGCCGGGATGCCAGCAACAAGCTGGTGATCGGCAATGACTTCATCGAATTTCAGGCCCGCTTCGGCGGCGTGGCGCGTGAACTGTCGGTGCCAGTGGCGCGGGTGACGGCAATCTACGCGCGGGAGAACGGCGCCGGAATGGCCTTCGAGATCGAAGCGGAAGCCGGTGCGCCGGCCGCCGCGGCGTCCGCGGGAGAACAACGGGAGACGGGCGACGACTCTCCGGACCCGCCGCGCCCGGAAGGTGGGCGTCCGAAGCTGCAACGCATCAAATAGGGCCGCCGCTTGCGGTCGACGCACCAGAATGGGGAGATTTCCGAAGGGAATCTCCCCATTCCGCGTCCAGACCCGTGATTCTCCAGCATGGCACGCCTGTTGCTCAGAGGCTGTCCGGAAGGAAGATCATGAAGACCGAAGTCAGATCCACCTGTTGCTACTGCGGCGTCGGCTGCGGCGTCGTCATCGAGACCGCGAACGGAGCCATCACCGGCGTCCGCGGTGACCCTGACCACCCCGCCAACCGCGGGCGGCTGTGCACCAAGGGCGCGACCCTCGCCCAGACCGCGGGCCTCACGTATCGTTTGCAGCACCCGGAGCGGCGTCGCGCCAGGGGCGGCGGTCGCGAGCGGCTCACCTGGAGCGAGGCGCTCGACGAGGCGGCCGGACGTTTTGCCGAGACGATCCGCGCCCACGGTCCGGACTCGGTCGCCTTCTATGTCTCCGGCCAGTTGATGACTGAGGACTACTACGTCTTCAACAAGCTGGCCAAAGGGCTGATCGGCACCAACAACGTCGATACCAATTCGCGGCTCTGCATGTCGTCGGCGGTCGCCGGCTACAAGCAGACCCTCGGCGCCGATGCGCCGCCGTGCTGCTACGCGGACATCCGGCAAGCCAGGCTCATCTTCATCGCCGGCGCCAACCCGGCGGTGGCGCACCCGATCCTCTTCCGCAGCATCGAGGATGCGCGGGCGGCCAATCCGGAACTGAAGATCATCGTCGCCGATCCCCGCCGTTCGGAAAGCGCCGAGATCGCCGACCTCCACCTGCCGATCAAGCCGGGCAGCGACATCGCCCTGTTCAACGGCATGCTCAACATCATGATCAACGAAGGCCTGGTCGATGCCGGCTACATCGCCGCGCACACCGCCGGCTTCGAGGCGCTGGCCGGGGTGGTCAGGAACTATCCGCCGGCGATCGCCGCCGAGATCTGCGGCATTCCGACTGCCGGCCTGCTGCAGGCGGCGCGCTGGTTCGCCGGCAGCGGCGCTTCGCTGTCGCTGTACTGCCAGGGACTGAACCAGTCGGCGCACGGCACCCACAACAACGCCGGGATCATCCACCTGCACCTGGCGACCGGGCAGATCGGCAGGCCGGGCGCCGGCCCCTTCTCGCTGACCGGCCAGCCCAACGCCATGGGCGGGCGCGAGGTCGGCGGCCTGGCCAACCTGCTGTCGGCGCACCGCGACCTCGGCAACCCGGCGCACCGTGCCGAAATGGCCCGCTTCTGGGGCGTCCCTTTCGTACCCGCCAAACCTGGCAAGTCTGCGGTCGACCTGTTCAAGAGCCTGAAAACCGGCGAAATCAAGGCGGTCTGGATCGCCTGCACCAACCCGGCGCAGTCGCTGCCCAACCAGGCGGCGGTGCGCGAGGCGCTGCAGGCGGCGGAGTACGTGGTGCTGCAGGAAACCCACGGCAACACCGACACCGCCGACTACGCCGACCTCCTGCTGCCGGCCAGCGGCTGGGGCGAGAAACACGGCACGGTGACCAACTCGGAGCGTTGCATCACCCGCGTCCGGCCGGCGGTTCCGCCGCCCGGCGAGGCGCGCCACGACTGGCAGATCGTCGTCGATTTCGCCCGCCGCCTTGGGCGGAAACTCGATCACGCCGGCGTCGACCGGCTGTTTCCCTATGACGATGCCGAAGCCATTTTCAACGAACATCGCGAAACCACGCGCGGGCGCGATCTCGACATCACCGGCCTGAGCTACGCGCTGCTCGAACGCGACGGGCCGCAGCAATGGCCCTACCCGGAAGGCGCCGGCGCCGGCAAGGTCCGCCTCTACGAGGACGGCCGTTTCCCGACCGCCGACGGCCGCGCCCGCTTTGTCGCCGTCGAACACCAGCCGACCGCCGACGTGCCGAATGCGGAGTTGCCGATCAGCCTGCTCTCCGGCCGCCTGCGCGACCACTGGCACGGGATGAGCCGCACCGGCGCCGTGCCGCGCCTGTTCAACCTGGAAGACGAACCGCTGCTCGCCATGCATCCCTGCGACATGCGCCACCGGAATCTGGAAAGCGGCGATCTGGCGCGCGTCAGCAACGCCCGTGGCGAAATCACCGTCCGCGTCGCCGAGCGCGCCGGCCTGCAGCGCGGCCGCGCCTGGATGCCGATGCACTGGGGGAGCCGGTTCATGAACTCGCCTGGCGTCAACGCGCTGGCCTGCGATGCCATCGACCCCTATTCCATGCAGCCGGAACTGAAGCACGCGGCGGTGCAGATCGCCCGCGTCGACCTGCCTTACCCGCTGGCCATCGTCCGGCGCTGCGCCAGTCGCCGCGCTGCGCTGGTCCTGATGCAGGAAGCCAGAGCGGAGATCGCCGCCTTTCCCTATGCGACGGTCGGGTTGTACGGACGCAGCAGCCCGCTGGTGGTTTTCCGGGCGGCGTCGCCCGGGCCGATCGACGCCGCCCGGATCGCCGGTCTCGACCGTCTGTTTGGGATGGAAGGCGACGACGGCGCCATCGTCTACGAGGATGCACGGCGCGGCATCGCCAAGAAGGCCGTCGCTGGCGACGGCAGGCTCCTGGGCGTGCGGCTGGCCGGAGAGACGCTGGCGCAGGCCTGGCTCAAGCAGGCGATGGCGGAGGACGAACTCGATGCCGCGCTGATCCGCCTGGCGCTCGCCCCCAGCGCCCGGCCGCCGGTCACCGTGCCGCCGCGCAACATCGTCTGCAAGTGCGCGGACGTCAGCGACCTCCAGATTCACAAGGAACTGGCCAGTGGCAGCGGACTGGCGGCGCTCCAGGACAAGCTGAAGTGCGGCGTCTTTTGCGGCTCCTGCGTGCCCGGCATCCGGCGCCTGGTGGCTGAGTTCAACAGCGAAGAGACCGCGCCAGCCTGAGCGCGGCGGAAGGAGACCATGAGCTACGCCCAATACATCCGGGAAATCGGTCGCGGCGCGGAGGGGGCGGGCGACCTCGCGGTGGACGATGCCCGCCGGCTCTACCTGGCCATGCTCGATGGCGGCGTGCCCGATCTGGAACTGGGGGCGATCATCCTCGGCCTGCGCGTCAAGGGCGAATCGCTTGCCGAGATGCGCGGTTTCCTGGCGGCCGTCGAGGCGCGCATGCATGCCATGCGGCGACCGCACGGGAGGGTTCGCCCGATCGTCCTGCCGACCTACAACGGGGCGCGCAAGGAGGCCAACCTGACGCCGCTGCTGGCCATCCTGCTGCAGCGCTTCGGCGTGCCGGTGCTCGTGCATGGCCTGATCGAAGGCTACGGGCGCGTCACCACCGGCCAGGTCTTCCGCGAACTGGGCATCATGCCGTCGGTATCGATCCTGTCCGCGCAGGCCAGGCTCGAAGAGCAGGGGCTGGCCTTCGTCCCGCTCAGCGCATTGGCGCCGGGCGCGCACAACCTGCTCGTGTTGCGCTCGCGGCTCGGCGTCAGGAACAGCGCGCACAGCCTGGTCAAGATGCTCGACCCCTTCTGCGGCGAAGGCGTCGTCGCCGCCGCGGCGACCCATCCCGAGTTCCTCGACCTGATGCGCGACATGCTGCTCGAGAGCGGCCGCCACGGCATTCTGCTGCGCGGCACCGAGGGCGAGCCATTTGCCAGTCCGCGGCGCCGGCCACGCCTGGAACATGTGCATGACGGCTGCGCCGACGTACTTTTCGAAGCCGAGCATGACAGCCTGCGCGCGCTGCCCCAGCTCCCGGACGCCGCCGATGCCGCGAGCACCGCGGCGTGGATCCGGCGGGTGCTCGAGCACGAGCTGCCCGTGCCGAAGCCGATCGCCAATCAGCTGGCCTGCTGCCTGCTGGCTTCGGGGTATGCCGACGACTTCTGTCAGGCCAAGGCCGTCGTGGCGGTCGCGGCCAGCGGGCGATCGGCCGCGGCCGCCTAGGCCGCCCGACTTCATATTGGGGAAATGTTGCGCCGCAATGGAGCGCTGCGCACCGCGCTGGTGCGGCATGGTTGCGGTCAACCGCCTGAAAATGCCAGAAATCAGTGACTTATGTTCTTGGCACGGCGATTGCAATAGCAGGCTCAGTGGCAACGATGTCATGCGCTGACACGAACTCTGCACCCGCGGGTGCGCGCAACACTGGAGCGAAACATGAGCAAACCCCGTCTCGTCCTGATCGGCAACGGCATGGCCGGTGTCCGCACCGTCGAAGAACTGCTGAAGATCAAGCCGGATCACTACGACATCACGATCTTCGGCGCCGAACCGCACCCGAACTACAACCGCATCCTTCTCTCGCCGGTGCTGGCCGGTGAAATGACCATCTCGCAGATCGTCCTCAACGAGCTGGACTGGTACAAGGAAAACAACATCACGCTGCATGCCGGCAAGCAGGTCGCCCGCATCGACCGCGTGAGGCGCAAGGTCGTCACCGACGATGGCGCCGAGGAACATTACGACCGCCTGCTCATCGCCACCGGGTCGACGCCGTTCATGCTGCCGGTTCCCGGCAACGATCTGCCCGGCGTCATCGGCTACCGCGACATCAAGGACACCGACGAGATGATCGAGGCCGCCAGGCTGCACAGCCATGCGGTGGTCATCGGCGGCGGCCTGCTCGGCCTCGAAGCGGCCAACGGCCTCAAGCTGCGCGGCATGGACGTGACCGTCGTGCACCTCGCCCCCTGGCTGCTCGAACGCCAGCTCGACGAAGTGGCCGGCAGGATGCTGCAGAAGTCGCTGGAGGACAAGGGCCTCAAATTCCTGCTCGATACCCGGACCGAGGCGCTGATCCAGGGCGAATCCGGGCGGGTCGCGGCGATCCGCTTCCAGGACGGCATGCAGATCCCGGCCGACCTCGTCGTCATGGCCGCCGGCATCCGCCCGAACTATGCGCTGGCCGAACAATCCGGCATCTACTGCAACCGCGGCATCGTCGTGAACGACACGATGCAGACCTACGACCCGAAGGTCTACGCCGTCGGCGAGTGCGTCAGCCACCGCGGCATCGCCTACGGCCTGGTGGCGCCGCTCTTCGAGCAGGCCAAGGTCGCCGCCAACCACCTGGCCAACTACGGCATCGGCCGCTACACCGGCTCGGTCACTTCGACCAAGCTCAAGGTCACCGGCATCGACCTGTTCTCGGCCGGCGACTACATGGGCGGCAAGGACACCGAGGAGATCGTCCTCAACGACCCGCACGGCGGCGTCTACAAGAAGCTGGTGATCCGGGACAACAAGCTGGTCGGCGGCGTCATGTACGGCGATACGGCCGACGGCCCGTGGTACTTCCAGTTGCTCAAGGACGGCCGCGACATCCACGACATCCGCGACTCGCTGATCTTCGGCCAGAACCTGGTCGGCGACGTCGGTCACGCCGGCAACAGCAAGGCGGCGTCGATGGCCGACAGCGCCGAGGTCTGCGGCTGCAACGGCGTCACCAAGGGCGCCATCGTCCAGGCGATCAAGGCCAAGGGCCTGTTCACGCTGGACGAAGTGAAGAAGCACACCAAGGCGGCCTCGTCCTGCGGCTCCTGCGCCGGCTTGGTCGAGCAGATCCTGGCGTCGACCATTGGCGGCGCCTACACCCCGGCCGCCTCCGACACGAAGCCGGTCTGCGCCTGTACCGACCATTCGCACAAGGAGGTTCGCAAGGCCATCGGCGAGCAGCATCTGACCAGCAAGGAAGCGGTCTTCCAGTTCATGGAATGGAAGACGCCGAACGGCTGCGACAAGTGCCGGCCGGCGATCAACTACTACCTGATCTCGACTTTCCCGCACGAGGCGAAGGACGATCCGCAGTCGCGTTTCATCAACGAGCGCGCCCACGCCAACATCCAGAAGGACGGCACCTACTCGGTGGTGCCGCGGATGTGGGGCGGGCTGACGACGCCGGCCGAACTGCGGGCCATCGCCGATGCCGCCGAGAAGTACAAGGTGCCGACCGTCAAGGTCACCGGCGGCCAGCGCATCGACCTGCTCGGCGTCAGGAAGGAAGACCTGCCGGCGATGTGGGCCGACCTCAACGCCGCCGGCATGGTCTCCGGCCACGCCTACGGCAAGTCGATCCGCACCGTGAAGACCTGCGTCGGCGCCGAGCACTGCCGCTTCGGCACGCAGCTGGCGATGGACATGGGCGTCAAGCTGGAGAAGATGCTGTTCGACATGTATTCGCCGCACAAGGTCAAGCTGGCCGTCTCCGGCTGCCCGCGCAACTGCGCCGAGGCCGGCATCAAGGATGTCGGCGTGATCGGCGTCGATTCCGGCTACGAGCTGTATGTCGGCGGCAACGGCGGCATCAAGACCGAGGTCGCCCAGTTCCTGTGCAAGGTCAGGACCGACGAGGAGGTCATGGAATACGCCGGCGCCTTCCTGCAGCTCTACCGCGAGGAAGGCTGGTACCTCGAGCGCACCTGCCACTACCTGGAGCGCGTCGGCCTCGACTACATCAAGAGCAGGATCGTCGAAGACGAAGAGGGGCGCAAGGCCTGCCACGGTCGACTGCTCGATTCGCTCAAAAATGCCCGCGACCCCTGGGAAACCTCGCGTGAAGCCCAGCCGATCAAGCAATTCATCCCTATCCGGCTCGAAGCCTGATCACGAAACGAGGAACGAGACATGAGCAACTGGAGATTGATCTGCAAGCTGGA